>Ga0075364_10001750_pt1 | contig 11981 bp, 11 predicted proteins | sample EndMetdeltDD1764_FD_71517 | JGI IMG/M metagenome (GOLD analysis project Ga0075364, IMG submission 71517) | Populus endosphere microbial communities from Tennessee, USA - Endosphere MetaG P. deltoides DD176-4 | ecosystem: Host-associated > Plants > Roots > Endosphere | place: USA: Tennessee... | reverse complement strand
ACTGTGAACGGGGTAATATATGCATCTTCCTGGGATCGGAGTATGTAATCAATAACAGCCTCGTTCTCTTCAGGGGCCATCGTACACGTGCTATACACCAGTGTGCCGCCCGGCTTCAGGAGCTGCCATGCCTGGCTCAAAATGCGTCGCTGTAACTGTTGTAACCGCTTAATCTGGGCTGGTGACCATGTGGCAAAATCTTTGTCACGGTCGAGCTGCATCATCCCTTCGCCGCTGCATGGCGCATCAAGTAGGATCTTATCAAATTGCTCCCCTGACAGTTTACGGGCAAGCTGGGTAGCGTCAAATAAGGTATACCGTTCGACAGTGGCGTGCAGACGCTCCATCGTCGCCTGTAGCTTGCCGAGACGGGGGCGAGAGTTGTCGTTCGCGATAATACTTGCCTGTCCTTGTGCATGTGCAGCAATATGACTAGTCTTGCCGCCAGGTGCAGCACACACATCTAACACACGCTCACCAGGCTGCGGGTCAAGCGCCAGTACGGGCAACCAGCTGGCTGCATTCTGAATATATACCTTGCCCTCAGACACAAGTTCGCTGTCGCGTACTGCTTCGAGTCCGTCGACAACTGTGTAACCATGTTCAAACCATCCCACGGGTTCACCATTCCATCCCAAGTGTTTCAAACTGGCCAGTGTCTGTTGTTCATCACCCGCCAGTGTATTGAGACGTATGCTTTGCCGCCGCGGCGTGCGCAATAGCTCAGTGGCTGTCGCTTCGCTTATTTGCAGCGCCAAGGCGGTACGCTCAATCCAGCGCTGCCGCTTTTCCGGCGTTTTATCTTGTTTCTGTTTACTCATTGGTATCTATTGTAACTTCGGTCGTTATGCTCGCCAAATAAAAAGAAGGAGCCGAGATAGCTCCTTCTTTCGCCATACACCAATCGATTAACGCTTGGTGAACTGGCGTTGCTTGCGTGCGCCCTTGAGGCCGAACTTCTTGCGTTCTTTCTCACGTGGGTCACGGCTTAGCAGATCAGCACGCTTCAGGGTACCCTTAAAGTCAGCGTTCAGTTGAACGAGAGCTTTGGATACGCCCAGGCGGATGGCGTCAACCTGGCCGGCGTGACCGCCACCATTGACAACGACGCTGATGTCGTACTTGTTTTCCTGCTGCAGAGCGTCGAATGGCTTCATAAGCTCGTTAAGCAGTGCCTTGCTGCCAGCAAAGTATTCTTCGGCAGGCTTGCCGTTAACAACAACGGCACCCTTACCACTCTGCAGGCGTACACGTGCAGTCGAACTTTTGCGGCGGCCAAGTGCGTAAAAGTATGAGTTAGCTGCCATACTACTTAGCCTCCTTGACTGAAATTACTTCTGGCTTCTGTGCTTCGTGGTTGTGCTCAGCGTCAGCGTAAATCTTCAAACGAGCCAAGCGGCCGTCGCGAAGTTTGTTGACGGGCAGCATGCCGCGAACAGCGTGGTTGATGGCAAAGGTAGGATCCTTCGCCTGCTTCTCACGCATTGTAGCCTCTTTCAGGCCACCAGGGTGTCCACTGTGACTGTAGTACATCTTGGTGTCCATCTTCTGTCCGGTTACCTGCAACTTGGCAGCGTTGATTACGATAACGTAATCGCCAGTGTCGATGTGGTGGGTGAACATTGGCTTGTCCTTACCGGTCAGCAGCTTAGCGATTTGCGTTGCTACGCGGCCCAAAGGAGCCTGTGAAGCATCAATAACATACCACTTGCGTGTTACGTCAGTTGGCTTTGCGCTATAGGTCTTCATTATTTCTCCTCCTTCTTGGCGGTAGCCTTGGCAGGAGCTTTCTTGGTCTCAGCCTTCTTTTCAGCGGGCTTAGCAGCAGCCTTAGCTACTGGCGCTTCCTTGAGGTCGTCAACGAAGCTCACCCGGGCAAGCTGGGCATTGTCGCCGCGGCGCAGGCGGGTCTTTTCGATGCGCAGGTGACCGCTAGTGCGGCCCTGCAGCTTCGGTGCCAGGTCGTCGACCAGCTTGTGGGCTGATTCGAGGGTCTGGAGACCGCTGATAACCTGACGACGATTGTGCAGGTCGGCTTTCTTAGCCTTAGTGATTAACTTTTCTACGTAAGGCACCACTTCTTTGGCCTTTGGAAGGGTAGTTTCAATTGATTCGTACTTGATAAGCGAATCAGCGAGACCCTTGATCAGCGCTTCCCGTTGGTCGCGCTCGCGGTGCAGTTTGCGGCCTTTGTATTGATGACGATGCATGTTCTACAGCTCCAACTCGGCGAGTTTCTCTTTAACTTCTTCTAGCGCCTTGCTACCGAAGCCTTTCAGGTCACGCAGCTCAGCGTCGCTCAAACTAAACAGGTCCTTGATAGTGTGGATGTCGTTGTTAATAAGCGCGTTGGTAGTGCGTGCTGACAGGTTCAAATCCTCAATCGGAGTGTTCAGTGCAGCAGGCTCTTCGCCATCAGCAGTAATAACAGTTGAACTCTGGCCTGATGGTACCAGTTGTTCAGCAGCTTCTACGCGGGTCTTACCAGCCAATGCAGTGTACTGGTTGACCAGGATAGCAGATGATTCCTCAAATGCGTCGCGTGGAGTAATCGAACCGTCGGTTTCGATAGTAATAAGCAACTTGTCGAGGTCGGTCATCTGGCCAACACGAGTGTTTTCAACCTTGTAGCGTACGCGCATTACAGGACTGAAGATGGCGTCAACAGCGATCATATCGCTTGCCTTCTTGGCAGTACCTTCTTCAATCGTGCGGTAGCCGCGGCCAGTTTCGACAACCAAGTCCATAACGAACTTAGCTTTGTCTTCATCGATAGTAGCGATGACGTGGTCAGGGTTAACAACTTCAACATCGGCGTTAACCTGGATGTCTTTAGCCTTAACAGCGCCCTTGCCTTCTTTTACGATGCGGAGAGTCTGAGGCTCGTCACCGTACACACGGAAGCGTACACCCTTAAGGTTCAGCATGATGTCGACGACATCTTCCTTGACACCCTTAACGGTAGTGAACTCGTGTGTTGCACCTTCGATCTTGAAACTCGTAACAGCGGCGCCGGCAATGCTCGAAAGCAATACACGTCGCATGCTGTTGCCAAGGGTCATTCCGTAGCCACTGTGCAATGGCTCCACAACGAAGGTAGCGGTTGTGTCACTGTGGTCGTCAACTTTGACAAGACCAGGGGTGTGAATCATTTTTGACATTTAGCTCATCCTCCCTTAGCGTGAGTAGTATTCTACGATTAATTGTTCGTTAATTTCTGGCTCAGCGTCGTCGCGGGCAGGCATTCCAGTGACTGTAAAGGCGACTTTCTTACGGTCTACTTTCAGCCAACCGGGTGTAGCGCTTGGAGCTGGGCTGACATCATCGATCTTCTTGAAGTATTCAGTTTGCTTGCTGTGGTCGCGAACGATAAGTTCATCACCGGCACGCAAACGAATGGAAGGAACGTCGACACGACGGCCGTTCAGCATAAAGTGACCGTGGGTCACGAGCTGGCGGGCAGCGCGGCGGCTGGGAGCGAAACCTGCGCGGTATACAGCGTTATCAAGGCGCTGTTCCAACAGTTGAAGCAAAACTTCACCTGACTGGCCCTGCTTGCGGGTAGCTTCTTTCATGAGGTTGCTGAACTGACGTTCCAGCAGGCCATACAGACGCTTTACCTTCTGCTTTTCACGCAGCTGTAATGAGTACTGGCTTGGCTTGCTTGGACGGCGGCCGTTACCTTGTTGGCCCGGAGGAGTAGAACGCTTGACCAAAGCCTTGTGAGCTTTAGGGTGCAATGCGTACCCTTCACGGCGGGACATCTTAACAATAGATTGTGTATCTCGTGCCATAACTAGATCCTACGTGCTTTCTTGGGTCGAACGCCACCGTGTGGTACGCCCGTCACGTCTACAATTTTTTCAACTTGAATGTCCAGGCCAGCGAGTGCGCGGATTGCTGCGTCACGGCCAAGACCAACACCCTTAACGAATACATCTGCCTTAGCAAAGCCGTGCAGTTGCTTAGCAGCCTGGCCAGCCTTTTCGGCTGCGACCTGTGCTGCATATGCAGTACCCTTCTTTGAACCGCGGAAACCGCAGCCACCGGCACTGGCTTGTGCTAATGCACCGCCCTGAGTGTCAGTAAAGGTAATGATGGTGTTGTTAAAGGTTGCCAAAATGTGCACCTGACCGGCAGGTACAGATCGCTTGGCTTTTTTCTTTTTTGGTGTGGTAGTTGCTTCTGCCATATCTCTTTACCTATTCCTACGTCTTAGAAGGTGTCTTCTTAGCAGTACCGCCAACTGTAGTCTTGCGGCCACGGCGGGTACGTGCGTTAGTCTTAGTGCGTTGTCCACGTGAAGGCAGGCTTGCCTTGTGGCGAAGACCGCGATAAGCGTTGATGTCTTTCAAACGCTTGATGTTGCCGGTCACGACACGCTGTAACTCACCTTCAACGGTGTAGTTTTCGTTGATAAAGTCCTGGATGCGGGAAATCTCAACGTCGGTCAAGTCCTTGACGCGAACAGTAGGATCTACCTTAGCGGCTTCCAGGATAGTATGGCTGGTCTTGGGGCCAATACCATATACGTAGGTAAGGGAAACCCATACCTGCTTATCAGTTGGAATGGTAACTCCAGAAATTCGTGCCATAACTAACCCTGCCTCTGCTTGTGCTTAGGCTTTAATTTGTTGATAACGTAGAGCTTGGCTTTACTGCCCTTGCCCCGACCTTTGCGCCAAACGAGCTTATCGTCTGGGCTGATCTTTTTTACACTTGCACGCACTTTCATGCGGATCATGCTCCTTCCAGAGTGTGACTCACTGCTTATATTGATAAAAAACTAAGGCTTTCGCGCGAATAGCCCTAGTTTATGATTTGCGATAGGTGATTCTGCCCTTCGTAAGATCGTAGGGCGTCAACTCAACCGTCACGCTGTCGCCCGGTACGATACGGATGTAGTGTTTCCGCATTTTCCCAGCGACGTGAGCTATTATTTGATGGCCGTTTTCGAGCTCAACGCGAAATTGAGTACCTGGAAGGGTCTCAATAATCGTTCCCGTTAACTCGATAACTTCTTTATTTGCCATAAATAGATAACAAGATCTGATTATAGCAAGTCCATGCGGCAATTACAACATTTATTACACTTGTACTACTGTGGCACGAACCGCCGGTCAAAAAGCAGGTCCGCCAAATTCATGCATGCCACCCATCTGCTTACTGGATCGCCGGAAGTATTCGCGGCTTCATGTAATTTTGTGTAGTACCTTTTGGTCTCTTCCGGCTCGCCGAGGCGTACCAGCAGTTGGGCAAGCATATTGGACATCTTTACCGTGCGGTTATGCCATTGATCTTCCGGGTCACTGTCTCCATTGGTGTTATCGAGGCTGTCTTTGATCTCCCGGGCAAGACCGATAGCGGCCTGGGGATCCAAGATGCGCAGCGCGCGGTCACACAGGTCAGCATCACGCTCGTGTTGCGTTGCAGCTTCAAGTTTCGAGCCATAATCGGTCACTCCGAAGGAAGTTGCAGGATCAAGCGCAAATTTTCTGATTGCGGTCATCAGACTGTTGGAATCCGCTGCATCACCCTCGGACAGCAAGGAAGCTAGCTCTGCATGTGTAGCCAAGCCTGGATACAGCATTACTGTCATGTCGCCGGGGCGTAATCGTGCTCGTTGATGGGCCGTCTGCGTGAGCAACATGCACTCGGTGAGGGCTTTTGCGGTTCGATTGGGGTCGGATATCGCACCTAAAAATACTTGTGCTCCGCCGAACTCATCGACAGCGGCATATCGCGCTGCATATTTAGACATCGCTTCATCAACTTCCTTAATCAGTTGGGTTTGTCCGGCTTCGCTACCTCGCCGACTATCATTACCAACAAGCATTCGTACATATTGGATTACATCATGAGGTGGCCGCCCTTCGGCCACAGCCGCGTCTACCTTCCACATCTCAAAACGACTTCCGCTTATTGTTTCTTGGCCTGCATGCGCCAGATTTTCAAGCTCTGCGCGGTGGTCATCGTTTAACTCACTCGGCGGGACAACAAGCAGCGCATCCATAATCTGGATATAGGCAGCTGACCCGATCTGAACGTCTCCGTTGATATAGTCGTGCGAATGCCTGAATGCGTCAAACACATGCCAGCGCAGACGTTCCTGACGCAACGTTAGTAGTAATTTTGTTATCAACTGAGTGTCTGATGTGACATGGCGTGGAAGTTCATAAAATTGCTCTGCAACCTGGTCCTCGATAGCATTAACTGCTTGGATATCAGCCTCGTTTGCACGACACACCTCTAGATATTTTAGGTAATAAGCTAGTTTGCGTGTTGGGCTTGCCGCATATTTATCTATCAATTCATGAGCAGGCAGCCCACTGCGGCCTAATTCGTTAACTGCGCCAAGTAGGTATGTTCCATAGGGAGGTTGCACGCTGTTTGCGCCGAAATCATGATCATATTCAGACTCCGCCTCTAAGCGGGTGTGCAGTTCGTTCATCGCGTGGACACTGCCGCTGCAGGCAGCCTTGACGTACAGTCGGCCTGCCCATGATGCATCTGCCAGTTCGCCGCGCGCACCGCGCGCCAATTGGCCGAGAGTACTAACACAGCCTTCGACAGTCATAGTGTCACCCTCAAAGCTTGCCTTTGCCAGCAGAGCCTCTAGAACATCAGTTCCGCGGCTAGCACCGACGTGTGCCCCTACGACTCCTCGCCGCAATTCGTGCCGCAACATGACATGGTAACCTTCAAGCTGTTGGGCCACAGCATCCCGCACGTCCCGAACCGCATCAGGAACAATCTCTGGCAATGGTGGCAGCACGGCCCGGCCCGTCAAACCTTCGCCACGCACTATACCGCCGAGCGTGCGGATAACATTATCAATAGCGGATGTGGTAGGGTCTAGTTGACCTGGGTAGTCCTCGAACATTTGTAACGATAATATACTTAGTAAATCACTTAGCGGCAAATTTGATTATCAATTGAGCAGTTTATCCAGATCGAGCCAGCCCCGCCAGTTCGTTCGCCCTTCCTCGGGCTTGTCACCGGCACGCGCCGTATCGATTCGTGCGCTCACTGTTGCTGGGTCACCGAGACGGGCAAGCGCTTCTGTCAGCTGCTCATCGACAGTCCCTCTCCAATCTATCAAAGAACTCTCAAGCAGCGATGGCCTAGGAGCCCTTGCGAGTGTTGCTTTTAGGTCGCGTACAAGTCGCATTCGCTGCCCTGGAGGCAACGCCTCCAGGGCTTGCTGAACTACCTCTCCACCGTACTCCAGATTACGCACGTAATTTACTGACGTCGTATCAGACGTTACGTACGGGGCGGTTGGCTGGTTCACTAATTCACGCAGCGATGCCTCTATGAGATCAGGCCTTCCAGCGGCCATCGCGTCAGAAAGCTGCCAGTGCGTCGCGAGCTCTGGGTTGATTGTCCGCTTGGTTGGATCCACTTGCATGTACATTGCCTGCCTTGGATGCTCAGCATGGGCTAGACCGTACGATATACCCCTTGCAGACATGAATGGATCGCTAATCCCCGCCAGGAGAGCCCTTGCTCCATCATAATCACCAGCATCTATATATCGTTGAGCATATTTAAGAAGTGTTGCATCTACTTCCTGTACAAAATATGGGTACTCATACTCATCATCTCTGCGCTCATCTTCGGCCATGAGCTGGCCTACCCATTTGACTACGTCTCTGGGAGCAGCACCTTGGGCAAGCGCACCGGCAAGCTTATATTCAGCAAAGCCTGGACGTGCCACAAGATTAGCGATCTCGCCGACCTGCGCCACAAGGCGCTGTTGCTTCACACCCATGACACCGGGGGCTGCAGCAACACACCCATCCAGCAAATCATTTATCATTTCTTCGGTAATATAATGCTTGTCCTCGACTACCATGTTGCGTAGTGCACCAATCTGAGCATCAATGATGCGCACCCGTGTGTTCTCGTCGTGGATTCCCTCCATAAGGCGTGCTCCGAATGCTTTCGTAGCCATTTCGGATGGCATCAACCTGAATGCAAAGGCTATGCTTTCTTCAAGATGCTTAATTTCCTGGGGTGTGGCATTATTCTCGCGTGCAGCCTGCAATAGCTTGACGTATTGGGCTACTTTGTCATAGTCGTCGAGGGAATATTGATCAATCAGTTGCAGACCTTCATCGCCCTTTCCAGCCTTAAGATATTCAGCCGCGGCCTTTGTTAGACCAGTGCTACTGCATTGCAGGTCGGCGTTTCTCAGTTGCTGAACGCGGCTCCTCTGACGTTCTCGTACCTCAGCATCTAAGTGGTTGTTGAGCTCTCTTTCGGCTATGTCATGGTCCAGTACTGCTACTTTGGCGTACAACGGCGCCATCGTCGAAGCTGGAAGTTTCATATTCTGGCGAGGCAACAAGCGCAATAAGAGCATCCATTCATCAATCATGGCACCATTCCGTCCGGCCACTGCCCGATCAATTGCATATTCAGCCATATCAGGAACCGCCTCACGCTCGCTGTAGCTCAACGGTGTGCCGTCTTGCAGCTTAGTCCGCACTGTTGCGTACATATCAGCTACGCGCGCGGCTACGGTTGCGCGCAGTTCACTCAAGCTAGAGTGAGACTCGTTTGCAGAAAGGACAAGTTCTTTAGAGCTTGCAACTGATCCGGCACTATCGGCACCGAGTGTAGCGGAAACGTTCGCAATTGCTTGCAACAATGGGTCAGCTTCCCCCGATTGCTGGAAAGGGTCGATCTCAGACATATGTGGGATGAAACCTATTTTTTACGACGAAACGGCAGGCGGCTAAAGAGGCGTTTCTTGGGGCTCTTAACTTCTTGCTCCATGTCCTGGAAGAAGTTAGGATCCGAGTATTGGTCATAGGTGACCATAAGGGCCCGTGATTCAACAGCGCGCAATGTCTCGAGCGATACCGCCACAAGGATCAAGATACTGGTTCCTTCAAGCGCGATACTCGTAGACACAAATGCCTGGATAATAATCGGCACTGAAGCAAGTAGGCCAAGGCTGGTAGCCCCGAATAATGTCAGGCGGTTAACGGTTCTGCTGAGGTATTTCTCAGTCTGTTGACCGGAACGGACACCCTCGATAAATCCACCCTGCTTCTGCAGGTTTTCTGCGATTTCCTTGCTGTTGAACGTAATGCTCGTATAGAAGAATGTAAATAGGAAAACCAGCATGAAGTATGCAAACGGATAGATATAAGGCTCCCATCCGCCAGCGGCAAAGGTAGCCGAATTAGGCGCCTGGAACCAGGCCATCATATTGGCACCTATTTCCTGCAAACGTGCGCTCTCCGAACCGGTCAGCAATTGCCCGACGAACGGCGGGACGCTCAGGAACGCTACCGCGAAGATGATAGGGATAACACCAGCAGTAATAAGCTTGATCGGCAATACGGTAGTAACACCCCCGTACGTACGGTTTCCCTGTACACGTTTTGCATAATTGATCGTCAGCCGTCTGGCCGCCTCATTGAGCATCACGACTATCCACGTCGCCACTAATATCGCCACTATCATTCCGAGCGCAAAGAACATGCCTGACTGGTTAACCGGAACCCACCAGCCCAGGAAGGACCAATGGCTGCCGTCGAATACGTTGCCCCACAGTGTGCCCACCATACCAGGCAAGCTGCTCACAATACCGACAGTAATAAGCAAGGATATACCGTTACCGACGCTTTGCTCGGTAATCTGTTCACCGAGCCACATCAGTAACATAGAGCCCCCGGTTAGTGCAGCCACCATAAGTACCCACTGGAACATAGAGGCATCAGCCGTAATATCCCCGATGCCACCCACGGATTGGGCAACCTGACGTACCAGGTAGATCGCACCGATGGACTGCAAAATTGCCAACGGCAAGGTGAGCATACGGGTCATCTGGTTGATCTTGCGTTGACCGTATTCACCTTCTTTTTGCAGGGCTTCAAGTTTAGGCACAGCCTTTGTAAGCAACTGCATAATGATTGAGGCGTTAATGTATGGCCCCAATCCGGCGATCATAATAGAAAATTGTGCCAGCGCTCCACCGGAAAGGACGTTAACCAGGCTCAGGAATTGAGGAGTATTTTCGGCTGCGAATAGGTTCTCCAGGACTTGCTGTAAGGTCTGCGGATCGCTGAGCGGTACGGGAATATGAGCAAGGATGCGGAATACCAGTAAGATACCTAATACTACAAAAATACGCTTGCGCATATCTTGATGGCCAAAGGACCGTAAAATGACTTTCCAGTTCATGAAACTCTTGTTCTACCCTCTATGTTTGAAACTATTCTGGGTATAGTATACACTACCCTGCGCTTTTGTCATCTGCCGGTTCGCCCAGATATCCGCCACTTTGGTGAGTCCACAAACGTGCGTAGAGTTGCTTGCGCTGCTGTATGAGCTGATCATGGGTTCCACTCTGGATGATGTGCCCGTTCTCGACCACAACAATCGTGTCCATACGCTGGATAGTGCTTAACCGATGTGCAATGACCAGAGCTGTGCGTTCACGCATAAGATTCCACAGCGCCTCCTGAATTCGTTGCTCGCTGTGGCTGTCGAGGGCGCTGGTGGCTTCGTCCAGCACCAAGATTGGTGCGTCTTTTAGGATTGCCCGGGCAATTGCTACACGCTGTCGCTGGCCGCCCGACAGTTTGACGCCTCGCTCGCCTACCAACGTGTCATAGCCATGCGGCAGTGACTGCACGAACTCGTCCACATATGCAAGCTCAGCAGCCTTCAAGACATCTTTCTTGGAGGCTCTAGGATTGCCATAGGCAATGTTCTCGTAAATACTGCGGTGGAACAGGATAGGCTCCTGTGGAACGTACGCAATATGTCTACGAAGTTCCTGCTGAGGTAATTCACGTATGTCGATGCCGTTGATCACAATTGCACCGTCCGTCACATCCATAAACCGGAGCAGCAGTTTAGTAAGCGTTGTCTTGCCGCTGCCTGAATACCCTACCAGGCCAATCTTCTGTCCTGGCTTAATCGCGAGGGTAAAGTCTGAAATTGCCAGGCTATCAGCACCAGCCTCCGGGTAGCGAAATGTGACTCCGTCAAAAGTAATGGCCATTTTCCGGGTCGAAGGCAGAGACCTGGCAGGTTTTTTATCCGTTATCACGGGTTCAATCATCATGGTAGCAATCGGCTGGTACGCCCCGCCCATGGCGTGCTCATAGCCTTTTATTATTTCAGCGATCTCCAGCGTAGAGGCAATTAAGCGTATTACATACAGCTGGATGAGCGCGACGACGGCAATTGAAATTGAACCGTCTGCGTACATGCGGGCCGTCATGAGCAACAGCACAACTGAAGCCAGGGCGGCCAGAATAGCACGGCCTGAGTCTGCCGGAGCAGATAGTATCCATGACATGAATTGAGCCTTTCGCCACTGTTCGAGGAGACCACTGAGCCGGCGCGCTTCGTATTCTTCGGCGGCAAAACTTTTCACCGTCGGCGCGTGTGTTAACGCATCACCCACGCTGCCGGCGACATCACTGGAACGTTCTGCAACCAATCTGCGATACTTTAATCGCCACGTACTGGAAAGCATAGTGAAACTGAGGGTCAGCATCATGAGCGCGAATGTAACTGCAGCCAGTGCAATCGACTGATACCCGATAACCAGAATACCTGCTACTACAATGACGATCTGCTTAGGAACCGGGCCGAGCATCAGTATGTTGTACTCAATATACGAATCGCGGAGCCTAGCAGCCTGCGCGCCCAGCGATCCGAAAAATGAATTGCTGTAGAAGTCGTTGTCTTTGTTCAAAAAATTTGCAAACACCTTGCGCTGCAAGTAGACACCACCAACAACCCCGTTGCGGCTAATAAATATCGTTCCAATGGTCCACAGTACCGCGTAGCCTACGGCCATTAGGAATATGCGCAAGGCGTGGCTTGAAACCTCGTCCAGATCTTTTGAAAAGATGGCTTCAATGCCAAAGGCAATTTCCAAGGGGATGAACACATTGAACAATGCCAGGGCAGGAATTTTAGTCAGAAGACAAATCGCCACACCGTAC
>Ga0075364_10001749_pt1 | contig 11982 bp, 13 predicted proteins | sample EndMetdeltDD1764_FD_71517 | JGI IMG/M metagenome (GOLD analysis project Ga0075364, IMG submission 71517) | Populus endosphere microbial communities from Tennessee, USA - Endosphere MetaG P. deltoides DD176-4 | ecosystem: Host-associated > Plants > Roots > Endosphere | place: USA: Tennessee... | reverse complement strand
CGTCGAGCGCGGGGCCGGGCCGCGGCAGCGCCTTCACGATCCAGCTGCCGATCGCGAGCCGTCACGAGTCGGCGGAGTCGTCGCCCGACCGCGCCGTCCGCGACCGGCTTGCGCGCCGCGTCCTCATCGTGGACGACAACGAGGACGCCGCCGGCGTGCTGCAGATGCTGGTCGAAGAGCTGGGAGGCGAGGCCCGCGTCGCCTACGGCGGCGCCGCCGGCGTGCGTGCCGTGGCGGAGTTCCGGCCGGACGTCGTGCTGCTCGACATCGGCATGCCGGGCATGGACGGCTACGAGACGTGCCGCCGCATCCGGACGGAGCCGGGCGCCGAGAACGTCGTCATCGTGGCGCTGACCGGCTGGGGGCAGGAGCAGGACCGCCTGCGCGCGATGGAAGGCGGCTTCGACGTGCACCTGACCAAGCCGGCGGATCCGGCGACGCTGGAGCGGATCCTGGCGGGCAGGGACGCGCTCTAGGCCGTCGGTCCTGCCCGTGTCGCCTTTCACCGCCGCTTTGCGATCTCTTCTGGTGGAGGTTCTATGTACATCACACCACGAAAGATGACCGCGCTGGCGGTACTGCTGGCCTGCGTCGCGGCCACCGCGCACATCGCGGCCCGGGGGGAACGGAATCACGCCGGCGAGGCCGTCGCCGGCTCGCCGCACAACAACCAGCCGTCGCCGGCCGCCATCGCCGACTCGCAGGCGGTCGCCGCGACGCATCGCTCGCGGACGCTCGCGGCGCTCTTCGAGGAGTTCCGCACCACGACGCCGCAGAACGCGCGCATCAACTCGCGCGCGATCTCGAACCTGTTCTTCGACGGCAATCCGATGATGCGGCTGGTGAGCGGCGGAGACTTCGCGCCCATCCAGGCGACGTCCAGGCCGATCACGAAGTTCGAGGCCGATGCCATCGCGTCGTTCAAGGCCGGCGGTCCGGGCTACTTCGCGCGGCTCGACCGCGTCGGTCCGGCGTGGGTCTGGTGCGAAGCGGTCGCCCTCAACAACGGCGCGCTGCTCGCCGGATCGGACATGGATCCCAACGTCTGCCAGACGTGCCATCAGAGCTTCCCGACCGACACCACGGCGCTCGTCGGCAGCCTGAACCACTGCGACGTCGTCCGGAAGTAGGCGTCGCGCGACACGCGGCATGCCGGACCTGAAGGTCCGGCCTACGTCCGAGGTCCGGTCTACGTTCGACGTAGGCCGGTTCTTCAGAACCGGCATGCTCGTGGCCGCGATCCACTACTTCACTTTCGGCGCCCGCTGATCGAGACCGTTCTGGTGGAGCACCAGCGCGGTGACCGTTCCCGACGCGTCGCGAACGAAGCTGAGGCTGGCCTTGACGGCGCGGAGCATGAGCTCGTCCTTCCCCGTCGCGAAGAGCTCCAGGCGCGGCTGGTTGGTGGCCTGCGCAAACATGCGCGTGCCTTCGCGCGTGACCGCGATCGCGAACGTCGGCGCCAGTTGATAGACACCGACATAGGACGCGAGCACGTCATCGCTCAGAATGACGAAAGCGGGCAGGGGATCCAGCGTCCGCAGCGGCGCCTTCGGCTCGACCAGGTGCGCCGTCAGGTCGTTGACGTCGAGCGGCGCGTTCGCCCACGCGACGGCGGCGCGCCCGTTTGCCGGATCGACGACGATCGAGGACCGGAAGCCGTGCGTCCCGCCGTCGTGCATGAAGATCTCGGAGCCGGCGGGCTTGACGACGATCCATCCCATCGCCTGCTCGAGCTGCGGGGCCTGTCCCGGCCTCCGGAACGCGCGCATGCGCACCATCGCCTTCTGGAGCGGCGACTCGATCAGGCCCGCGTTCGCCGCGGCGAACGTGAGCAGATCGTCCGCGGTCGACCGCAGCGCGCCCGCGCCGGCGAGCGCATTCAGATCCCAGAGACCCACGGGGTTCAGGCTCTCATCGTGTGGCGTGGCCAGGCGCCGCCGCGCGTCCGTGGTCAACGTGATGGCGGAGTTCTTCATCCCAAGTGGATCGAGGATGCGGGTCTTCACGAGCTGCTCGTAGCTCATTCCCGCCCGCTGGGTCAGCGCGACGCCGAGCAGTCCGGCGCCGAGATTCGAATAGTCCCACTTCGTCCCCGGGTCGCGCGCCAGCTGATACGTCGAGAGGAAGGCATACAACCGGCCCGTGTCGTAAGCGGCGTACGGGTTGTCCAGGTTCGTCGCGTCCATGTTGGACGGGATCCTCGGCAGCCCCGACGTGTGGGTCGTCAGATCCGCGAGCGTGATCGCGCGGCCGTTCCGGCTGGGCACCGTGACGGTGGAGGGGAGGTACTTCGACACGGGATCGTCGAGCGCGACCTCCTGCCGCTCGATCATGTCGGCGAGGAGCAGCGCCGTGAAGACCTTCGTGATCGATCCGATCTCGAAGACCGTGTCCTTCCCCGGCTCGGCGCCGCCTGCCGCGATCGCGCCACGCGCGGCGAAGGCGCGGCCCTCGCGGGTGGCGAGCCCGACTTCGATGCCGACGGTATGCCGGCCGTCCACGCGGCTGGCCAGGGCGGCGCGCGTGGCCGCGTCAATCGCCGGGATCTCCTGGGCCGACGCGGCGGCACCGGCCGCCGCAAGGACGACGACGGCCCTCATCACTCTCACCATGGGTTCCTCACCTTTCGTGATCTACTCGTCCGCGAACATGGCCTCGACCTTCGCGCGGGCCGCGCGCAGCATGCGCACGCCGGGGCCGACGTTCAGCCAGCCAATGAAGGCAAAGAAGGCCAGGAGCACCGCAAGCGGAACCAGTACCCGCCAGCGTATCCGCTCCCACAACCGGATGGCCTGCCAGAAACAGGGTCCCAACAGGGGCAGCAGGTACCAATAGGGTACGGTGCGCAGCAGACGGATCTGATCGTCGAAGCGCTTCAGCAGCGCCGCGCGATAGGCGGCGAGATCCGCGGCTGGATCGAGCGGCTCCGGATCGCGATGCGTCCACCAGATGTAGGCCATCACGAAGCCGACACACCCGAATCCGATCGCGCCGCCGATGAAATCGTCGCTGAAGACCATTTGTCCCGCGAAGACGACCATCAGCGCGATGCCGGCCGCGTACTCGCGCAAGTTTCGCCGGAAGATCTTGTTGTCGAACCGCCAGGTCTGGGCCATGAGCGTACGGGCGAGCCGCTCGGAGTCCATCCCGCCGACGGTGTTTCTCTGCCAGAGCCGGAGGAGCTCGTCGTCCTCGGATGCCGGGCGCCGATCGGGCGTGCTGTTCATGCCAGGCGCTCCTCGCCGATATCGTCGCCACGCCGTATCCGCGCGGTGAGCTTGTGACGGATGCGTGTGAGCCGCGTCGCCACCGCACCAGCGCTGAGCCCGGTGACCGCTTCGATGTCCTGCGCCGAAAGACCTTCGAGGTGAAGGACGATCACCTGCCGATCGGCGACGGGCAGTTCCTGCACGGCGGCCCACAGAATCGCGCGGCGCTGTTCGTCGATCGCGTCGCCTTCCTGGTACGCCGGCAATGCCGGTTCGTGGACCGGCTCGACCGGCTGCTCGCGCCGGCCGCGGCGCCGCTGCCGTGCGGCGAAGCTGATCGCGGTGTTGTGCGCCACGCGGTAGACCCACGTGCGCTCGGAGCTCTCGCCGCGAAAGCGCGGCAACGCCGTCCACAGCGCCATCGCAATCTCCTGAAACAGATCGTCCCTGGCGGTTGGATCGTCTTCGTAGGACCAGGCAAGACGCCGCAGCGGCGTGACGTACCGCCGCAGCAGATCTTCATAGACCGATCGATGGTCTGCCTTGTCCACTCGAGAAAGGTAGTCTTTCCGGCGGTCGCTTTCTTACGTGCCCTGCGGAAGGGGGGTCCGGGGGGACGAAGTCCCCCGGACGATCAAGAGGTCAGGATGTCGACGATGGCCTCGCCGATCGGCTGGCCCGTGCACATCTCGTAGGGCAGGAAGGACGGGACGGGATTCATCTCCAGGCAGTACCACTCGCCGGCGGCCGTCACGCGGAAATCGAATCCACCCAGGCTCAGGCCGGCTGCCCTGCCGGTGGCGCAGCAGAGGCGCTCGATCGCGGGATCGATCGACGTGGCGCGATACTGCGTCGTGTTCTCGAAGCGATAGTCGATCGCGCTCGACAGCATCTCCGTCGCGAACGCGCGATCCTCGACCGTGTGGACCCGCACGTCGCGTCCCGGAATGAACTCCTGGATGACGGCCGGACTCGTTCCCGCCGACAGCCGCTGGAGCAGCTCGTCGTCGAGCGTCCGGACGCGCGAGCGGAGGCCGGACGCCGCCTTGTAGATGACGCCGTTGCGGCAGCCGCGCGCGAACGTTTCGGCGGCGTCGAGACGATTGGTCGCGATCCAGCGGGGAATCACGAAGCCGGCCCGGCGCAGCTCCATCATCTGCAGCGGCTTCGACGCGTTCGATCGCCCGCCCGACGGGCGGTTCACGACCGGACAGCGCATCGAGGCGATCAGGTGATGGAGCCCCTCGCGCCGTTCGTGTGTGAGGACGGCCTGTCCCGTCGCATCGAGCGACAGCTGCGGCGGAATCGCCGGCTGCGGGTTGAAGCGGACGAAGACACCGGAGAGCTCGCGAAGATCCAGCCGCTCGGAGCCGACCCGCAGGGAGCCGTCTCCCTCGGCCTCGTTCAGGCTGAAGCTCCAGTCCACACCGAGCGTCGCTTCAGGGAGCAGGACCGTGCCGGCCCCCCGGCGCTCCGCCAGCCAGGACACATAGGTGAGTGCGAGATCTTCGGGATCACCGAGCAGCGCAATGCTCATACAACCGATCTCCAAGAGTGGCGGTCACGTGCTCGAACACCGGACCCGCCTCGAGCGCGGGGAGCACGCGAACGCGGTGCACGCGTCCGTCACGATCGGCATCGATCGCCGCGAGTCCGACGCCCCACGCGTCCAGCAGCGCCGCGGCGAGCCGGACGTTCGAATGAGACGCCCCGGTCTCGATTTCCCCGCACACCGCGACCGCGGTGACGAGCTCGACGGCGCCATGGCACGCGCTGGCCATCACCGCGCGCGCCGGCGTGTCGGGCATGTCACACGGATCGCCCGTGGTGTAGGGGCTCCACTGCCAGCCTGCGGGCAGCGCGAGATCGCCGACGCAGATGTCCGTCACGGCGACGCCCGCGGCCGCCAGGCGATTGCGCCAGTAGTGCCAGCGCAGGCCGGAGTACCAGGCTTCCGCATCGAACCGGTTGATCGCCAGGGTGGCGGGCAGTGAATTGCCGGCGATCCACACCGCGGCGGTCTCGGCCGCGGCAAACGAGCGATCCTGCGCGCAGAAATCGTCCGCCAGCGGCATGTCGGGCGACACCCGCCAGAGCACCGCGCGGACGGTCTCGTCCTCGACGATGAACTGTTCTTCGGTCAGGGCGACGCTCAGGCTCGCGAGGTGGACGGGCGCACACCACCGTGTGCGCCCGCCGCGTACCGCCACGACCTCCGAGACGCGACGCGCCAGGCTGTCTTCCTCCGGCGCGACGATCACGAGGGTGCCGGGAGTCGAGGTCACGCCCGTGCCATCTGCGCGACGACGTCACGCGCGACGATCGTGACGGCCTCGCGGAACGCCGGGTTGGTCACCAGGTCCTTCGGGTTGATCAGCTCGAATTCCGCGCCGGGCAGCTTGGTCACCACCTCGGTACGGACGTCCTTTTCGAGCTCGACCTTCTTCTTCTCGCGGACGCCCTTCAGCAGTCCGCCGACCGTCACCTTGCCGGCGTTCTCCGGCTCGGTGAACAGCTCGTACTTCTTCTTCTCCGGCCAGGCCCGGAGGGCCTGCGCGCCGATGGTCCCGGCGCCGCTCAGCGCCGTGATGAAATCGGCGGCCGAGATGGAATCGAGCGTCCTGCTCTCGATTGCCTCGAGGTCGATTGCGGCAGTTCTTTCGTTCGCCATGCGATCACTCCTTTCCTTCACGGACTGGTGATCGCCATGGCGCCCGCGTTACCGCGTACGCCCAGACGTGGGCGGGACCTTCAGACCGGGACCCGGTCGCCGATACCGCTACGGATGCACGAAGCTGCAGGGGAGCGGGACGAAGCCGCTCCATTGCACGAACGCGCCGACGCTGATCGGCTGATCGGACGTGACGCGGATCGCCGCCGCGACGTTCGTGGTCGGATCGGGGAACGTGATCGGCGTCTGGAAGGTGACGTTGCGCACGTGCGCCGGCAGCACCGCGACGGTCGCCGCGCCGCTGTCGCCCGAATACGTCGTGGCCGGGCTCGAGCCGGGCACGGTCACGCCGGCCAGGTTCACGCCGTTGATGTCGAGAATGTTGACCGCGACGTTGGCGGTCGAAGCGCTCGCGTTGAACACGTTGACGTCCGCCCGCACGTTGCTGCCGACGTTCGGAAACGAGACCGGCGTGCAGACCCACACGTAGGGCGGCCCGGACGCGCCCGATCCCGCCGGGCCCTCAGGTCCTGTCGGCCCTGTCGGTCCCGTGACTCCGGTGGGGCCTGCCGGTCCCGTGGGCCCTGCGGGGCCCGCCGGTCCTATCGGTCCTACCGGTCCTGCCGGCCCCGCCGGCCCTTCGACGTTCCACGACACGCGGGTTTCGTTCTTGTGGCACGCCACGCTGGCGTCGACCAGCCGCATCATGCCGTTCCCGCCGTTGATGCACGCGGTGAGGATGCCTTCGTCGGCGCTGACGGACGCGGACGACAGGATGAACGCACAGGCGACGGCGCCGAGAGACGCGGCCGTGAGACGACGGATGACTGTCGGCATGAAACTGATCCTCCGGGGGCGCAATGTAGCACGGCGCCGGTCGTGTGGCCTCTGGATGTGGCGGGCGCGCTTCAGCCCGAAGCGGCTCCTGGCGCCTGCGCGAGTGGCGCTGAAGACAAGGACCTGATCCGCGGAATCGTCACGAGGATCACCGCGAACGCGATGACGTGGAGCGTGCCGACGACGGCGAACACCTGACCGTAGGAGGCGCCGGCGTCGAGCAGGCGGCCGGCGGTCAGGTTCATCAGCAGCCCGCCCATCGCGCCGCCGAAGCCGACCAGTCCGGCGACCGACGCGACGACGCGGCGCTCGAAGAGATCCGTCGGCACGATCATCACCAGCGTGGACCAGGACTGCTGCCCGAAGAACGCCAGGCTGAAGATCGCCAGCGCCCATTCGACGGGCACGCTGGTGACGAAGACGATCGCCGGCATCACGGCGGCGCTGAGGCCGAGCGCCAGCTTGCGCGAGAAATCGATCGAGCGCCCGCGGCGGATGAGCGCGCTCGACAGCCAGCCGCCGAGCAGGCAGCCGACGCCCGCCGCCGCATAGGGGACCCACGCGTAGGCGCCGACCTGCTTCACGTCGAAGTGGCGCGCGTCGTAGAGGTACTTCGGCAGCCACGAGATGTAGAAGAACCACGCCGCGTCGGTGAGGAACTTCGCGATCACCAGGCCCCACACTTCGCGGTGCGTCAGCAGCGCCGACCATCGCTCGACTCGCTCGCGTTCGCTCGGGCCTGGCGAGGCGACTGACGCCGTCGCGGCATTCCGATCCGCGTCGGGCGCCGCGTAGGCGCGCCACCACCACGCCGCCCAGACCAGTCCCGCCGCGCCGCAGGCGACGAACACCCAGCGCCAGCTCGCGTACGAGAGGATCGCGGCAATCGCCGGCGGCGCGATGACGGCGCCCACGGCCGTGCCGGCGTTGACGATGCCCATCGCGGTCGAGCGCTCCGCCACCGGGAACCACTCGGCGATGACCTTCGTCGCGGCGGGGAAGCCGCCGCCCTCGCCGGCGCCGAGCAGGAACCGGCTGACGGCGAGCATCCCGACGCTCGTGGCCAGCGAGTGGCTCGCGCAGGCGAGCGACCAGAAGATCATGATGACGAGGAATCCGCGGCGCGTGCCCAGGCGATCCATGAGCACGCCGCCGCCCGCGTACATGAGGGCGTAGGCGAGCAGGAACGCCGACGCGAGGTCGCCGTACTGCGTGTTGCTGAGCGGGATGTCCTGCTGGATCGCGCGCACCGCGACCGGCAGCGACTGCCGGTCGAGATAGCTGATCGCGATGGCCGCGCACACCAGAGCCGCGACCCGCCATCGCCCCTGCATGGTCCGGTGACATTACACTACCCGGCATGCGAACGCTGATCTTCGTGACGATGGTGGCGGCCGCGACGGCAGCCGCGACGGCGGCGGCACCGCAGACGGCCGCGGGTCGAGAGGCGGAGGCGCTCCACCGGCTGACGATCGATCGCTTCGACGCCAACGCCCGCAACGACCGCGCCTTCTACGAACGGCTGCTGCTCCCGGCGTTCATGATGCAGACGCCGTTCACGTTCCCGCCGCTCACGAAGCAGCGGTACCTCGACGGCGAGTTCACGCCGGGCCGGCCGGTCCGGCCGAAGAGTACGATCAGCGCGTTCGAGGCGCTGGTGGACGGCGATCGCGCGGTGGTGCGGTATGAAGTCGCCGAGCCGTATCCGATCGGCGGATCGCAGCCGTTCGAGACGCGATCGCGCCGGCTCGACACCTACATCCGCGTCGCCGGCGCGTGGCGCCTGCTGTCGATGGCCATTGCCGAGACGCCGACCTGGCCCGCCGTGGCGGCGATCGATCCCGCGCTCTACGCGGCGTATGCCGGCGTCTACCGGCTGTCGGCCACGACATCCATCGTCGTCACGCACGCCGGCGGCCGGCTGTTCGCGCAGGTCACCGGCCAGGAGCGGGTCGAGCTGTTTCCAGAGAACGCCACGACGTTCTTCGATCGCACCGACAGCCCGCTGGCGCGGACGATCTTCGAGCGCGACTCGAGCGGACAGGTGGTCGCGCAGATCTATCGGGCGCAGGGACAGCAGCTGCGTGCCGTGAAGGGTCCGGCGGACGCGGGTAAGCGATAATACCGGCCGCGTGTCCAGGCCTACCGATGCGCCCGCGTTCTTCGACGCCCGCGCGTTCCTGCTCGCGCGCCGGACGGACTACGACGGCGCGGTCCGCGGTTTTCGCTGGCCGTCGCTCTCCCGCTTCAACTGGGCGCTCGACTACTTCGACGTCATCGCCGCCGGCAACGACGCGCCTGCGCTGCACCTGGTCGAAGAGGACGGCACCGAGACGATCCGCTCGTTCGCGGAACTGTCCGCCGGCTCGAATCGCGCCGCCAACTACCTCCGGTCGCTCGGCGCGAGACGCGGCGATCGGCTGCTGCTCATGCTCGGCAACGAGATCGCGTTGTGGGAGGTCCTGCTCGCGGCCATGAAGCTGGGCGTCGTCGTCACCCCGGCGACGACGCTCCTGACGTCATCCGACCTGCAGGATCGCGTCGATCGCGGCCGCGTGCGCCACGTCGTCGCCGGCGCGGAGAGCGCCTCCAAGCTGGACGCCGTTCGTGGATCGTTCACCCGGATCAGCGTCGGCGGCGCGCCGCACGGCTGGCAGCCGTACGAGGAGCATCGTGCCGCGAGCGCGGTGTTCGACGCCACGGAACCGACGGCGGCCGGCGATCCGTTTCTCCTCTACTTCACGTCGGGCACGACGGCGCAGCCCAAGCTCGTGATGCACACGCACCAGAGCTATCCCGCCGGGCATCTGTCGACGCTCTACTGGATCGGGCTGCAGCCGGGCGACCGTCACTGGAACATCAGCTCACCGGGCTGGGCGAAGCACGCGTGGAGCTCGGTCTTCGCGCCGTGGAACGCGCAGGCGACGGTCTTCATGCTCAACTACGCGCGCTTCAGCGCGCCGGCGGTGCTGTCGGCGCTCGTGACGCACCGTGTGACGACGCTCTGCGCGCCGCCGACGGTCTGGCGCATGCTGATTCAGGCACCGCTCGGCGAATATCGCGTCGCGCTTCGCGAAGCCGTGTCGGCGGGCGAGCCGCTCAACCCCGAAGTGATCGAGCAGGTGCGGAAGGCCTGGGGCCTCGCGATCCGCGACGGCTACGGCCAGACCGAGACGACGGCGCTCGCCGGCAATTCGCCGGGCCAGCCGCTCAAGCCCGGCTCGATGGGGCGCCCGCTTCCCGGCTATCCGATCGTGCTGCTCGATCCCGACGGGCGCGTCTCGGACACCGAAGGCGAGATCTGTCTGCGTCTCGACGAGCGGCCGCTCGGACTCACCGACGGCTACGCCGACGATGACGCGAAGACGTCGGACGCGATGCGCGGCGGCTACTATCACACGGGCGACATCGCGTCGCGCGACGCCGACGGCTACCTCACGTTCGTCGGCCGCGCCGACGACGTGTTCAAGGCGTCGGACTACCGCATCAGCCCGTTCGAGCTCGAGAGCGTGCTGATCGAGCATCCCGCCGTGGCCGAGGCCGCGGTCGTGCCGAGCCCGGATCCGGTTCGTCATGCGGTGCCGAAAGCGTTCGTGGCGCTGGCGCCGGGCGTGGCGCCGTCCCGGGAGGTCGCGGCCGACATTCTGGCGTACTGCCGCCGCACGCTCGCGCCCTACAAGCGGATCCGCCGGCTCGAGTTCGTCGATCTGCCGAAGACGGTCTCCGGCAAGATCCGGCGCGTCGAGCTCCGCGTGCTCGAGCAGCGGCGCCGCGACACCGGCGACCGCGCGGAGCTGGAGTACTTCGAGGAGGAGTTGTGACGCCTTCTTACTTCATTCGTAGCTTCCGCCTTCAGGCGGAACTTCGCGGCGCCGGCATTCCGCCTGAAGGCGGAAGCTACGGGAACTGATCCAGCTGCCGAAAACCGGGGAGGACGGTCGAAACCGGTCACCGCGGACACCCGCTGGTCCGTCTAAGGCTCTCGCAGCGTCTTTCGACTTCGAAGGAGGATTCGATGGCCGGATATCGTTCGTCGATTGTGATCGCGGCGCTCATCTGTGCGCTGGCGGACAGCATGCCCGCAACCGCACAGTCGGTCGATCAGCTCACGCCCCACAAAGTCACCGTGACGGCGGCCGACTATCAGGGGAAACGCGCCGTCAAGATCGTCGAGGACGGCACCGTCGCCAACGGCGAGGCCTACGCGATCGTCAAGGGCCCGGAATTCCACAACGGAACGATTGACGTCCAACTGGCGGGGCGGCCGGCCGCGAATGCGGGCGAAGGGGCGCGCGGGTTCATCGGGATCGGGTTCCGCCTTCGCAACGACAAGTTCGAGTACATCTACCTGCGTCCGACCAACGGCCGCGCCGAGGACCAGGTACGGCGGAACCACTCGACGCAGTACGGCCAGCATCCCGATTTCGACTTCGCGCGCCTGCGCAAGGAAGCGCCGGAGAAGTACGAGAGCTACGTGGACCTCGAGCCCGGGGTCTGGACGCAGGTCCGGATCGTGGTGCAGGGGACGTCCGCGAAGCTCTTCGTCCACGGGGCGCCGCAGCCGTGCCTCGTCGTCAACGACCTCAAGCTCGGCGATGCGTCGGGCCCCGTGCTTCTCTGGATCGGGCCGGGGACGGAGGGGTATTTCACGGGCCTGAGCGTCAAGCCGTAACGGCCCGCCTCTCCCTGTGGCATAATGGCCGGCAGCATGTTCCGCGGCCTGGGTATTCTCCTCGCTCTTACCAGCGTCGGCATTAGCCTGCCGACGCGCACGGGGTGATGTCTCCAGCCTAGAACCGATACCGAATCACGCGATTCACAAGGCCATCACCTCACCGGTGATGGCCTTTTTCATTTGGGAGCAATACCATGTACGTCAGTCCATTCGAACCAGAGCCCGCCGTCCCGACGGCCGAGCGCGACGGCGACGAAGACGGAAGTACCAATACGCTGCGCGCGTCGCCGGCGGACGCCGGCGAGCAAGGCGAGGACGAACCGCTCGACGAACCCGGATACGGCCACGGCGTCTAATCCCTCGACGGAATGCTCGAGTTTCGCGCGCGCCTTCGGCGGCTGCTCAGGCGGCCTGCGTATGTGGTGTCGGTCCTGCTCTCGCTGGGCCTCGGCATCGCGGTCGCGGTCGCGGCGTTCTCGGCCGTCCACGCGCTCGTCTTCCGTGCGCTGCCCGGCGTTACGGATCGCCAGTCGCTGATCCGGATCGAGTGGGCGAGCGGCGTCCCGCTGCTGACCACCGCCGAGTTC
>Ga0075364_10001748_pt1 | contig 11983 bp, 8 predicted proteins | sample EndMetdeltDD1764_FD_71517 | JGI IMG/M metagenome (GOLD analysis project Ga0075364, IMG submission 71517) | Populus endosphere microbial communities from Tennessee, USA - Endosphere MetaG P. deltoides DD176-4 | ecosystem: Host-associated > Plants > Roots > Endosphere | place: USA: Tennessee... | reverse complement strand
TCGTCCCGCAGTCGAGTGTGCAGATCTCCGGCATGATCGCGCGCACGTGCTTCAGCCGCTCGGTGGCGCCGGCCATGTCGGTGCCGTCAGGGTTCGGCGGGAGCGGCTCTTCCGCGCTGCCGAGGACGAGATCGCCGCCCATGCCGGCGGTGAGGTTGATCACGACATCGACGTCCGCGGCGCGGATCCGCTCGACGGCTTCTGCATAGAGCTCGGTGTCTCGGGCGCCGACCCCGGTTTCGGGGTTGCGCACATGGAGATGCACGACTGCCGCGCCGGCACGCGCGGCGGCGATGGCCGACTCGGCGATCTGCGCCGGCGTCACGGGGACGTGCGTGCTCTTCGCCGTCGTATCACCAGAACCGGTGATCGCACAGGTCACAAAAACATCCCAGTTCACGGCACGCTCCTCTTGTCTCGATCTCGCCCAATGGCACCACGATGCGGTAATCATCCGCTTCTCGGAAGAGAGTACACTCTCGGTCGATGGCGTTGACACCAGACTTCGACACCTATCCGATCGACGTCGCGCTCATGATGGCAGACGTGCAGCCGGCGTGGGTGGCCACGACGTGGGCCGACGGCCGAGTCAGCCGCTTCCACCACATGTGGCTCCGCGACAACTGCCCCTGCGGCCTGTGCGTGCGCGACGGCACGAGGGAGCAGACCTTCGAACTGGTCTCGATCTCACCGGACATCCACGCGACCAGTGCCGTCATCGACGGCAACGGATCGCTGGTCGTCGAGTGGAGCCCTGACGGTGTGCCGGCCGAGGCCCACCGCAGCGAGTTCCACCCCGGCTGGCTGCGCCGGCACGCCTACGACGACGAGAGCCGCCGCGAGCGCAGCCGCGCCGCGGCGCGAGTGACGTGGGACGGCCAGTCCCTCCGTGAGCCGCCGACGTTCGACGGCGCGGCGATCATGGTCGACGACGGCGCGCTGCACGAATGGCTGTCCGCGATCCACACGTTCGGCGTCTCTCGCGTCCAGAACGTGCCGTGCGAGACCGACGCGATCGCCGACCTCGTCGCCCGCGTCGGCCTCGTCCGCGAGACCAACTTCGGCGTGCTGTGGGACGTCAAGAGCGAGCCCAACCCGATCACGAACGCCAACACGTCGCTGCCGCTGCCGCCGCACGTCGATCTCGCCACCCGCGAGTACCAGCCGGGACTGCAGTTCCTCCATTGCATCATCAACGAGACCGAGGGCGGCGACAACATCCTCGTCGACGGCTTCCGCATCGCCGAGATCATCCGCGACGAGCACCCGGCCGATTACGAGATCCTGACAACGGTCCCGTTCGAGTGGGCCAACCGCAGCATGACGTCCGACTACCGCTGGCGATCGCCGCAGATCGTCACCAACGACGACGGTTCGTTGAAGGAGGTGCGCGTCGGCAACTGGCTGCGTGCCCCGCTCGACGTTCCGTTCGACATGGTCGAGGCCTGCTACCGGGCCTACCGCCGCCTGTTCGAGCTGACGTACCGCGAGGACCTGCAACTGCGCTTCCGCCTTGCTCCCGGTGAGGTGATGGCGTTCGACAACCGGCGCGCGCTGCACGCCCGCGGCGAGTTCACCGATACCAGTGGGCGGCGCTTCCTGCGGGGCTGCTACAGCGAGCGTGACGATCTGTACTCCAAGATCCGGATCATCGAGCGCGGCATGCGCGAGCGCCGTGTTGCCGCGGAGAACACCCAGCCGTCAGCGTCTCGATCAGCGTCTCGGTAGCAGCAGCCGCACGTTGCCGTCACCTTCGCGGCCCGCCATCCGTGTGGCCGCTCCCGTTTGGGTGAAACGGTGGGCGAGGTCTCGATGCAGTCCGGCCAGGCTGCCCGGACCATCGGTGTGGTCGCGCATCGTGCAGATCAGCTCCATCGACTGATCGCGGTGACGGACCACTTCGATCGCTCGGGTCTGCGAGGGCCAATCGATCGTCGAGGAGGTGGTGATCTCCCAGAATCCTCCGGATGAGCCCGGGCGGGGCTCGATCCGGTTGATGTGACGATGCCCGACCAACCACGCAACAGCGCAGGGATGCCGATGGACGACCGACGTGAAGCTGTCGGCCAGGCGTCGGCTCGGGTCGCTCCCGCGCTCGTTGACGAGCGAGTCGGCGCCGTGGTGGCTGACGAGGATCGCCAGGCCGTTGGCGCGATCGACCTCGGCCAGACGCTCGTCGAGCCAGGCCAACTGGGCCACGCCGATGCTGCCCTGGTAGTCACCGTCGGGATGGTTGGTGTCGAGCAGGATCAGGCGCACGTGCTCGAGATCGATCACGGTGTCCGCGCAACCCTCCGCGGCGTGGGCGAGTGTGTAGCCGCGGGCGCCCGCCTCGATGTGCTGCTCGATCCACTCGACACGGTCGATCGCCCGCCGCGTCGGCAGCGCCTCGATCGCAAACGCGGGGCCGACGGAGAACGATTCGGGTTCGTCGAGATACGTGTGGAGCGGTGAGGCCGGCGCGAAGCCCGCCGGGCGGCGCAGCGATTTCGTCGAGCCCGTCGCGAGATCGTCGATCGCCGGGTTCGGGAGGGCCGTGCCCTGCCGCATCACGTCGTGATTGCCGGGCACGCTGGTCCACTCGATGCCGATGCCACTCGACACGATCGGCGCGCTGGCCAGTTCGATGAAGTCGTCGAGCGCGGGGTAGCCGAGCGGGCGCCACTCGTCGGTGACCGTCGGGTCGGGCGACCAGTAGGGCCACGGTCGGAGGCTGTCGACCGATGCATCCTGGGCGCTGCCCCGCGCGCTGAGCTGGGCTCGCCCGCCGGCCATGATCGCGAGGTACGCGTCGAGCTCGTTGCGTTGAGCGTTGTCGATGTTGTCGCCGGTGGACACGGCGATGTCGAACGGCCGCCCCGTCGCGGGTCCGACCGGATCTGCCGCGATCGCCCGCACGTGGGCGTCGAGCGCGAACGCGGTGAGCGCGTCGTAGGGGCGATGCATGTGCAGCAGTGGCTGCCACAGCGGATCGCCCGCCTTCAGCTCGACCCATTCGGCGCGGGCCGGCGAGGCGGCATCGAGGACGTGCAGGTCGGTGAGATGGATCAGGCTGAGCAACGTCTCGCCCGCGCCGTCGACCGGCGTCCCGCCGAGGTCGGTGCGCACGAGCATCCCATGAACCATTGCCGCGACGATATCGCTGAGGCCTATGTTGAGCGCATGAATGCGCTCTGGACCCCGTCGCCCGAACGCGCCCTCGGCACCAACATCGCCGCGTTCGCCCGCAACGTCGGTCTCGATCCGTTGGATGCCGGCGCGCTGCACGCATGGTCGGTCGCCGAGCCCGACGCGTTCTGGCGGGTGCTGTGGAGCGACTGCGAGATCGTCGGCGAGCCAGGGGCAACGACGCTCGTGCGCGACCAGAACCTGGCCGCGGCCCGGTTCTTCCCGGACGCGACGCTCAACGTCGCCGAGAACCTGCTGGCCCGACTGCCCGAGCACCGCCCGGCCCTGATCGCGTACACCGAGGCCGGCCGCACGGCCGAGCTGTCGGCGAACGAGCTGCGATCCGCAGTCGCAGCATGTGCGGCGCTGCTCCGCGATGCCCGCGTGTCGGTCGGCGACCGCGTCGCGGTGGTGCTGCCCAATGGGCCGGAGGCCATCATCGCGATGCTCGCTGCGGCATCGATCGGCGCGGTGTTCGCCTCGGCGTCGCCCGACTTCGGTGTCGCCGCAGTCCTCGACCGGTTCGGCCAGATCGAACCAGCGGTCCTCATCGGCTGCGCCGAGTACACCTACGCTGGCAAACACATCGATTGCCGGGCCAAGCTGGCCGAGATCGCCGCCGGGCTGCCGACCACCCGGCTGCAGGTGATCGTCGGCGCCGCGGAGCAACGTCTTGACGGGTTCCTCGACTGGACATCGGCGCTCGGCGAGCACCCGGACGCGAAGCTCACGTTCACCCGGCTGCCGTTCGACCATCCGTGGTACGTGCTGTTCAGCTCGGGCACCACCGGGAAGCCGAAGTGCATCGTCCATCGCGCCGGCGGAGTGCTGCTGATGCACGCCAAGGAGCAACGCCTCGGCTGCGATGTGCGCGTCGGCGACGTCGTCACCTACTACACCACCACCGGCTGGATGATGTGGAACTGGCTGGCGTCGATGCTCGCCACCGGCGCGACGGTCGTGGTCTACGACGGTTCGCCGATGCACCCGACCCAGCATCACCTGTTCGAGATCGCGGCTGCGGAGGGCATCACCCTCCTTGGCGTGTCGGCCAGGTTCATCGACAGCATCGCCTCGAACGACCTCGACGTCGCCGGCATGCACGACCTCGGCGCGCTACGAACGATCTGCTCGACCGGTTCGCCTCTGTCGCCGCGCGGCTTCGAGTACGTCTACGGACGGATCAAGTCCGATGTCCATCTCGCCTCCATCTCCGGCGGCACCGACCTGTGCGGCTGCTTCGTCGGCGGGGTACCGACCATGCCGGTGTTCTCCGGCGAGATCCAGGCACCGGCACTCGGCATGGCCGTGCAGTTCTTCGACGAGCAGGGCCGGCCGATCACGGCTCCCGATGTGCCCGGCGAACTGGTGTGCACCCAGCCGTTCCCGTCGCAGCCGCTCGGCCTGTGGGGTGACGAACCGTTCGGCGCGGAGGGTCCGAAGTACCTCGCGACCTACTACGAGCGATTTCCCGGGGTGTGGGCCCACGGCGACTTCGCATCGTGGACGGTGCACGGCGGCGTGGTCATCCACGGTCGCTCGGACGCGACACTGAACCCCGGGGGAGTGCGGATCGGCACCGCCGACATCTACCGCGTCGTCGAGGCGATGCCGGAGGTCGTCGAGTCGATCGCGTTCGGCGAGCAGGTCGACAACGACGTTCGCATCGTCCTTGCCGTGCGACTCGCCGAGGGCGTGACCCTCGACGACGCGACGACTGCCTCGATCAAGGCGCGGATCCGAACTGCACTGAGCCCGCGACACGTGCCGGCGCTCATCGTCGCCGTCGACGATCTGCCGCGCACGTTCAGTGGCAAGCTGGTCGAGTTGGCCGTGGCCGACGCGGTGAACGGGAGGGTCGTGCGCAACCGCGACTCGATCGCCAATCCGGGAGCGCTCGACGCGATCGTCGCCGCCGTCAGGCGTTGACAGTCAGGCGGTGACAGTCAGGCGTTGACAGTCAGGCGTTGACGTCGCTCAGTTCGGCAACGCCGGCAATGCCGGGCCAGCCGCCCATCCGCTCGAGCGCGGCGACGGTGCTCCGCATCGCTTCCGGTGGGATCGGTCGGCTGATGAGGTAGCCCTGGGCCTTGGTGCAGCCGAGCTCGCTCAGCACCCGCAGTTGGTCGAGCGTCTCCACCCCTTCGGCCACCATGTCGAGCCCGAGCGAGAAGCCCATCGCGATGATCGTGCGCACGAGGGCGCGGTCGTTGGAGTTGTCGGCAACGCCCTGCACGAAGGCGCGATCGATCTTGATCCGTTGCAGCGGGAACTGCTGCAATGACGACAGCGAGGAGTAGCCGGTGCCGAAGTCGTCGATCGCGACCCGCACTCCGAGCGAGCGCAGCCGGCGCAGGGTGGCCAGCGCGACGTCGGGCTCGGAGATCATGATGCCCTCCGTGACCTCGAGCCACAGCAGGCTTGGCGACACCCGCGACTGCGTCATCGCGTCGTTGACGACGATCGAGAACGTGGGGTCGGCGAGCTGGCGCGGCGACACGTTGACCGACATGTTCGCTTTCGGCGAGCAGATGCCGTCGTCGATCCAGGTGCGCAATTGGGTCATCGCCTCGAGCAGCGCCCAGGCGCCAATCCTGACGATGACGCCGGTCTCTTCGGCGATCGGGATGAAGTCGACCGGCGGGACGATCGTGCCGTCGGCCTGCTGCCAGCGCATCAGCGCTTCGAAGCCGATGACCTCACCGGTGGCCATCTCCAGGATCGGCTGGTAGTGGAGCCGCAGCTCGTCGCGGTCGAGGGCTCGGAACAGCGCGGACTCGACGCTCAACCGATACGACGCGCGTTCGTTCTTGTCCTCGTCGAAGAGAGCGACGCAGTTCCGGCCGGCATCTTTGGCTTGGTACATCGCGGTGTCGGCGCGGCGGAGGAGCACGTCGGCATCGCGATGCGACTGTGGCGCAAGGCGGGCGATACCGATGCTCGCGGTGACGACGATGTCGCACTCCGGCGCGGCGATGGTGAGCGGTTCGCGGAACTCGTTGAGGAGATGATTGGCGAGATCCATGGCATGGGCCAGTGACGGCGAAGCGGGATCGAGGACGACGTACTCGTCGCCGGAGATCCGTGCGACCGTTGCCCTCTCGGGAACGGATTCGCGCAGCCGGTCGGCAAGGCTGCACAGGACCTCGTCGCCCGCCGCATGGCCGAGGCTGTCGTTGATGTGCTTGAAGCGGTCGACGTCGATGAAGAACAGCGTCGGGTGCTCCTCGCCCTTCCACGACTCGCTCAGCGTCGCGTTGATGACCTGCAGCAGGCGATCCCGGTTGGGTAACCCGGTCAGCGAGTCGGAGTGGGCACTGCGCATCAGCGCCTCCTGGGCTGCTCGTCCGGAGCCGATGGCCTGGATCGTGCGGACGGTGACGAGCAGCGACAGGATCGCCACCGAGACCGTTCGCACGCCGCGGTCGAAGTTGTCGTGCGGCGACGTCGAGGCGATGACGATGATCGGGACCACCAACGCGGCCGTCGTCACCAACAGCCGGGCGACGATCGGCCGTTCCGGCTCGTCGGGTACTCGTGTCGTGAGCGTCTTCAGGCTGGGGTGCACGATGGCAGCGAGCAGGAGGCCGATTCCGACCGTCTCGGCGGCGATGCCCAGCCCCGCGAAGTCCCCGACTCGACCCGAGTCGTGCAGACCACGAAGGAACCCGCCGCCGAGGGCGACCACGATCGCTGTCGCGCTGAGGGCGACAGCGGGCGTCAGCTCCTTGTCGGAGAACACGATGACGATCAGGAGGAACACGACGATCGCGCCGATCGGCTGGAACTCGCTGCGCATGACGGTCAGCGCGTGATCCGCGCCGTGACGATCGAGCGTCGGGCGGATGATGATGACCCATGACAGCACCCAGCTGCCGAGCGCGACGATGCCCGCGTCGGCAAAGATCGACCGGAAGTCGCGACTCCGCCGGTTGCGAGCGATGACGCCGACGACTGCGATGAGGATCACACCTGACAGCAGGCCGATGACATCAGCCCAGATCAGGACTCGTTCGTGATCCTCGCCGATGGCGCGGAGCACGGCTGCGCCCGCGTTGAGCACGCCGATCATGGTCAGCCCGACGGCCAGTGCGGCATCGATCCGGAACTGCTGCACGGCCACGATCGCGATCGGGATCATGCACAGCGCGACAGCCATGTAGGCAATCGCTTGCGTCAGGTGTGAACCCGTCAACAGTGTGAGCACCGCGACGCAGAGCGTCGCAGCCGCGACCCACAAGGCTTTCGCGTCGAATCTCCTGGTCACACCGATCCTTTGGGCTGAGTACCGAGGATCATTGTGACCGATCGTGGCCCCCAGAACTGGGTTCTGTTGAACGGGCGTGGCGGTCATTTGGATTCCGCGGTACCGTAAGCCCCTGACATGACGATGAGCACTTGATAATGAGCGCTGAAGGATGAGCATCGCGGGGACAACCGTGACGGTCGTGGTGCCTGGCACCCATTTGATGTCGGCCTTGGTCGGCCCCCGGGACGAGTTCGTCCGCCAGATCGAGCGGGCCTTCCCGGCAGTCGGCGTCGTGGTACGTGGCAACGAGATCCTCCTCAGCGGCGACGGCGCCGATGAGGTCGGTCGGTTGTTCGAGGAGCTGGTGCTCGTGCTGCAACGCGGTCAACACCTCGATGCGGGAGCGGTGTCGCGGTCCATCGACATGATGAACGCGCACGAGTCGCCGAGCAAGGTGCTCACCGACGACATACTGCGCGCCAACAAAGGTCGATCCATCCGTCCGAAAACGGCGGGCCAGAAGCGCTACATCGACGCGATCCGCGAGAACGTCATCACCTTCGGTCTCGGCCCGGCCGGCACCGGCAAGAGCTGGCTCGCGGTGGCGATGGCGGTGCAGGCACTGCAGTCCAAGCAGGTGCAGCGGATCATCCTCACCCGCCCCGCGGTGGAGGCAGGTGAACGGCTCGGGTTTCTTCCCGGGGACCTGATGGCCAAGATCGATCCATACCTGCGCCCGCTGTACGACGCCCTGTACGACATGGTCGACACCGAGGGCGCGGCCAAGCTGATCGAACGGCAAACGATCGAGGTTGCGCCGCTGGCGTTCATGCGCGGCCGCACGTTGAACAACAGCTTCATCATCCTCGACGAAGCTCAGAACACGACACCCGAGCAGATGAAGATGTTCCTCACCCGCATCGGGTTCGGGTCGAAGGTCGTCGTCACCGGCGACACGACGCAAGTCGACGTTCCCGACGGACGCAGCGGTCTGGCCGGTCTCGAGCGGGTGCTCACCGGTGTCGAGGGGCTGGCGTTCGTGCACCTCGGTGCGGGCGATGTCGTGCGCCACAAGATCGTCGCCGACATCGTGGCCGCCTACGAGAAGGCCGCACCGGTCAAAGACGGTTACCGTGGGTGATCCTGGTAGACCTCGCATCGGCAGCCGCCCGAAGATCGGCGGCGACGTCGATCCGGAAGTGTTCTGCTCCGACGAGCAGAGTGATGTCGACATCGACCTGGCCCGGTGGCAGCGGCTCGCCGAGCGCGTCCTCGGCGCAGAAGGCATTCGGGGAGGGACCGAGATGTCGGTCATCTTCGTCGCCGAGGCCGACATCGCCGAGCTCAACGAGTCGTTCCTCGGAGTCGTCGGCCCCACCGATGTTCTCTCGTTCCCGATCGATGCCGCCGAGCTCGACCTGCCGCCGACGAGTGGCGGCGCGACCCGCGGCCCCGACCGGGCTCCGCTCGACCCCTCCGACCTTCCATTACTGTTGGGCGATGTCGTCATCTGTCCCAGCGTTGCGGCCCGCCAGGCACCGACGCATGCCGGCAACCTCGATGACGAGCTGGCATTGCTCGTGATCCACGGCATTCTCCACGTGCTCGGCCATGATCACGCCGAACCCGAGGAGACCAAGGTGATGCGAAAACGCGAACTGGAGCTGCTCGAGCAGCTGCACTGGCACGGGCCCGCACCGGACGGCTTCCGCCAGGAGCAACCGTCACCATGATCGCGACCCAGATCGCCACCCAGTTCGCCGCTCACTTCGCGGTGGCATTTTCATCCACGCATGTGTGGATGCTGGTGGCGATCTTCCTGATGTTGATCGTGCTCGCCTTCTGCTCGACGGCCGAGATGGGCCTGTCGCGGATGACCAAGCCCAAGGCCGATTCGTTGCTCGATCAGGGCCACAAGTCGGCCAAGGTGCTCGCCAAGCTCGTCGCCGAGCCCGAGCGCTGGATCAACCCGCTGCTCCTCACCGTCTTCATCTGTCAGATCGTGCAGTCGACGCTCACCGCAGTCGTCCTCGACGACATCTTCGGCACGTGGGGAGTCGTGGCCGGCGTGTTCGTCAACGTGTTGGTCTTCTTCGTGTTCGCCGAGGCGGTCCCCAAGACATACGCGGTCATCTTCCCGCAGAAGGCCGCGCTGTTCTCGGCCCGTCCCGCGGCCGCGCTCGTCGCGTTCCCGCCGCTGCGCTGGATTTCCCAGGGTCTGATCAAGCTGACCAACATCATCGTCCGCGGCAAGGGACTGCAGAAGGGCCCGTTCGTCTCCGAGCAGGAGCTGCTCGGCATCGTCGAGGCCGCGGCCCACGACGGCGAGATCGAGCACGAGGAGAGCCGACTGATCAAGTCGGTCGTTGAGTTCGGCGACACGGTTGCCCGCGAGATCATGGTGCCGCGCCCGGACATGGTGGTCGTCGAGAACACGGCGACGATCACCGAAGCACTCGACATCGCGATCGAGAAGGGGGTCAGCCGCCTGCCGGTGCTCAGCGACGACGATGACGATGTCGTCGGACTCGCGTACACGAAGGACCTGATGCGTCATGAGCGCGATGGCCGCGGCGCCGAGTTGGTGACTGTGGCGGTGCGGCCTGCTCACGTCGTCCCGGAGAACAAGCCGGTGAGCCGGCTGATGCGCGAGATGCAGGCCCAGAAGTATCACCTTGCGTTCGTCGCCGACGAGTACGGCGCGATCGCCGGCCTGGTGACGTTGGAGGACTGCCTCGAGGAACTGGTCGGCGACATCGTCGACGAGCACGACGCGGAAGAGGCCGAGGTCGAGCGGCTGACCAACGGCGACTACCTCGTCGACGGCGGGATGGCGATCGAGGACGTCAACGAGCTGCTCTCGATTCGCATCCCGGACGAAGACTGGGAGACGATCGGGGGGTTCCTGTTCAGCACCCTCGAACACGTTCCCGAAGTAGGCGAGAGCGTGGACTTCGACGGCTGGCGGTTCCGCGCCCACGAGGTCGAGGGCCGTCGCGTTCGGCGGGTGCGGGTGTGCCTGCTACCGAACGAGTCGGATGACGAAGACGCGGGTGATGGCTCGGCCGACACGGTCGCTGACCCGGCGCGGCGCAAGAACGCCGACTCGCGCTAGCGCCGGAGCATCGCCCGCTGCAGCTTTCCGAGCGCGGTGCGCGGCAGGCGCTCGACGACGAACAGCTCGCGAGGTGCCATGTAGGCAGGCAGGGTCGCGCTGACGTGCTCGCGCAGCTCGGCGAGCGTCGGGGGCGCGGCTGGATCGGCGACGACGATCCACGCCCCGACCCGTTGGCCCCACACCGGATCCGGTGACCCTGCGACCCCGGCGTCGACGACCGTCGGGTGCGTCGCGAGCGCGGCCTCGACGGTCTCGGGCCAGACGTTCTCGCCCCCGGTGATGATCAGGTCGCCGGCCCGGCCCTCGACATGCAGCCGCCTGCCGCCCGCGTCGTCATCGAGCCATAGGCCGAGATCGCCGGTGTGCAACCAGCCATCGACGTCGATCGGCGTCGTGCCGTCTCGATAGCCGCGCAGCATCATCGGGCACCGAATCAGTATCTCCTGATCGGCGGCGATCCGGATCTCGACACCATCGAGCGCGACCCCGTCGTACACCACACCGCTGCCGGTCTCGGTCATGCCATAGGTGGCGACGGTGTTGGCCGGACGATCGGCCGGCGGGCGGCTGCCGCCGAGCACGATGCAGCGGAAGATGCGCGGGTCGATGCGCTGCAATGCTGTCGCGACGAGCGAGGTCAACGTCGCGCCGCGTGTTGCCGCAGCCGTCACTTCGTCGGCATCGAAGCGCGGGAGGACGGTGAGTCCGACGCCACGATGCAGGGCACGAGTCACGACGGACAGCCCGCCGATGTGCGCCAGGGGCAGGCATGCCAGCCAGTGATCGTCGTCGTCGACCTGCAGTCGCGCGCTGGTCGCCTCCGCCGACGCGGCGACGGCGTCGTGGGTGAGCACGACGCCCTTCGGCATGCCGGTCGATCCGCTCGTCGCGACCACGAGTGCATCGCCGGCTTCTGTCGGCTCGCCGTGGTCGAGGACGTGCTCACCGTCGCTGTCGATGATCACCGCGGCGCGCATGGTTTCGACGAGGACCGTGGCTGCTGCCGGCGGAAGGCGTTGATCGACCGGCAGCACGGCGTCGCCGGCGTCCCACGTCCGTTGCAGCGCCTCGACGAACGTCGTGCCGCCGGGCAGATCGAGGGCGACGAGTCGTGGCATCAGGGTCGTCGCATCAGGGTCGTGTCATCGGCGCTCGTCGAGCACGGGATCGATCGGCGTGAGCACGCCGACTGCGTTCTCGATCAGGGCCGCAATCGACAGGCAGGCAAGGTCGTGGAACCGGTCGCCGATGATCTGCACGCCGACGGGCATCGAGTTGGCGATTCCCGCCGGCACGACCGCCGCGGGAAGCCCGAGCAGGTTGGCTTGGAGGACCGGGCGCAGCAGGTCGAGCGTTGCGTTCGCCCCGTCAACGTCGACGATGTCGGCGCCGTGGGCGAACGCCGGCTGGGTCCACACGGGGGAGATGATCGCGTCGTACTCCGTGAA
>Ga0075364_10001747_pt1 | contig 11983 bp, 11 predicted proteins | sample EndMetdeltDD1764_FD_71517 | JGI IMG/M metagenome (GOLD analysis project Ga0075364, IMG submission 71517) | Populus endosphere microbial communities from Tennessee, USA - Endosphere MetaG P. deltoides DD176-4 | ecosystem: Host-associated > Plants > Roots > Endosphere | place: USA: Tennessee... | reverse complement strand
TCCTGAAGCCGGTGCGCACGAGATCCTGATCGTCGACCACCAGAACCCGCGTCGAGGGCGTCGTGTCGCTCATGTGGCCACCGGGATGCGGACGCGGACACGGAACCCGCCGTCGGGACGTGGTCCGATCTCGCACGTGCCGCCGTGCATCACAGCCCGCTCGCGGATGCCGGGGAGGCCGAACCCGCCCGAGGACGTCAACGGAGGGCCCCCGTGGGATGCGCGACCGTCGTCGATGACCTCGACCTCGACGGCTGCGGGGATGTCCTGGCCGGCCGCGACAAACCGCAACACAACCTCGCCGGTGGCCGCCCGGGCGTGACGTCGCATGTTCGCAACCGCCTCCTGCGCGATGCGGAACAACGACAGCCCCACGGTCGGCGGGACGTCGAAGGCGACGCCGACCTGGCGGAACGTCACCGCCGGACGGTCGTCGGTGGACGCGAGGGTGTGCAGGTCGCCGAGTCCAGGCTGAGGGCCCCGGCCCGTCCGATCGTCATCGGCCCGCAGGAGCCCCACCAGCTGGTGCATCTGCTGCACGGCCTGTCGCGACGACGTCTCGATCACCCGCAACGCCTCTCGAGCGTCCTCGGGGCGGGCGTCCAGGACCCGGCCGGCGCCGGCAGCCTGCACCCCGATGCCGCTGACGTGGTGGGCGACGACGTCGTGCAGGTCGCGGGCGATGCGCACCCGCTCGGCCTGCACGGCCGTCTCGCGGTCGCGGTCCTGGGCTCGACGTTCGGCCGCCTGCCGCACCGCGATCTCCTCACGCTGCCTCGCGCTGCGCCAGGCGCCATGGCCCCATGCCATCGCTCCGAAGAAGTAGATGACGTTGATCGCCAGGGAGTAGACGATCATCGCGGCGTAGGGCGGGACGAGTCCCACGTCCGGGCGCGGCGGCGGGTCGGTGGTGGCGAACTCCCAGGTCAACCAGCCGAACATCGCTACCAGTACGACGAGGCTCGTCGCGTACAACAGCTTGGGCGTCCGCGACCACGCCCATGCGGTGTAGAGCGCCACGAACAGCACCAGCTGGATCGTAAAGATGACGCCGAGCTCCTCGAGCCTCACCCCGATCACGATGAACAGCGCGGACTGGATCAGCACTGTGACCAGCGGGAACCGCCGGCGCAGCGCCAGCAACAGGCCCGCCGCGCCGAACAAGAGGTACCCCTCGACGCCCTTCCAGCCGAGCGACGAGCCGTAGCCGCTGTGCCAGATCTCGACGGAGACAACCGACAGCACAGCCGCCACGAGACCGAACACCGCATCGCCCTTGAGCTGGGCAGCCGTGGGCTCGGGACGTACCCAGGAGCGCTCCAGATCCAGCACGTGACCGAGCCTAAGGGACGTCAGGCGACCGGCGTACAGTTGAGGTCGTGACCATCGCACCCGAGGGACGCAAGATGCTGCGGCTCGAAGTCCGCAACGCCGAGACCCCCATCGAGAAGAAGCCCGAGTGGATCAAGACGCGGGCGAAGATGGGCCCGGAGTACAACGAGCTGATGAAGCTCGTGAAGGGCGAAGGCCTGCACACGGTCTGTCAGGAGGCCGGCTGCCCCAACATCTTCGAGTGTTGGGAGGACCGCGAGGCCACGTTCCTCATCGGCGGTGAGCAGTGCACCCGTCGATGCGACTTCTGCCAGATCGACACCGGCAAGCCCGATCCGATCGACCGCGATGAGCCGCGCCGCGTCGCCGAGAGCGTCCAGAAGATGGAGCTGCGGTACGCCACCATCACCGGTGTCGCCCGCGACGACGTGCCCGACGGTGGTGCGTGGCTGTATGCCGAGACGGTCCGCAAGATCCACGAGCTGAACCCGGGGACGGGTGTCGAGAATCTCATCCCCGACTTCAACGGCATCCCCGAGCTGCTGACGCAGGTCTTCGACTCGCGTCCGGAGGTGCTGGCGCACAACGTCGAAACGGTCCCTCGCATCTTCAAGCGCATCCGGCCCGCCTTCCGGTACGAGCGGTCGCTCGACGTCATCACGCAGGCCCGCGACTACGGCCTGGTGACCAAGTCCAATCTGATCTTGGGCATGGGCGAGACCCGCGAGGAGGTGTCGCAGGCACTCGTCGATCTGCACGAGGCCGGCTGCGATCTCATCACGATCACGCAGTACTTGCGGCCCTCGAAGCGCCATCACCCTGTCGAGCGGTGGGTCAAGCCCGAGGAGTTCGTCGAGCTCAAGACCGAGGCAGACGAGATCGGCTTCGCCGGTGTCATGTCCGGGCCGCTGGTCCGTTCGTCCTACCGGGCCGGATCGCTCTACCAGCAGGCACGCGAGTCCGGACGCGGCATGGGCGCGGCGCCCGCCGCGCCGTAGACTGCCCGCTATGTCGAACACCACTCCTACCCCCGCCACGGGTCGCCTCGGCCAGATGCGCCAGGCGTACCAGATCACCAAGCGCAGCGACCGCAATATCGGTCTGATCCTGCTGCTCACGTTCCTCGTGGTGGGCGGGGCGTTTGGTGCCCTCGGCTGGGTGCTGTTCGGCGACGGCTGGATCGGACGCACAATCACGGTGGTCTTCGCCCTGCTGACCGGCCTTCTGGGCGTGTTGATCATCTTCGGGCGACGCGCTGAGAAAGCCGCCTACGCCCAGGTCGAGGGCCAGCGCGGCGCCGCTGCCGGGGCGCTGCAGATGCTGCGTCGTGGCTGGGAGGTCAAGGCCGCGGTGTCGTTCAACAAGAACCAGGATGTCATCCACCGCGTTGTCGGACGTCCCGGCATCGTCCTGGTCGGCGAGGGCAGCCCGAATGCGGTGCGCGCTCTACTCGCTGCCGAGGTCAAGAAGCATGCCCGCGTGGGCGGCGAAGACGTCCCGGTGACAGGCATCATCGTCGGCAAGGAAGAGGGCCAGGTGCCGCTCACCAAGCTGGTCAAGCACGTCAACAAGCTGCCCAAGAAGATCAAGCCGGGGCAGATGACCGATCTGGTCTACAAGCTCAAGGCCCTCGACGCGATGCGTCCGGCCGCTCCCATGCCACGTGGGCCCGTGCCCACCAGCATGAAGGGCAACCGCAAGGCGATGCGCGGCTGACCGAGGTCGCTCCGCGAGCGAGCGGAAGCCGCGCGCCAGGGAGCGAAGCGACCGTGAGCGCCCCGCGGCAGAGCCGCCGTCCTGCGAGGCGTGGTGAGGAATCAAGCTCGAGTGAGTTCGCGCCCTCGCCGAGTTCGCCTCGCTGCGCTCACGGTCGGCCGCAAGCGGCCTCCCTGGCGAACACCTCCCTGGCGAACACCTCCTTGGCGAACGCCTCCTTGGCGAACGCCTCCCTGGCGAGCGCCTCCTTGGCGAACGGTCAGCCCCGCACGACCCTCGAACCTGCCGCCAGGTCGTGGATGCCGCGCTTGTCGTCGGTCATCACGATCGCCGGCAGCACCAGGCACAGCAGGGCCGTGCGCAGCAAGGCCCGCGGCACCCCGATGGGTCGACCGTCGGGGTTCTCGATCTTCATGCCCAGCAACCTCTTGCCGATCGAACGGCCGACCAGCCCGGTCAGCACCCCGACCTCGACGATGAAGAAGCCGATGATGATGAACGTCTGGCTGGGATCCTCGTCGATCGGGGCGGGTGGGTAGTTCACCCCGGCTAGGGCGACGGCGCTGAGCGCCGCGACGATCCAATCGATCAGCAGGGAACCCAAGCGTCGGATCAGTGAGGGGGTCTCCACCCCGAGAGCCTATCGAGAGGCCCCTCGCATCACGCCCGAAGGGCACTTGTAACACTCCCGAAACAATCTGGACTCGGACGGGAAACTGGACACTTTTAGCGTCGACGATACGGTGCAGTGACGCACTTTCCTGCCGGTTCGACAATGAAGGCCGCCTCGCCGCGGTCTAGGAGGCCACATGTTCGGCAATGCCGACGAGCTGTTCAAGTTCATCAAGGACGAAGGAGTCGAGTACCTCGACGTCCGTTTCACCGATCTGCCGGGCATCCAGCAGCAGGTCACGCTCCCCGCGTCGACCTTCGACGCCGACATGGTCGAGAGCGGCGTGGCATTCGATGGCTCGTCGATTCGTGGCTTCCAGACGATCGATCAGTCCGACATGGTCCTGTACCCGGACATCAAGACGGCCTATGTCGATCCGTTCAAGGCACGCAAGACCGTCGCGATGGACTTCTTCGTTCACGACCCCATCACCGGCGAGGCGTACTCGCGCGATCCGCGCAACATCGCTCGCAAAGCTGAGGCGTACCTGGCCACCACCGGCATCGGCGACACCGCCTTCTTCGCGCCCGAGGCGGAGTTCTACATCTTCGACCGGGTCAACTACGGCACAAGCGCCAACAAGTCGTTCTACGAGATCCAGTCGTCCGAGGCCGCATGGTCGACCGGCGACGCGATCGATGACAACCGCGGCTACCAGGTCCGTTACAAGGGCGGTTACTTCCCGGTCGCGCCGACGGACAAGACCGCCGATCTGCGCAACGACATGATGACCAACCTGACCAACGCCGGTCTGGTCCTCGAGCGCGGCCACCACGAGGTCGGCACCTCCGGCCAGGCCGAGATCAACTACAAGTTCGACACGCTGCTCAAGGCGGCCGACGATGTCATGAAGTTCAAGTACATCGTCCGCAATACGGCGTGGGCCAATGACAAGACGGTCACCTTCATGCCCAAGCCGATCTTCGGCGACAACGGCTCGGGGATGCACGTCCACCAGTCGATCTGGAACGACGGCAAGCCGCTGTTCTACGACGAGACGGGCTACGGCGGACTGTCGGACCTCGCGCGTCACTACATCGGCGGCATCCTGAAGCACGCACCGTCGCTGCTCGCGTTCACCAACCCGTCGGTCAACTCCTACCGGCGCCTGGTGCCGGGCTTCGAGGCCCCCATCGCCCTGGTCTACTCGGCCCGTAACCGTTCGGCGTGCGTCCGTATCCCGATCACCGGCTCGAACCCGAAGGCCAAGCGCATCGAGTTCCGCTGCCCCGACCCGTCGGCGAACCCGTACCTCGCCTTCTCGGCGCTGCTGATGGCCGGTCTGGACGGCATCAAGAACAAGATCGAGCCGGCCGCCCCGATCGACAAGAACATCTACGAGCTGCCGCCGGAGGAGTACGACGCCATCAACATGGTGCCGACCTCGCTCAACGCGGTGCTCGACTCGCTCGAGGCCGACCACGAGTTCCTGACCGCTGGTGACGTGTTCACGCCCGATCTGATCGAGACGTGGATCGACTACAAGCGCACCGAAGAGATCCTGCCCGTGCAGCTGCGACCGCACCCGCACGAGTTCGAGCTGTACTACGACATCTAAACCGAAGGGCCGAAACACGCCCTGACCTGCACAAACGCGCAGCCCTCGCTGAGGTTTCCCCCGGGATTCCCCCAGCGGGGGCTGTTCGCGTGTGCACAGTTGGCGCCACGTTGACCCTTCGGACGGTCACGATCATGAACATTGACCTGAACGCCCCCATCTGGGCCATCGACCACCTTGCAGATGCTCTCGGCGTAAGCATCGACACCGCGCGCGAGCACACCTACTCCCCCTCGTTTCCGGCGGCTCGCGCCGGCTTCGCTCGGAACCTCTGGCTCCGCGACCAGGTTCTCGCCTGGTTCGCCGGTCTTCCGGCCGCCGACCGTAGCGGCACGAAACTTCAGAAGCACGCCGCAGCGACAAAGCGGCCTAGTGGCCTCCCCGCTGGCCAGTCCACTTCGCCTCCGGTGCGGCGCCCGAAGTCATACAACCCGCGGAACAAGGCGGGTGCGTGATGACCAGCAGCCCGCACTGAGCTTCAGCTCAATGCTGCGAGACTCCTTGCCCCAAGCGCGGTGAAGTCACTCGTCGCAGTCCAGTTGAGTCTTGAAGATCTCCTCCGCCCTTCACGAGGCCGCGAGATTTGGCGCATCGCGACGCGTTCGGCGCGCCCCACCAAAGCCGAGTCGAATTGGGGGCGCACTCCTCCCCCAAAACGCCCCCCGTGTGGCGTTGACTTGTTCTATGAGAGCCAGCAGCCAGGAGCAGACCGGCGGCGCCGGCGCCAGTGAGGTCACTGCGAAGTTTGAGCGCATCAACTGGGGCGTAGCCGAAAACTCCCGGCACGACCTCGGCACTGATCTCTTCCTGATGGCGCGAGACGATCGACGGTTCGACCTCGGGCTCATGGTGGGCGCGCAGGTGAAGACCGGCCCAAGCTACTTCAGAGAGCCAGTCAGGGGTGAAGCTGGCGACGTAACCGGGTGGTGGTTTCGGGACTCAGGACACGAGCACTTCGATGCTTGGCTGGCGCACCAGTTGCCACACATCATCGTGTTGCATGACCTAGAGGAATCAACGTCTTACTGGGCCCAGGTGACTGAGGAGGCTGTCGCGTACCAGGAGACCGGCGCCAAAATCTTCATCCCTCGGTCAAACACCATCGACAGGGACCACGCTGACGCGTTACTCGCTGTTGCCGCGAGCAAGACGGCACCTGCTGGCTGGGAAGGGTCCGCGTGGCGGGGCGCTGAAGGAATCAAACCACGCGACCGGCTCCGGTTCGCCATGCTCGCTCCGCGGATGGTTGCTCCTCACGGCAATCGAGGAACGTCGGAGGGCTTGACACCACCGGAGGCATTGGCGCTGATCGTTCAAGGGCGCGACGACGAACTACTCCAGTACGCCCGGACCGACGAGAACGTACGTGATGGCTTGGACTCGACTGCGGCCGCTTCCCCGTGGCGGATCGTCAGCGCGCTCAGGGCGTTCTTACTCACGGGCCGACCAGAGATCTTCTCAGGCCTCGCCGAAGCCGCTCAGGAGCCAAGCGAGCGCGCCGCGGCCGCGGTCGCGCATGCGTCTGCTTTGCTGGAAGACTGCCGGCCCGCTGATGCGGTCGCCGCGCTTCGAGAAGCGGGCAAGGCAGACGATCTCGGCGTAGTTGATCACGCCTGGGTCCAGCTCCAACTTGCTCGCGCTCTCCGCGAGGTTGGCCATCACGCGGCGGCTCGCTCAACGGCGGTTCCACTCATCGACACCTCGTCCCGAGCCCCGGGCGAACCAACAGCTGCGGCGATCTCCGGCGCGGCCGCGAACATGGTGTTCTCGATGGCGGACTTGGAGGACGGAGATCTAGCACGGACCATTGAGGCGACCGACAACACGCTCTCCTGGTGGCGCCAGCAGACCATCTCCTGGGGTCTCGACGCTCAGGCCGACAGCGAGTTCAAGCGCTGGGCACGAGATCGTTCGACTACCTGGAGGTCCTCGAACCCGACCTGGAACCGGCTCCGTTCGTCGATGCTCACAGCAGGCTTCTTAGGAGACCATTCCGCCTGGCGTCGGTCGGCTGCGATGCTCGCGCGGTATCTGCTGGTGGACCCGACCATTCAGGCTGCCGACACGGCTGTCGCTGGACTCGATTTACTCCGGCAAGCCGGGGACCACAAGCCGTTGGAGCTCGCACTCAGGCAAGTCACGAACAACGGCCCATGCTCAAGTGTCGCCGAGGTGGTGGCGCGGGTCGACCTTCGTCAGAGCACAACGACGTCCATCCGATCGGATCTAGCTATCCTCGCCCGCAGCGGCGACTACGCGTCTCCACAACAGGCTGCCGAACACGTCCGGCAACTCATGCACCATCTCGAGGAGAGCGGCGACTTCAATGCCCGATTCTCACCAGGGTTTCTGCCGTCACGATCCCTTCTCGACGCCTTGGCAGGCACGTGCCGTGCGGCGGATCCCACGGAGCAACGGGCGTCCGCGAAGTTTCTGCTCAAGTACTCGGCCGACCTCAAGGATGGGTCAGAAGACCGCGTCGCGGCGGCACTCGAGTCGCTACCTGATGAGGTGTGGACAGCCGAGTTGTCGGCGTCCGCAGATTCTCTCGATCTACCCGGTTCGAGTCGGTTGAGCTACGCGGTCAGGCGCATAGCCGCGCTCTACGTGAGCAGCACACGGGAGCAGCTCTTGGCCGAAGCTTGCGAAGGTTCGCAAGGAGCCTTGGGGGCCCTTGGTGATGTGCGGAAAATCAGTGACCCACACGTAGCTCGCATCATCGCCTCACTAGCAGCGCTGATCGACGCCCGGCTTGAGAAGGCCGAATCAGGCGAGTTCGAGATGGGCCACGACCTCGCCTTTGCACTCGCCATCCTCAACGTGTGGCATCCCATGGTCGCGAACTGGGAGCTGCTGACAAGCGTTTTCGAGCGCACCACATTTGGTGACTACGTCGAACGGGCCCTGAGGGTGTGCGCAGATCGGGTCGACAAGATCCCGGAGCCATGGCGGGACCGGCTGGGCGATGCCGCCGAGCGGATAGCAGCTCAGCCGGACCCTCCGGTCAGACTCCTCACGCCCACAGATGCTCGACCGTCCGCGCGACGCCTGTACGACGTACTTGGCAGATCATCCACCGCCGACGGCACTGACCAACTGCCAATCTTGGCTGCGGGCGACGTCCCTAGCCGACGCGAGGCAGCCACAATTGCGCGATACCGCGACGACGAGCGTTCCATGGGTCTGCTGCTTGTGCTTGCTGGTGATAGCGACCCAGGCGTCCGCGCAGAAACCGCAGCAGCATTCGTTCAGCGAGCGCTTCGAGATGACGACGAGGCGGCAGAACATGCTCTTCGGATGCTGGACGACACCGGGGAACTAGTCAGTCTTGCTGTCGCGCAGATGCTCCCGCCAGACTCCGACCTCCACCTGTCCGGCCGCTTCGACTCTCTAAAGGCGCACCCTTCGGCCGCCGTCCGAGACGCCTACGGAGAGAACTAAAATCCGATCACTTCGCCTGGGGGGACCACACCTAGACACCGCTCCGGCCTTGCGCAACAGTTCTAGCACCATCTACATTCCCCCAGAATTTCCCCGGGAGGGCACCGAATCAGCGCCTGACCAGCGCCTAACTCAGAATCCGCCTCCTATCCCGTAGGCCTCTGACCTGCGCAAACATCGTCGATCTCAGAATGGAGTCAGCTCGTTGTGGCTGTACTACGACATCTGAGCGACTAGGACCGGGATTGCAGCAGTTTCTTAACGAAACGTCACCCGCAGTCCGCACCTAGTCCGCATGAGCTGGCACCTGGGCCGTGATCACATCGTTGGTCGCGGCCCTTGTGCTGTCGTCAGAGCCCGGTCACAGGTGCTGGGCGGGTCCCGTCAGGAGGCGAGCAGGTGGGGCGCTAGTGCCGCAACGCGGCGGCTGATCTCGGCAAAGGCGTCGTCGAAGGCGCTTGGCGTCCCAACGCGCACCGGGTCGGGGACCGACCAGTGGACTGCCACCGCCTCGCCGAGTTCCTCGTACGCGTTGTCGCATACCGCAACCACGAGGTCACGGACTCCCACCGTGTCGACGAACTGGCAAGGGGTGTCGCTGACCAGGGCGAGGTTCTGCCGGGAGGCCACCGCACGAGCACCGTCCGCGATGCTCTCGGCCGGACGGGTACCGGCAGAGGCGACGGGAATGTCGCTGACCTGGGCCCACAGCGCGGCGGCGAGCTGGGACCGGGCGGAGTTCGCCGAGCAGACGAACATCACACGCTCGGCTGACAGCTCAGGCATGGTGCACTCGACGACGGTGGGGTCGCTGAGGGTGAGGTAGGTGCGGCGCCGGTCGCCTTCGGAACGGCGGCTAGCAACGATCCCGGCGTCCCGGAGCACCTTCACGTGATGCGCCATCAGGTTCGACGGTAGCCCGATGCTGACCTGCAGCTCGCTCGGTGACCGGTCGCTCACGGCAAGCGCGTCCACCACGCGGAGTCGAGCAACGTCCGCCAGCGCGGCGTGGCGTGACGCCCGGGACTCCAAGGAGTTCATTCGCTCAATGTTCATTGAGTCGAGTTTGACTGAGTGATCTCCCAACGTCAAGATGGTTCCGTGACCGCCACCGAGACTGCGCCGACACACGGCGCACTGCATCCCCTGCCCCGTCGCCTTCTCGCCGAGTTCCTCGGGACCGCGCTACTGGTCACCATCGTCGTCGGCTCCGGTGTCGCAGCCGCGAATCTGTCGCCAGACGACGTTGGCATTCAACTGCTGGAGAACAGCCTCGCGACAGTCTTCGGACTGGCCATCCTGATCGTGATGCTCGGACCGATTTCGGGGGCACACTTCAACCCTGTCGTGACAGTTGCCGATTGGTTCTTGTCCCGCAAGGAGGCCGAGGGATTCAGCGCCCTGCACATCGGTCCTTACGTTGTAGCCCAAGCCGCTGGGGCCGTGTTCGGCTCAGTGCTCGCCAACGCCATGTTCGACGTCGGCACCAGCTTCTCGTCGAAGGAGCGCGCTAGTGGAGGCCACCTGCTCGGCGAGGTCGTGGCTACCGCAGGTTTGGTGCTGCTCATCTTCTCGCTCGTCCGAACGGGACGCTCCGCGCTGGCCGCCCCTGCCGTCGGCGCCTACATCGGGGCGGCGTACTGGTTCACCAGCTCGACCTCGTTCGCGAATCCCGCCGTCACCGCCGGCCGGATGTTCTCTGACACGTTCGCCGGCATCGCGCCCAGCTCAGCCCCGGCGTTCGTCGTCGCTCAAGTCGTCGGTGCCGCCGTGGGCGCCGCCCTCATCCTGGCGCTCTACCCGCGCAGCACCGCAAGCCGTGTCCACCAAGGAGAAACTCATGTCTGACCGCCCCAGCGTCCTGTTCGTCTGCGTCCACAACGCCGGCCGCTCCCAGATGGCAGCGGGCTTCTTGACCGCCATGGCCCGCGACCGCATCGACGTCCGTTCCGCCGGGTCCATGCCCGGGAATCAGATCAATCCGGTCGCCGTCGAGGCGATGGCCGAGGTCGGCATCGACATCGCCGGCGAGCAGCCCAAGAAGCTCACCGACGACGCCGTCGTGGCATCCGACGTCGTGATCACGATGGGCTGCGGTGACGAGTGCCCCTACTTCCCCGGCAAGCGGTACGAGGACTGGGTCTTGGATGACCCGGCCGGCCAGGGCATCGACGCCGTCCGCCCCATCCGGGACGGCATCAGGGCCCGCGTCGAGGAACTCATCGCCTCACTCGCCCCCGCTGGGGCCGACCGAGTCTGACGTCCGCGACCTGATCATCATCGGCTCCGGCCAGTCCGGGTACACCGCCGCCATCTACGCCGCCCGCGCCGACCTCGAGGCGGAGCTGGTCGACGCCTGAACAGACGCCGAGCCTGCGTTTGCGTGCACGCACAGGGCTGGCTGTTCGCCGCTTGGTGCAGTACTGGCGACGCTAGGCCCAGGGCGCTGCCGCCAGTCCGGTCGGCGGACTACGCGTTCTTCAGGGAGTCACCGAGCGCCGGCAACGCTCCGGGAACGAGAGCGTAGTAGGACCAGGTGCCGCGCTTCGTGCGGGTCAGCAGGCCGGCTTTCACCAGCAGGCCCAGGTGGTGACTGATGGTTCCTTGGCTCAGGTCGAACCGCTCGTTCATGTCGCACACGCACGCCTCGCCGCCCTCGGACGCTGCGACCATCGACAGCAGCCGGAGCCGGGTCGGGTCGCCCATCGCCTTGAATTTCGTCGCCAAGGCGATCGCGTCGTTGTCGGCCATGATGCCGCCGGTGATAGGCGAACAGCACCCTGACGCGGTGGTGTCCCGGACGGTGAGCGCGGTGGTCATGGCGTCAGCGTACGCCTATTCATTGACATTCGTCGATGCATAACTACAGTGGAGATTCATTGATGATTATCAATGCCTGCTCAGCAAGGAGATTATAAATGTCTGACCAGCCCGTCACCGAACTGCCCGTCGTCGTGATCGGGGCCGGGCCGTCAGGTCTAGCCGCCGCAGCCCACCTGCGAAGCCGGAAGGTCGATATCGTCGTGCTGGAGGCGGGCGCGACCGCCGGTGCCGCGGTCGCCGAGTGGGGACACGTCCGACTGTTCTCACCGTGGTCCGAGCTCATCGACCCCGCAGCCGAGAACCTGCTCCTCGACGCCGGTTGGTCCTCCCCGATCCTCGAGCGCTATCCCACCGGCGCCGACTGGGTGGGCAGCTACCTGCAGCCGTTGGCCGACGTCCTTGGCGACTCCGTCCGCTACGGCGCCCAGGTGACAGGGGTC
>Ga0075364_10001746_pt1 | contig 11986 bp, 10 predicted proteins | sample EndMetdeltDD1764_FD_71517 | JGI IMG/M metagenome (GOLD analysis project Ga0075364, IMG submission 71517) | Populus endosphere microbial communities from Tennessee, USA - Endosphere MetaG P. deltoides DD176-4 | ecosystem: Host-associated > Plants > Roots > Endosphere | place: USA: Tennessee... | reverse complement strand
AAGTACAAGGCGAAGCAGGCCGTCGACTCGTTCTTCCAGCGCGCGGGCGACGTCGTGCAGGCGGGCATCGTCTATCTCGGCGAGCTCGCCGGGTTCGCGGTCCCGGCGTTCGCCGCGCTGAACCTGGCGCTGACCGCCGGATGGATCGCCGTCGCGGCGGCGCTCAACCGCAACCTGCGCGCCAAGTCAGGCGGGCCCGGCGCATTGTGACGCCTCGCTTCAGCCTTTCACGACAGATCCTGATCGGCATCGCCGCCGGCGTGGCGGCCGGCCTCTTCTTCGGCGAGCGGGTCGCGTTCCTGCAGGCCGTCGCGGACGTCTACGTGAAGCTGCTGCAGATGACGGTGCTGCCCTACGTGGTGCTGTCGCTCGTCGGCGGCTTCGGCGCGCTGAAGGCCGCCGACGCGGCGCGGCTGGCGCTCCGCGTCGGCGGCGTCGTGCTCGCGCTGTGGGCCGTCACGCTCCTCGGCGTCTTCACGCTGCCGCTGATGTTCCCGCGGATCGACTCGGCGTCGTTCTTCAGCACGACGCTCCTCGACGAGGGCGCCGGCTTCGACCTGATCGGCCTCTACGTCCCGGACAACCCGTTCCACGCGCTCGCCAACAACATCGTCCCCGCCGTCGTCCTGTTCAGCGCCCTGCTCGGCGTCGCGCTGATCGCCGTGCCGAAGAAGGCGGCGACGCTCGACATCATCGCGACCCTGGGCGCGGCGGTCCAGCGGCTCGCGAAGTTCATCGTCGCGCTCACGCCGTACGGCCTGTTCTCGATTGCCGCCGTCACGGCCGGCACGTTCGACCTGGGGCAGGCGATCCAGCTCGAGATCTACCTGGCCTGCTACCTGACGATCTCGCTGCTGCTCTCGCTCTGGGTCCTGCCCGGCCTCGTCGCGGCGCTGACGCCGGTCCCGCACCGCGAGCTGCTCGCGCGCAACCGGGACGCGCTGCTCATGGCATTCGCCACCGGCAGCCTGCTGGTCGTCCTGCCGATGCTCGCCGAGCAGACGCGCGAGCTGCTCAAGGCCCACGCGCCGCTGCCGACGGAAGACGAGCCGCTGCCCGACGTGATCATTCCTGCCGTCTACAACTTCCCCAACGCCGGCAAGCTGCTGGCGATCGGCTTCGTGCTGTTCGCCGCGTGGTTCACCGGCGCGGCGATCGCGCCGCACCACTATCCCGCGCTGGGCGCCACCGGCGTGCTGACGCTCTTCGGCAGCGTCAACGTCGCGGTGCCGTTCATGCTCGACATGTTCCGGGTCCCGGCCGACACGTTCCAGCTGTTCCTCGCCACCAGCGTCGTCGGCGCGCGCTTCGGGACGCTCCTGGCCGCGGTCCACACGCTGGCCATCGCGACGATCGGCACGTGCGCCGTCGCCGGGCTGCTCCGCGTCGACGCGCGCCGGCTGGCGCGGTTCACGGTGACGACGCTGGTCCTGGCCGCGGCGCTCGTCGCCGGCACGCGCGCGCTCGTGGGACGCGCGACGGAGCGTCCGTACGACAAGGACAAGGTGCTGGCCGGCATGCAGGCGTTGCGCGATCGCGGCACGGCGCAAGTCTTCCGTGCGCCGGCGCCGCCGCTGCCGCCGGCGACGGGCTCGGTGCTCGACCGCGTGCGCGAGCGCAGACTGCTGCGCGTCGGCTACTTCGAGGACAGCCTGCCCTACGTGTTCGTCAACGGCGCGGGGGATCTCGTCGGGTTCGACGTCGAGATGGCGCAGCAGCTCGCCCGCGAGCTCGGCGTCGGCCTCGAGCTCGTCCCGGCCGACCGCCGCCTCTTCGAAGACGGACTCGATCCGTCGGCGTGCGATCTCGTGATGTCGGGAACGGCCGTGACCGCGACGCGCGCGCTGCACGTCCGGTTCTCGGCGCCCTACCTGGACGAGACGATCGCGCTCATGGTGCCGGATCACCGCCGCGCCGAGTTCGCGGACTGGGACGACCTGCGCGCGGCGCGCGGCCTGCGCCTGGGCGTCCCCGACCTGCCGTACTATCTCGCGCGGATCCGGACGGAACTGCCCGCGGCGGACGTCGTGCCGCTCGACTCACCGGAGCGGATGTTCGACCGCCGCGATCCGCCGCTGGACGCGCTGGTGCTGACGGCCGAGCGCGGATCGGCCTACACGCTGCGGCATCCCGAGTACTCGGTCGTGGTGCCGCGGCCGCGCCAGATCAAGGTGCCGCTCGCCTACGTCATCGCCGGACGCGATGCCGCGCTCGCCTCCCTCGTCGACACGTGGATCGACCTCAAGCGCAAGGACGGCACGATCGACGACCTCTTCGCCCACTGGATCCTCGGCCGCAACGCCCAGCCCAAGCGGCCCCGCTGGTCGATCCTCGACGACGTGCTGGGATGGGGACGATGAACCAGGCTTGCAACGCCTGTCACGCACGGACAAAGAGAGATCGCGGAGCACGCGGAGTGCGCAAAGAGAAATACGTATTTTCCTTTGCGTGCTCGGCGCGCTCTGCGTGCTCCCGTGTAACCGTGCGGTGACTGTCGCCGCAGTCTAGGCAGGACGCGGGCGTTTCAGTCCGAGCTTGGCCATGCGCGTCTCGAGGGTCGTGGGCCGCAGGCCGAGCCGGTCGGCGGCGCCGCCGGTGCCGCGGATGCGCCAGCCGGTGCTCTCGAGGATGGTGCGGATGTGGTCGCGCTCGACGTCGCACAGGCGCGTGCTGCGCGACGGCCCGGTGGCCGCCACGTGCGGCAGCGGAATGGCCAGGCAGTGCGTCCGCGCGGTGATCATCGCGCGTTCGACGACGTTGCGCAGCTCGCGCACGTTGCCGGGCCACGAGTACGACCGCAGGGCCGCCAGGCTCTCGTCGTCGATCGCGTCGATGCGCTTGCCGAACGCCTTCGAGAACTCGGTCACGAAGCGCCAGACGAGCAGCGTCACGTCGTCGCCGCGGTCGCGCAGCGGCGGCACGGCGATCGGGAACACGTTGAGGCGGTAGTAGAGATCCTCGCGGAAAGTGGCCTCGGCGATCCGCTGCTCGAGGTTGCGGTGCGTGGCGGCGATGATCCGCGTGTCGACGCGGATCGACCGCGGGCTGCCGAGCCGCTCGACCTGCCGTTCCTCGAGGACGCGCAGCAGCTTGATCTGGATGTCGAGCGGCAGGTCGCCGATCTCGTCGAGGAAGAGCGTCGAATGGTCGGCCAGCTCGAAGCGCCCGATCTGGCGCGCCAGCGCGCCGGTGAAGGCGCCCTTCTCGCGTCCGAACAGCTCGCTCTCGATCAGCGTGGCGGGAATGGCGCCGCAGTTGACGCGCACCATCGAGCGGCCGCGGCGCGCGCTCCACTCGTGGATCTGCGTCGCGAGGAGCTCCTTGCCCGTGCCGGTCTCGCCGAGGAGCAGGACGGTGGAATCGGTCGCGGCCACCTGCTGGATCTGATCCACCACGCGCCGCATCGCGGGGCTCTGGCCCACGATCGTGTGGAGACCGAAGAGCACGGGCGCGTCCCCCGCTCCGCGCGGGCGATCGGCGCCGGGGAACCCCGGTGGATCGTGCGCCGGCGCGGTGCGCACCGGAATCGTCTGGGCTATGGACGTCTGCATGGGACTACTACTCCGTCGAGGCTCATCGATGCATTTCCGGCAGTCCACAGCCCGCCTCGTGGGCCGCGGCCTGTTCGCAGGCGGCTGCATCCATTACCGGCGACGCCACCGGGGCGCCGCGTCGCCAGACGGCGACGATCTCCGAAAGATTGAGCTCGTAATCAGGACCGCGATCCGTCCAGGCGGTGCTCGCCGTGCGAAGCATCCTGAAGCCTTCCGTATACGCGGCCGTCAGCCGGCGCTCGATCCCGTCGTGAATCATGGTGACGAAGTGACCGGCCCCGACGGCGCCGCAATACAGGTAGCCGCGCGGGGCCACCGTGTCGAGCACCGACTCGAGCGATCGCACGATCGCTTCGTCCCCTCCGACCATCAGGCAGTACGGCCGGTCGGCCCTGCCCATCTCCCCGCAGATCCCGACGTCGACGTAGCGGACGCCGAGCTTCGCGAGATCGGCGGCCCGCCGGACGTCGTCGGCGCAATCGAGCGATCCGCAGCCGAGGATCAGATCGTCTTTCTCCACGTAGGGCTGCAGCTCGGCAATCGTGGCGTCCATCTCCGAGGCCGGTCCCGTGAGCCAGATGACCCGCGGCGCGTCGAGCTCGTGGACGAGATCCGGCACCGACCGCGCGCCGTGCGCCCGCTCGGCCGCGATCTCGGCGACCGTTCTCTGGCACCGGTCGTAGACGACGCACGGTCGGCCTGACGCCAGGAGGCGCCTCGCGATGGCGGCGCCGGTCCGGCCGAGATCGATCACTCCCACGTGCATGACGCCGGTCTCCTTCACGTCCGCACCGCCGGCACACGGCCGGCGGGTTCACACAGATCCGCGCCGGCGAACAACGGCGCGTCAGGTGCGCGGCCCGATCTAGTTCACCTTGGCGATCTTCGTCAGGCGCACGACGTCGCTGCCGTAGTCGTTGGTGACGATTGCGCCAGCCGCGTCGACCTTCAGCTTGACCGCCGGGGCGAACTCGCCGTCGCCGGTGTCGTTGCCGTCCAGGACGAGCAGCGCGAGGGCGATGTCGTAGCCCTCTTTCGGCTTCGAGCCGGCTTCGGCCCCGCCGAGGAAGTAGACCGGCTGCGCCGTCACGACCGTGATCAGCCGGCCGCCGCCCGTCGAGCGCGCGTAGGCGTACTTCAGCGGCGTCCGCTTCTCGCCGAGCGCGATGTAGCCGACGTCGCTCATCGCGGCCAGCGTCTTCTGCGGCTCGCCGGCGGTCTGCCCCTTGACGGCAGCCACGACCTTGTCGCGGTCGGCGTCGGAGATGAAACGATCGATGTGGATCGTCACCGGCACCGACGCGCTCTTGCCCGGCGCCTTCACCGTCGCCGTCGCCTTGAACGTCGTTCCCGAGCCCTGGGCGCTCGCCGTGACGCCTGCGGCCAGCAGGGCCGCCGCGACCACCATCCATCCACGTCTTTGCACGTTCTTCGTCATGAGCATCCTCGCGGTTATCCCGGCACGCTACCGGGGACGGCGCCGGTGTCGCTATGCGGTTTCGGCACCGCTGCCCACCCTGTCACGAGGCACAGCCCCCGAGCTGACGCCGCGATCGAGGAAACAAGCGGTTTGCATGGGCACACGAGACCATCATTGCCGGCGCCGGCCAACTGTCAGGAGTGCTGGCGGCCCCTCCGAAAACGGACAGGCTCTGTCAGTAGTTCAAGACCCCACTGGTATTCAGGTCAGTTCCGGGGGTGCCGGGCGGGTTCTAGCATGAGCAGCACTCACAAGGAGGCCTCACAATGTTTCGCAGGTTTGGGTTCGTGCTGGCCGCGGCGCTCTTCGCCGCCGTCCCCGCCACCGCGCAGGACGACGTGAAACCGGTACAGCTGAACATCGGCGGCGGGTACACCGGCATCTACGGCGCGGCGGCCGATCACATCGGCAACGGGGGCAACTTCACCCTCGGCGTCATCTTCAACGTCAACCCGAAGATCGGCATCCAGGGCGAATACGGCTGGAACGGCATCGGCAAGAAGCAGCTCGTCATCGACACCTTCCCGACGCCCAACGGCGGCGTCGCGGTGCCGACCGACTTCTTCGCCGACGGCAACATGCAGTACGGCGACGTGAACGCCATCTTCACGCCGAGCCGCAACACCAAGGCGCAGCCCTACGTCCTCGCGGGCCTGGGGGTGTACTACCGGCCGGTCAACATCACCACGCCGGGCGTCGGCTACACCACGATCTGCGATCCCTACTGGTACGTCTGCTATCCGACGCTGGTGGCGGTCGATCAGGTGGTGGGCTCGCGCAGCTCCACCGACTTCGGCATGAACTTCGGTGGCGGCCTGAACTACAAGGTGGGCGAGAGCGCCTCGATCTACTTCGAGGTCCGCTACCACTACGTCTGGGGTCCGGAGTTCGGACCGCAGGTGAATCCGCTGACCGGCACCCAGCTCCCGTCCGGCAAGGCGAACGGACAGTTCCTGCCGATCACGGTCGGCTTCCGGTTCTAAAATCATCCGAGGGGCTTTTCGCCCCTCGGACTCCCCTCCACCGTCGCTCGCTCGGCCTGCCACGTCACGTGAAGAAGACCCATCGGATTCCTCTGCGGACGCTGCGAGCGTCCGTGCGTACGTGACGTGACCATCCCCGCGATGGGTTACTGCGCCCGCTCGCTGACGCTCAACGCCGCTTGAACGTGATCGAAAACCCGGCGAGGTACAACTCGCCGGGCATCGTCACCTGATTCCCGCCCAGCAGCCACACGCGAGCCATGTTGATGTGGAGCGTGCTCGGGCGATCCATGCCCGGCATCCTGAAATTCAGCAGATCGTACGAGAAGCCCCAGTCGGTCCCGGCGCTGAAGGTGCGTCCGCCGTTGACGGCGGGCAGGCGCATCAGGATCGCGCCGGGCGTCAGGAACACCTGGAACCGCTTCGTCACATACAGCGTCGTGTGCATGCCCGCGACGCCGAACGCGCTGCTGCCCGACTGCGTCATCGGCCAGAACGCGTCGAGGTGGATGTGCTCCCACCAGACGGTCTTCTCGACGGCCTCCTGCTGCTGCTGCGTGTGCGCGGCCTGCTGCATCAGCAGGCCGACGCCGTCGGTGTCGTGCAGCCACTCGCGCCACGCGCGGCAGGCCTCCGACAATGGACCGCTGTGGTCCACGAGCGACGTGCACGCATCGGGCAACCAGGCAGGCGGCACCGGCGCCTGCCGCCGCGGCTTCGCCGAGAACAACCCGGGCTCGATGCGCCCGCGCCACTTCACGAACCACGCCTTCCACTCGTCGTAGTCACGCGTCCAGCGCGCGAGCGCCAGGAGCTGCTGCGACGGCGTCTCCGCCGGGAACGTGTGCGCAGGAAGAACGATCGCGCGTGACGGCAGCGGAACGGCATCCGCCTGCGCGGGATCGAGAACAGACAGAGCAAGCGCAAGGGTGACGACGACCAAGGGCCCCCCCTAGGTTCGGCAACCGTGAGTACTGGAGGGCCCGACCTTACCGCAAATCGCGCCGAATGGGAAGCTACTTCACGCCCGGGAGGGGCGCGGCCGCGGCGGGGACCGCCGAACGGAAATCCTCGCCGAGCAATGCCGCCACGGTCGCGGCGAGTTGCGACGTCGTGATCGTCACGCCCTGACGGACGCCCGGCTGTGACGAGCCCGGACCGATCATCGCCATCCACGTCGTCTCGGCGGCCGGCACGTCGCGGCCGTGATCCGTCCAGTCCGCCACCGTGGCGCCGCGTCCGTGATCCGTCGTCACGATGAGCGTCGTCCGGCCGTGATACGGCTGCAGCGCCTGCAGCCGATCCCACAGCCGGCCGAGAAAGCGATCGGCCCTCGACGCGGCGTCGAGATAGAGATCGTAGCGTCCGCCGTGCGCCCACTCGTCGGTCTCTCCCAGCATCACGTAGAGCACGCGCGGCTGCCGCGAGGTGAGCGCCTCCAGCGCGGCGTGCATCACCGGCGCGTCGAAGATGACGCCGTTCCAGTACGGCGGGAGATCCGCGGTGAGATCGTTGATGGCGCGTTCGCGCTCGTTGCGGGGCGACGGCACCGGCTGCATGCTGCCGACCGGCAGGCGGCTGCGCTCGACGTTGAGGATGAACGGCAGGACGTCCCAGTCGCCGACGGCATGGACGCGGCCGGCAAAGCCCGGCCGGCCGTTCAGCCACTCGAGCACCGTCACGTTGGGATTCGGACGCTTGTCGTTGCTGTCGATGCGCGGGTCGGCGACACCGGTGAGCATCTCGGAGTAGCCGGGATAGGAGAACCACAGGCCGTTGGTGAGACGGACGCGGCTCTGCCGCGACGGATCGCCGAACACCACGCCCTGCCGGGCGATCGTCGTCCAGAAGAACGGCATCAGCGCCTCGCGCCGCGCGCCCTCGTCGTCACGCCAGAACCGCAGCTCGGCGGCCGACGGCTTGCCGTCGGAGGTCTTCTTGAAGTACGCCTTGTCGGCGCCGCCGAAGATCTCCTGCCATCGCACGCCGTCCATCGTGACGATCACGACGTTGGCGGCGAGCGGCGCGGCGGCCGCGGTCGGCCACGCACAGAGGATGGCGAGGACGAGCGTGACGAACGGCGGGCGAATGGATCGCATCGCGATAGTGTAGGCCGGAGCGCGGCATCCGGCGTCTAATGCGGACATGCGCACCTGCTTTTTACTGCTCTGTCTTGTCGCCCAGTCCGGCTGGCCTCAATGGGGCGGCCCGAACCGCGACTTCACGTCGGCGTCGAAGGGGCTCGCGGCGGCCTGGCCGCCGGGCGGCCCGAAGAAGGTCTGGACCCGCAGCCTCGGCGAGGGGCACTCGGCGATCGCGGTGGACGGCGCCCGCCTCTACACGATGTACCGCCCGCTCGGGGCGCTGTCGATGGTGCGGCGCAGCCAGGAAGAGGTCGTCGCGGCGCTCGACGCCGCGAGCGGCAGGACGATCTGGGAATACCGCTATGCCTCGACGACGAGCGGACTGAATTTTTCGGAAGGCGCCGGTCCGCACGCCACGCCCGCCGTCGGCGCCGATCGCGTCTTCGCCGTCGGCAGCCGGAAGGAGATCGTCGCGCTCAACAAGGCCGACGGCACGCTCGCGTGGTCGCACGACATGCACAAGGAGTACGGCGCGGAGCACGACGATCGCGGCTTCGCCTGCAGTCCGCTGCTCTACGGCGACACGGTGATCGTCGGCATGGGGGGACCCAACCAGGCGGTCGCCGCGTTCAACCAGCGCACCGGCGCGCTCGTCTGGAAATCGGGGAACTTCGAGTCGTCGCCGGCGTCGCCGACCGTCATCGACGTCGACGGCCAGAAGCAGATTCTGTACTTCGCCGGCGATCGGATCGCGGGGCTGCATCCGGCGACCGGCCAGGTGCTGTGGACGCATCCGCACAAGACCGACTGGGGCCTCAACATCAGCACGCCGATCTGGTCGCCGTCGGATCACCTGCTCTTCATGTCGTCGGCGTACGGCACCGGCAGCCGCGTGATCGAGCTGCGTCAGGCGGGCGGCCAGACGACGGTCGCCGAGAAGTGGTTCAACGGACGGATGCGCATTCACATCGGCAGCGCCATCCGCGTCGGCAGCCTCGTCGTCGGATCGAGCGGCGACTTCGGGCCGGCGTTCCTGACGGCCGTCGACGTGACGTCGGGAAAGATTCTCTGGCAGGACCGCACGTTCGCGCGCGCGCAGCTGGTCTACGCGGACGGCAAGCTGATCGTGCTCGACGAGGACGGGACGCTCGGACTGGCGACGGTCTCGCCGTCGGGGCTGCAGGTGCTGACGAAGGCGTCCGTCCTCGAGAGCCGCGCATGGACGCCGCCGTCGCTGGCGGGCACGCGGCTGTACGTCAGGGATCGCAGGAACGCGATCGCGTTCGAGCTGGGACCATGAGCGAGACGCCTGTCACGCCCGTACTCACGGGAGGCCGCAGCGCACGCAGAGCCTCGCCGTTCTTCTGATCTGAAGGCCTGCGTCCTCTGCGATCTCTTCGTGATGTACGCGCGCGACTGTCGCGGCTGATGGCTTACGCCGTCGTGACCTTCCGCGTCGACGGATTCCACTTCGCGGGGCGTCCGCTGCGCATCGCGGCGTTGGCGATGTGGGACGTCCGCGCCGCCGCGTGGCCTGCCTGGATCGGCGCGTTGGGCGTCTTGCGGCTGCGGATGCACTCCAGCCAGTTGCGCAGGTGCGCGATCGATCCGTCGCCGCTCGACCGGACGTAGATCTCCGGCTCCGGCGTCAGCGTCCCCGCGGCATACGGCGCCTCGTCGCGATAGAGCGCGAGGCGCGCGCGATCCACTTTCAGCGTGCCCAGCTCGCCGCGGAATTCCAGCCCGCCGTCGTCCACGCGGCTGACGTACGTGCCGAGATACGCCGCCATGAAGTTCTTCGGGAACTCGAGCGTCGCGTTCACCGTGTCGGGCGCCTCCCAGATCTTCAGGTTGTAGCTCCGGCCGGTCGCGACCGCCGAGGACGGCGCGTCCACGTCCATGTACCACTGGGCGACGTCGATCCAGTGCGTCATGAGATCGGTGATGCAGCCGCCGCCGAAATCCCAGAAGTGCCGCCACTGATAGAAGCGCTCGGGCTTGAACGGCTGATCCGGTGCCGGGCCGAGCCATCGCTTCCAATCCAGCTTGTCCATCGCCACGGGCTGGTAGTTGCCGGCGCGCGCGTGCTGGTACCAGTAGGTGTGGACGAAGGTGATCTGCCCGAGGCGCCCCGAGTCGATCAGCTGCTTGCCGAGGATGAAATGATCCCAGCTGCGCTGCTGCGTGCCGGTCTGGACGATCTGCTTCGACGCCTCGACGGCCTTCACCATCTCGACGCCTTCCTCGATGGTGTGCGAGATCGGCTTCTCGACGTAGACGTCCTTGCCGGCGGCGACGGCGTCGATCGTCATCTGCTTGTGCCAGTGATCGGGCGCGCCGATGAGGACGGCGTCGATCTGGCGGTCATCCAGGATCCGGCGGTAGTCGGCGTGCTTCACGGCCGCGGCGCCCGCGATCTCCGCGGCCTGGAGGAGCCGCGGCTCGTAGACGTCGCAGATCGCGGCGATCTCGGCGCCGGGCAGGTTCTTGAGCTGATTCATCAGGCCGCGCGCGCGGCCGCCGGTGCCGATGATGCCGACGCGGATCCGGTTGCCGGCTCCCTGGACGGCGGGAGCCGCCGTCTGCGCCCCGAGCGGACGGGCGGCGAGGACGAGACCGGAGGCGGTGGCGAGAAACGTGCGTCGGGTGCAGGACATGCGGCTGATGGTACACGGAGCCGGCGCGCCGGCGTTGACATAGAACTCTACATATGTAGAATCCTTGTTCGAGATGAACGTCACCCTGCCCACCACGCTCGTGCTCCAGGCGGTCGCGCGCGGGCATCACCACGGGTTCGACGTCATGGACGCCACCGGCCTGCCGAGCGGCACCGTCTATCCGATCCTGCGCCGCCTCGAGCGGGAAGGACTGCTGGACGCCTCGTGGGAAGACGCCGCCGAGGCGCGTGACGAGCAGCGGCCGCCGCGCCGCTACTACGCGATCACCGCCGACGGCGAGGCGCTGCTCGTGAAGGCCCGCGCCCGCTTCCGCATGCCCAAGGACGTGCCGCGCGCCCGCGGCCTCAAGCCGAGACCGTCCGAGTCATGACCGTCCGCCGCGATCCGGTGACGCTTCGGCTCTGCCTGTTCGTGGTGCGCGCGGCGGCGCGCCTGGTGCCGGGCGGCGATCGCGACGCGTGGCGGCAGGAGTGGGAAGCGGAGCTGCGCCATCGCTGGATGCGCGGCGGCATCTCCCGGACCGCGGAGGCGCACCTGGTGAAACGGTCGCTCGGATCGCTCGTCGACGCCGCGTGGATGCGGCGGCAGCTCACGCTCGATGCCGACCTCGTGCACGACACGTCGCACGGCCTGCGGCTGTTCGCGAACGCGCCGGGATTCACGGCCATCGCGCTCCTCGTCTTCGCCACCGGCATCGGCGCGGCCACGGCGATCGCCAGCCTGGCCGACGCCCTGCTGGTGCGCCGGCTGCCGATTCCCGATGCCGACCGCGTGGTGACGCTCTGGGAGCGGAACCGCAAGACGGGCGTCGGCGAGGAAGACGTCGCTCCCGGCAACGCGATCGACTGGGTCAGCAAGACCATGTCGTATTCGGCCGTGGCGGCGATCGAACCGTGGAGCCTCGACTACACGCCCCGCGGCGGCGAGCCCGAAGTGCTCTCCGGCGCACGCGTGTCCGCCGGGTTCTTCGACGTCCTCGGGGTCCCCATGCTCCACGGCCGCGCGTTCCTTCCGCACGAATTCGCGCGGGGCGCGGATCGCGTCGTCGTGCTGTCGCACGCGCTGTGGCGGGACCGCTTCGGCGGCGACCCGGCGATCGTCAACCGCGTCGTCGACCTCGACGCCGAGCCGTACGTGGTCGTCGGCGTGGCGCGGCCCGGAGTCGAGCTGCGGCTCTTCGAGGCGCGGCGCGAGCCGACGCTTTACC
>Ga0075364_10001745_pt1 | contig 11986 bp, 7 predicted proteins | sample EndMetdeltDD1764_FD_71517 | JGI IMG/M metagenome (GOLD analysis project Ga0075364, IMG submission 71517) | Populus endosphere microbial communities from Tennessee, USA - Endosphere MetaG P. deltoides DD176-4 | ecosystem: Host-associated > Plants > Roots > Endosphere | place: USA: Tennessee... | reverse complement strand
GGTGTTGACCACGGTGACGGCACCGCGACGCAGCACCTCGACGAGCCCGACCACACCCAGGCGCGAATCGGCGCGCAGGTCGAGCGGGTCGACATACGCCGCGTCGACCCGGCGCAGCACCACATCGACACGTTTCAGGGTGCCCAGCGACCGCATCCACAACGTGCCGTCGCGTACCACCAGATCGGCGCTCTCCACCAGCGGGAAGCCCAGCACATTGGCCAGGTAGGCCTGATCGAACGCGGTCTCGGACTGGGTGCCGGGGCTGAGCACCACCACCACGGGTTCCTCGGCGGCCTCGGGTGCGGCGTCGATGAGGGCCAGCCGCAGCGCCTGTGCCCACGGGGACACCGGGCGCGGCGCGATCCGCTCGTACAGATCGGGTGCGGCGTGCGCGATGACGCGACGGCCCGCCAGCGCGTACCCGGCGCCGGAGGGCGCCTGGGTCCAGTCGGCGTTCGCGCGGAACCCGCCGTCGGCGGCCCGGCTGACATCGCAGCCGTGCAGGAACAGCTGGTGGCGGCCGGGCACCTCGATTCCGTGCGCGGCGCGCACGTAGGCCGGGTGCGCGAAGAGCAGTTGCGCGGGCAGCACCCCGCTGGTGATCGACCTGCGTTCGCCGTAGAGGTCGGTCAGTACGGCGTCGAGCAGGCGGGAGCGCTGCACCAGGCCGGCTTCCAGGGTGTCCCAGTCCGCGCTGGACAGCAGCAGCGGCAGCCCGTCGAGGCGCCACGGTTCGGCGACCGCGTCATCGGTGAGCGCGTCCTGATCGACGTGCACGAAGGTGATGCCGTCGTCGTCGACGAGGTTGCGCACCGTGCTGCGTAGCCGGTCCAGTCCGTCGGGGCCCCGGTCGCCGACGCATTCGGCGAGCTCCTGCCAGGCCGGGCGGATGGCCCCGCTGGCATCGATGAATTCGTCGTAGCCGGCGCCCCGCATGCCCCGGACGTCGAAAAGGGCCTGCTGGGTACGCCTGGCCCGGTAGCCGGCGAGCACGTCGACGGTGCGCGTCGGCGCGCCGGAAAGCCCGGGGTTGGGCTCCATCGAGCCGGTGCGAAGAACCATCAACGCAGAACGGTACGCACCCGGCGCAGGTCCAGGATGCCGGGCGCGCCCGTGTCGGTCGACTGGCGCGCCTGCTTCTCCCGCAGATCCGAGATATCCACACGTCCGGGTGTGAATCCCGTCGCCTCGAACCGGCGCCCGCGCCGGGACTCGGCCTCCACCGCGTTGACCGGCGGGCTGTCGTAGGCCCGGCCGCCGGGGTGCGCCACGTGATAGGTGCAGCCGCCCCGCGACGTGCCGGTCATGGTGTCCACGAGTTCGAAGCGCAGCGGTCCGTCGACGGTGATGGTGGGGTGCAGCGCGCTGGGCGGCTGCCAGGCCCGGTACCGCACGCCGCCCACCTGGATGTCGGTCTTGTCGGTGGCCAGCAGCGGTATCGGATGGCCGTTCGCGGTGACGATGTAGCGATGCCGGTCGGCCCCGACGAGTCGCACCTGGATGCGTTCGACCGAGGAGTCGACATAGCGCGCGGTGCCGGTTCCGGCGGACTCCTCGCCGAGCACGTTCCAGGGTTCGATGGCGCCGCGCAGTTCGATCTCGACACCGTCGAACACCGCGGTGCCGATGCGCGGGAAGCGGAACTCGGTGAACGGGTCCAGCCAGCTGGTCTCGAATTTCACCCCATGCGCCCGCAGGTCGGCGGCCACATCGGCGATGTCTTGAATGATGAAGTGCGGCAGCAGGTATCGCCCGTGCAGATTCTCGCCGTGCCGGATCAGCGGCACCTTCAGCGGCTCGTCCCAGAACCACGAGATCAACGAACGCACCAGCAGCGACTGGACCATCGCCATCTGGTAGTGCGGGGGCATCTCGAACCCGCGCAGTTCCAGCAGGCCGAGCCGGCCGGTGGGACTGTCCGGGCTGTAGAGCTTGTCGATGCAGAACTCCGCACGGTGGGTGTTGCCGGTGATATCGGTGAGCAGGTGGCGCAGGGCGCGGTCGGTGACCCACGGTTTACTGGCGCCGGCCTCGGCCAGCCGGGCGATCTCGGCGAACGCTATCTCCAGCTCGTACAACGATTCCGAGCGTCCCTCGTCCACCCGCGGGGCCTGCGAGGTGGTACCGATGAAGCGGCCGGAGAACAGATAGGACAACGCGGGGTGGCGCTGCCAGTACGTCAGCATCGACACCAGCAGATCGGGCCGGCGCAGCATCGGCGAATCGGCGGGGGTGACACCCCCCAGGGTGATGTGGTTACCACCGCCGGTGCCGCCGTGGGTGCCGTCGACATCGAACGCCTCGGTGGACAGCCGAGCCTGACGGGCCTCTTCGTAGAGCGTCTCCAGCTGTGCCTTCTGTTCGGCGAAACTGCCGGTGGGTGCCACGTTGACCTCGATGACGCCGGGATCGGGGGTGACACTCATCGACGTGATCCGCCCGTCGCGCGGGGGTCCGTAACCCTCGATGACCACCGGCACCGCGATGGCAGCGGCGGCCTGCTCGATGCGGGACACCAGGTCCACGAAGTGGTCCAGGTCGCTGGTGGGCGGCAGGTAGACGTAGAGCACCCCGGCACGCACCTCGGCGACCAGTGCGGTGGTCGGCGCCTCGTCGGCGTCCTCCACCGGCGCCGGAGGCTCGGCGACCGGGCCGGAGCGCAGTGTCCCGCGCCGCGCGGTCGGGTCGGCATCGAAGTCCGGACGGGGCGCCCGCCAGCTGATCGAGTTCAGCGGAAGACGAAGACCCGCCGGGGAATCACCGGCCAGCAACACGATTCGGCCGCGGCGCAGTTGCCAGTCGGCGCTGGCCCAGCCGGAGTCGTCCTCCCGGCGGTGCAACGGCAGCACGTAGGCCGCCGGCTCATCGGTCGATTCGTCGAGCCGGGCGAGCAGCTTGGCACGGCGCGCGGTGTCGTCCTCGGTGAGATCATCGCCGGTGGCGACGGGGTCTCCCGCGGGGCGGCGCACCGAGGCTGCCAGACGTTCCAGCGGATCCTCGTAGGCGGACCGCACCTGAGTGGCGGGCAGTCCCAGTCCGTCGGCGATCACCCCGAGCAGGCCGGCACCGGCATCGGAGGGGGCGTCGTCGGCCTTCGTCTCGGCCCACGGGTCGGCCAGCAGCGCAGGATCGTTCCACAGCGGCTCGCCGTCGGTGCGCCAGATCAAGCCGATCTGCCAGCGCGGCAACGGTTCTCCGGGATACCACTTGCCCTGACTGCGCTGCACCAGCCCGTTGGGCGCCCACACCTTGCGCAGCCGCTCGGCCAGCACCGAGGCGCGTTCGCGCTTGTGCGGGCCGTCGGCGGTGGTGAGCCATTCCGGATCGGTCTGATTGTCGATCGACACGAAGGTCGGTTCACCGCCGACCGTGAGGCGCACGTCACCGGCGACCAGCCGGTCGTCGATCTGCGCGCCGAGGGTGTTGATCGCCGCCCACGATTCGGGCGTATAGGGCAGCGTGACCCGCGGGTCCTCGTGGATCCGGGTGACGATGTTGGCGAAATCGAGCGTGGATTCGCAGGGCCCGACAGCGCCGGTGATGGGCGCCGCGGACGCGGGATGCGGGGTGGCCGACAGCGGGATATGGCCTTCCCCGGCGAACAGGGCCGATGTCGGGTCCAGACCTATCCAGCCGGCACCGGGGATGTAGACCTCGGTCCAGGCGTGCAGGTCGGTGAAGTCGGCGGCGGGCCCGGACGGACCGTCGAGCGCCTCGACATCGGAGGTCAGCTGCACCAGGTAGCCGGACACGAAGCGCGCGGCCAGGCCGAGCTGGCGCAGCACGGACACCATCAGCCAGGCCGAGTCACGGCAGGAGCCGATTCCGGTGCGCAACGTGAAATCCGGTGTCTGGACCCCGGGTTCCATCCGGACGCTGTAGCCCACGTCCGCCCGGATCGCGGTGTTGAGCTTGACCAGGAAGTCGATGGTGCGGGTGCCCGGGAGGACGGTGAAGTTCTGCACCCAGGAACTGGTGAGTTCGCCGGGTCCCGATCCGACCCCGTCCTCGTCGACCGGCCGCAGGAAGGGCTCCAGATCGGCGAGCAGATCCTCGGGGTACTCGAAGGGGAACTTCTCGGCCCATTCCTCGATGAAGAAGTCGAACGGGTTGATCACCTTCAGATCGGCGATCAGTCCGACGGTGATGCTCAGGCTGCGCGCACGGTTCGGGAACACCAGCCGGGCCACGAAGTTACCGAACGCGTCCTGCTGCCAGTTGACGAAATGATCGGCCGGTTCGACCTGCAGCGAGTACGCCTCGATCGGGGTTCGTGAGTGCGGGGCCGGACGCAGCCGCACCACGTGCGGGTGCACGTCCACCAACCTGTCGAAGGTATAGGTGGTCCGGTGCTCCAGCGCCACTTTGATTCCCATAACGTCCGATCCCATCACAGGTAGCGCGGGATCGCATTGTGCGTGTCCGCGGGCGCTACTCCATCACCGCGGTCAGATCGAAATCATAGAAGGCCTCTTTGACCGATTGCATAAGGGCCTCTTTGGTATTCGGGGCGCCGGGCTCCCAGGACGCCACCGAGATGCATACCGCACCCCCGACGGTGCCCGCGGCGACCAGCATCCGCCCGCCCATCCGTTCCAGATCGCCCGCGGTCAGCCCCGGCTCCGGCGAACCCGCGACGAAGAAATCCGCGGGCGTCCCGTCCGGGCGGTTGACCTGTTCGGGCAACGGGCCGCTGTTGGAGGATCCGATGGGCTTACCGACCTTGAGCACCAGCTTCTCCAGGCGGCGCAGCAGGAATTTCGGGGAGTACGGGACCAGCGGCAGCGGGGCCAGCAGCCACTCCCGCTTGCCGGCCAGTTCGGTGAGCGCGGCCTTGATACCGGCCCGGATCTCGCCGAGATCGCCCGGGGCCTTCTCCCCGTCTGCCATCACCGTGATGGTGTTGAGGGCGTTGCCACGGGTGTCGCCGTCGACGCGCTCGCTGACCGGCAGCGACAACATCGCCCTGCCGTCCGCGTCGACCCGGCCGACGATGGCACCGATCCGCGCCGCGATGCCGGCCAGCAGCACGTTGCTGGACCCACCGAGCGCCTTGGCCCGGGCCTCCCATTCGGCCTGGTCGACACGCACCGAGATGGTCGGCAGGTGCACGGCCTGCTCGGGGTGGCGCACCACGGAGACGGGCGCGACGGCCCTGGCCGATTCGGACAGCTCCGCGGACTGCTCGCGGGCGACGCGTACCGCACCCAGCGCCGCAGCCGGAACGTCGCGCAGCGCCCGCACGGTGGTGCGGGCATCCCGGCGCAGCGCCTGGCCGCGGGTGCGCGACCGCGGAGCCGGATAGTCGAGATCGCGGCCGGTGCCGTCGACGGCGTGGGTGATCGATTCGATCAGGGCGCCGGCGTCGGCGACGGTGTGCGACACCACGAGGGTGACCACCGCACCGCCTTCCACGAGTGGCTGGACCCCGATGTGCCAGGGCGGGCCGTGCTCCGGGTCCACCGGCACGTCGGCGCGCTCGTTGACGAAATCCCAGACCTCGTCGCGGCGGCGCTCGGCCGCGGCGATGTCGATACCGCCGGGCTCACCGCAGGACACCCAGTGGTGGCGGCCGAACGGGATCGACGAACGCTCGACCAGCCTGCCCAGCAGACCGTCGGCCAGATTGCGGTGGAACCGCCGAAGCCCGTCCATGTCGACGCCGCGTTCGTAGATCCACACGTACTGGATCACCGGTCCGCGCCGCAGCGCGCGCAAGCCCAGGTAGGAACCCTGGTCCATATAGGCCAGCGTGTTGTCAGCCGGGTACGTCATTGCCGGGGCCTCTCTTGACACGGAATATCCGTCGCCATGTGCGGGCCCCCCGTACACCTGATCGACGTAGCTGACGAATTTTAACGAATCTGTCAATATCTCGGGCGGCAATGCCCGGAAGTCGGCCGAGAATAACCCGCAACCGGCACCGATGGGCGGCTACGCCTCCCCGTGCGCGGGCGCCGAACCCCGGCGGACCAGCCGCATGCCCAACTCGTCGAAACCCACGGAATGCCCTTTTTCGCAGACGATCTCGACATGGGCGTCGGCATCGCAGCCGACGTGGGTGAGCTGCAACCGGCCGTTGTAGGGCAGATGCTTGCGGCCCCATTCGAACATCGACCACACCACCGGCATGAAATCCACGCCGGCCTGGGTGAGCACGTACTCCTGTCGTTCCCGCTGCCCGGACTCCCGGTAGGGCCGCTTCTCCAGCAAACCCGCACCCACGAGCTCGGACAGCCGCGCCGAGGTCGCCGCCTTGGTGATACCGACCCGCCGGGAGAAATCGTCGAATCGGGTTGTGCCGTAATAGGCCTCCCGCATGATCAGCATCGCCGACTTCTGGCCCGCGACGGTCATCGTCTTCTCGATCGGGCACTCCCCGATCGCCGACCAGCTGTCCCGATCGGCCAGCGGCCCCTGCAGCACTGTCATGTAGATCACTCCAAAGCTGGGTTGTTGTAACTAGACCTAGGTGTTACATCTAAGTATAGAGAGCACTACTCAGCGACGAGTTGCAAGGAGCAGAAATGTCGGGATTCTCAGATCGTGACGCCGTCATCGTCGGTGCCGTCCGGACACCGGTCGGCAAGGGCAAGGCCAACGGTGCACTACACGGCGTGCTACCCGCAGACCTGCTGGCCCACAGCCTGCGCGAGCTGATCGCCCGGACCGGTATCGATCCGGTCCAGGTCGACGACGTCATCGCGGGTGCGGTGACGCAGGTCGGCGACCAGTCGGTGAACATCGCCCGTAATGCGCTGCTGGGGGCCGGATTCCCCGAGTCGGTACCCGGCACCACCGTGGACCGACAGTGTGGCAGCAGCCAGCAGGCCATCAGCTTCGCCGCCCAGGGCGTCCTGGCCGGGGCCTACGACATCGTGATCGCCGCCGGCGTCGAGTCGATGTCACGGGTGCCGATGGGTTCCTCGGTGCTGCCCGGCAGCGACCCCTTCGGCCTGGACATGGCCGCCCGCTATCCCGAGGGCCTGGTCCCGCAGGGCATCAGTGCCGAGTTGATCGCCGCGAAGTGGAACCTGTCGCGGGCCCAGCTCGACGAATTCTCGGCGAGCAGCCACGAGAAGGCGGCGGCCGCCACCAAGGCCGGCCTGTTCGACGCCGAACTCGCACCGATCGCCGGGCTGAGCACCGATGAGATCATTCGCCCCGGGACGACCGTGGAGACCCTGTCCGGTCTGCGGCCGGCGTTCTACAACGAGGCGTATGCGGCCCGCTTCCCGCAGATCAACTGGGAGATCACGCCGGGCAACTCGTCGCCGCTGTCCGACGGCAGCGCCGCGGTGATGATCACCAGCGGGGCCACCGCCAAGCGGCTGGGCCTGCGACCGCTGGCCCGGATCCACACCACCACCGTGGTGGGCTCCGATCCGCTCTACATGCTGACCGGGGTCATCCCGGCCACCGAGAAGGTGCTGCAGCGCGCCGGGCTGACGCTGGCCGATATCGACCTGTTCGAGGTGAACGAGGCGTTCGCGCCGGTGGTGCTGAGCTGGGCTGCCGACACCGGCGCCGACCTGGCCAAGGTCAACGTCAACGGCGGCGCCATCGCCATCGGCCATCCGCTGGGGGCCAGCGGCGCGCGCATCATGACCACCTTGGTCCACGCGCTGGAGCAGCGCGGCGCCCGCTACGGCCTGCAGACGATGTGTGAGGGCGGCGGCATGGCCAACGCCACCATCATCGAACGGCTCTAGGCGTTTTCAGCGCGATCACCACTCGATCTTCGGCGCCAGCCCGAAGTCGGCGAATGCCGCGGTGACGGCATCCGCCAGGGCCGGCGCCGAGTTCGGGCCCCCGACCTTCCACGACGCGATGCTGATGGCCACGATGCCGTTCGTGATGGTCACACCGAGCGCCAGATGCCCGCCGCGGCGCGCGAAAGCCGTTTCGGTGACCCCGTTCTCGATCATCCGACCGATGAAGAAGTCCGCCTCGGTGCCGTCGATCCGGCTCAACGCGGGCGGCATGTCACCGGCGTTGGAACAACCGATCGGCTGCCCCTCCTGCAGCACCGCCTTCTCCACCGTCGCCATCAGGAACTTGGGGACGAACGGGATCAGCGGCAGCGGCGCCATCATGGCGTCCCTGCTCGCCTGCATTTCGACGAGGGCATCCTTCACGGCCTTGCGCAGCGGCCCGAGATCGGCCACCACGGTGTTCGGATCCACGGTCACGGTGATGACGTTCAGCGCGTTGCCGCGGGTGTCACCGTCGGTGCGTTCACTCACCGGGAACGTCAGCATCACCATGCCGTCGTCGTCCACCCGGCCGAGGGCGTGGCCCAGCCGGGCGGCCAGCGCGGCGACGAAGGCGTTGCGGGTGCCGCTCAGTTCGGCGACCTTCTTGTCGAAGGTCTCGGCGTCGATGCTCGCCGCCACCATCGGCACGGTGACGGGCTCCTTCGAGCCCTGCGGTATCGCGGGCTTCCTGGCCTTCGCCGCCTTGGCCTTCGGGTGGGCTGCGGCCTGCTGACGTTGCAGCCGCACCGTCCCGATCAACGACGACGGCAGGCCGGGCAGCAACCGGGCGGTGGTGCCGAGGTCCTCACGCAGCGCCCGCCCGAAGCGACGTCCGCCCGGTTGCGGATAGCCCAGGTCCCATCGGTGGCCCTCGACGGCGGACACGATCGACAGTGTCGAGGCGGCGCCGTCGGCGATCGTGTGCGAGAACACAAGGGACACCGCCGAACCGCCCCCGGTGAGCGGCTGCACCGCCAGATGCCACGGCGGCCCGGTTTCCGGATCCACCGGTATCTTGGCCCGCTCGTTGGCCCAGTCCCACACCTCCGAACGGGCCCGTTCCGAGGTGCTCACGGCGATGCTGTCGGGTCCCGTACTGGCCACCCAGCGGTGCCTGCCGAACGGCAGCGGCGACCGTTCGATGCGCCGGCCCAGCAGGGTGTGCCCGAGGTTGCGCTGAAAACGGCGCAGCCCGTCCATGTCGACACCGCGCTCATAGATCCACACGGACTGTCCGACCGGTCCGCGACGCAGCGCCCGCAGCGCGATATAGGACGCATGGTCCATGTAGTCGACCGTGTTCGGCGCGCCGGGTTTCCCGGCCAGACGGCTCCCCACAAATGCCCCCGCAAAGTGTCCGGCCGCCCGCGATCTGATCGGCAGCGCTCAGCAATATCGCAGGTGAGCGTACTGCACTACACAGCGGACACTCAGGGTTTGGCAAACTCGCCGACGCGCCAGGTCAGGCGCGCACCAGCTCGAACAGCGGAATGGCCCGCGCGGTCTTGGCCTGGTACTCGGCGAACACCGGGGCCTTCTCCACGATCTTGGGGTAGGTGGCGTCGCGCTCGTCGTCGGGCAGTTCCCGGGCGACGACGTCGTAGGCGTCGGTCCCGATCTCGATGTGCGCGTTCGGATCGGCCCGCAGGTTGTGCACCCATGCCGGGTTGGTCGGGGCGCCGGCGTAGGACCCGACGATGAGTACCTTGCCGTCGATCTCCAGGTAGGCCAGCGGCGAGAGCCGGGGCTGACCCGACTTGGCCCCGACGGTGTGCAGCAGGACCAGGGTGCCGCCCTCGAACGGGCCGCCCACCTTGCCCGCGTTGGCACGGAACTCCTCGACCACGCCGCGGTTGAAGTCGTCGAGCGCCGATGCGTCGGCGACCAGCTTCGCCTTGTCGAAATCGCCCTCGGGTCGTGTCATGCCTTGTCCAGCTTCTCCGGCTTGGCGTCTATTCCCGCTTCCTTACGCTGCTGCGCGGTGATCGGCGCGGGCGCGTCGGTCAGCGGATCCACTCCGCCGCCGGACTTCGGGAACGCGATGACCTCGCGGATCGAATCGACCCCGGCCAGCAGCGCGGTGATGCGATCCCAGCCGAAGGCGATACCGCCGTGCGGCGGCGCGCCGAAGGTGAAGGCGTCCAGCAGGAATCCGAACTTGTCCTGGGCCTCGTCGTGATCGATGCCCATCATCGCGAAGACCCGCTCCTGCACGTCACGGCGGTGGATACGGATCGATCCGCCGCCGATCTCGTTGCCGTTGCAGACGATGTCGTAGGCGTTGGCCAACGCGGTGCCGGGCTCGGTGTCGAAGGTGGCCTCGGACTGCGGCTGGGGTGCGGTGAACGCGTGGTGCACGGCGGTCCAGGCACCGGAACCGACGGCGACGTCGCCGGAGGCCGTGGCGTCATCGGCGGGCTCGAACAGCGGCCAGTCCACCACCCAGGTGAACGCCCACGCCGCCGGATCGATGAGGTCCAGCCGCTTGGCGATCTCGATGCGGGTCGCGCCGAGCAGTGCACGGCCGGCCTTGGCCGATCCCGCCGAGAAGAAGATGCAGTCCCCCGGCGCGGCACCGACGTGCGCGGCCAGCCCGGCGCGCTCGGCATCGGTGAGGTTCTTGGCGACCGGGCCGCCCAGTTCACCGTCCTCGCCGACCAGCACATAGGCCAGGCCCTTGTGGCCGCGCTGCTTGGCGAACTCCTGCCAGCCATCCAGGGTGCGGCGCGGCTGGGACGCCCCACCCGCCATCACGACGGCACCGACGTAGTCGGCCTGGAACACCCGGAAAGTGGTGTCCTTGAAGTAGTCGGTGCACTCCACGAGTTCCACCTCGAAGCGCAGATCGGGCTTGTCCGAACCGAACCGGCGCATCGCGTCGGCGTAGCTGATCCGGGGCAGCGGGGTCGGCAGGTCGTAATCCACCAGCGCCCACAGTGCCTTGAGGATCTGCTCGGAGACCGCGATGACGTCATCGGCCTCGACGAAGCTCAGCTCCATGTCGAGCTGGGTGAACTCGGGCTGACGATCGGCGCGGAAATCTTCGTCACGGTAGCAGCGGGCGATCTGGTAGTAGCGCTCCATGCCTGCAACCATCAGCAGCTGCTTGAACAGCTGCGGGCTCTGCGGCAGCGCGTAGAACGAGCCGGGCTGCAGCCGCGCGGGCACCAGGAAGTCACGCGCCCCCTCCGGGGTGGACCGCGTCAACGTCGGCGTCTCGATCTCCACGAAGTCGTGACGGGCCAGCACCTCCCGGGCGGCGGCGTTCACCTTGGAGCGCAAGCGAATTGCATGACCGGGACCGGCGCGGCGCAGGTCGAGGTAGCGGTACTTGAGCCGGGCCTCCTCACCGGGAGTCTCGTCGAGCTGGAACGGAAGCGGAGCGCTCTCGCTCAGCACCGTCAGCGACGTCGCGTTGACCTCGATGTCACCGGTGGCGATGTCGGCGTTGGCGTTGCCCTCCGGCCTGGTCTCCACGACGCCCCGCACCAGGACGCAGAACTCGGCCCGCAACCGGTGCGCCTGCTCGAGCACCTCGGCGTCGCGGAACACGACCTGGCTGATCCCGGAGGCGTCGCGCAAGTCGATGAAGATGACCCCGCCGTGATCGCGCCGGCGGTCGACCCACCCGGCCAACGTGACCGTCTGGCCGGTGTCGGTGGACCGCAACGAACCGGCGGCATGACTGCGCAACACGAAGACTCCCTGGGAAGTGCCTGACGAGAGGACTGCCACAGTGTAGTGGTGGCCCCGGCGGTACTACCTTGGCCTGGGTGGGCATCTCCATAGCGGTCATAGGTCCCGGCGCCATCGGCTCGACCGTCGCCGCCCTGCTGCACGCGGCCGGCCACCACGTGACGGTGTGCGGTCGCACGGCACGCGCGTCGATCGAGGTCCGACCCGATACCGGCATCCTCGACGGCCAACCCGTCGTCATCCCCCATCCGGTGCAGACCGATCCCACCTCGGTCGACGGTCCGGTCGACGTGGTGATCCTCGCGGTCAAGGACACCCAGAACGCGGCCGCGGCGGGCTGGCTGGAACGGCTGTGCGGCCCGGACACGACGGTGTGCGTGATGCAGAACGGCGTCGAGCAGGTCGAGCGGGTCGGCCGGCTGTGCCCGGCCGGCACCGTCGTCGTGCCCAGCGCGGTGTGGTTCTCGGCGCAGTCCCAACCCGACGGGTGGGTGCGGTTGCGCACCCCGGTGCGGCTGGTATTGCCCGAC
>Ga0075364_10001742_pt1 | contig 11997 bp, 7 predicted proteins | sample EndMetdeltDD1764_FD_71517 | JGI IMG/M metagenome (GOLD analysis project Ga0075364, IMG submission 71517) | Populus endosphere microbial communities from Tennessee, USA - Endosphere MetaG P. deltoides DD176-4 | ecosystem: Host-associated > Plants > Roots > Endosphere | place: USA: Tennessee... | reverse complement strand
GCGCGCGCCGCGGCGCACGCCTCGCGTGTGACGGCGTGGGTGATCGCCGGGTTGCCGTCGCGATCGCCGCCGATCCACGAGCCGAAGACCAGGGGCGCCGCGGCGCGCGCGACGGCGGCGGCGCTCTACGCCCGCGAGATCGAGTCGCTCTTCGTGGAGCTGCCGGTCACGCCGGCCACGCCGGAGCTGCGCGACGCGGCCAGCGGCGCGCCCGAGCCCTACCGCGCCGTGCTCCGGCAGCTCGCCGCGCGGCTCCGCGATGCGGGTACGCCCATGACCGCCGCCGACCTGCGCGGCCCGCTCGACCTCTGCCACCGCTCGCTGTCGGCCACCGGGCAGCAGCTGGTCGCCGACGGCCGCCTCACCGACGTGCTGCGGCGCGTCGCGGCGTTCGGGACGACGCTCGTCCGTCTCGACATCCGGCAGCACGCCGACCGCCACGCCGCCGCGCTCGACGCAATCGCCAGGCGCCTCGGCCGCGGATCGTACCTGGCGATGCCGGAGGACGCGCGGCAGGCGTTCCTGCGCGACGCCCTCGCGTCGCGGCTCGCCGTGCCGTCCGGCCTCGATGCCGGCGGCGACGTCGCCGAGGTGCTGGCGACGTTCCGCACGATCGCGGAGATTCCCGCCGAGTCGCTCGGCGCCTACGTCGTCTCGATGACGCGCGCGCCGTCCGACATCCTCGCCGTCGAGTATCTCCAGCAGGCGCACGGCTCGTCGCTCCGCGTCGTCCCGCTGTTCGAGGAAGTCGCGACGCTCGAGCGCGCGGGCGAGATCGTGCGCGCGCTGCTGTCGCCGGACCTGAAGGTCCGACCTACGCCGGATGTCGCACAGGCGCCGGACCTGAAGGTCCGGCCTGCATCGGATGTCGCACTCGCACCGACAGCGCGGCCCGAGTCGGATGTAGGCCGGACCTTCAGGTCCGGCGACGGCGTCGAGATCATGCTCGGCTACTCCGACTCCGCGAAGGACGGCGGGCGGCTGGCGGCGAACTGGCTGCTCTACAAGGCGCAGGAATCGGTGGTCGCGGCGGGACGCGAGGCGGGAACCGCGGTGACGCTGTTCCACGGCCGCGGCGGCAGCATCGGGCGCGGCGGCGGCCCCATCCATCTCGCGATGCAGTCGCAGCCGCCAGGCACGATCAATGGACGCCTGCGCGTCACGGTGCAGGGCGAGATGATCGAGGAACAGTTCGGGCTGCCCGAGATCGCCGTGCGCACGCTCGAGGTCTACGCGACGTCGGTGCTGCGCGCGTCGCTGGCCGAGCCGAGACCGCTGCCGGCCGAGTGGCGCACCGCCATGGACCGTCTCGCCGCCGACGCGCACGCCGTCTACCGCGGGACGGTGTACGACGATCCGCGCTTCCTCGAGTACTTCCGCGCGGCCACGCCGGAACGCGAGATCGCCCTCGCGCCGATCGGCAGCCGTCCGGCGCGGCGCGGCGGCGACGGCGGCGTCGAGTCGCTCCGCGCGATCCCGTGGGTGTTCGCGTGGACGCAGACGCGGCTGCTGCTGCCGTCGTGGCTCGGGACCGGCGAGGCGCTCGAGGCCGCCGCGGCGCGCGGCGAACGGGATCTGGTGCAGCGGATGGCGCGCGAGTGGCCGTTCTTCGGCGCCACGCTGCGGCTGATCGAGATGGCGCTCGCCGAGGCGGAGCCGCCGATTGCCGAAGCGTACGACCGCGCGCTCGTGCCCGATGCCCTGCGCGACATCGGCGCCGCGCTGCGCGCGCGCCTGGCGCTGGCGCAGCGGACGGCGCTCGACGCGCTCGGCGCGCGAACCCTGCTCGAGGACAATCCCGTCCTGCGCCGATCGATCGACGTGCGCAACCCCTACGTCGATCCGATCAACCTGCTCCAGATCGCGCTGCTGTCACACCTGCGCGGCGACACCGTGGTGACCGACGAGCTGTGGCAGGCGTTCCTGGTCACGGTCAACGGCATCGCCGCCGGCATGCGCAACGTGGGCTAGCCGTCAATGCCGAATGCCGAATGCTGAATGCCGAACGGATCCATGATCTCTTTGGCATTCGGCATTCGGCATTGACACCACACGGATCGACGACCGCTACTCGTCGCCGCGATAGCGGCCGCGGCCGCGCTTGGTGTCGGCCCGGTGCTTCTTCGTCTCGAGACGCTGTTGCTTCGCGGCCCGGGAAGGCCTGGTCTTGCGCCGCGCCTTCGGACGTATCAGCGCGCGGCGGACCAGCTCCACGAGGCGCTCGCGGGCTTCGTCGCGATTCTGCGACTGCGTCCGGTGCGCGCGCGCCTCGATCACGATCGTCCCGTCCTCGGCCGCGCGGCTGCCGGCCAGCGCGCGAAGCCGATGCCGGACGTCCTCGCTCAGCTCCGGCGCGCGCTCCGGATCGAACCGGAGCTGGACGGCCGTCGCCACCTTGTTGACGTTCTGGCCGCCCGGGCCCGAGGCGCGCACGAAGCGCTCCTCGAGCGCGTCATCGGGAATCGAGATCGTCGGCGTTACGAGCAGCGGCATCGGCACCCACTCAACACGAGATCAGGGCCTGATCCACGCCGCAATATCGGTGACCACGTCTTCCGATACGTGCGACGCGTTCAGGTACTCCGCTGGAAGGCTCTTCCCCGTGCCTGCCATGAACATGTGGTTCAACGCCGGATAGGAGCGGAACGTCACGTCGCGCCGTTCCCCGAGCGCCGCTTTCCATCGCGCGAAATCGTCCATCGTGACCTGGTAGTCGCGCTCGCCCTGCAGGATCAGCATGGGGACGCGCTGGCCTCTTGCCACGGCGGGCGGATCGTAGCCGCGCAGGTCGAGCCAGTACGACGGCGGGGCGTTCCCGATGCGCGGGGCATTCGCCGCGACGGACGCCGTCAGCGCGGCCACGCCGTCCACCAGTTTCTGCGCCTCGTCGATCCCCTTCTGCTCGTCGGCGGTCACGGTGCCGTCGGCATTCGCCAGATACTTCGTCTGCTCGAGGATGGCGCGATCCAGCTGGCGCGTCGGGCCGGCCAGGACGACGACGCCCGCGAGCGACGGATCGGCGGCGGCCACGCGCGGGATGAGCATGCCGCCCAGGCTGTGTCCCAGCACGAACACGCGCGCGGGATCGATGCGCGGCTGCGAGCGCAGCAGCGACGCGGCCGCCAGCGCGTCGTCGATCACTTCGTCCTTCACCGTGATGCCGGAGAGGCCCGCCATCCTGGCGCCGTACACCTTCGTCCGCTTGTCGTAGCGCAGGACGGCGATGCCGCGTGACGCGAGGCCGAGCGCGAGATCCTTGAAAGGCTTGTTCGGACCGTTCGTCTGATCGCGATCGCCTGGACCCGAACCGTGCACGAGCACGATGCCGGGGAACGGCCCGGCTCCGACAGGCATCGTCAGCGTTCCCGGCAGCGCCCACTCCCCGGAGCCGATCGTGATCTCACTCTCGGCATAGGCGGCCGGCGTCGCGTAGGACGGCGGCACGTACGGGCCGCCGGCCGGACGCATCGAGAATCCGGAGATGTGATTGGCCGTGTCGAAGGCGAACTGGACGTCGAGCGTCGCGCGCTCGAACACGCAGGGGGTGATCACCATCTGCTTGTCGGCGATCGCCCGCACGCGCACGTCGCCGCCGCAGGCCTTCAGCGCGCCGAGCTGCCCGACGACCCCTTCCCACATCGTCTTCAAGCGGCCGGGCGGCAGCGCCGCCTTCATCTTGTCGTCGAAATCGCCCTCGACCTTGGCGAAGTCGCTGGCGGTCATCGCGGCGATGACCGCTGCCGCATGCGCTTTCGGATCGGTGGTAGCTGCCGCCGCAGGCTGTCCCTGCGGGAATGTGACGAATACCAAGGCAGCCGTGACGAGCAACGACATGGGTGAATTATAAGGTTGCGATGCCCTCGTACCCTCGTCTCACTGCCATCTTCGCGCTGGCCCTGGCACTCTTCAGCCTCGCCGACTACGTGCGGCCGGCGCCGAAGCGAATCGACGTCGCGAAGGGTGTCCACCTGTTCGTCTCGCCGCCCTACGGCGACGTCGGTCTCGACGGCAACTCGATCGCCATCGTGGGGGACTCCGGAGTACTCGTGTTCGACACCAACGGCACGCCGGCATCAGCGGCCAACGTCCTCGCGGAGATCCGCGCGCTCACGCCTGCGCCCGTGCGTTACGTGGTGAACTCGCACTGGCACTGGGACCACTGGTACGGCACCGAAGTCTACACGGCCGCGTTCCCCGGCGTGAAGGTGGTGGCACATGAGAAGACCAAGACGCTGATGGCCGGACCGGCGATCGAGTTCAACCGTCCCGGTCTCGAACAGCAGCTTCCCGGCTACGTCGGGATGCTCGAGAAGCGCGCCGAGACCGATCCGGCCGCGCGGCCCGGCGCCGAAGTCGCGCGCTTCTTCCTCGATCAGAAGCGCCACGCGAATCTCGTGCTGCCGGACACGACGTATACCGATCGGCTCGACCTCGATCTCGGCGGCCGGCAAGTGCAGGTCCGTCACGTCGATCGCGCGATCACGCCCGGCGACAGCTTCCTGTACCTGCCGGCCGAGAAGATCGTCGTCATGGGCGATCTGCTCGTGAATCCGATCACGTTCGGTCTCAGCTCGTATCCGACGGGATGGCTGCGCACGCTCGAGCAGATCGACGCGCTCGACGCCGCCGTGCTGATTCCCGGCCACGGCGAGCCGCTGCGCGACAAGGCGCTGCTCCATGCGACGATGAGCGTGCTGCGGGAGCTGCTGAAGGCCGGCAGGGATGCGAAGGGGCGCGGCCTCGACGCCGACCAGGCGAAGGAGGAAGTCCTCCCCCGTCTGCGCGACCTCATGGTGTCGATGACGCACGACGATCCGAAGCTGAACGATCAGTTCAAGCTGTACCTCGTCGACTGGACGATGCACCGCGTCTACGACGAGCTGAACGGCCCGCTGTCGGACGCCATCGCGCCGATTCCGCCGAAGTGAACCGCCGGACCTGAAGGTCCGGCCTACATCGGAAGGTCCGGCCTACATCCGGAGGTGCGGCCTACATCCGGAGGTCCGGCCTACATCCGCAGGGCGTGCTCGTAGGCCGGGTCTTCAGACCCGGCGATCCGTTGTCACGCCGCCAGCACCACCTTCAGGCAGTCGTCGGTCTTGTTCGTGAACATCTCGTAGGCCTCGGGCGCCGCGGCGAGCGGCATCCGGTGCGTGATGATGAAGCTCGGATCGATCTCGCCGTCGACGATCCGCTGCAGCAGCGGACGCAGGTAGCGGTGGACGTGCGTCTGTCCGCTCTTGATCGTCAGCGATCGGTTGACGATGGCGCCGATCGGGAACTTGTCCATGAACCCGCCGTAGACGCCCGCGATCGACACGGTGCCGCCGTTGCGGCAGCACATGATCGCCTGCCGGACCGCGGCGCCCCGCTCGGTCTCGAGCATCAACGCCGTCTTCACCTTGTCGTAGAGGTGCCAGGCATTGGCCGCGTGCGCCTCCATCCCGACCGCGTCGATGCAGGCGTCGGCGCCGCGTCCGCCCGTCATCTCGCGGATCGCCTCGTAGACGTCGGTCTCCTCGTAGTTGATCGTCTCGGCGCCCGCACGCTCGCGCGCGATCCGCATGCGGTACTCGAACCGATCGATGGCGATGACGCGCTCGGCGCCCAGCAGGTACGCGCTCGCGATCGCGAACTGCCCCACCGGCCCGCATCCCCAGACCGCGACCACGCTGCCGGGTTGGATGTTCGACTGCTCCGCCGCCATGTAGCCGGTCGGGAAGATGTCGGAGAGAAACAGCACCTGCTCGTCGGGCAGCTCTTCCGGCACGCGCAGCGGACCGACGTCGGCGAACGGCACGCGCACGTACTGCGCCTGGCCGCCCGGGTATCCGCCGAGCATGTGCGAATAGCCGAAGATGCCGCACGGCGAGTAGCCCCAGAGCTGCTCGGCCTGCCACGCGTTGGGGTTGGAGTTCTCGCACAGCGAGAAGAGCTCCGCGCGACACATGTTGCAGCGTCCACACGCAATCGGAAACGGCACGACCACGCGATCGCCGATGCGGAGGTTCTTCACCGCCTTCCCGACCTCGACGACTTGGCCCATGAACTCGTGCCCCAGCACGTCGCCGCGGCGCATCGTCGGAATGAAGCCGTCGTAGAGGTGGACGTCGGACCCGCAGATCGCGGTGCTGGTGACGCGCAGGATCGCGTCGTGCGGATTCAGGATGGCGGGATCGGGAACGTCGCGCACCTCGACCCGCTTGGTGCCCATCCAGCAGTTGGCTTTCATCGGGCACCTCCGACCAGCAACTCCTCGAGCCGTCCGCCTTCCGGCATGTCGCCGTACTGGCGGACGCCGCGTCCGGTGCCGGCGCGGGCGATCTCGCCGGTCTCGACGATCTGCTTGAACTGGCGGAGCTGCTCCTGGACGCGCGCGGGACTGCGGCGGCCGAACCATCGCGGCTGGAACCGCACGCGGACCTCGGTGCCGCGATTCCCGGGCGCGAGGTCGAAGCGAACGTGCTCGACGATGTCGCCCAGCGGATCCAGCTCGTTCCAGAGCAGCGCCACCTCGTCGGGTGCGCGATTCACGGTGAACGCCTTCGATACAGGCGGCGATGCGTCTTCCGTCCCGGCCGATCGGCCGGCCAGGCGCCGAATGGTGAAGACCGCCGCCGTGATCGTCAGGGCGGCGCCGATCCAGCGCATGGTGTGGCCAGCGCGGCCGGACGTTCTCGATTCGAATGGCATGTCGTGTCCCCCGTCCTTGTCCGTCAAGTTCGGGGGACACGGTGCAAGCCGCGATCCTCGCTAGCCTCCGCCGTAGCAGTACTGCTGGCTGCAGTTCGGCGGCGGCTCGACTTCCGCGCCGTTGAAGCCGCCGACCATGCCGGGATGAATCGAGCAGTGATACGTATTCGATCCGCTCGTGCCCATCGCCACGGCGGCGCTCGTCGCGCCCGGCGCGATGTCCGTGGTCTGCATCGTGCCGTCGTCGAGCATGATGTGGTGCGCGACGACGTCGTTGTTCTTGAAAACGACGAGCTGTCCGGGCGCAACGGTCGCCGGGTTCGGCGAGAACGCCGCCCGGCCGCCCTGGCCGGTGATGCTGATCGTGACGGTGGTGCTGCTCCCGCCGCCACCGCCGCCGCTCGGCGCCGTCGGTGTCGAACCGCCGCCGCCGTACCCGCCGCCGCCGCAACTCGCGGCGACGACTGCCGCTGCCACGGCGAGCGCGGCCCTTCCTGCCTTGTACATGGACGTGCTCCTCCAGCCGAACCGGACGAGCCACACACGAGCAAGGCGGGTGCCCTCGATTTCGACAGCGATCTAGACTCTTTTCAACAACTTAGAGGCACGGAGATTACGCGGCGGGTAAGCCGTTACGGAACCTGAAGCCTGGCGTCGATCGCTCAGGGCCGGGCGTCAGCGCTCCGACCCGTGCGTGTTGATGGAGTCGTCGTCGATCGGGTTGAGGTTGGCGTCGAAGCCGGCGTGGGCACCCTGAGCTGTAGTGGTTTCGTGGGAAGGGGCGACGAGATTACGCGGCTCATCCAGACGCCCGGCCGCCTCTCGACGGTCGCGATCCTGTTGACGGCGCGGGAGTTCACGTGAACTGGTCGGCATCGCGGCCCTCCCCTCGCTGCGTGTGTCATGCAAGGGGGAAACCGGATGCCGACGAGCTGGTTACTTCGGTGCGGCGCCGCTCGCGACTTCGACCGGCAGCAGCCTGATCAGATCGAAATTGCTCTGGCCGCTGCGAAGCGCGCAGATGGCCAGGTTGTACCGGCCCGGCGCGAGATGCTCGAGCGACAACGAGAAGCCGCTGTTGGTGAACGCCGGCTTGCCGAATGCCGCCGCCACGCCGGGACGGGCGATCCCGTAGGTGGCCACGCCGACGAACTGCGGATTCCCCTGCTCGTCGAACGCCCAGACGTGCACGGTCTCGACGCCGGTGCCACCATCCGCGGCGGCGTCGAGCGCCCATCCGGTGAGCATGGTCGGCAGCCGGATGAGTCCGGCGCCCGGCGTGTCGATGATGAGCCAGGGGTCCGGCGCCACGGTCACGACGGCGTTCCTGGCCTGACTGAACGAGTGCGTCACGCTGCTGTAGGCGAACGCCACCACTTCATACACGCCGGCCGGCAGGCCGCGCACCTCCAGCGAGAAGCCCGAATCGAGCATGCTCTCGCCGTAAGCCTGCGCCACGTCGGGGCGTTCGGCGCCCATCTGGGCCACGCCGAGGAACATCGCCGGCGCCATCGACCCCGGGTTCGGCAGCGCCCAGACGTGCACCGTCGAGATGCCCGACGTGTCGTCGAGCGCCGCGGCGTCGACCGCCCATCCCGATACGCGGAAGGTGGAGCCGACGCGCGCGCCGTTCAGCGGCGCGTCCAGCAGCATGTGCGGATCGCCCGTGCCGCCCGCCGGCGCGGCCGCCTGCGCGATCACCACGGTGTGCCCGCCGATCGTGACGGCGCCGGTACGCGCGGCGCCTGGGTTCGGGGCCACCCGTACGACGACCTGGGAGACGCCGCTGCCGCTGTCGCCCGAGAGGATCCTCAGCCACGACACCGACGGCTCGGCGGTGAAGGTGCAGCGGCTCGTCGCGCCGACGTCGATCGTGAAGCGTTCGCCCTGCGGCCGCGCCGCGAACTGCCGCGGCCCGACATCGTAGCGGCAGCCGTCGTAGTCGGCCGGCACCACCGGCAGCGCAAACGTGTTGGACCCGCCCAGCCACGCGCCGCGCGGACCCACGGGGCTCCAGTACTGCGAGCGCTCCACGAGCACGGGCACGTCGGCGTCGATGCTGACGCGGAACGATTCGCCCGCCGCCGCCGGAAGCACAGTGCTCAAGTCGATCGTGTCGCGGCCGAACCGCGCGAGCCGGCGTGTCACGACGATCGGTTCGCCGGAATCCCGCACCACCCGCATCGTGAGCGTCGCCGCCGACGCGTTCGGATTGCCGATCAGGATCATCGTCGAGTACTGCATCGGGCCGCCGAGCCTGGCGTCGCCCGTGGACCAGCGGCGCGACGGCTCGACGACGCCGTGGCTGGTGTGGCCTTCCGAGACCGCTCCGTTGCCGCGATCCCAGTACATCGTGCGCTCCGCGGCCACCGGCGCATCGGAGGTCACCAGCATCCAGAAGTGCTGTCCGTCGAGATGCGGCTGCGCCTGCAGCGTGTCGACCGTCAGCCGCGCGTGCGCCTTGACGACGTGGTCGGTCTCGAACGTCGCACCTGACGCCGTGTGGTACTCGATGCGCACGTTGGCGTCGGCGCCGCCCGGGTTCATGAGCAGCACGTAGGTCTGGAACAGGTTCCAGTTGGAGCCCTCCGCGAAGTACCACTCGCGCGCCGGATACGGCACGCCGGTCGAGGTCGTCGCCGCCTGCCGGCTGCGCGGCGCGTCGAGATACATCGTCCGCTCGGCCGCGATCGGCAGCGACGCGTCGACCACGATGCCGAAGTTCACGTAGTGGAGCTCCGCCAGGCCTTCGAACGTGATCGTGCGCCGCAGCAGCGGACCGACGGTGTAGCGCCGGCGCACCTGCGCGCCGGATTCGAGGTTCAGCGTGACGTCAACGGTGACCTCGGCGTCGTTGGGGTTCGCGACGATCAGGTTCGTGCGCAGCGCGCCCTGCCCGCCGTCGGCGAAATACCACCGCGTGTTGGTGGACTCGAGCGCCGTCTCGGCGGTTCCCGAGTGCGCGTCGCCGTCCCACCGCATCGTCCGCTCGACCAGCAGCGGCAGGTTGTCCACCGACCGGATGAAGGTCGAGACCTCGCCGCCGCCGGCGGCCGGCAGCTGCGAGAGCCGCGCCGACCAGCGCGTCATCGCCCCGACGTCGAACCACTGGTTGGCCGGCTCCCCTTCCGTCTTCAGGAACGTCAGCCGCATCGGCGCCACCGTCTCGTGCGGATTGGTCACGCGAATGTCGGTCGCCGCCGACGGCGACGCCGATCCGTCGGCGAGATAGTAGTTCCAGAGAGGCCGGACGACGGCGTTGAAGCCGCTGCTGGCCGAGAACTCGCCGTCGCTGACGGTCACGACGATCCGGCCGGTCCCGATGCGATTGAGCGGCGGCGTGAGCGCCAGGCTGCGGACGGCGTCGCCGCCGGCCATCAGGATGCTCGAGTCCGGCAGGAGCGTGCCGTTGATCGTGCGGTACGTCACGGTCAGCTGCGACGCCGGCGTTTCCGCGTCGGCAATCGTGAACGTGACCGCCGGCATCGGCTCGCCTTCGATCGCGCTGACGTCCGGAATGGGGGAAATGGTCGGCGGCGTATTCACACGCGGGGCCACCGTCACCGTGAAGGAGCGCGACACCATGTGGTTGACGGCCTGGCCGTCGTCCACCGTCACCGTGATGACGGCGGTACCTGCGGAGGCAGGCGTGATGCCGAGCGCCCCCGTGGGTGCAGCGGAGGTATAGGTCACGACCGGCGCCGCGACGACGCCGGCGTTCGACGAGGTGGCCGTGACGGTCAGCGCCTGGAGCTCGTTGGCGGCACCGGTGGCGATACCGGCCAGCGGAACCGACAACGCCGTTCCGGCCGTCGCCGCGCGATCGGCCAGCGCGTCGAGCGTCGGCGCGTCGTTCACCGGCACCACCGTGATCGTGAACGTGCGTGTCGTGATCCGCGGCTGTCCGTCACCATGCGCCGTCACCGTCAGGGTGACCTCGGTGGATCCGAACGCATCGTGCGCCGGCGTGAAACCGATCGAGCCGGTGGAAGACGGATCGGTGTAACTCACGGCGAATGCGCTGAAGAGCGACGCGTCGGCCGGCACCGCCGTGACCGCGATCGTGCCGGGCGTGCCCGGACCGATGCCCGTCAGCGTCACCGAGGCCGCGCCCGAGTCCTCGTCGACGGTGACGGCCGACGGCTGATCGATTGCCGGCGGCAGCAGCGGCGAGACGACGAGCTGGCGAGTGGCAAGGTTCGAATCGAACTGCCCGTCGTTGACGAGGACGGCGATCGAACGCGCGGCGGTCGAGGGGCCGGCCGCCGTGTTGGCGTAGGTCACCGTGCGAAGCGCCGACTGGTATTGATCCACCGTCGCCGTGCCGGTCAGCGTGAGCACGCCGGCGGCCGGGTTCCAGGCGGCGGCGATGCCAGCGCCGTCCACGAAGGCCAGCACGTCCTGACCCGCGACGTAGTTGACGATGGTCATCGTCGCGCGCACCAGCGTCGGACTGTCGGCGTCCGTCACCGTGACGCCGCTGTCGGCGACGACGGGCGCCGACGCCTCAGTGAACGCGAGCGGCGCCGCGGTCATCGCCACCACGGGCGGATCGTCGAGGGCCGCGATCGTGATCGACACCGTCGCGACATTCGAGTCCGTCGTGCCGTCGTTGACCCTGTAGGTGAAGCTGTCGGGACCCACGTAGTCGGTGGCCGGCGTGTAGGTGAAGCCGCCGTTGGCGTTCAGACTCAGCGTCCCGTGCGACACGCCCGTCACGAGGGACGCGCTCAACGGATCGCCGTCGGTATCGGTGTCGTTGACGAGCAGGCCTGCCGCGGCGACGGTCAGGGTGGTGTCTTCGTTGGTGCTGTAGGCGTCGGCCGCCGCCACCGGGGCGTCGTTGCCGCCGTTCACGGTGATCGTCACGGTGACGGTGTTCGAGTCGTCGGTGCCGTCGTTGGCCTTGTAGGTGAAGCTGTCGGGCCCGGTGTAGTCGGCGGCCGGCGTGTAGGTGAAGCCGCCGTTGGCGTTCAGAGTCAGCGTGCCATGCGTGACGTCGGTGACCAGGATCGCGGTGAGCGTGTTGCCTTCCGTGTCGGTATCGTTCGTCAGGATGCCGCTCGCCGCCACCGTCAGCGTGGTGTCTTCGGTGACGCTGTAGGCGTCCGCGACGGCCACGGGGGCATCGTTGGCGCCAGTGACGGTGATCGTCACGGTCACGATGTTCGAGTCCGTCGTGCCGTCGTTGGCCTTGTAGGTGAAGCTGTCGGGTCCGCTGTAGTTCGCCGTGGGCGTGTAGACGAAGCCGCCGCTCGAGTTCAGTGACAGCGTGCCGTGGGCGACGTCGGTGACCAGGATCGC
>Ga0075364_10001741_pt1 | contig 11997 bp, 8 predicted proteins | sample EndMetdeltDD1764_FD_71517 | JGI IMG/M metagenome (GOLD analysis project Ga0075364, IMG submission 71517) | Populus endosphere microbial communities from Tennessee, USA - Endosphere MetaG P. deltoides DD176-4 | ecosystem: Host-associated > Plants > Roots > Endosphere | place: USA: Tennessee... | reverse complement strand
GTACTGGAGGCCATCGATCGAGTGCCGTCGCTCGCCGAGCGGGTTCGCGAGGGACGGCGCGAGGAGCGGTTCAAGGGCGCGGTCGATCTGCCGAACGTCGTGCGGAAAGCCTGGGGACCCGGCTGGGCGCTCGCCGGCGATGCCGCCTGCCACAAAGATCCGTATCTCGCCCTTGGCGTCTGCGACGCGTTCCGCGACGCGGAGTCGCTGGCGGACGCGGTCGATGACGGGTTGTCGGGACGGATGCGCCTGGAAGACGCGCTCGCCGTTCACGAATCGCGCCAGGCGCACGCGTCGCGCGACGACTTCACGCAGAATCTTCAGGCTGCACGCTTCAACCCGACTCCGGCCGACGTCATGCGCGCGCGGGCCGCCGTCCGCGGCGATCAGGCCGCGACGAACCGGCTGTTTCTCCAGCGGGAAGGCCTGATCCCGTGAGCTGACGTGACGAAATCGCGGCACACCCGCGACGTTCGATCGAAAACGCACACGGACCGTCCGTCTATGACGACAGAGCCGTCTCTCTCAAAGGAGTCGCATGCCGTCTGGAAACTTCACCGCCGGCGTCGTCCGCACGCCGCCGCTCACCGTCAACCAGTTCTTCGCGTCGCCGCCGGTCACGCCCGGCAATGTCGGCGTGTGCCTGTCGGGCGGCGGCTCGCGCGCGCTCACGGCCGGCATGGGCCAGCTGCAGGCCCTGGCGTACCTGACCGCCAACGGGAAGCCGCTGCTCGGCCAGGTGAAGGCCCTGTCGACGGTGTCGGGCGGCTCGTGGCTCGGCGTGCCATTCGAGTACCTGCGTCCGTCGGGGCCGGCCGACACCGCGTATCTCGGCGTCTTCAATCCGAACCAGGCGAGCCTGACGATCGATCAGCTTCAGCAGCTGCCGGCCGGAAACGCCGGCGCGCCGATCACGTCGGACTTCTTTCTGCCGGAACTGCTGGCGCTCGAAGCGGTCCTGCTCTACGAAGTGCTCAAGGTGCCGCCGCCGATGCTGTGGCAGACCGTCATCGCGCTGAACATCCTGCGCGCGTACGGCCTGTTCGCGCCGGGACTGGACTTCGAGCCGACCGACCTGTTCTCCTACGACGCGCAGTCGCTGCAGACCGCCGTCACCGGGCCGAACCCGGCGCTGACGGCGGACACGGCGGATCTCTTTGCCGACACCACCGGCACGAACCGGATCCGGCGCCCGTTCCTGATCTGCAACATGGGAATGTTCCTGGACGAGCCGGGGACGGCGGTGCGGAGCCTCGCGCCCGTCCAGGCCACGCCGTTCTTCACCGGCATCGTCGGCTCGCCGGGAGGAACCGACGCCAACGGCCTCGCGGTCGGCGGAGGCGGCATCACCTCGTTCGCGTTCAACTCGCTGTACGTGTCGGGCGCGGGCGCCACGGCCACGGTCGCGCAGCAGCGCCAGTGGTCGCTCGCCGACATCGTCGGCACGAGCAGCGCGTTCTTCGCCGAGATCCTGCAGAACCAGCTCGCGGAATGGCAGCAGAACCCGTGGAAGTTCTGGGAGACGCTGGAGCAGTACTTCGACGAGATCCTGAAGTGGATCGAGCATCACTTCGATCCGGTCGCGCAGGTTCGCGCGAAAGCGCTGGTCAAGCACCACCTGCTCGCCCGATCGGTGGAGGACCTGGCGGTCCTGAAGTTCAGTTTCCCCGATCTGCAGGCGATCGAGCCCGCCTACTACTATTGGTCGCCGGCGCATCCCGCCGTGGTCTCCGCGCCGAAGCCGACGCGCTTCGCCGACGGCGGGAACCTCGAGAACACCGGCATCGGCGGCATGCTGGCCTACAGCGACGTCGACAAGCTGATCTCGTTCGTCAACACCGAGGTGCCGATGAGGCTCGGCACGTACGGCGTTTCGGACGGCAAGGGCGGCTACATCCCCGGCACCAACGTCGTCGTCGACGAAAGCATCCCGCCGCTGTTCGGGTATCAGCCGTACGAGTCGGGGCAGCCCAGCGAGTACAACAAAGGATACGTGCTCTACGCGGGCGCCTCAGGGACCGACTACCCGATGTACGCCCACAGTCAGGTCTTTCCGTCGAGCGAGTTCCCGGCGTTCCTGCAGCAGATCTGGAAGAACAGCGCGTCCGGCGCCGCGCCGGCGATCTACGCGCAATCGCTGCCGGTGCTGGAGAACACGTGGTTCGGCGTCACGGGCGGCAGGACGGTGACCGTGGTCTGGTGCTATCTCGCCATGGTCAGCGCGTGGCAGAACCAGTTCCAGAACAACCCCGCGGTGGCGGCGGCCGTGAAGGACGCCGCCGCGAAGATGTCGTTCCCGCACTACAACACCCTCAACACCTCGCTGAGCGCGACGGACGTCAACCTGATCGCGGCGTTGACCGGCTGGTGCGTGGTGACGGCGGATCAGCAGTCGAAGGTGTTCTCGGGACTGTTCTCCGGCTGAGATTCTCAGATCGGGGAAGGGCTCTGATTGTCAGCGGCGTTCGATCTCGCCGGCGAGCACCGGCTTCAGGTCCACGATCGGCGTGCCGTTCAGCGCTTCGAGGCTCTCGACGAGCACGCGGCAGCCGTCCACGGCGGCGACTTTCACCGAGTGCAGGCCGATCGGGTTCGGGCGATGCGGCGAGCGGGTCGTGAAGACGCCCTCGGGGGCACGGCTCGTGTCGCCGCGCGGGTGCACGCGGAGCACGTCGCGCTTCGCGCGGTCGAGCCACGTCAGCACGACCAGCTCGTCGCCGGGCGCGACGTTGGCCAGTCCCTCGCGGACCGCTTCGTCGAACACGAGCCACGCCTGCGGCGCGCCTTCGTCGGCCTGCCGCGGCGCCGCGTCGAGGTCGGTCAAGGATGATTCCACGCGGCCGATGATCGTGAGATCGACAGTCATGTGAGTGCTCACTCCGCGAGCACGTGGCCGAAGAGCGGCGCCCCGGTTCGGGCGGCGGCACAGGCAAAAGAAACCAGGCCGAACAGCAGCGCTACCGTGAGCAGCGTCGGCGTCGCCCACAGTGTCGGGCCGCTCGTCAGCGGATCGAAGGTGGGATCGTCGCTCGTGCTCATGGGGGCCGGCCTGGAATGGTAGTCGAAGCCGGCCTGAACCAGCGGGCCGGGATTTTCCGCTTACCAGGACAGGAGCGTCCGACACATGCGATACATCCTCGTCCTTTTGATGACTCTCACCGCGCCCCTTCCCCGGGCCGAGCAGTTCGATATGGCCGCGATCCAGAAATGGGGCGCCGCCAGGGTCGTCCACTACGAGATCACCGGCGCGTACAAGGCCCTGACGGCGCTCGCGCCCGGGAACGTGGAAGGGCTCATCGACGTGACCGACGGCGTCAGCGTGTCGCTCGACTGGGATCTGCGCGCGAACGCGGTGGTCGGGCAGGCGACTTTCAAAAACGTCACGACAAAGCTCGGCAGGCTGACGCCCGGGCACGCGACGGAGTGCAAGCCGCCGACGCTCGACGGGCCGTTCGAGTTCTACACGCTCGTCTCGATCGGCCCGGGACCGGCGGGCGTCAACCTCACGGGCACGCGCGTCTATCCCGACGCAAGCGTAATCACCGAATCTCCCGCGTCGTGCAAGCTGCATTCGTTCAAGGCCTCGAAGGCCGAGATGGTCGTCCTGTTGCCGGTGGTCTCGCCGATGCTCGCGCTGATGCCGAACGGCGTGAACCCGAACCTGGTCGTGGCCGCCGATCAGAAATCGTTCACGCTGAAGAACAAAGAGTGGTCGTGGACGTACGTGCCGACGATCGTCAAGTAGGACGCGCCGGGCTGTGCGATGATGCGGCCACACGGCCGTGTCATCGTCGCCCGACCCCGACATCACGCAGCTGCTGCGCGACTGGTCGAGCGGCGACACGCAGGCGTTGCCGCGCCTCGTGTCGCTGGTCTATCCGGAGCTGCACCGCATCGCGCAGCGCCATCTGCGCCGCGAGCGTCAGGGCCACACGCTGCAGCCGACGGCGCTGGTGCACGAGGCCTACGTGCGCTTCGCGCAGCAGGCGCCCGGCAAGGAGTGGGCCGATCGCACGCACTTCTTCGCCGTGGCGGCGCGGGTCGTCCGGGCCGTGCTCGTCGATCATGCGCGGGCGCGCGGCGCGGTGAAGCGCGGCGACGGCGCCGTCGCCGTCGAAGTGGAGGAAGGGCATCTGATCGCCGACGCGCCGCCGGTCGACATCCTCGATCTCGACACGGCGCTCGACGAACTCGAGGCCATGCAGCCGGAGCACTGCCGGATCGTCGAGCTGCGCTACTTCGCGGGCCTCTCGATCGAGGAAAGCGCCGCGGCGCTCTCGCTCTCGCCCTCGTCGGTCAAGCGCGGCTGGCTGGCGGCGAAGACGTGGATCCGCCAGCGGCTCGATCGAAGGACGTGAGGCATGCACACCGATCGCTGGGCCCGCGTCGTCGATCTGTTCGGCCAGGCGTGCGATCTGTCGCCCGCCGATCGCGACGCGTGGCTCTCCACCGCCTGCGGTGACGACGAGGCGCTGCGGCGCGACGTCGCGGCCTTGGTTCAGACCTACGAGCGCGACCCCGCCTTTCTCGAGCAATCTGCCGGCGCCGACGCGGTGCCCGACGATCCGGACCGCGACGTCCTTGCCGGCCGCCGGCTCGGCGCGTACCGCATCGTCCGGCGCATCGGCCGTGGAGGGATGGCGGTCGTCTACGAGGCCGTGCGCGACGACCAGGAGTTCGACCGCCGGGCCGCAATCAAGGTCCTGCCGGCGTGGAGCGCCGCGCTGCTCGGCGAGCGATTCCGCCTCGAGCGCCGGCTGCTGGCCGGCCTCGATCACGAAGGCATCGCCCGGCTGATCGACGCCGGCGTCGCCGACGGCACGCAGTACTTCGTCATGGAATTCGTCGACGGCCTGCCGATCGACGAGTTCTGCCGCACGCAGGCGCTTCCCCTGCGCGCGCGAGTCGCGCTCGTGGCGCGCGTGCTCGACGCGCTGGCCTACGCGCATCAGCACCTCGTCGTGCATCGCGACGTCAAGCCCGCGAACATCCTCGTCACGCCGGCCGGCCAGCCGAAGCTGCTCGACTTCGGCATCGCGGCGCTGATTTCGAGCGACGAAGGCACGAGCGCCGGCTCGACACGCGTGGGCTGGCAGCATTTCACCCCGGAGTTCGCGAGTCCCGAGCAGGTGCGCGGCGAACGGATCTCGACCGCGAGCGACGTCTACTCGATGGGCGCGCTCGCCTACCTGCTCGTCACCGGCCGCCGGCCCTACGCGCTCGACGGGCTCGCGCCCATCGACGCGATGCGTACGATCTGCGACGTCGACGCGCCGCCCATGCGCACGCGCGACGCCGACGTCGACAACATCGTCGCGAAGGCGCTGCGGAAGGCGCCGCCGGATCGCTACGCGTCGGCGGCGGCGTTCGCAGCGGACCTGCGTGCCTGGCTCGACGGCCGCCCGGTGAGCGCGACACCGCGGACGCTGGCCTATCGTGCGCGGCGCTTCGTCTCGCGCAACGCGCTCGGTGTCGTGGCGGCGGCGGCGGTCGTCCTGGCGATCGCCGCCGGCGGCGCGGCGACGGCCTGGCAGGCGCGGGTCGCGAGGCAGGAGCGCGATCGCGCGCAGAACCGGCTCAGGCAGGTGCGTGAGTTCTCGCGGTCGCTGCTGTTCGACGTCCACGACGCGCTCCAGCAGCTGCCGGGATCGACGGCGCCGCGCAAGATCCTGCTCGATCGCGCCGTGCAGTTTCTCGACGGGCTCGCCGCCGACGCGGGCGACGACCAGGAGCTGATCGCGGAGCTGGTGGAAGGGTACCGGCGCCTCGGCGCCGTCCAGGGCACCGGCTCGACCGACAACCTCGGACAGCCCGCGGCGGCGCTCGCCAGCCTCGAGAAGGCGGCGGGATTCGCCGAACGCGCGGTCGCCGCGCAGCCGTCGTCGGCGGGCCGGCTGATCAGCGGCATCGACGTCTACGCGCAGCTGGCGGAAGCGCGGGACAACCAGGGCGATCGGGCCGGCGCCAATCGCGCGCGGGTGCGGCATCTCGAGCTGGTCGAGGCACTCGGGCGCGCCCACCCGGACGACCCGGTGGCGATGCGCCGCGTCGCGTCCGGCTATTCGGATCAGGGCATCGCGCTGGCCGGCCGCGGGGGCGCCGCCGAGGCGCGGCGATTCTATCGACTCGCCCTCCGGAGCTACGAGACCGCGCCGGCGGCCGAGCGCGCGACCGAGGCATGGGCGCGCGGGTACTCGCTCACGCTGAAGCGGCTCGGCGCCGCCGAGATCGTCGGCGGAGAACTGGACGGGAGCGAGCGTCACTACCGTGCGGCGCTCGCGATCGAGGAATCATGGGCGCCGCGCGGCACCGGCGCGATCCGCTGGCCGTTCGAGATGACCTATTCGCTGTCGGATCTCGCCTTCCTGCGCGCGAAGCGCGGCGACGACGCCGGGGCGATCGCGCTGTGGACGCGTGCGCTCGACGGCCGGCGCCTCGCCGCCGCGGCCGACCCGCAGAACGTGCGCATCCAGTCGGCGGTCGCCGCGATCGAGGTGCGTCTGGGCGCCGCGCACGTGCGGCTCGGCCAGCCCGGACCTGCGGTCACGTGGTACCGGCAGGCGCTCGATCATTATCTGGCGCTGCCCGAGGAGCGGCGGCGCCTGCCGAACGCGGTCGCCACCACCGCGTCGGTCCGCGTCGACCTGGCCAGTGCGCTGATCGATCTCGCGGCCGGCGACCCGCCGCACCGGCACGCGCACCTGGCGGGCGCACGCACGCAGCTCGAAGCGGCGGATGCGAGCGCGGCCGCAGGCCCGCCGAATGCGGAGCTTGCCGCGCGCATCGCGGACGTGCGCGCACGCCTCGGAAAGTGAGACGACCTCGTTTTCAGGCTCTGTCTGACGCTCCGCCCTACCTCCGCGTGTCGCGCGGCCTCGTCGCGGGCGTGCTCGCGACGAGCAGCTTCCAGCCCTCGATCGCGGTGCCCGCCGTCTTCATGTGCGACGTCAGGTAGAACAGCCGCTGCGTTCCCGGCGCGTGCGGCGCCTGCTCGAAGCGCTGGGCCAGGTAATACGGCGGGATCGACTGGTAGTACAACGTGGCCTTCACCGTCAGCCTGGTGCGGTCGGCGTTCGCGAGGCTCGACAGCGGGACCTCGTAGCGGACGACGCTCGTCCCGCTGCCGTTGCGGTAGACGGGATCGTGTTCCGCGTCCCCCTCGGGGAACGTCGAGCGGAGGAATTCGCCGTTCAGCGACGCGGGCGCGGGGCCGTTCGCCGACCAGCCTCGCGGGAGCAGGCGGTTGTCCTTCGTGATCTCGTTCCGGCGGATGAAGCTCGTCGTGTAGTTGCCGTCGGCGTCCTTGACCAGCTCCTCGTAGATCTGCACCTCGCTGCTCGACGTGATCGGATGATCCGTGCCCCAGAAGTGGGGCTGGGCCGGTCCTTTCGGACGCCGGTTGGTGCCGACGTACTCGCTCTCGAGGATCCTGCCGCCGCCGTCGACGATGAACCCGGCGTCGTTGGTCGCGCCTGACGACCAGACGATCTTCGATCCGTCCATCACGTCGAACCGGATGAACGCGCGCCGGAAGCCGACGCCGCTCGGGAAACGATGGCCCGTCTTGTTGGTCACCGTCACGTCGGCCGCCAGCGTGCGGGCGCTCATCGACGCCTGCGAGATCGCGATCGTCGCCGTCTCGTGCTGCGCCGCCTGCACGAAGTTCGCGACGGCGTTCGGCAGGTCGTTGCCGAGCGTGCTCATGTAGTCGCTCTTGCGGACGCCGAGGATGTCGTTCGAATAGTTCGCCGGGGTGCTGCGGTCCGGCGTCATGAACTGGTTGAACATCTCGAGCAGGAACACGTTCAGGCCCTGCAGCTGATGCCGGGCGAACCCTTCTGTCCGGAACCTGGCGCGGATCTGGTCCATCGGCGCCGTGTGCTCCGCGGCCGGATACGTGTCGTCCTGGACGTCGGCGATCGCCGTCTGGATCTGTTTCACCGAGACGTTGGCGGCGGCGTTGGCATAGCCGGGCGGCATGTGGCACGACTGGCACGAGCGGGCGCCGGGACCCGGGCTGAAGTCGGTCTGGTACGCGCTGTTCAGCCACTCGAGGTACGTCACCTGCTCCAGTGAGTGGCCGAACGGCGCCTTGTCCATGACCGGCAGGTCGATCGTGTGGCAGTTGCCGCAGAGGCGCGAGTTCTTGATGTAGTCGTTGTGTCTCGGCGTCACGCCGAGCGCCGTCTTCATCGGATGCGGAGACGTGTCCGTGTCGTCGAACGGACCGAAGATCTCGTCCGCGGGCCCCGTCGTGAACTGCCCCGTGATGTTGTGCTCGAGGAACCACTGGAGCGGATCCCGTCCGGCCGGAACCTTGTCGGGAACGATGTGATGACAGGCGGCGCAGCTGACGCCGTCGCGTGCCAGGGCGCCGTACTTGAAATCCCTGCTGGCGAGATCGGTGTTGTAGATCCACTCCGTCTTGAAGTCGGGCTCGCGGGCCGTGCCCGGCGCGGACGGATCGTAGCCATGGTCGGCGTCCAGCTGGCGTTTGCCCATGACGCCGTGACAGCGGAAACAGATGTTCACGACCTTCTGCTGGTCGTCGGGGCGGTTCCTCAGGAACGCGAGCTCGCTGTCCAGCTGCGCGTAGAAGATCGGATCCCGGCCGGCGAGCCCCATCGGCGACCATCGCCATTCGCCGTACGGCGACACGTTGATCGGGTTGGCGGAGCCGCCTTCCAGGATCATCGTGTACTTCGACCCGTACCAGGCGTTGCCGCTGTGACACGACATGCACGCGTCCGACGTGACGAAGGCGCCGGCGCCGCGCGGGCCGGCGAAGACGTGGTCGTAGGTTTCCGCGGGGATCCGCTGCACGCCGCCGGTGAGGGGGACGTTCGCGAAGTGCCGCAGGAACTCGGCGTGCGTCGCGGTCTCGGCGCCGAGCTGCCCCGGCCGCAGCCTGAGCAGACGATGCTCGGGTGAGATGTCCTCCAGCGTCTTCGATTCGGGCGGCGGCGGGTTTCTCCACGTCGAGTCGACGAAGAAGCTCAGCGGGTTGCCGGGGAAGCCTTTGATGTTGTTCAACGACGCAAACGTCGTTTCCTTTTCGGACGAGGCGTGGCAGTGGAGGCAGGTGAGGCCGAAGCCTTCGCTGCGCTCGGCGAACGGCGGCTTGTAGCTGTCGCTGGGCTTCGGCATCGGCGGATCGCTCGTCCACAGCCCGCCCCAGAACCAGCCGTCCTTCGAGGCCTGCGAATCCTTGATCATCACCGTCCACGACCTGGGGGTCGGCGTCTGCCCCTCGTAGCGCGCCGCCGGGCCGGGGAAGTACATCTCCTTCACGATCATCGCGCCGTCGGGCACGGCGTCGATCCGTCCGTTGATCAGCCACGTCATGATCGCGGGCGAGTAGTAGACGCGCACGGCCGGATGCGTGCCGAGATATTCCTGGTAGACGTACGGCCCGGTGTCGCGGACGCCCTTGTCGGCGCACCAGTGCAGCTTCACGTAGTCGCCGTTCTGGAGGAACGCGAGCAGCCTGTCGTGGAAGTCGTCGGGCGGCAGGGCACTGGGACGCGGCAACGGGTTCTCGATCGCGTCCGGGCACTGGGCGATGCCGCTGCCGGGCGCCTGCGGCGCGTTCTGCCGCGCGTAGATCGACGCGCCGAGCACGAGGGGAGCGACGACACTCAGCGCAAGCAGCAGTACGGCCGGACGACGCATCGAGAACCTCCGCGGCGATCGCAAATTGCCACGAAGCGTAGCCGGACGCCGTCAGAACATCAATGGGGAGCTATCGCCTTCTGCTCCGTGCGCCGAGGCACGCGGCGGCCGCCACGACCATGAAGATCGTCGCCGCTCCGCCGGCCGGCGCCTTCCGTACCATCCTCGGCTGGGTCCACGCCATCCGGCCGTTGCTCTCCAGCACGCGCGCGCGCACGTACCCTTCGTCGCCGGCGAAATCGTACGCCGCCGACGCCTCCGTCGCCTCGCGCAGCACGCGGCCGGTGCGGCCGATGAACTGAATCCGGTACTTCGAGAACGGGGTCGGCTTCACGGCGACCGTCATCCGTGCGTCCGACACGGTGTAGTCGCTCAGCTCGACGCCCGTGGAGGCGTAGAAATCGCCGCGCTCGAGCGCCTCGAGCAGCGCGCGGGCTTCCAGGCGCGGCGCACGGACGACGATCCAGCCACGGCCCGGACCGGCGACGTCCGGATTGCCCGGATCCTTGAACACGTGCGCGTCGTCGACCGCGATGCCGTAGAGGAGCGTGCCGTTGGACAGGATCGCATCCCAGACCTCCTCGAGGCCGGGGACGCCGCCTCCGCCGGCGTTGTTGGTCTGCGGATGGCCGTTGAAGATTTCGAAGAGCCGGTTGTTGCGGACCTGCTGCAGCTCCTCGCGCGTGATCGCCCACCGGAAGTTCGGGTGGTTGATGTGCGGAACGCCGGCCTCGCGGCGGATCGCGTCGACGTTGCGCTGCAGGACGTCGGTGACGGACGAGCCGCCCTGGGGCGGCACGCGCTTCGCGACGTCGAGCCCGTTGATGTGGAGGCTCTTGCCGCCGAACGTGTCGGAGACTTCTTCTCCCTTCACGACCATGAACTGCTGATCGGCGCCGTGCAGGGCGTTCAGGCCGTCGACCGAGGTCAGGAAGTTGTGATCCGTCAGGACGACGAAGTGATAGCCGTGCGAGCGATACCAGCGGACGACGTCGTCCGGCGTGGAATCGCCGTCGCTGTTGAGCGTGTGCGTGTGGGTGTTCCCCTTGAACCAGCGCGGCGTCTCGGGCTGGGCGGACGCGGCGGCGACGCCGGCCAGCAGCGCCGCCACGGTGAGCACATGACGCATGCGAAGCACTGTACCCGTTTTTCGCGGCGAGCTCTCGTGTGTGCGTGCGCGAACGGCGCTACGAGCCTGGCCGCTGCACGGCCGCCGCGAGGTGCGTGCCGGTCAGCGTGGATTTCGCCGCCACCAGCGCGGCCGGCGGGCCTTCGAAGACGATCCGTCCGCCGTCGTGTCCCGCGCCCGGTCCGAGGTCGATGATCCAGTCGGCGTGCGCCATCACGGAGAGGTGGTGCTCGATCACGATCACCGACTTGCCGGCGTCGACGAGCCGGTCGAGCATGCCGAGCAATGGCTCGAGATCGGCCAGGTGCAGGCCGGTCGTCAATTCGTCGAGCACGTAGATGCCGCCGTCCTCGCCCATGTGCGTCGCGAGCTTGAGCCGCTGGCGCTCGCCGCCCGACAGCGTGGTCAGCGGCTGGCCGAGCCGGAGGTAGCCGAGTCCGACGTCGGCCATGCGCTGCAGGATCGCGTGCGCGGCCGGCGTCTGCGCCTTGCCGGCACTGAAGAACGAGACCGCTTCCTGGACGGACAGGTCGAGCACCTCGGCGATGTTGCGCGTGCCCAGGCGGTATTTCAGCACGGACGCCTGGAACCGGCGCCCCTCGCATTCCTCGCAGACGGTCGCCACGCTCGCCATCATCCCGAGGTCGGTGTAGATGACGCCGGCGCCGTTGCACCCCTGGCAGGCGCCCTCGGAGTTGGCGCTGAAGAGCGCCGGCTTCACGCCGTTGGCTTTCGCGAACGCGGCACGGATCGGATCGAGCAGGCCGGTGTAGGTCGCCGGGTTGCTCCGCCGCGATCCGCGAATCGCGGTCTGGTCGATCGACACGACGCCGTCGCGTCCGCTGACCGATCCGTGGATCAGCGAGCTCTTGCCCGATCCGGCCACGCCGGTCACCACCACCAGCACGCCGAGCGGGATGTCCACGTCGACGTTCCGCAGGTTGTGCGTCCTGGCGCCGCGCACCTTCAGGACGCCCGACGGCTGCCGCACCGACGGCTTCAGCGACCCGCGGTCGCGCAAGTGACGGCCGGTGAGCGTGGCGCTCGCCAGCAGGCCGTCGACGGTGCCTTCGAAGACGACTTCGCCGCCCGCGGCGCCCGCGCGCGGGCCGAGGTCGACGACGTGATCGGCAATCGCGATCGTCTCGGGCTTGTGCTCGACGACGAGGACCGTGTTGCCCTTGTCGCGCAGCCGC
>Ga0075364_10001739_pt1 | contig 12001 bp, 12 predicted proteins | sample EndMetdeltDD1764_FD_71517 | JGI IMG/M metagenome (GOLD analysis project Ga0075364, IMG submission 71517) | Populus endosphere microbial communities from Tennessee, USA - Endosphere MetaG P. deltoides DD176-4 | ecosystem: Host-associated > Plants > Roots > Endosphere | place: USA: Tennessee... | reverse complement strand
GAACTAACTTTAGTTTTAATTTTTTTAAACATATTGAAAAAGGCAGAATAAATACGCGGGCAGCGTTAGGAGTATTTTATTCTTAGATAAAATCTAATGCGATTGTATAGTAACTAAAGCAATTTGTCAATCACCAACTTTGAGCGCTAATCAGGCTGTTGTAGGTTTGAATGGATACTGATCAGATAATTGAAGATCACCTTTCTTTGTATAAAGTAACAGTCTTGACCACTCACCAGCGATAACTTCAAGAAGCTTGGGATTGAGTGTTGATGGATCCTTTTTGGCATTTTGGACATCGCCATCTACATAAAAATAATTCGGTTGAGCAATCCCTGCGTCTGCCGCATATTTTGTAATATACCCAGCAATACGCCTTCCAAGAAAACCTGTACCGATATAAAGAGACGAAGTATCATCATTAAGCATCCCTAGCGTATTTACAACATTTTCTTTTACATTGGTTGATTCCTTTTCAAGGATAATTCGCTCTTCAGGTACACCACGAAGGATGGCATCCTGCTTCATCGCCTCTGCTTCGATAAAATCAGAAGGGATACCTAAGGCATCTCGTTTATCACCCGCTGGACCTCTACCCGTAATAAGAATAGCTGCTTGAGGATAGTGTGTAGAATACTGCGTCAATAAATCTAATCGAGTTTTGTACCAACGAGGAGTCGTCCGAGGATTGGTACCTAGAACAACAATGGTATCAATGTGTTGATCTTTTTGAGGAGGAGTATCATACAGTAAGTACTGTTTTATCACCTCGAATTGTTCCGGCACATACACGCGCTCATCAAAGGTTGGGTTCACTTTAAAAGTTCTTTGTACGAATTCACGTTCAGGACTTGCCATGTTCTATAATCCTCTCTCCATAGCCCAATCATGCATTTCTTTAATTACTTTTTCAGGATAGAGAGCATTAGGCGCGTGAAATTTCTGGAATGGAGCTAGTAATTCCGGAGCATTGGCAAAAACCATACCTCTCACCATCTTGAGGTGAGTCTCAGGATCTTCTGGAAGATAGGGAAGCAGTTGTGGTATAGGTAATTCTATAATCGGCAGCTGTACAGGATTGGTATTTGGATCCGCTATTGAAAGAGTAGTTTTTGAACAATCGTTATCTATGCTTGCACCGATTACAGCCACCACGTGTCCTGCAGGGTTTAGCTTAGGTAAGTTGGGATCAGTGATATCATTTACAAATTTATTATCGAGAGAGAGCGCAACTTTTCCTCCGTTATCGACAAAATCAATCATATCAGGATACGATACTCCTTCAACCACCTCTGCTGGCATATCTAATGATCTAGCTGCCGTCACTATTGCCTGAGAACGAATTCGACCTCTTGTGTCAAAAACTTCCCACGTATCCGAAGCGGCCCATTCGTTTCCCACATTATCTACTAATCCTTCTTGTTTATGATACTCGGCGAGTTTTCTTAACAATTCTCCAATCGGCAACGCAGTATCTCCCCCAATTATTCTTTCTTGTTTCAATACATTATAGACAGTTCCAAATGCTGCAAGTGGGCAAAAACGTCTGCTCAAAGCGTCAGGTCCACCTTCCAAAAATGCTCGTGCATTAGCATCAGGAATTTTATAGTCAGCAAAAGCAATCGCCATATCAGGAGCAGTAACTCGTTGATTAACCACAAACTTATTTGGAGTTCTAAAAAATGTCTCTCTTCTTTGACTGATTGGTAATACTGCTTCTACTGACATTGCGTTCTTCTTATTGCAGCATTATAATACCTCAACAACAATGGCTCAACACGAAAGAGATTCCAGACCAATACCGATGCGTTACAATGCACGACATGAAGAAGGCTATCAACGCTTAGTCAAAAATAATGGGAAGGCTACCGAGATAGATGAGGCAGCATTGGGGTTACAAGAATATTGGCGAAAGTTTCTGACACAACCCGACTGGTATATTACCTTAGACCCTTTTTTGAAAAAATGGATGCTCACGGATACGCAAGAGGCACAAAAATATCCCGAAACAGAACAGATGAGAACACCTTTTGTAACACTTGTAGGGAACATGCTCGAACAAAGTCAAATACCGCTCGGTGAGACAGGACCCGATTTTGATGAACCACGCAGAAAAAGAATGGAAAGCGGGTTACCAGCGATTGATCAATTGATTGTTCATCATTCGGAAACAACACCTGAACTTACGCAAGGAGAATACGATCCTGAAGCAGAAGCAAGAAATTTAAACGCGTTAGGATTGATTCGGCAGTACGCATGGATTATCTATATGGATCCTGATAATCCATGGCATGGTAAACCTGTTTACTCAGGACACTATTCGCCATCGGGAGACCAGGTATTTTATGCTTACAATGCCCTGGTCACACCTGATGGCCAAGTAAAACAGTTAGTAACTGATGAACGGTTTAGATTACTCCATGCAGGCCCACAACCAAATACCAATAGTGCGGGGTTGGTATTAATAGGGACGTATGACACAACAAATCCGCCACCATCACAAATTGAAGGATTAACGCAAAGTATTATAACCGGTTATGAACGTATCTCTACAGAAAATATTATTGGCCATGAAGAAGTGAAACCGGATAAACCATGTCCAGGGAAAAACTTTCTAGGCGAGAATGGATGGAAGAAAGATTTACATGAAAGAGTACGACAATTACGTGGAGAGATTTTTCCTCATAATTAAACTACCTTTACATCATTTTAAAAAGGGCGTATAAATATGACTATGAAACTCACATTCAAAGAGCAGATCTATCTTCTGGCAAAACAAATTCCTAAAGGCAAAGTCGCGACTTATGGACAATTAGCTAAATTAGCTGGCAGTCCACAAGCAGCTCGAGCCGTCGGGATGTGCATGCGGACAAATCCGAATGCGCCAATTGTCCCATGCCATCGAGTCGTTTCTTCAACGGGTAAACTCACAGGCTACTCAGCAGGCGAGGGGATACCGACAAAGAAAAAAATGTTAACTGAAGAAGGTGTCTTCTTTGTAGGAGACAATGTTGATCTTGCTCGCTCGCAATGGCAACCATCCAAATGAATAAGCTTCTCAATGTTTATAAACCCATTGGCATTACTCCATATCAACTCATCCAACAAGTAAAAGAGCACTTTCCTGAATACAAAGACGAACCAATTGGTTTTGCTGGGAGGCTTGATCCACTTGCACATGGCGTCATGCTGCTGATGGTTGGGGAAGCAACGAAAGAACGTGAGCAATATTTAAATTTGCCAAAGACTTATGAATTTGAAGCGCTCTTCGGGATAGAGACAGATACATATGATCTGTTAGGAATGATTAAATCCCCCCATCCCCCTTTAACTAAAGGGGGAGTAGCATCTTCTTATCCCTCCTTTAGTAAAGGAGGTGTCCCGCAGGACGGAGGATTTCTCCACAAATTCATCAAATCCAAACTCGGAAAACAAATCCAACCATATCCACCGTTTTCATCAAAAACTGTGCAAGGCAAACCTCTCTTCTGGTGGGCAAAGAGTAATAAACTCTCCGAAATCAAAATTCCAGAAAGAGCCATTGAGATCTTTGACTTTACGTTGGTGCAACAAGATACGCTGACACTTGAAGAATTACAGCACTTGGTAAATAAATCGTTAGCACGTGTAGAAGGAGACTTTCGCCAACATGATATCAGAACTGCGTGGACCCATCTTTTTCTTAAACCTCCAGTAAATACGTTTCAAACAGCAAGTTTTACTCTCACTTGTTCAAGTGGCACCTATGTTCGAGGATTGGTACATGAATTGGGAAGAATGCTTGGGGCAGGAGCGGTAACGATTGAGATTTTGCGAACAAGCGTAGGAAATTATGCCCTAAAAGACTCTCTCAAACTAGACAAGCAAGCTTAAACTGACTACTATATATAGTATGCAGTTTCCTAATCAACCCCTTTCGCACTTCGCAGCTGCTTCGATTGAAGAACTTTTTAAAATGTTTCATTCCTCAGACCATGGATTATCCGAACAAGAAGCAATCAAACGAGTTCATGAGTTTGGACATAATGTCTTGGTGCAAGAGAAAAAGGATTTTTGGATTCTCAAATATCTTTCCAACTTCACCAACCCACTTGTCCTGATTTTACTTTTTGCTGCGGTTGCATCTTTTGTTTTGGGCCAAGCAATTGATGCCATTATTATCTTTATCGTGGTCATCTTCAGCACCACGCTTAACTTCTTCCAAGAATATCACGCGAGCAAAGCTGCTCAAAAATTGAAAGATAGAGTCGCCACTCACGCAACTGTTGTCCGGGATAGCAAAGAGCAAGAAATAAAAATAAGAAATATTACTTTTGGTGATGTCATCTTACTGCAAGCTGGCGACATTATTCCAGCTGATGCTCGCATCATTGAAGCGAAAGATTTTTTTGTGAATCAATCATCACTTACCGGTGAATCATTCCCCGTTGAGAAAGTGGCAATTCCACAACAGCACACCCATGAATCGTTGACTGAATTAACAAATATTGTTTTTTCTGGAAGTAATGTTACGACAGGTTCCGCAAAAGCGCTTGTCATCCAAACAGGAAACAAAACAGAGTTTGGCAAGATTGCTGCCAAACTCCAAGAAGCACCTATCGAAAGTGAATTCACGAATGGCATTAAGAAACTGAGCATTCTCATTATGAAAGCCACCGTCTTCTTCGTGCTCTTTATTTTCCTAGTTAATACAGGACTGAAGGAAGGGAACTTCTTTGACTCTTTCACCTTTGCCGTTGCCATTGCGGTAGGGCTTACCCCTGAACTCCTCCCGATGATTATGTCAGTTACGATGGCAAAAGGTTCATTTAACATGGCAAAGAAAGGTGTGATCGTCAAACGACTGGCGTCCATCCCTGACTTTGGCGAGATGGATATTTTGTGTACTGACAAAACAGGGACACTGACGGAAAACAAAATTGAACTGGTTACCTATACCGATGTGGCAGGCAATCATTCCGAGCAAGTGTTATTACAAGCGTACCTGAACAGTTTTTATCAAACAGGAATCAAGAACCCAATGGATGAAGCAGTTATTCAATATAAGAAAGAAGAGATCAAAGACTTTAAAAAAGTAGATGAGATACCATTTGATTTTGAACGAAGGAAAATGAGTGTCATTGTGCAAAAGGGAAGTAGCCGTACCATTATTACTAAGGGAGCGCCTGAGGAGATCCTCAAATCCTGTGCATCATACCAACAAAAAGATGTGGTCAAAAAACTCGACCATGCAACTCACGAAAAGATTCTTAAACAATATCATGACTTAAGTAATCAAGGATATCGAGTCCTGGCAATTGCTACCAAACAGATTCATGATAAGAAAACCGTCTACGAGAAAAGCTACGAATCAGACCTCGCATTTCTTGGATTTATCGGCTTTTTAGATCCGGCAAAGAAAGGCATTAAAGAAATTCTCACCGATCTAGAAGCAATGGGAATCGAAGTTAAAGTTATCACCGGTGATAATGAACTCGTTACGCAGAAGATTTGTAACGATGTCGGGCTTCCTATCAAAGGCATTATCCTTGGCACAGAAATTGCTCACATGACGACGGAAGCATTACGAGCAGCAGTCAAAGGCAAAACAATCTTTGCCAGATGTTCTCCTGAAGAAAAAAATAGAATCATTACGGCACTGCGAGCAAGAAAGCATGTCGTTGGCTATTTGGGTGATGGGATTAATGATGCACCTTCTTTGAAAGCTGCAAATATCGGCATCTCCGTCAATAATGCCGTTGATGTCGCCAAAGAATCTGCGGATATGATTTTGACACACAAGAGTTTGCAAGAACTGAAAGATGGCGTTCTTGAAGGACGTAAAACGTTTGGGAACACAATGAAATATATCATGATGGGAATTAGTGCCAACTTCGGGAATATGTTTAGTGTTTTGGGAGCTGTGTTATTTTTACCTTTTCTTCCGATGCTGCCAATTCAGATATTACTCAACAATCTTCTCTATGACTTGTCGCAAATTTCAATTCCAACCGATAATGTGGATGAAGAGTATATTCAACAGCCCAAGAAATGGGATATGACATTTATTCGTAACTTCATGCTGGTCTTTGGACCGATCAGTTCACTCTTTGATTTCCTCACCTTTTATTTTCTGTATGCTATCTTCAAACTACCTGCTGCTGCGTTTCAAACCGGCTGGTTTATCGAATCACTCGCCACACAAGTCCTGGTTATCTATATTATTCGAACGAGAAGAACGCCTTTCCTCGAAAGTATTCCAAGCAAATATCTCATCGTCACAACCTTACTTGCAGTAGGAACAGCATTCCTGTTGCCATTCATTGGTATTGGATCATTCTTCTCCTTTGTTCAGCTACCACAAATCATCCTGATAACAATTTGCTTTATCGTGTTAGGCTATCTGTTAACCGTTGAACTCGCAAAAAGGATTTTCTATAAGAGTATACTAGGAAGGTGAGTAAGAAACAGTTTCCAACCATAGGGCTGGCATTTGGCAGTGGAGCAGCAAAAGGGTTTGCCCATATTGGGGTGCTCAAAGCGCTTGAGAAGAATAATATTCAAATCGACTATATTGCCGGTGCAAGTATTGGCGCCATTCTGGGTGCGCATTATGCCGCGTTTAAAGACACCAATCGGCTTGAGCAATTAATTTTCGATTTTAATAAAAAACGTGGATTTAAGTTGTTTGATCCGACACTTAAAGGTGGTTTGATCAAAGGTGATAAATTTGAAAAATTCATTGCAGAGATGCTTGAAGGAGCAAGCTTTGAATCATTACAAATTCCCTTTAGAGCCGTCGCTACTGATTTCACCAATGGCAAAGCAACCGTTTTTAGCAAAGGGAGTTTGACTAAAGCAATTCGAGCCAGCAGTTCAGTCCCAACATTCTTTCAACCAATTGCCTATCAAGATCATATCCTTGCTGATGGCGGACTTTCCAATCCCGTCCCGGTTGATATCGTCAAGGCAATGGGAGCAGATATTGTAATCGCGGTAAATCTTGATAGCTTACATGTTATTGCAGAGAAGGAAAAAATACCATTTTTTACCAAAGTTCCTTTTCACTCCATCAATGTTCTTCGTCACAACTTAGCACTCCAATCCAGTAAAACAGCCGATATTATCGTCTCGCCTTCAGGTGCATATCAAGTTGGTCTGATTGGTTGGAATTATTTTTTTAGTAATGAAAAAGCCGAAACCATTATCAGAGCAGGGGAGGAAGCAACGGAGAAGATAATTCCAAAGTTACGAATGGTCATAGCGGAGAGAAAGATTAATAGAAATATCTTTACGAAGGTTAAGTCGTACGTCAAAAAACTTTATCGCTAAACATTTCTTTTATACGTCCCCATTAACATCGCTTGTTCCACAACTAATCCTTCCATTGCATCTTCAATTACTTTTTTTGTGGGGTTTACTAATGTTGGTAGATAATCCTTCAATGCATAGAGTTTGAAAAAGTATCGATGTTTGCCATCCGCCGGACAAGGGCCACCATACGCGGTACTCCCAAAACTTGTTACGCCTTCCATACATGCTTTTGGTTTGGTGTTCTGATCGATAAATGTCGTTGCAGGATCAATATTATAGAGGAGCCAATGCACCCATGTCCCAGCAGGAGCATCTGGATCATCAACGATGAGTACTAAACTTTTTGCCAAATGAGGGACGTCGATAAACTGCAGGGGAGGATTAATGTTCTCGCCGTCACAAGTAAATTTGCTAAGAATTTCTCCTTCATCACTAATCAATGGACTAACAATTTTCATAGTATTACGCGGCCATTTTTCTCAAAGACCGTGCTGCCAACCAAACTGAAAAAACAGCAAACGCTCCCATAATCAGAAATCCTTGCCAGACAATACTCGCACCAAAGTCTCCCGCAAACAGTGAACGGCAAGCTTCGACAGCATAATAAAATGGATTAAAATGAGCGGCTGTTTTCAGCCATTGTGGCGCAAGAGAGATTGGTAACATAATTCCTGACAACAGCATGATAGGAAGATAGAGAGTGTTTACCATCGACGCAAGCCCATCTTCACTTTTGGTAGCAATCGAGATGACGTATGAAAAAGATGCCATCGTGACCCCAATCAGCATTACCAAAATTAAAGAAAGAACAACGCCCATAACTGGAACGTTGAGGCCTAATAAGAGAGAGATGAAAAGAAGTACGACAGCTTGCAATACTAACGCAAACGCTCGCTCAAGGACCAGTCCAAGCAGAATAGCAAATCGACTAACCGGTGTGACAAGTAAACGGGTGATATATCCTTCTCTGATTTCAGGAATAAATCCAAATCCAGCAAACAACATCGAGACGCCCATGATGACCAGCATCCCTGGGACAAAGATCTGAGCAATCTTGCCAATCGGCAATGCGGCTGAGTTACCGAGATTATTGAGAAGTGGCATATACAATAATAAATAGAGAACTGGCTGCAACATACCAAGCGCCATCCACAATGGAGCACTGAGCGTTTTCTTTAAATTTCTCATGAAGAGTATTTGTGTATCTTGAATAAATTTCATAATTATTCTCCTTCTCTCAGTGACCTTCCCGTCTTCTGCAAAAAGACATCATCGAGTGATGGCTTGGATAATGCGATTGTTTGGAACGAGACGTTATTACTATCTAAAAATCGCAGTACATCTGCCAAAAGTTTTTCGCCATCTTTGACGACAACATGTAATTGTTTTTCGTTACCATAAATTTTATTAACATATGTTTGTTTGTTCAAGAGCTCTTTTCCTTTTTCAAGTTGTTTCTTGTCGGCAATGCCAATCACGATTGTCTCTCCACCAATTTGTCGTTTCAGTCCTTCCGTTGTTCCTTCAGCGACAATCGTCCCGTGATCAACGATAGAAAGACGATCACAAAGATTATCTGCTTCATCAAGATAGTGCGTTGTCAAAAAGATGGTGACGCCGTCATCACGAATTTTGCGAATTTCATTCCAGAAATGCGCGCGGCTCTGTGGATCAAGTCCGGTTGTTGGTTCGTCAAGAAAGATAAGTTGCGGTTTATGGACAACACCAAGTGCCAAATCAACCCGACGCTTTTGTCCACCGGAATAAGAGATAACTTTTCGCTCAGCAAATTCAGAAATTTCAAACTGTTCGATAAGTTCCTTGGCACGTTTCTCTGCATATTCTTTGCTAGCCCCATAGAGTCTGGCTTGCATAATTAAATTTTCAATTGCATTAGTACTACTATCCGAACCACCCGCTTGAGAAACATAACCGATGTGCTCTCGAATTTTCTCAGGGTGTTTTAAGAGATCAAAACCTACGACCGTTGCTTCTCCACTTGTCGGAGCAAGCAGCGTCGTCAGCATCTGAAGGGTAGTTGTTTTCCCAGCACCGTTTGGCCCAAGAAACCCAAATATTTGTCCTTTTTGTACTTGGAGATTAATTCCTTTGACGGCTTCAACACTCTCTTTGCCTTTTTTGACGAGATAGGTTTTACGAAGGTTATTTGTTTGGAGGATAAGATCACTTGCCATATTATTTAGTATAGCAAAATTAATTGTCGATTTCTTCTTTATACTTCTTCTCAATTTGTGCAATGTTTGAATCAGTATGAGGAAGTTTGGTGATTATCTCATCAAGTTTTTCCTGAAGCGCCCGCATATCTGCTTGCTGCGTACTCTCAATAATAAAGACCATAAGTAAAGTAACGACAATCTCAAATATATGAATGATGTGGTACCACTTTTGATCAAACTGCATAAATATTCCGACGCCAAACCACGAAACAATCAGAAAGCCCATCACCAGAAAGCTATAAGGATGACTTATGGAATGATAAAGCTTGTTAAAAGCCTTCAAAAAATATTTATCAAGGAATTTCTTCATCTCTTTAGTTTACCAGATGATTTGCTATACTGGGTGGATGAAAACATTCTATAACTTATTGGCCGCATCTCTCTTGGTTTCGGTAACGAATTTCTTTGTCTGGTTTGCGCTCATCTATTGGATCTATCTTGGAACAAAATCGGTTATTTCAACCGGGGTTGTGGGCGGTATCTTTCTTGTCGTAACAGCAGCAACAGGATTATGGTTTGGGTCACTGGTTGATCACTATAAGAAAAAGAACGTTATGCTCGGAGCAAGCTGTGCAACACTTCTCTTTTTTATTCTTGGATTTATCTTATATAGTACGACTCCAGCAAACGCGTTTACCTCAATCACGAGCCCCGTTTTGTGGATCTTTGTGATGTTACTTCTTGGAGGAGCAATTACGGGTAATGTCTACGGAATAGCAATCCCGACACTTATGACAGTATTGGTGCCAGAAAAAAATCGAGATAAAGCAAATGGTCTGTTTGGCACAATCATGGGAATCTCTTTTGCTGCATCAAACGTCGCCAGTGGATTCGCACTTGCCTTTGGACAAATGTATTGGGTTCTTATTATTGGCATCGTGTGTACCGTCATAGGAATCATTTATTTATCACTTATCCCTATTCACGAAACCAAAATCATTCATACGCCAGAAGAAGAAGCTCAAGCTAAAAAAGTTGATATCAAAGGAACAATTGCCGCAGTCCGAGGAATCCCAGGACTTATGGGGCTGATCTTTTTTAACTGCTTTAATAACTTTTTAGGTGGAGCCTTTATGGCGCTTATGGATGCTTATGGACTTTCGCTCGTGCCAGTACAAGTGTGGGGAACATTGTGGGGAGTGCTCAGTCTTGGATTTATTGTTGGAGGATTATTTATCGCAAAGAAGGGGTTGGGGAAGAAACCATTGAGAACGCTATTTGTTTCCAATATTGTCATGTGGAGCTTTACTATTTTTAGTGTCATGCAACCATCAATCTGGCTCCTTGCCATCGGCATGGGTGTCTATGTTTGTTTAATTCCATTTATCGAAGCGACTGAGCAAACAATTATTCAGAAAGTCGTCCCTCACGAGAGACAAGGGAGAGTGTTCGGTTTTGCACAAAGTATCGAACAAGCTGCATCACCATTAACCGCTTTTCTCATCGGACCAATTACTCAAATCGTCTTTATTCCTTTTATGACAACAGGAGCAGGTGTTAAGTTAATTGGTAATTGGTTTGGCGTCGGACCAGGAAGAGGAATCGCTCTCGTCTTTATCATCTGCTCAATGATTGGTCTTGTCGTAACCCTGCTTGCAATGAAAACAAAAGCATATGCAGTATTATCTGAGCGATATCAAAAACACTAAATGCATACTTTAGTGTTTATCAATTTTTAATAGCTGCGTGGCAATTCCTGAAACAGTAATCAAAAAAACACCTACCCATTGAATCGGATCAAGTGATTCGTTAAGAAAAATGATTGCAAGTACAGCAACAAGCACTGGTGTGAGAGAAGCCATCATCGACATATATGAGGCAGACGCAACTTTAAGTGTTCGATTAAGAAAGATCCACAATAAGACACAAAAGAGCGCATTAAAAAATGCATACCAAATAAAACTGTAATCTGAATAGTTAGTTTGAAAAACATCTTTTACCTGAGAGGGATAGAGTGGTGCAAAGAAGATGAATCCTAAGAGGACGGGTAATCCGGCAATGGGTCGAATAAAACTTACAACATCGCTATCGACTGGATGCTTCTTCAAAATTTTCCTTGTTAAAACGTTGCCTAATGACCAAGAAAGACAAGCCAAGATAATTAACAGATCTCCAACTTGTAGTTGATTAAATTGCCCTTTGGTCAATAACAAGAATGCACCAATCATAATAATAACGATCGTAACTATTTTTGATTGAGTCATTTTTTCTTTCAACAAAAACCATGCCAATACAATCGTTGTAACGGTACTAAATTGCACAAGAAATCCTGCATTGATGGCGCTCGTCAAAGAGAATCCTGCATTACTAAAGAAGCTTCCTAAGCCACCATGAATCGAGTTTGCGATGAATAATCCAACAATGATCTCTTTTGAAATAGCAGCAAGTTTGTCTCGCTTGCGAATAACGATATAAATCGCAAGTAATACAATAGCGATAATACTAGACTGGATAGTAAACGGCATTATTTC
>Ga0075364_10001736_pt1 | contig 12003 bp, 13 predicted proteins | sample EndMetdeltDD1764_FD_71517 | JGI IMG/M metagenome (GOLD analysis project Ga0075364, IMG submission 71517) | Populus endosphere microbial communities from Tennessee, USA - Endosphere MetaG P. deltoides DD176-4 | ecosystem: Host-associated > Plants > Roots > Endosphere | place: USA: Tennessee... | reverse complement strand
GGGCTCGGAGGTGACGGTGGAGGGCATGCTGCTCAACCCCGCACGCATCGGCCTCCTGGACACCCTGGGCGAGATGGGGGCCGACCTTTCGGTGACCAATGTCCGCGACGAGGGCGGCGAGGCGGTGGCCGACGTCACCGCGCGCCACTCGAAGCTCGAGGGCGTCGAGGTCCCGCCCGCGCGCGCCCCCTCGATGATCGACGAATATCCGATCCTGGCGATCGCCGCCGCCTTCGCCCGCGGCCGCACCGTGATGCGCGGCATCGGCGAGATGCGGGTCAAGGAGAGCGACCGGATCGCCTTGATGGCCCGGGGCCTGGCCGCCTGCGGCGCGGCGGTGGAGGAAGAGCCCGAGGGGCTGGTGGTGACCGGTCGCCAGACCATCCCCGGCGGCGCCCTGGTCGAGACCCACGGCGACCACCGCATCGCCATGTCCCACCTGGTCCTGGGCCTGGCCGCCCAGGCCCCGGTCAGCGTCGACGAGCCCGGCATGATCGCCACCAGCTTCCCAACCTTCGTCACCCTGATGCAGGCCCTGGGCGCCGACATCGAAGAGGCGGTGGTGTGAGCGGCTTCGTCAATTCCCCTCTCCCCCCGCGCAGCGGAGAGGGAGAGGGTTGGGAGAGGGCGGCTCGGCCTGGCCGGCGCGCGGGCGTTCGATCAGTTGGCGGCTTTTCCCTCGCAGGCGTCGAGGATGGTGAGGCACACGCCGTCGCGATTGGTCAGGACCTCGGAGTTCCAGAACCGCATGACGCGCCACCCGGCTCTTTGAATGAAGGCCGTGCGGCGGGCGTCATAATCGACCTGCTCGGCGTGCTGCCCGCCGTCCACCTCGACGACGAGACGTGCTTCGACGCAGACGAAGTCGAGAAAGAACGGCCCGAATGGGAGCTGCCGCCTCCATTTCCAGCCGCCCAGGCGACGTGCGCGCAGCGCGCTCCAGAGGTGCGTCTCGGCCTGGGTGTCCTGGCGCCGCAGAGCCCGAGCGCGACGGATCGTGGCGGTTCGCCGAGGCGTGTGGACCGTGCCCATGTCGAATGGGAACATTCGTGGAACATCCATGCAAGCGGAAAGGGCTGCGCCGCCCTCTCCCAACCCTCTCCCTCTCTCGCTTCGCTCGGGGGAGAGGAGGCGGATAAGCTGCGCCATTCTCCTCTCCCCCCGCGCAGCGGAGAGGGAGAGGGTTGGGAGAGGGCGGCTCGGCCTGGCCGGCGCGCGGGCGGAGGGCGGCCGTGAACTTCGTCATCGCCGTGGACGGACCCGCCGCGTCGGGGAAGGGGACCATCGCCACCCGCCTGGGCGAGGTCTTTGGCCTGCCGGTGCTGGACACGGGCCTGCTCTACCGGGCGGTGGGCGTGATGCTCCAGCGGGCCGGCGGCGACCTGGACGATGCGCAGGCCGGCGCCGAGATGGCCCGGCGGCTGGCGCCGGAGATGCTGCAGGATCCCGCCGTGCGCAGCCGCGCGGCCGGCGAGGCGGCCAGCCGGGTGGCCGTCCACGGGCCGGTGCGGGCGGCCCTGCTGGACTTCCAGCGCGCCTTCGCCGCCCAGCCCGGCGGGGCGGTCCTGGACGGTCGGGACATCGGCACGGTCATCGCCCCGGAGGCGCCGGCCAAGCTGTTCGTCACCGCCGATCCGCAAGCCCGGGCCGAGCGCCGCTGGAAGCAGCTCGCCGCCCAGGGGGAGAACGTGGCCCTGGCCGACGTCCTGGCCGACATCCGCATCCGCGACGCCCGCGACTCCGGGCGGGACGCCGCGCCGCTGAAGGCCGCGGAGGACGCGGTCTTGCTGGACACCACCCAAATGACTATAGAGCAGGCCGCCGATGCGGCCCGCCGCGTCGTCGAGGCGGCGCGCGCCCGTTGGGAGGTTCCCTCCCGCTAGGGCAAATCCACCCGCGCCTTTCCCTCGCCAGCCGCGGGCAGATTCATAAGACGCGCGGGATCTCCTTCCGCGCCTTCGGTTCAACCTCCAACCGACTCGTGATCCCGCGGGCGAAGCGCCCCGTGGTCCCCGTCATTCGAAGAAAGACTTACATGGCTGACGATTTGAGCCTCAACCCGACCCGCGACGACTTCGCCTCCCTGCTCGACGAGTCGCTGGGCGGCCGCGACTTCATGGAAGGCCAGGTGGTCCAGGGCAAGGTGGTGGCGATCGAGAAGGATTTCGCCATCATCGACGTGGGCCTCAAGACCGAGGGCCGCGTGCCGCTGAAGGAATTCGGCGCGGGCGCTGGCGAAGAGAACAAGCCCCCGCTGAAGGTCGGCGACAACGTCGAGGTCTTCCTCGAGCGCGTCGAGAACGCCATGGGCGAGGCGGTCATCAGCCGCGACAAGGCCCGCCGCGAAGAAGCCTGGACGCGCCTGGAGGCGGTCTATGAGCGCAACGAGCCGGTGATGGGCGCCATCGTCGGCCGCGTGAAGGGCGGCTTCACCGTCGACCTGGGCGGCGCCTCGGCCTTCCTGCCGGGCAGCCAGGTGGACATCCGTCCGGTGCGCGACGTCGGCCCGCTGATGGGCCGCGAGCAGCCGTTCGCGATCCTCAAGATGGACCGCCCGCGCGGCAACATCGTCGTCTCCCGCCGCGCCATCCTGGAAGAAGCCCGCGCCGAACAGCGCACCGAGCTGGTCAGCCAGCTGCAAGAGGGCGAAGTCCGCGAAGGCGTGGTCAAGAACATCACCGACTACGGCGCGTTCGTGGACCTGGGCGGCATCGACGGCTTGCTCCACGTCACCGACATGAGCTGGAAGCGCGTCAATCACCCCAGCCAGGTGCTGGCGGTGGGCGACACGGTCAAGGTGCAGATCGTCAAGATCAACCCCGACACCCAGCGCATCTCGCTCGGCATGAAGCAGCTCCAGTCCGACCCCTGGGACGGCGTGGAAGCCAAGTACCCGGTGGGGGCCAAGTTCACCGGCCGCATCACCAACATCACCGACTACGGCGCCTTCGTGGAGCTGGAAGCCGGCGTCGAGGGCCTGGTGCACGTCTCGGAGATGTCCTGGACCAAGAAGAACGTCCACCCGGGCAAGATCGTCTCCACCAGCCAGGAAGTCGAAGTCGTCGTCCTGGACGTCGATCCCTCCAAGCGCCGCGTCAGCCTGGGCCTCAAGCAGGCGATGCAGAACCCTTGGGAGGCCTTCCTGGAGGCTCACCCGATCGGTTCGACCGTCGAGGGCGAGGTCAAGAACGCCACCGAGTTCGGCCTGTTCATCGGCCTCGACAGCGACATCGACGGCATGGTCCACCTCTCCGACCTCGACTGGTCCTCGCCTGGCGAAGAAGCCATCGCGCGCTACCAGAAGGGTGAGATGGTCAAGGCCAAGGTGCTCGACGTCGACGTCGACAAGGAGCGCATCTCCCTGGGCATCAAGCAGCTCGCGGGCGACCCGATGGCCAGCGACAGCTACCGCAAGGGCCAGACCGTCACCTGCACGGTGACGGAAGTGACCTCCGGCGGCATCGAGGTGAAGTTCGGCGACGACGCCGCCCCGGTGACGGCCTTCATCCGCAAGTCCGACCTCTCCCGCGACCGCGCCGACCAACGGCCCGAGCGCTTCGCCGTGGGCGACCGCGTCGACGCCCAGATCGCCAACGTGGACAAGGCCGCCCGCCGCGTCTCGCTGTCGATCAAGGCCCTGGAGATGGCCGAGGAGAAGGAAGCCATCGAGCAGTTCGGCTCGTCGGACTCCGGCGCCTCGCTCGGCGACATCCTGGGCGCGGCTCTGCGCGAGAAGGCCCAGAAGGAATAGGCGCCAGCCTCGTCTGGTCCAGAATGGCCCCGTCCGGTTCGCCGGGCGGGGCTTTTTCGTGGGCGCAGCGGCCGACGCTGGGCGGCCTGTCAAGATGGCGCGGGCGCCCGCCCATTGAAAAAGCTTGGCAATAAACCATAGACCCGCCGCTTTCCGCCTTGAATCGGGGCGGCGCATCTTCCATGGTCCCGGCCGCCCGACCGGCCAGGAAGGACCCCTATGATCAAGTCCGAGCTGATCGCCCAACTCGCCGAAGAGAACCCGCACCTCACCCAACGCGACATCGAGCGCGTGGTGGGCGTGATCCTGGAGCGGATGATCGTGGCGCTGGAAAACGGCGGTCGGGTGGAGCTTCGGGGGTTCGGGGCGCTCTCCGTCCGCTCCCGCGACGCCCGCGCCGGCCGCAACCCGCGCACGGGCGAGCCGGTGGAGGTGCGCGCCAAGCACGTGCCCTTCTTCAAGAGCGGCAAGGAGCTGCGCGAGCGGCTCAACGCCACCGACGAATAGGGATCTACGGGCGTGGTCCACGTCCCCAAGGACATCACCAAACTTCCCGGCGCGATCGAGAAGCGGGCCCCGATCCTGGGTGAGTTCCGCGAGTTCATCGCCCGTGGCAACGTCATCGACCTCGCCGTCGGCGTGATCATCGGCGCGGCCTTCAACGACATCGTCAAGAGCCTGGTGGACCAGGTGGTCATGCCGCCGGTGGGCCTGGTGCTCTCCGGCATCGACTTCTCGCACCTGCAGTGGGTGCTCAAGCCCGACAATCCGGCCACCAAGGAAAGCGAGCTGGTGGCGATCCAGTACGGCGCCTTCCTCTCCACCCTGATCCGCTTCGTGATCGTCGCCTGGGTGGTGTTCCTGCTGGTCAAGGTGGTCAACATCGTCCGCCGCCGCGAGGCCGAGCGCCCGGCCGAGACCAAGCCCGCCCCCCCGCCGCAGGAAGCCCTGCTGGCCGAGATCCGCGACCTCCTGAAGGTTCAGGCCGGCCGCGACGAGGGCCCCACCCGGCACTGAGGGGGCTTGCCGCGCGCGCTGCGAAGGCCCTAATCCGCCCCATGACGCTGAAGGCGAAGATCTGCGGGGTGTCGACGCCCGAGGCGGTGATGGCCGCCCTGGACGGGGGCGCGGCCTATCTGGGCTTCGTCTTCTTCGACAAGAGCCCGCGCAACATCGCGCTGGAGGCCGCCGCGCGGCTGGCCGAGCCGGTGCGGGCCAGGGGGGTCAAGGTGGTGGCGCTCACGGTCGATCCCTCCGACGCCCAGGTGGCGGAGATCGCCGCCAGGCTCGCCCCCGACCTGATCCAGCTCCACGGCAAGGAAGGCCCGGCGCGCGTCCGCGAGATCGCCCAGCGCGCGGGCGCAGGCGTCATCAAGGCCCTGCCGGTCTCCGAGGCCGCCGACCTCGACGCCGCCGCCGCCTATGAATCGGTGGTCGAGCACCTGATGTTCGACGCCAAGCCGCCGAAGGACGCGGCCATGCCGGGCGGCCACGGCCGGGCCTTCGACTGGACCCTGCTCGGCGGGCGCCGCTTCCAGCGTCCCTGGTTCCTGGCCGGCGGGCTCGATCCCTGGAACGTGACCGAGGCGGCCAAGGCCTCGGGCGCGCCGCTGGTGGACGTTTCCTCTGGCGTGGAGCGCGGTCCCGGCTTAAAGGACCCGGCCTTGATCGCGGCGTTCCTGGACGCCGTGCGCCGCGCCTAGAGCTTGTATTTTCACGTGAACGCGCCCGCCATACCGAACGACTATTCGGCCTATCCCGACGCCGCCGGCCGGTTCGGCGATTTCGGCGGCCGCTATGTGCCCGAGACGCTCATGCCGCTGGTGCACGAGCTGGAGGCGGCCTATCGCGCGGCCAAGGCCGATCCGGCCTTCCAGGCCGAGCTCGACGGCTTCCTCAAGCACTACGTCGGCCGCGAGAGCCCGCTCTATTTCGCCGAGCGCCTGACCGACCACTTCGGCGGGGCGAAGATCTACCTCAAGCGCGAGGACCTCAATCACACCGGCGCGCACAAGATCAACAACTGCATGGGCCAGATCCTGCTGGCCCGCCGCATGGGCAAGACCCGCATCATCGCCGAGACCGGCGCTGGCCAGCACGGGGTCGCCACCGCCACGGTCTGCGCGCGCTTCGGCCTGCCCGGCGTCATCTACATGGGCGCGGTGGACGTGGAGCGGCAGAAGCCCAACGTCTTCCGCATGAACCTCCTGGGCTCGGAAGTGCGGCCGGTGACCTCGGGCGCCGCCACCCTCAAGGACGCCATGAACGAGGCGCTCCGCGACTGGGTCACCAACGTCCACGACACCTACTACATCATCGGCACCGCCGCCGGCCCGCACCCCTATCCGGAGATGGTCCGCGACTTCCAGGCGGTGATCGGCCGCGAGGCGCGCCGGCAGATTCTCGAGGCGGAAGGCCGGCTGCCCGACGCGGTGGTCGCCTGCGTCGGCGGCGGCTCCAACGCCATCGGCCTCTTCCATCCCTTCCTCGCCGACGAGGGCGTGCGGATGATCGGCGTCGAGGCCTCGGGCCACGGCATGGCCACCGACAAGCACGCCGCGGCGATCAATGGCGGGCGCCCCGGCGTCCTGCACGGCAACAAGACCTACCTGCTGCAGGACGAGGAGGGCCAGATCCTCGAGGCCCACTCGATCTCCGCCGGCCTCGACTATCCCGGCATCGGCCCCGAGCACGCCTGGCTGCACGAGGTGGGCCGCGCCGAGTACCTGACCTGCACCGACGAGGAGGCGCTGGGCGCCTTCCAGCTCTGCGCCGAGCTCGAGGGCATCATCCCGGCGCTGGAATCCTCCCACGCCATCGCCCGCCTGGACGCCATCGCCCGCGACGTCGGCAAGGATGGGGTCGTGGTGGTCTGCCTCTCCGGCCGGGGCGACAAGGACGTCGCCACGGTGGCCCAGGCGCTGGGCCGCGAAATCTAAAAGGGCGCGTGATTTGACCAAGGCCCGTATCGACGCCCGCTTCGCCAAGCTCAAAGCCGAGGGCCGCGCCGCCTTCGTGGCCTATGTCATGGGGGGCGATCCGGACGCGGCGACCTCGCTGGCCATCCTCAAGGGCCTGCCCGCCGCCGGCGCCGACCTGATCGAGCTGGGCTTTCCCTTCTCCGACCCCATGGCCGAGGGCCCGCCGATCCAGCGCGCGGCCCAGCGCTCCCTGGCCGCCGGGACCAAGCTCAAGGGCGTGCTGGCCCTGGCCAAGGCCTTCCGCGAGAGCGACCAGGCCACCCCGCTGATCCTGATGGGCTACATGAACCTCCTGGTGAGCTGGGGCTTCGAGGGCTTTGCGAAGGCCGCCGCCGAGGCCGGGGTGGACGGGATCATCATCGTCGACTGCCCGCCCGAGGAGGCCGAGGCCCTGGCCGACGCCCTGGACGCCGCGCAGGTTTCGCTGATCCGCCTGGCCACCCCCACCAGCGACGATGCGCGGCTCGAGACCGTGGTCCGCCGCACCTCCGGCTTTGTCTATTATGTCTCCGTGGCCGGCGTCACCGGCGTCAAGGAAGCCGACGAGGCCGCGGTGGCCCCGGCGGTGGTCCGGGTGCGCAAGGCCTCCGGCCTGCCGGTGGCCGTGGGCTTTGGCATCAAGACCCCCGAGCGCGCCGCCGCGATCGCCAGGGTGGCCGACGCCGCCGTGGTCGGCTCGGCCCTGGTGGACGAGGTGGCCGCCGGCCTGGCCGAGGGCGGCGATGTCACCGCCAAGGTGCTGGCCAAGGCCAAGGCCCTGGCCGATGCGGTGCACGCCGCGCGGCTGCCGCAGACCGCCGACGCAGGAGCGCGCTGATGGACGACCGCACCCGCAAGCCGCCCGCCACGCCCCGCGAGCGCCGCGGCTGGCTCTCGCGCCTGCGTCCCGGCGTGCGCAGCGAGGCCAAGAAGGAGGACACGCCCGAGAACCTTTGGGTGAAGTGCCCCGACACCGGCGAGCTGATCTTCCGCCCCGAGCTGGAGGCCTCCCTGTGGGTGACCCCGGGCGGCCACCACATGCGGATCGGCGCGGCCCAGCGCCTGCGCTACACCTTCGACGGCGGCAAGTTCGAGAAGATCGCCTCGCCGGTGGTGAAGGACGACCCGCTGAACTTCCCCGACGAGCGCCCCTATCTGGAGCGGCTCAAGTCGGCGCGCCGCTCCACCGGCGAGCAGGACGCCATGGCCATCGGCTACGGCAAGATCGCCGGCGAGGCCGCCGTGGTGATCGCCCAGGACTTCGCCTTCATGGGCGGTTCCCTCGGCATGGGCGCGGGCGAGATCTTCATCAAGGCCGCGCAGGAGGCCGTGGCGCGCGACGCGCCGCTGGTGATCTTCACCGCCTCGGGCGGCGCGCGGATGCAGGAAGGCACCCTCTCGCTGATGCAGATGGCGCGCACCACCCTGGCGGTGGAGGCCGTGAAGGTCGCGGGCCTGCCCTATATCGTGGTGCTCACCGACCCCACCACCGGCGGGGTGCTGGCCTCCTACGCCATGCTGGGGGACATCCACCTGGCCGAGCCCAAGGCCACCATCGGCTTCTCCGGCCGCCGGGTCATCGAGCAGACCATCCGCGAGATCCTTCCCCCCGCCTTCCAGAAGTCCGAGTTCCTGGTGGAGCGCGGCATGGTCGACCGGGTGGCCAGCCGCGCCGAACTGCCCCAGGTGCTGGGCGCCATCATCGGCATGCTCATGCAAGGGCGCGCCCGCCGCGCGGCGTGAGGTGAGGGTGCGCCCCCTCCACCGCTCCGCGGTCCCCCTCCCCCAAGGGGGGAGGAGAGAGGCGCCGCAACCTCGAATCTCCTCCCCCTCTGGGGGAGGGGGACCCCGAAGGGGGGGAGGGGGCCTGCCGCATGTATGACCCGATCCGCGCCTCGGACCTGGCGGTGCAACGGCTTCGCGCCAACCACCCCAGCCTGATCGACCTGTCCACCGGCCGCGTGCGGCGGCTGCTGGACGCGCTCGGCCGGCCGGAGACGCGGCTGCCGCCGGTGATCCATGTGGCGGGCACCAACGGCAAGGGCTCGACGGTCGCCTATCTGCGCGCCATCGCCGAGGCGGCGGGCCTGAAGGTCCACGCCCTGACCTCGCCCCACCTGGTCCGCTTCGCCGAGCGCATCCGCCTGGCCGGCCGCCTGATCTCCGACGCGAGCCTGGAGGAGCTGATCGGCGTGGTCGAGGCGGCCAACGCCGGGGCCGAGATCAGCTTCTTCGAGATCACCACCGTCCTGGCCCTGGAGGCCTTCGCGCGCACGCCCGCCGACCTGTGCCTCATCGAGGTGGGGCTGGGCGGCCGCTTCGACGCCACCAATGTCTTCGACGCCCCGGCGGTCAGCGTCATCACCCCGGTGGACTACGACCACCTGGAGATGCTGGGCCCGGAGCTTGGCAAGATCGCCTGGGAAAAGGCCGGGATCATCAAGCCGGGCCGCCCGGTGGTCTGCGCCCGCCAGCTTCCCGAAGCCGAGGACGTCATCGAGGCCGAAGCCGAGGTGATCGGCGCGCCGCTGATCATGATGGGCCGCGAGTTCGACGCCTGGGAGGAGCGCGGCCGGCTCCTGGTGCAGACCGAAGAGCGCCTGCTGGACCTGCCCGCCCCCGGCCTCTTCGGGGGTCACCAGTTCGCCAACGCCGGCCTGGCGGTCGCCGCGGCCCTGGCCTTCGATCCCACGCTGTCCGACGAGGCGGTGAGCCAGGGGGTGGCGCACGCCGACTGGCCGGCCCGCTTCCAGCGCCTGACCAAGGGGCCGCTGGCCGAGCTCGCCCGGGCGCGCGGCGCCGACCTGTGGCTGGACGGCGGCCACAATCCCCACGCCGGCCGCGCCCTGGCCGAGAGCGCCTCGCGCCTGGTGGATCGCGATCCGCGCCCGTTGGCCCTGGTGGTGGGGATGTTCGCCCGCAAGGACGCGCGGGGCTTCTTCCTGCCCTTCGCCGAGATGCGCCCGCGCCTCTATGTCACCAGCTTCGAGAGCGAGAACGCCGCCCCGGCGGAGGAGCTGGCCGCCGCCGCCCGCGCCGCGGGCCTGGAGCCCAGGCTCGCCCCCGACGTCACCGCCGCCGTCCAGGCCGCGCTGGCCCAGGAGGGGCCGCCGCCGCACCTGCTGATCTGCGGGGGCCTGCACTTCGCCGGCGAGGTCCTGGCGATGAGCCCGCAGACCTGGCCCACCTGATGCCCTGGAAGCTCGTCCTCCCCTGGCGCTACCTGATCATGCTGGCCATCGGCCTGGCGGTCCTCGCCGGTCTGGTCGCCCGCTATGGCCGCACCGACAAGGTGCTGATCGGCTGGGTGCTGGGCTGGCTGGCGGTCAGCCGCGGGGTCGACTTCGTCCTGCGCCGCCGCCAGCGCAAACGCCTGCGCGACGAGCCCTGAGGCGCAAAGAAAAGGGCCCCCGGCGCTGTCGCGCCAGGGGCCCCTCGCAAAAACGTCTTGGAGGGACGTTTTAGGCGGCGCCCACCTTGTTGCCGATGGTGGTGAAGGTGGTGGTCAGGTTGGTGCCGATCGTCGTCAGGGCGGTGATGATCACCGCGGCGATCAGAGCGGCGATCAGGCCGTATTCAATGGCCGTGGCGCCGGATTCGTCCTTCAGGAAGCGGGTCACAAACTTCGACATCACTTGTCTCCTTGTTGAGCGAGCAGACTCGCCGAGGGATCAGGCGGTGCGGCCTGCTCGCCCCAATTGCGACGCCAATTTCGCCCGACACCAGTTAAGCCCAAGTAAATTGAATCGATATTCTGCAGATAATCCTATCGTTTACTGCAATTAATCGTTTATTCCCGATAAACCAAACGCAGTAATGCTTCATTTTTCAAGTCGACGTGGGTGGATCGTCCCGGGGTCATGTAATCCCGTCTTAAGGCAGACCGTGCCAAAGCTTGGCTGACCGCGCGCAAGCGCCCAGCCTTGAAGAGCCCGCCATGCCGCCCGCCGCCGCCACGCCGCCCGCCCGCAGCGCCATCGCCTTCGACCTGGCGGAGCGGATCTTCCTGCTGGCGTTGGGGCTGTCGGCCTTCGTGCGCCTGGCGCCCTCGGTGGCGGGGCAGCCGCAGGTGGCGCTGGTCCTGATCTCCGAAGGCCTGGCCGTCGCCCTCATCCTCCTGCGCCGGCGCGCCGTGGCGGCCGACTTCAGCCCCTACGCCGCCCTCGTCGCCCTGGTGGGGACCGGCGCGCCGCTGCTGGTGACCGCGCCTGGCGGCGGGGTGATCCCGGCCCTGGCCGGCTTCTGGATGATGGTGGCGGGCCTGCTGCTCAACATCTCGGCCAAGGTGGCGCTCAACCGCTCCTTCGGCCTGGCGGCGGCGAACCGGGGCGTCAAGCAGGCCGGTCCCTACCGCTTCCTGCGGCACCCCATGTACGCGGGCTATGCGACCACCCAGCTCGCCTTCCTGCTGCTCAATCCCTGCCTGTGGAACTTCGCCGTCTACGCCCTGTCGTGGAGCGTGCAGATTCTTCGGATCCGCGCCGAGGAGCGGGTGTTGCTGGAGGACCCCACCTATCGCGCCTACGCCGCCCAGGTGCGCTTCCGCCTGGCGCCGGGCCTCTACTAGATCCGGTCCTAACCAGATCATTGAATTTATTATAGATCGTCATGGCCGGGCCTGCCCCGGCCACCCATGCGCACCGGATACCTGAGGTTCGCGACGGCCCCCCCGCAGCCAATGCCGAATATCGTGTCCATGGGTCGCCGGGACAGGCCCGGCGATGACGAGCACGAGAGAATGACTGATCCGCGGATCTAGTCCGGCTCCCGCGAGATCGCCCCCGCCAGCCGCTCCACCAGGGGGTGGGGCGCAAGCTCGCGCCCATCCAGCACGGCGACCGCGCGCACCCCGATCAGGGCGTTGGTGAGGAACAGCCCCCGCGCGCCGGCGAGCGTCTCCGCCGGGGCGGCGGCTTCGCGGACGGCCAGGCCCAGGGCGCCCGCGGCCGCAAGCACCCGCGCCCTGGCGGTCCCCGCCAGCACCCCGCAGTCCAGGCCCGGCGTCACCAGGGTCTCGCCCTCGATCCAGAACAGGTTGGCCGCCGCGGCGCAGGCGATCTCGCCCCGGGTGTTGAGCATCAGGGCCTCCTCGGCGCCCGCGGCGCGGGCCTCCCGGCGGGCCATGACGTTGTCCAGGTAGGCCAGGGACTTCAGCCGCGAGGCCGGCGAGCCCTCGTTGCGCCGCACGGTGGCGGTGGCCAGGCGGGCGGGCGCCTGCGGCCGGGGCGCCGGCGAGGCGGTGGCGAGCAGCCGCGGCGCGAGCGGCTCGGGTCGCTCCAGCCCCCGCCCCCC
>Ga0075364_10001735_pt1 | contig 12003 bp, 12 predicted proteins | sample EndMetdeltDD1764_FD_71517 | JGI IMG/M metagenome (GOLD analysis project Ga0075364, IMG submission 71517) | Populus endosphere microbial communities from Tennessee, USA - Endosphere MetaG P. deltoides DD176-4 | ecosystem: Host-associated > Plants > Roots > Endosphere | place: USA: Tennessee... | reverse complement strand
ACCATCCCGAACGCGGTCATCGCCAAGATCGGCAACGATGGACGCGTCTGCCTCTACGTCTCCAACAGCACCCACCTGATCGCCGACGTCAACGGATACTTCCCGGCTGGGTAAACCGAATCGCGGAGCAAACTAGTCGAGCATCGGTGGGCCGCCCCACGCGGGGACGCCGCTGGGGGCACCGGCGAAGAGCTCGTCGCGGGCGGCGATCAGCTCGGCCACGGTCCATTGCTTCTTGCCGTTGGTGATCGACGACACGATGGTGGCCGGCTGCATCCGGTGCACTTGGTCGCCGAGCACCACGAACGTCTGGGCGCTGATGTCGGCCGCGGCGTCGCTGGCGAGGAACGCAACCATCGGGCTGATGTTGGCGGGGTCGTACTTGTCGAAGCCCGTCTCGGGCTTGGCGAACTTCGGGTTGACCTCGGTCATCGGCGTGCGAGCCCTGGGAGCGATCGCGTTCACCGTCACGTTGAGCCGTTCGAGCTCGCGCGCCCAGATCGAGGTGAGCGCGACGATGCCTCCCTTGGCCGCGCCGTAGTTGGTCTGGCCCGGTCCGCCGAAGAGGCCGCTCTCGCTGGCCGTGTTGATGATCCGGCGCGGCACGAGCTCGGCATTCTCACCGGCTGCCTTGGCCTGCGCCCGCCAGTACGCGGCCGCGAAGTGGGTGACGTTGAAGTGCCCCTTCAGGTGCACGGCGACGACGGAATCGAAGCGCTCCTCCTCCATCGAGAAGATCATCGCGTCGCGCAGGATGCCGGCGTTGTTGACCAGGATGTGCAGATCGCCGAACTCGCTGACGGCGCGGTTGACGAGGGCCTCGGCGTCGGACCACGACGTCACGTTCCCCCGCTGCGCAACTGCTCGGCCGCCGGCGGCGACGATCGCGGCGGCGGCTTCATCGGCGCTGTCGCCGATGTCGTTGACGACGACCGCGGCTCCCTCAGCCGCCAGTCGTTCGGCGTGACAGCGACCGACACCCTGACCCGCGCCCGTGACGATTGCGACCCTGCCGTCGAGAACACCCATCTGAAAATCCCCCCAATTTGTCGTCGCGTGTCGTCGGCGCTCACGCGCCCGAACCGTTTCTGATACGTCGTCAGATTCTATGCTCACGGCGATGCTGATCTCACTTGGCCTGCCCACCGACCGCCTGCCGGCCCATCCAGAACTGGCAACGGTTGAGGCGATCACGTCGATCAGCCGACGCGCCGAGGCCGCCGGTTATCACGCGGTCTTCGTCACCGACCACCCTTTCCCGAGCAAGAAGTACGTCACCCACGGCGGCCATCACTCGCTCGATCCGTTCGTCACCCTGTCGTTCGCCGCGGCGGCCACCACCACCTTGCGGGTCCAGACCAATCTGCTGATCCTCGGCTACCGCAATCCGTTCGTGACCGCCCACTCGATCGCCACCCTCGATTCGTTGAGCAACGGCCGCACGATGATCGGTGTCGGGGCGGGCTACCTCGAGCCCGAGTTCAACGCGCTCGGAGCACCGTTCGCGACCCGCGGCGCACGCACCGATGAAGTGCTGCGAGCGATGATCGAGGCCTGGACCGGCGATCCGGTGACGATCACCGGCAGCGACTTCAGCGCGGCCGAGAACGTGCTCCAACCACTCTCTGTCCAACGACCACATCCGCCACTGCTGATCGGCGGCAACTCGACCGCCGCGATCCGCCGCGCTGTCACCCACGCGCAGGGATGGTTGCCGATGCCCAGCCCCGCCAGTGCGGCCAAGCGGTTGGGCACGCCTGGCATCGAGTCACTCGAGCAACTGGGCGAGCGCATCGCGATCGCGCGGCGGATGGCCGACGAAGCCGGTCGAGCCGAGCCGCTCGAGATCTGGTTCACGCCGTGGGCGCTGTCGGGCTTCGGCGACCAGCAGTGGGACCCGCGCCCGCTGCGCGACGAGCTCGCCGCCCTCGCCGAGCTCGGAGTGTCGGGTGTGACCGTCATCCTGCCCGGCACAACGGTCGCCGACTTCACCGCGTCGCTCGACCGCTTCGCCACCGACATCATCCACTGACGCCCGACACCGCGGCAACCGTGGTGGATTGTGCACACGGCAAGTAGTCAAGTGACCAGCGTTGCCGTCGGTGCGACCATCAGCGGTCGATTGCCCACATGCCTTGTCGTCAACTGACCAACGTTGGGGATGGCGGCCGCCGGCGAATCCGGCCGCAGCATCGCCCCTGTCCTGGCATTGCAACCGGCCTCACAGCCGGTCGTCTGGGGGCGGAGCGATCGCCGTCGATCGCGGGAGGAAGGTCCACGCACCGCTGGCGCTCAGGGTCAGCGCGATCGCGGCGAAGATGTAGGCGGCGCGCACGTCGAGCGCGGCGGAGATCGCCGCGCCGATGCCGGCGCCGAACGGTTGCCCGCCCCATGAGATCATCCGGCCGAAGACGTTGACGCTGGAACGGAGATCGTCCGGTGCGGCGAGCTGACGGTAGGTGATGCCCGTCGTGATCGTCGTGCCGACCGCCCACTGGAACAGGACGAGCAGCAGGATTGCCGAGATCCACCACGTGCTGAGGACGAGGCCCACCGTGATGCCCGCAGTGATCGCGGTCGAGATCGGCGTGATCCGCTTGACCCGTGGCGGTGCAAAGACGCGCGAGAAGAGCAGCCCGGCGATCAACGCCCCAACGCCGGTGGCCGTGTAGAGGAGCCCGATGCGGAGGTCCTTCTCGGGCAGGCCGAGCTGCTCGACACCGTACGGCACCAACAGGCCGAGCACCGCGCCGAATCCGAGCGAGTTCCCGAAGCCGGTCAGCAGCAGCGTCGCCACGGTGCGGTTCCCGCGCACGAACCGCAGCGCCTTGCCGATCTGCTCGCGTATGCGCAACGGCCCGTGGGGCGGCTCGCCGATACGGAACGTGGAGCGGATCGATCCCTGCACCGCAGCGGCGAAGAAGAACGTTGCCGAGTCGAACCACACCGCGTTCGTCGCGCCGATCGTGGCCGCGAGGACGCCGCCGATCGCCGGCCCGGCGACCTCGGCCGCGGAGATGATCGTGGCCAGAAAGCCGTTCGCGGCAGCGAGCCGATCTGTGCCGACCAACGCCGGGACCGCCCCGAACACCGCCGCGTCCGAGAACACGAAGGCGGTCGCCGACAGCAGGCCGACAACATAGACCTGGGCAACCGTCAGCACACCGAGCAGCGCAGCGACGGGGATGGTGGCGCCGAGGATGCCCTCGATGACGTGCCCGCCGACGATGAGTCGGCGCCGGTTCCAACGATCGGCGACCGGCCCCGCCACGGCCCCGAAGAGGATGTACGGGATGACGCGCAACGCGAACAGGCCGCCGGTTGCCGCCGACGAGCCGGTCTCGTGGTACACCACCAGCGGAAGAACGACGGTGCTCACGGTGGTGCCCGTGACCGAGACGCCGTCGGCCAGTGCCCAGCGGACGAAGGACTTCTCGTCGCGTAGCCCCGTCATCGCAGCGATCCTTACACGGCCGGGGATCCCAAGCACGAATCTGATACCCTTTCAGAAACGCTTGACAGCCCCGTTGAGCAGCACTTTCACCGCTTCCAACTCCTGGGAGGGACACGATGACCGAGCGTCAGATCCCCAAAATCATCAGCGTCGACGACCACGTCGTCGAGCCCCCGCACCTGTTCGATCGCTGGTTGCCGGACAAGTTCCAGAACCATCCCGACAAGCCACGCGTCGAGCGCCGTGGCATCGCCGGCATCAAGTACATGGGCGGCACGACGTACGAGTACCAGTGGGACGACGCCGCTCCCAAGGCCGACATGTGGTTGTACGGCGATCTCATCAACGTGCACAAGCGTCACGTCGCAGCGGTCGGGTTCGACCGCGACGACATGACGATGTCGCCCATCACCTACGACGAGATGCGTCCCGGCTGCTACGACCCCAAGGCCCGGCTCGACGACATGGACATCGACGGCGTCGAGGCGTCGCTGTGCTTCCCGACGATGCCCCGATTCTGCGGGCAGACGTTCGCCGAGGCCAAGGACAAAGAGCTGGCCTTGGCCTGCGTCGAGGCTTACAACGACTGGATGATCGAGGAGTGGTGCGGTGATTCCGGCGGCCGCCTGATCCCGCTGCCGCTGGTGCCGTTGTGGGACGTCGACCTCGCTGCGGCAGCCGTGTACAAGAACGCCGCGCGCGGCGCGACCGCGGTCGCGTTCAGCGAGATCCCGGCCAAGCTCGGCCTGCCCACCATCCACAGCGGCTACTGGGAGCCGTTCTTCCGTGCGTGCGCAGAGACCAAGACCGTCGTCTGCATGCACATCGGTTCGTCGTCGCAGATGCCGGCGACATCCTCCGACGCGCCTCCGGCAGTCGCAGCAACGCTGAGCTTCGGCAACGCGATGAGCTCGCTCAGCGACTTCCTGTTCAGCGGCATCCTCGTCCGCTACCCCGACCTCAAGCTCGCGTACAGCGAAGGCCAGATCGGTTGGCTCCCGTACATCCTCGAGCGCGTCGACGACGTCTGGCGCGAGCACCGGGCATGGGGTGGCGTCAAAGAGCTCGTGCCCGAGCCACCGAGCACCTATTGGCACCGCCAGATCTACGGCTGCTTCTTCCGCGACCGTCACGGCCTCGAAAGCCTGCATCGCATCGGCGTCGACAACGTCACCTACGAGACCGACTACCCACACACCGACTCGACGTGGCCCGACAGCCAGAAGCTGTACGCCGAACAGGTCGCCGACCTCGACGACGAAACGATGTACAAGATCGTGCGCGGCAACGCGATCAAGATGTTGCGGCTGACCCAGTTCACCTGATGACCGTTGCTGATCCGGGGCCCGACCCCGTGCGGCGCACGGCACTCGTCACCGGTGCCAGCAGAGGCATCGGCAAGGGAATCGCGATCGCGCTCGCGAGAGCTGGGTACGACATCGCGATCACGGCGCGCACCCTCAACGAGGGCGACCCGTCGTCGATCGCACCGGAGACTGGCCTCGCGCTCCCCGGCTCGCTGGCGACGACCGCCGACGAGATCGAGTCCGTGGGCGCCCGTGCCGTCTCGGTGCGACTCGACCTGCTCGAGCTCGACACGCTGGCCGGCGCCGTGGATGCGGCCATCACCGGCCTCGGCGGGCGACTCGATGTCCTCGTCAACAATGCCATCTACGTCGGCGAGGGCAACGACCGGTTGTTCGCAGACTGCGGGCCCGACAACCTGATCAAGCGCGTCACCGGCAACATCACCGCGCAGATGCTGATCACCCAGCGCGCGGTGCGGCACATGCTCGCTGCCGGCGGTGGCACGGTGTGCAACATCACCTCGGCCGCCGGGCAGACGACCCCGCGCTCACCCGTGGGCCGCGGCGGATGGCCGCTCGCGTACTCGGTCACCAAGGCCGGCTTCCACCGCATCGCCGACATGCTCGTCGTGGAGTACGGCGATCAGGGCATCCGGGCCTTCAACGTCAACCCCGGGTTCGTCGCCACCGAACGAGTCGTCGCGGCCGGCGACCAGCTCGAGTTCGTCGCCAAGCACGGCATCACCCCCGACGTCATCGGCACGGCCATCGCTCGCCTCATCGACGATCCAACCGTGGTCAACGGCAGCTACGTGCAGGCCCTCGACACGGCCCGTGAACTCGGTCTCGTGCCCGAACGGACAGCACCCACGTGAGCCTCCCCGCGATGGAGTCGACGAAGACGTACACGACCGCGTCCCTGCTGCGCGACCGCGCCGACGACGACAAGGTCGGCTACCGCTTCGAGGATGCTGCGTGGACCTGGCGCGAGGTGGTGCACGAGAGTGCGCGGCGGGCGGCGATGCTGCGCGCCCTTCGCCAACCCGGGCCGTTCCACGTCGGGGTGCTGCTCGAGAACGTGCCCGAGTACCTGTTCCTGGCGGGCGGCGCGGCCTTCGCCGGGGCGACCATCGTCGGCATCAACCCGACCCGCCGCGGCGACGAGCTCGCCCGCGACATCCGCCACACTGACTGCCAACTGATCATCACCGACCGCGCCGGAGCACCGTTGCTCGAAGGACTCGATCTCGGTCCGGCGACGGGCCGAGTGCTGTTCGTCGACGATCCGTCTTACGCGGCAGCGGTGCCCGCGATCGACGCGCTGCCGTCCGAAGCCGACGATCCCCCGCCGTCGACGATCCTGTTCCTGCTGTTCACCAGCGGGTCGACCAGCGCGCCGAAGGCGGTCGTCTGCAGCACCGAACGAATGGCGGGCGCCGGGGTGCGGGCCGGGCAATCGTACGGCATCACCCGCGACGACGTCAGCTACTGCTCGATGCCGCTGTTCCACGGCAACGCGTTGATGGCGTGCTGGGCGCCGTCGCTCGCCGTCGGCGCGACCGTGATCCTGCGCCGCAAGTTCTCGGCGAGCGGCTTCCTGCCCGACGTGCGCCGCCACGGCTGCACGTACTTCACCTACGTCGGGCGCACGATCGCATACATCCTCGGCCAACCACCGACCGAGCACGACGGTGACCACTCGCTGCGACTCGGCTTCGGAACCGAGGCGAGCGCGCAGGATCGGCAACGATTCCTCGCCCGCTTCGGCTGTCCGCTGATCGAGGGTTACGGGTCGAGCGAGAGCGTCGTCGTGATCATGCGCACCCCCGACACTCCCGCCAATGCACTCGGCGTTCCGCGGCTCGACGGCGGTGCCGACATCGCCGTCGTCGATCCACAGACCCTGGAGCCGTGCCCACCCGCACACTTCGACGAGCACGGCGGCCTCGTCAACGGCGACACCGCGATCGGCGAGATCGTCAACCGCAGTGGCGGCGGCCTGTTCGAGGGGTACTACAACAACACCGAGGCCACCAACGACCGCCTCCGCAACGGGTGGTACTGGACCGGCGACCTCGCGTACATCGATGCCGACGGGTTCTACTACTTCGCCGGGCGCAGCTCGGATTGGTTGCGCGTCGACAGCGAGAACTTCGCCGCCGCCCCCGTCGAGAACATCCTCAACCGGCTCGACGACGCGGTGATGGTCGCCGTCTATGCCGTGCCCGATCCGCGGACGGGCGACCAGGTGATGGCCGCGATCGAGATGCGCGCCGGTGCCGAGTTCGACCCGGCGGCGTTCGAGGCGTTCCTCGCCGAACAGCACGACCTCGGCACGAAGTGGACGCCTCGGTTCGTGCGGATCACCGCCGACATGCCGCTCACCGCGAACAACAAGGTCAACAAGCAACCGCTGCGGGCCGTCGGCTGGCACACCACCGAGCCGGTCTGGTGGAAGCCGGCTCGCGGCGACGGCTACCGTCGCTTCACCGCCGACGACGAAGCCGCCCTGGTGGCCGAGTTCGCCGAGCACGGCCGCACCGAGCACCTCCCCCGCTGACACCTAGTCTGCGGGCGTGACGTCGGACCCGTTGCCCGCTCCCCGGGTGAGCGTGTACGAGCCCTTGTTGGGCACGGTCGTCGAGGTTCGTGTCCATGCGGCCGATTCGTCCGCAGCGGCGTTGGCCGATGCTCGCATCCTCGCCGAGATGCGCCGGCTCGAGCACATCTTCAGTGTGTTCGACGAGACGAGTGAGCTGTGCCGCTGGCGCCGCGGTGAGGACTTCGAGCACAGCACGGAGTTCGTGGAGCTGTTGCGAACGGCCCTCCACTGGCAGGTGGCGGGCGGCGGAGCGTTCAACCCGGCGGCCGGTGTGGTGAGCCGGGCCTGGGTCGTCGCCGCGCGAGAAGGCCGCGAGCCCGATGCCGGATTGCTCGCCGAACTGGCCGAGTCGATCAGTGCACCGCGCTACCGCGTCGACGGCGACGCAGCCACGCGCATCGGCGACTGCTCGTCGCTGAACTTCAACGCGATCGCGAAGGGCTTCGTCGTCGATCGTGCGGTCGATGCCGGCATGACGGACACGGCCGTCACCTCGGTCACGGTCAATGCCGGCGGTGACCTCTGCCATCGCGGCGAAGGTTCACTTGCCGTCGGGATCGAGAACCCGGCCACGCCGTACGACAACGCGGTGCCGCTGATGGTGGTCGACATCGCCAATCGTGGCTTGGCGACCAGCGGGTCGAGCCGACGCGGGTTCCGCATCGGCGGGCGCCGCTACAGCCACGTCCTCGATCCCCGCACGGGTCATCCGGTCGGCCACATCCGTTCGGCAACGGTGATCGCCGCCGACGCCGGCACCGCCGACGCAACCGCGACGGTGACCGGCGTGCTCGACGCGAGCGCTGGAGTCGCCTTCGTCGACGCGCTGGACGATGCCGGCTCGTGCGTCGTCGACGCCGACGGCACCTTGTGGCGCAGCACCGGGTGGGCCGACTACGAGCGTGTCCGCTGACCGCCGATCCGCCCGGAGGTGTACCGGCTACGTGGTGGGCTCGTCGTGGTTGAACCATCGCCGCCGGCGATGGGCGGCGAACGAACGCTTCTCGGCGGCCCCCGCGAGCGACGGTGGTGTGAACACCGCGGTCGGCGAGGGGCCGGACAGGAAGTTGACGTTGACCTTGCCGATCGTGCTGTCGCCCATCTCGACGTAGCAGATCACCTCACCGGCGAACGGTGCCGGCGTCGGCCCGCCCTTGATCTGGGCGATGAGCACATCGGCCACCGTGGATGCCTCGCCCTCGGCGATGACGCCCGCTCGGGGAACCGGGGCACTGGTGACGTCGCCGACGGCGTACACACCGGGAAACCTCGTGGCCAACGTTGCCGCATCAACCGGGATCCATCCATTTTCGGTGAGGCCCGACTCCACCACCACAGGTGGAGCGCAATGCACCGGCACCCCGAGGAAGAGGTCGAACGGAAGTGCACGTCCGTCCGCGAGATGCGCCACTCGTGCCGCCGGATCGAGGTTGGTGACCCGCGATGCATGCGAATGCTCGATGCCCCGCTCGTCGAGGAGGCCCAGGATGGCGTTGGAGACCTCGTCGGAGATCGGGATCGGCTTCGGCATCGGCGTGATGAGATGGATGGTGCTCGCGTCCCGCACTCCTCGCTGCGATAGGAAGTCGTGGAGCATGAAGGCCGTCTCGTACGGCGCAGGAGGGCACTTGAAGAAGCCCCCCAGCACCGAGATGATGATCGCCCCACCGTCGAAGCTCGGCAGGATCTCCCGTACCCGCGCCGCGCCCTCGGGTGAGTAGAACTCGTAGCCGCTCTCGACGAGGCCCGGCGTCGCTGCAGGGTCCAGATCGGCTCCCAATGCCACGACGAGGATGTCGCTGTCGTACGTGCCCACGTTCGTCACCACGCGCTTGCGTTCGGGATCGATCGAGAGAACCCTCTCCTGTCGGAACTCGACACTCGGTTTGGCGATGTCGCGGTAGTAGAGGCGGACCTCCTCGGCGGTCCGCCTGCCGAACATCACATCGAGCTTGGAGAACCCGAAGACGAAGGAGTCGCTCTGGTCGATGAGCGTGACGTCGACGGCGTCGGCGAGCTCCTCGGACAACCGGCTCGACAGCTCGAGGCCGCCGAATCCGGCGCCGAGGATCAGCACTCGTGTTTTGGTCATGCCGGCTGCGGCACGATCCGGATGTAGGGCTTCGGCTCGTTCCACTCGCCGAAGATCTGCTTGGCCTCGTCGTTGGACACCGACCCGGCGATGATCACGTCCTCGCCCTGCTTCCAGTTGACCGGCGTCGCCACCCGGTGCTTCGCGGTGAGCTGGAGCGAGTCGATGACGCGCAACACCTCGTCGAAGTTGCGGCCCGTCGTCATCGGGTACACCAGGATCAGCTTGACCTTCTTGTCCGGCCCGATCACGAAAACGTTGCGGACGGTCTGGTTGTCGGCGGGTGTGCGCGTCGCCGCATCGCCCGACGTGCTGGCCGGGAGCATCCCGTACAGCTTCGAGACGTTGAAGTCGGCGTCACCGATGATCGGGTAGTTGGGCCGGGCGCCCTGGGTCTCCTCGATGTCGTTGGCCCACGCATCGTGATTGTTGGTGCTGTCGACGGACAGGCCGATCACCTTCACGTTGCGGCGCTCGAACTCCGGCTGGAGCTTGGCCATGTAGCCGAGCTCGGTGGTGCAGACGGGCGTGAAGTCCTTGGGATGCGAGAACAGCACTGCCCACGAGTCTCCGATCCAGTCGTGGAACTTGATCCTCCCCTCGGTGGTCTCGGCCTCGAAATCCGGTGCGGTCTCTCCCAATTGCAGTCCCATGGCTTGTCCCCTTGTCCTGGACGGACACCTTCCGTCTCTCCCAGAATCGTAACGCTACCATGTCCACCACGATTCGATCAAGTACTCATCGGTCGAAACTAAGTAGGGTCGGTTCAACACATGACTGAAGATCGAACCGAGTCAACGTGGTAACGTCAGGGGCGTGACATCCGGAGACACCTCAACGTCCGGTAACCCGCGAGAGTCGCGGGCTGGCTACCACTCACCGCTCCGGGCCAGACAGGCGGCCCAGACGCGCCAGACGATCGTCGACGCGGCGATCAAGTTGTTCGGTGAACGGGGATGGGCGGCGACGACCTTGCCGCTGGTCGCGGCGGAGGCGGGCACTGCGGTCGACACGATCTACTCCGCGTTCGGCACGAAGTCGGGTCTGCTGATGGCCGCGGTCGATGTCGCCATCGTCGGCGACGACGAACCGACGCCGATGATCGACCGCCCCGAGCTTGCATCGTTCGCCAAGGGCAGGAGGGTGGAGCGCCTGCGGACCGGCGTTCGCTTCACGATCGGCGTGTACGAGCGCTCGCTCCCGATCCTGAAAGCCCTCCGCGAGGCCGCCGCCAGTGACGAGGTCGCTCGCGCGCGGCTGGCCCAGTACGACGACGATCGTCGGAACGTGATGGTCGTGGGCCTCGCGTTCATCCTGGGCAACCCGGCACCCGACGAGCTCGTCGACGCCATCTGGGCCTTGGTCAGTCCCGAGGTCTACACGATGTTGGTCGAGGGTAGAGGCTGGTCGAGTGCACGTGCGGAGTCGTGGCTGGTCGAGATGGCGAGTGCGGCCGTCAGCGCATGCTCCGCTGTGAAGGCTCCCACCTCGCGTCGGGCCTAACGCATCGCGATGTAGATCAGCACGAGCGTCACGACCGTTGCGACACCGGCGATGATCAGCGAGCTGCGTCGCCGCTTCTTCTGGAAGATCTGGATCCCGAGACCCGTGACCGCGACGACGACGAGGAACCCGCCGCTGACGTCGATCACCCATCCCCATGAAGCATCCGTGTCACGGCCCTTGTGGATGTCGTTCATGACCGCGACGAACCCCTGCTGCTCGATGGTCAGCGTGAAGGCTCCACTGGGCACGTCGAAGAGCAGGTCGGCGGCGTAGCCAGGAGCTTTGAAGCTGATCGAGCCGGCCGTGGAGCTGCTCGTGTAGTCGGCAACGGCACCTTTGACGTCGTAGTTGTTGCGCACGTACTCGGACACGTTGAGGAAGTCGACCGTGCCACTGTCGTACCACCCGGCTGGGAGCGTGCCGGTGTGGGTGTCCTTGGTCGCCGAAGCACCGAACGTCCAGTTCGGGTGGTTGAGGGTGATGCCCGTCAACCCGAAGAACAGCACCACGAGCAGACTGATCATGCTCGTGTAGACGTGGATCCAGCGCACCCATCGAGCAGTCGCCTGCTTGCGGCGCGTTCCCGACGTGACCGGCCGATCCGTCCCGCTGAGTCCGCGGACGCGTTCGAGAACGTCGCTGTCGGGGACCATGTCCTCCGGCGCAGCGATGGTCTGCTCAGACAACGAGTTCCACCGATGCAGCCGAGAGCTCGCCGTTGTCGTCGAGCGGTGTGGTCGACGCGGACCCGTCGATCGCCACCGCGCCGCGGATCAGCTCGTACGGTCCGCGCTCGCGGGCGGCCTCGATGCACACGAAGTAGTTGCCGAGCGCGACCGCGGCGCCATCGGCGTCGGTGCCGTCCCATGCCACGGTGTAGGTGCCGGCGACGCGCGTCGCACCCGACACGGTGTCGACCGGATCGGTCTTGCCCGCGCTCTCGAACGCCGACTCCACCGTCGCCCACCGGGTGAGCTCGTTGAGGTACTTGCTCTCGCGCGACTTGTACCAGAGGCTGACCGTCTTGACCATCTCGCCCGCC
>Ga0075364_10001734_pt1 | contig 12004 bp, 11 predicted proteins | sample EndMetdeltDD1764_FD_71517 | JGI IMG/M metagenome (GOLD analysis project Ga0075364, IMG submission 71517) | Populus endosphere microbial communities from Tennessee, USA - Endosphere MetaG P. deltoides DD176-4 | ecosystem: Host-associated > Plants > Roots > Endosphere | place: USA: Tennessee... | reverse complement strand
GAACAAGATGATGACCAAGATGGCGCTGTCGCGGCCCAAGCGCGAAGCGAAGTAGACCACCTGCTGTTCACCCGGACGTCACCGTCTCGTACGTCCGGGTGGATAGCTTCGCCCGGTGACTCTCGATGTTTCCGGCTACGCGGTCCGCGACGATGACGACGACGATCCCGAACTGCTGTTGATGCCCGGCGGCGACGTCGTCGACACCTGGCGGGAGAACTACCCGTACGACGAGCGGATGAAGCGCATCGAGTACGAAGAGCAGAAGCGCCTGCTGCAGATCGAGTTGCTCAAGCTGCAGAAGTGGAGCCAGGCCAACGGCCTGCGCCACGTCATCGTCTTCGAGGGCCGCGACGCCGCGGGCAAGGGCGGCACCATCAAGCGGTTCATGGAACACCTCAACCCGCGCGGGGCGCGGGTGGTCGCGCTGGAGAAGCCGACCGAGAAGGAACGCACCCAGTGGTATTTCCAGCGCTATGTGGAGCACCTGCCGGCCGCCGGTGAGATCGTGCTGTTCGACCGGTCCTGGTACAACCGGGCCGGTGTCGAGCGGGTGATGGGCTACTGCACCCCCAAGCAGCACGCCGAGTTCATCCGGCAGGCTCCGCTGTTCGAGCAGATGCTGGTCAACGACGGCATCAGCCTGACCAAGCTGTGGTTCTCGGTGACCCAGAACGAACAGCGCACCCGCTTCACCATCCGCCAGGTCGACCCGGTCCGGCAGTGGAAACTCTCGCCCACCGACCTGGCATCGCTGGACAAATGGGACGGCTACACCGCGGCCAAGGAAGACATGTTCGCCTGGACCGATACCGAGACCGCGCCGTGGACCGTCGTGAAAAGCAACGACAAGAAACGCGCCCGGATCAACGCGATGCGCCACGTGCTGAGTAAGTTCGACTACGACAACAAGGACTACGAGGTGATCGGCCAGCCCGATCCGCTGATCGTGGGTCGCGCGCTTTCGGACTGACACGAAAGAGGGGTGCCATGCGTTCGCTGCTGGCGCTCCTGCTCTGGTTGGTGACCACCGCACTGCTGGCCGTCAGCGTCCCCGCGCTGTGGACCCAGCACAACATCGTCAGCGTGGACGGGTACTCCGACCTGGCGGCCGGCGCGGCCCGCAACCCCGCCCTGCAACAACCGATGGCCGCCGAGTTGACCGCGCAGGTGTCCGAGGCCACCGGGGCATCCGGTGTGCAGGCCACCCTGCTGGATGCGGCCGCCAACTCCTATACCGGCAGCCCGGTGTTCCCCGGTCAGTTCGCGGCGATCAACCGGGTGGCCCATCGTTGGCTGTTCACCAATGACGCGCAGGGCCGGTGGGTGGTGGACCTGTCGCCGATGCTGGCCGACAGTTCGATCCGGCAGACCCTGGACGGTTTCGGCGTCCAGGTGCCGACGAGCCTTGAGGTGTCGCTGACCTCCGAGCAGTCCGGCGGGCTGCGTCCCGGCCAGCTGCGGCCGGTCGCGCTGTGGGGTCCGTGGGTGAGCGTCGGGGTGGCGGTGCTGGCCGTCGTGTTCGCGCTGCTGACCCTGACGGCGTCGCGCAGACGCGGCAGAATGTTTGCCGCGCTGGGGGTTTCGGCGCTGCTGGTCGGTGCGGCCGGCTGGGCCGGTATCGAGATCGGCCGCCGCCACGTCGATGATGCGCTGAACCGGACCACCGGCAACATCCACGCGATCGCCGATGTGATGGTCGATCACGCCGTCGACAGCATGCACATGTGGCTGAACCTCACCCTGACCGTCGGCGGCGGCATGGTGATCATCGGGGTGATCGTGTCGTTGCTCAGCGGGCTGGGCGGATCACGTCAGGAAGACGTCCCCGCCGGCCGGCGGCGCTGAGGAGTTCAGCGACGGCCGCGCGGCGGTACCCGCTTGCCGCCGGTGGGTTGTGCCAGGCCCGCGGCCACCTCCAGTTCGAAGAGCGCGGGTTCGATCAGGTCCGCCATCTTGTGGATGTCCGCGGCCACCTCGGGGGTGGTGATGAAACCGAAATCGACCGAACCGCAGTAGCTGAAGCAGGTGACGTTGAGTGCCACGTCGAAGAGCAGCGGCCCCAGCGGCATCAGGCTCTCGACCTTGGCGCCGCCGAGATACAGCGGGAAGTCCGGGCCGGGCACATTGCTGATCACCACGTTCATCGGCGCGATCGCACTGCCGATCCCGCTGGCCGCATACGCGCGCGAGGCCAGCGCGAGCAGGCCCGGCGGCGTGGTCTCGGTGTATCCCATGATCTGGTTCGCGGTGAGCGCCTTGGCCATCTCCTTGGCGCCCTGGGTGTAGGTGTAGATGGCCTTGATGCGTCTGGCCGGGTCGGCGATATCGCTGGCGAGCACGACCGTCATGGCCGACACCTGGTTGCCCACCGCCGTGTCGGACTCCGAACGGGTGGACACCGGGACCTGCGAGACCAGCGATTTCTCCGGTAACTCGTTGCGTTCCTTGAGGTATTCGCGCATGGCGCCGGACACCAGGGCCAGCACCACGTCGTTGAGCTTGACGCCGAACGCCTCCTTGACCGCCTTGACCCGTTCCAGCGGGACCCTGGCCCCGGCCACCCGGCGGTGCGGTGAGATCGGCGCGTTGAAACGCACTGTCGGACCGTCGAAATAGCGCGGGGGCTTGTTGTCGATCCCGCGCACCGCGATCTGCTGGCGCACGGTCTGCTCGATGAGCCGCGCGATCCGGTAGGGCGTCTTGACGCCGAGGTTGATCAGCCCGTTGACGAAGCGCACCTCGGGGCGGGGCAGCCCGACGCCGACGAGGGAGCGGTCGACGTCGACGGCGGGTGGGCGCGGCTCGGGGGTCACGTCGAACAGGATCTCGGTGAGGCCGGCGCCGGAGACACCGTCGACGACGGCGTGGTGCATCTTGGTGATGATCGCGACGCGACCGTCCTTGAGTCCCTCGATCCACCACAGTTCCCACAGCGGCTTGGACCGGTCGAGCTTGTAGGACATGAGCCGGCCGGCGAGTTCGTCGAACTCCTTGCGGCCGCCCGGGGCAGGCACCGCGATGCGCCGGATGTGGAAGTCGATGTCGAGGTCGTCGTCCTCGACGAACCACGGCCGGTCCATCCCCATGGGGGCACCGGTCACCCGCCAGCGCAACTGGGGGAGTTCGGGCAACCGGCTGGCGACGAGTTCGCGGACGCGTTCGAAGCTGAAGTCGGGGGCATCGGTCGGGTCGCATATCGCGCAGGCTCCGATGTGCATGTGCCAGCCGTCGGTTTCGGCGAACCAGAATGCTGCGTCCACGCTCGATAGCCGGCTCATGGGGGGAGCGTACTGGGAAGCTCTTGACTCGTAGTGCGAATCCGCCCTACGTTGATTCGGTAATTAGACAATCTAATCTCGAATAATCGAGAGGGCCGACCGTGGCGCCGTTCACGCTTCGCTTCGACATGCGTTCCCAGTCGCCGGGCGCCGCGACATCCGAGTTGTACGCCGCGGCGAGCGCGATGTCGGCATGGGCCGAGACCCGAGGCTGTGTGGCGGCCGTGCTGTGCGAGCACCATTGCGCCGCAGACGGTTACCTGCCCTCGCCGCTGCTGCTGGCCGCCGCCATCGCCGCGCGCACCGAACAATTGATGCTCAACCTGGTGATCCTGCTGCCGTTCTACGATCCGGCCCGACTCGCCGAGGACATCGCGGTGCTCGACCACATCAGTGCGGGACGCGCCAGCTATGTGTTCGGGATCGGTTATCGGCAGCAGGAATTCGACCACTTCGGCCTGTCGCTCTCGGACCGCGGACGCCTGGCCGACGAGAAGTTGGGGATTCTGCGTGCGCTGCTACGCGGTGAGGTCGTGCAGCGCGACGGCCGGCGGATGGTCGCCACGCCACCACCGCGCACGCCGGGCGGGCCGGTGATGATGTGGGGTGGCGCCAGCCTGGCCGCGGCCCGGCGGGCCGGCCGCAACGGTCTGGGGCTGCTGGCCAACGGGGTCGTCCCCGGCATGCGGGAGGCCTACGACACGGCGTGCCGCGATCACGGCCACGAGCCGGGATTCGTCCTGCTGCCCGACCGCGAGACGGTGACCAATTGCTTTGTCGCCGACGATGTCGACGCCGCCTGGAGCGAGATCGGCGAGTACCTGCTGCACGATGCGCGGTCCTATTCGGAGTGGAATCCCGACAACGAGGTCTCGGCCAACATCACTCATGTCGGGACGGTCGAGGAACTCCGCGAGACCTCACGCACCCACGTGATCCTGTCCACCGGGGAAGCCACCCGGCGGGCGGCCGCCGGCGAGATGTTCAACGTCTCACCGTTGTGCGGCGGGATTCCACCCGAGATCGCATGGCCCTACCTGGAGCGCATCGGCGCGATCGGCTAGCGCTCGTCACGCCGCAGCTTCTCCAACGCCAGCGCGGCCCTGGTGTCCAGCGGCACCCGCTCGGCCTTGGTGATCGCGGACGTGATGGCCAGCGCGATGAGCACATCGGCGGCCGTGATGAACAATCCCGCCCAGTACATCCACTTGATGGTGGTGTCCGGTTGGGCGCCGAAGTAGGTGAACAGGAAGATCGGCCCGACGATGCCGCAGAGCAGCGTGAACGCCTGGATGACGAGATAGCGCCTGAACACCGAGAATCCGGACATCGGCGTCAGCATAGCGGCGGCACGGGTAACCCGGGTGAAATGACACCGACACCAGAGGGTATTGCGCCGGAACTACTTTCGTGGCGATGAAGACTCTTTCCAGCCCCGCTGTGCAGATCGGTATCGCGGCAGTCGGCGGTATCGCGTTCGGTCTGCTCGTCGGCGAGTGGGCCGCGAATCTGAAGTTCGTCGGAGACATGTTCATCCGGCTCATCCAGATGTCGATCGTGCCGCTGGTGGTGGCCTCGGTCATCGTGGCCACCGCATCGATGACGGGCGCGGGCACCGGCCGGATCGCCTTCCGCACCTTCAAATGGATGCTCGGGTTCTCCTTCGTCGCGGCGGTGCTGGCCTGGCTGCTCAGCACGCTGATCCAGCCCGGTGCGGGCATGGTCTTCACCCAGGAACTCGATCCCGCGCTGCAGGAGTCCGCGGGGGAGGCGCTGGGCTGGCAGGAAACGCTGCTGAACTTCGTCTCGACCAACATCTTCAACGCGATGTCGACGGCCACGATGGTCCCCATCATCGTCTTCTCGCTGCTGTTCGGCATCGCGCTACGCAGCCACATCAACTCCCGCGGCGACGATTCGGTGCTCGGCTTCATCGATCAGATCCAGCAGATCGTGCTGACCATGATCCGGCTGGTGATGTACATCGCGCCCCTCGGCGTCTTCTGCCTGCTCGCCGCGCTGGCCGGGGATGTGGGTTTCTCGGTCGTCACCACGGCGCTGAAGTACCTCGGCACCACGCTGCTCGGGGTGCTCATCCTGTTCACGCTGTTCGTGCTCGTCGTCACGGTGCGCACCCGGCTGAGCCCCTGGAAACTGCCGGACAAGCTTGCCGAGCAGACCGCGATCGCGATCACCACCACCAGTTCGGCGGTGACCTTCCCGACCGTGCTGCGCAACGCTGTCGAGAAGGTCGGCGTCAGTCAGAAGGTCGCCAACTTCACCCTGTCCATCGGGCTGACGATGGGCTCCTACGGCGCCGTCCTGAACTACATGATCGTGGTGATGTTCCTGGCCCAGGCGGGGGATATCAACCTGAGCTTCGGTCAGATCGCCCTCGGCATGGCGCTCGCGATCCTGCTCAACATGGGCACCATCACCGTCCCCGGCGGCTTCCCGGTCGTCGCGATGTTCCTGGCGACCTCACTGGGGCTGCCGTTCGAGGCGGTCGGCCTGCTGATCGCCGTCGACTGGTTCGCCGGGATCTTCCGCACCTTCCTCAACGTCAACGGGGACACCTTCGTGGCGATGCTCGTCGCCAACGCCGACGACGAGATCGACCGCGACGTCTACAACGGCACGAAATCGGTCACCGCCGAGGAACTCGACCTCGACGAGTACAGCGACGCTCTCGCCCGTGCGGACCAGGCGGACTAACTGCCGATGGTCCGCCACAGGTAGCGGTAGATCAGCGCCGCCCGGAAGGCGGCCTGCGAATTGTCCGCCGCACCACCGTGTCCGCCTTCGATGTTCTCGTAGTAGCTCACCGGGTGACCGGCCTCCTCCAGGGCGGCCGTCATCTTGCGGGCATGCCCCGGGTGCACCCGGTCATCCCGGGTCGAGGTGGTGATCAGGATCGGCGGATAGCGGCGCTCGGGCGAAATATTCTGATACGGCGAGTATTTCGAGATAAACTCCCAGTCGGCGGGATCATCGGGGTTGCCGTACTCGGCCACCCAGGAGGCACCGGCCAGCAGCAGGTGGAACCGTTTCATGTCCAGCAGCGGCACGCTGCACACCAACGCGCCGAACAGGTCCGGGTAGCGCGTGAGCATGATGCCCATCAGCAGGCCGCCGTTGCTGCCGCCCTGCGCGCCCAGTCGTGCCACGGTGGTCACCCCGCGTGTCACCAGATCTCGTGCCACCGCGGCGAAATCCTCGTCCACGAGGTGGCGGCCCGCGCGCATCGCCTGGGTGTGCCAGCCCGGCCCGTATTCACCGCCGCCGCGGATGTTGGCCAGCACGTAGGTGCCACCCCGGGCCAGCCACAACCGGCCCAGCACCCCGTCGTAGCCCGGTGTGCGCGACACCTCGAACCCGCCGTACCCGCCCAGCAGCGTCGGCCCCGTCGAGTCCGGCCTGCCGACCACGAAATACGGGATCCGGGTGCCGTCGGCGGAGGTGGCGAAGTGCTGGGAGACCTCGATACCGGTCGCGTCGAAGAAGCCGGGCGCCTGCTTGATCTGGGTGACCGGGCCGTCCGGTGTGCCGTGCAGGAGCTGCGACGGCGTGACGAAACCGCTTGAATCCAGGAAGATCTCGTCGCCGTGCGAGTCGGCGCCGGCGATCACGGTGTTGGCGTTCGGCGGCACCCCGGGCAGATCGGCCGCCGTCCACTCGCCGGGGGTGAAGATCTGCACCTGGCTGGCGACGTCGGCGAGCGTGACCACCACCAGTCTGTCCCGTGTCCACGAGTACTGATGCAGGCTGGTGCGGGCGTCCGGTTCGAACACCACGGTCAGGTTCTTTGTGCCCGAGACGAATTCGGTATAGCTGGCCGCCAGCAGCGACCCGGCGGAGAATCCGTCCCAGTCGGTGCGCAGTTCGATGAGCAACCAGTCGTGATGCACCGACACGCTGGCGTCGGTGGGTGCGTCGACGCGCAGCAGCTCCTCGCCGCGCAGTTCGTAGATCTCGTCGTTGAAGAAGTCGACCGCGCGGCTGATCATGGTCCGCTCGAAACCGGGGGTGCGGTCCACCGAGGCCGCGACGATCACATCGGCCTGCTCTCCGGCGTAGACGGTCACCGCGTCGGCTAGGGCGTCCCCGCGCCGCCAGCGCTTGACCAGCCGGGCGTAGCCGGAGTCGGTCAGCGAATCCGGTCCGAAGTCGGTGCCGACCAGGACGGTGTCCTCGTCGGCCCAGGTGATCTGGGTCTTGGCTTCGGGTAGCTCGAATCCGCCGGTCACGAATTCACGTGTGCGCATGTCGAATTCCCGTACGACGACGGCGTCGGCGCCGCCACGGGACAGGCTGATCAGCGCCAGCGCATGGTCGGGTTCGATGACATCGGCGCCGGCCCACACCCAGTTCTCGTCGTCGGCGGCCGCCAGCGCGTCGACGTCGATGACCACGTCCCACTCGGGGGCATCGGTGCGATAGCTCTCCAGCGTGGTGCGTTGCCACAGCCCGCGCGGATTGGTCTCGTCACGCCAGAAGTTGTAGAGGAACTCCCCGCGCCGGCGCACGTACGGGATGCGGGCGTCGGTGTCGAGCACCTGCAGTGCCTCGGCGCGCATGGCCTCGAACTCGTCATCGCCGAGATCGGCCAGGGTCGGGTCGTTGTGCCTGCGCACCCAGTCCAGGGCGTCGTCGCCGGTGACGTCTTCGAGCCAGAGATGCGGGTCAGAACTCATGCCTCAATTCTTACCGTGCGCGTAGCCTGGGCACATGACCAGCCGAGCCCTGATCACCGCTGCCGCCGCGGACCTGTTGGGCACGCTGCAGAAGCGGCACGGGGCCTTGATGTTTCATCAGTCCGGCGGATGCTGCGACGGGTCGTCGCCGATGTGTTACCCGGACGGGGACTTCATCGTCGGCGACCGGGACATCCTGCTGGCCGTGCTCGACGTCGGTGACGGCGTCCCGGTGTGGATCTCCGGCCCGCAGTTCGAGGCCTGGAAACACACCCAGTTGGTGATCGATGTCGTCCCGGGCCGCGGTGGCGGCTTCAGCCTGGAGTCCCCGGAGGGCATGCGTTTTCTGAGCCGGGGACGGGTGTTCACCGACGAGGAGACCGCCGCACTGGCCGCCCCGATCACCGGGGCGCAGTACGAGGCGGGCACGCGACCCGAGCACGAGGGCACCCGCATCGTGGCCGCGGCCGACGAGGCGTGCCCGGTGCCACAACGCTTGGGCTGAACTTCTTCACTTCATGTGTTCAGATAGACACATGAAGTCTCCGGCGATCGCGCTGGCCGTCGTGCTGGTGGCCGGGTGCGCCGCGCCCTCCGGTGATGCCGACTCCGATCAGATCGTGCTGTCCGACGGCTACGTGCTCGGCGGCTACAACCCGGTCAACGGCTATGCCGAGACCGGCGTCTCCCCGATCTATGACGGGCTGTACCGGCCCGTCGCCACCACCGACACCGCCCTGCCGGACCTGGCCCCGGCACTGGCATCCGAACCGCCCCAACCGGCCGGGCCCAACACCTGGCGCCTGCCGCTGCGTTCCGGCGTCACGTTCTCCGACGGCAGCGCACTGGATTCCGCCGATGTCGTCGCCACCTACCAGGCGGTGCGTGATCCGGCGGTGGCCTCCGAGATCGCCACCTCCGTGGCGCCGATCCTGCGCGTCCGCGCCGACGGCCCCGACGCCGTCACCGTCGAACTGAACACCGCCGCCGACCCGCGCCCCTACCTGCTGCTGGGCATCCTGCCGTCGGAGAAGGTCGAGGCCGGCCCTGCGGCCGACTGGGCGGTGAACACCGCGCCGGTGGGCACCGGGCCGTACCGGCTGGAAAGCCTGCGCCCGGACCAGGCCGTCATGGTCGCGCGCGAGGACTATTGGGGTGAGCCCGCTCAGATCAAGCGGGTCGTCTACACCTACACCCCCGATGACAATGCCAGGGCGCAGGCGATGGTCGCAGGCACTGCCGACGGCACCAGCCTGCCGCCGCGGCTCATCGACTCCGTCGAGCGCGACGGCATCCGGACCGTCGGCGTCGAATCGGCGGACTGGCGCGGGGTGGCCCTGCCCGCAGGCGACCCGTTCACCGCGGACCCGCAGGCGCGGCTGGCGATGAACATCGGTGTGGACCGGGAGGCACTGGTCCGCGATGTGCTGGTCGGATACGGCCGGGTGGCGAGTACACCGGTGGCCGCCGTCTACGGCGACGCCTACGACCCGGACGCGCAGTACCGGTACGACCTGGAGCGCGCCAGGACGCTGCTCGATGCGGCCGGCTGGCGCGCCGGGGCCGATCAGATCAGGGAAAAGGGCGGTGCCCGAGCCACTTTCGAGCTGCTGTACAACGCGCAGGACACGCTGCGGCGCGATATCTCGGTCGCCTTCGCCGCGGCGATGAAACCGCTCGGTATCGACATCCGGCCGCGCGGGACCAGCTGGGACGAGATCGACACCCGCTTCGCCGATGCCGCGGTGCTGCTGGGCGGCGGCTCGACGCCCTACAGCATCGACTCGCAGGTCCATGACACCCTGCACACCCGGGTGCCGGACTCCTCGCCCTACTCGAACCCCGGGAACTTCACCGCGCCCGGGCTCGACGAGCTGCTGGAGCGGGCGAGCGCTTCGCCGTCCGGAACCGCCAAGGACGAGCTGTACCGCCGTGTGCAGGCCGTCTATGCGGCCGAGCCGTCGCACGTCTTCCTGGTATTCCTCGACCACGCCTACGGCTACCGGGATCTGGGTTGGCAGCAGAGCGCACCCATCCTGGAACCGCATGCGCACGGGGTCGGCTGGGGCCCGTGGTGGAACCTGGCGGCCTGGAAACGATGACATGGACGCGGTGAGGCTGCTCGGGATCCGTGCCGCCGTCGCGATCCCGCTGACCGTCGCGATCTCGGCGGCGATGTTCTGGGTCGCCTCGCTGTCGCCGTTCGATCCGCTGGCCGCCTATCTGGGATCCAACTACCAGTTCGCCACCGAGTCCCAGCGGGCGGCGATGCGGGCCGCCTATGAGACCGATATGCCGTGGTGGCGAGCATGGTGGCAGTGGATGGGCGGACTGGCGCACGGCGACCTCGGGTGGTCGTCCACCCAGTCCCAGCCGGTCGCGACGGTGCTGACCGAACGGATGCCGTTCACGCTGCTGCTCTCCGGTGCCGCGCTGCTGACGGCCGCGGCGGTGGCGGTCGTGGCGGGCTGTATCGCCGGGATGCGCAGCGGCGGAGTCATCGACCGGGTCTGCACCGGCGTCGCAGTGGTGTTCGCCGCGGTGCCGCCCTTCGTGGTGTCCCTGGCGCTGGTGCTGGTCGTCGCGGTCGGGCTGCGCTGGCTGCCGGCGTCCGGCGCGGTGGCGCCGGGCGCGGACTACACCGTCGCCGGTGTGCTGCGGCACGCCATCCTGCCGTGGGTCGCACTGACGGTGTCCCAGATTCCGTGGCTGCTGCTGACCACCCGCACCGCGGTGGTGGCGAGCACCCAGTCCGACGCGGTGCGGGGGGCACGGGCCCGCGGTGTGCACGGCTGGGCGCTGCTGCGCGGACACGTCGCGCCGGTGTCGGTGCTGCCCACCCTGGCGCTGCTGGGCACCCGGCTGCCCGAGCTGATCGCCGGAGCGGCCATCGTCGAGACCGTGTTCGGCTGGCCCGGCATGGCCGCGGTCCTGGTGGAATCGGCCGCAGCCCTGGACTTTCCGCTGCTCGCCGCGCTGACGGTCGGGGCTGCCCTCGCGGTGCTTGCCGGTTCGGCGCTGTCGGATGCCGCGGCCGTGGCCATCGACCCGAGGGTGAGGATCGCAGCATGAGGTGGCCGTGGATCGTGCTCGCCGTCATCGGGCTGGCCGCCGTCGGTATCCCGCTGGTGGCCGGGGAACAGGTCGCCGATTTCTCGGTGGCGCTGCGGCCGCCGGGGGTCGGGCATCTCGCGGGCACCGACCATTCCGGGTATGACCTGCTGGTCCGCACCGCCGAGGGCCTGCGGGTGTCGCTGCTGATCGCCGTGGTGTGCGCGGTGGTCGCGACGGTGCTGGGCCTGGCCATCGGGGTGGCCGCCGCGCTGCTGGGCGGCTGGGTCGATGCCGTGGTGATGCGGCTGGTCGACGGGTTCAACGCGCTGCCCCATCTGGTGGTGGGCATCGTGATCGCGGCCATGTGGCGGGGTGAACCGCTGGCCATCATCGCCTCGATCGCGCTGACGCACTGGCCGGCGGTGGCCAGGGTGGTGCGCGCCGAACTGCTGGCGGTCGCCGACGCCGGGTGGATCCAGACCGCGCGGTTGGCCGGTGCCTCCCGTTGGTTCATCGCCCGTGGCCACCTGCTGCCCGCGGTGACCGGTCAGGCGCTGGTCGCCATGGTCATGTTGCTGCCGCACGCGGTGTGGCACGAATCCACGCTGTCGTTCCTCGGGGTCGGGCTCTCCCCGGACCGGGCCAGCCTCGGCACGCTGCTCAGCGAGGCCCGCGGCGATGTGCTGTCCGGCGCGTGGTGGACGCTGGTGGTCCCCGCGGCGGCGCTCATCGTGACCGCGCTGGCGTTCGCGGCCGTCGGCACCCTGGTGCGTGAGCGTCACCGTCCACCGGTGGGGCAGGTCTGGTGAGCGCGAGCGTGCGGGACCTGATCGTGGACATCGCGGTCCGGCGCCGCGGCACGGAGACGGTGCGGGTGCTCGACGGGGTGGATCTGGACGTGCCCGGCGGGCGGGTCACCGCGCTGGTCGGCGAGTCGGGCTGCGGCAAGTCGCTGGTGGCCGCCGCGCTGAGCGG
>Ga0075364_10001733_pt1 | contig 12006 bp, 12 predicted proteins | sample EndMetdeltDD1764_FD_71517 | JGI IMG/M metagenome (GOLD analysis project Ga0075364, IMG submission 71517) | Populus endosphere microbial communities from Tennessee, USA - Endosphere MetaG P. deltoides DD176-4 | ecosystem: Host-associated > Plants > Roots > Endosphere | place: USA: Tennessee... | reverse complement strand
GATCAGCGTCAGCGCGAAATCGTTGGAAAGCTGCGGCGATTGCAGGCTGAAGGCACTGTCCGGCGGCGGCAGGGCGAGCGGCTGGTTGCTGGCCGGGGTCGGCTGCGGGGCGGCTTCCGGCGCCTTGCCCGACTGATAGTTCTTGTAGGCGAGATAACCGAGACCGGCGACAGCCGCGATACCGCCGATCGTCGCCACATTACCGGCGAGCTTGCGGCCCGTCTTTGTGCCGAGGATAGCGGCAGCGATGCCGGCGGATTTCAGGGGATTGTTCTTCGCAATATCGCCGAACTGGCCTGCCCGGTCACGCACGCTTCCCGAAAGACCCGGCACCTGCGAACCGAGGAACTGGTCTAGAAGCTTCTTGGCGTCGAACATTCAAATCTCCTGATCGTGAAAACACTGACCCGGAGATAGGGATTGAACCTGCGAAATCAAAATAGATGACGAAAATGTCATGAGGCGGCCCGCGTAACGGACCGCCTCATGCAAAAAGAGCGAAGTGCCGACACTCAGGCCTTCAGCGCAAAGGCTTCCGAAGCGAGCTTGGTGATGCCGGCCCAGTCGCCGGCGGCAATCAGTTCCTTCGGAGCAACCCAGGAGCCGCCAACGCAGATGACGTTCGGCAGCGACAGGTAGTCCTTGGCATTGTTCAGCGAAATGCCGCCGGTCGGGCAGAACATGGTACCGGCAAGCGGCGAGGACCATGCCTTCAGCATGGCAGCGCCACCGTTCTGTTCGGCGGGGAAAAATTTCATCACGTCATAACCGGCTTCGCGCAGCGTCATGACATCGCTCGGGGTTGCCGTGCCCGGCAGAAGCGGAACCGGAGAATCGTTGGCGGCAGCAAGCACGCTCGGCGAAACGCCCGGAGACACGATGAAGGTCGAGCCGGCCTTGACGGCGGCTTCGTAGTCCTTCGAATTCAGAATGGTACCGGCACCGACATTGGCCCCTTCCACTTCCGCAGCAACCGCCTTGATGGCGTCGAGAGCTGCCGGCGTGCGCAGCGTGATCTCGATGGCGCGCAGGCCACCGGCGACAAGCGCCTTTGCAAGATCGACCGCCGATTTCGCGTCGTCAACGATCAGAACCGGAACAACCGGCTGCAGCTTGAGGATAGAAAGAACTTTTTCGGTCTTACCGTTCATCATGACATCCATCTGAAACGATTAAAGTGGCCCTGAAATACTCCCCGCACCTGAGCATGTCGAGGGAAAATGCCGTTGCGACACAATGCGGGGCTGGTCGAAAGTGTCGCATTGCCATAGGTTTGCTGTCAACGGACGGGGTACCCATGGCCAAGGAAATCGAACGCAAATTTCTGGTAGCAGACGACGGCTGGAAGGCGGATGTCAGCGCCACCTACACGTTCCTGCAAGCCTATATCGCAACCGGCGACGATCGCTCCATCCGCGTGCGCATCATCGACGGCGAAAAAGCGCGGCTGACCATCAAGATCGGCCGCGAAATGCTGGTGCGCGACGAGTTCGAGTACGACATTCCGGTCTCGGACGCCGAGGAACTGATGCAGTCGGCAATCGGCATCGTTCTCGAAAAAACGCGCCACAAGATCGAGTATCGCGGCTTTACATTCGAGGTCGATGAGTTTGCAGGCTTTTACCACGGCCTCACCGTCGCCGAAGTGGAGATGCAGAGCGAACACGATACGCCGGACCTGCCGGCATGGCTGGGCCGCGAAGTGACCGGCGACAAACGATATTCCAACATGGCAATGGCGACGAACGAAAACCTCAGCGAGGAACTGGGTCATGGCCTTTCGAATCCGCCCCTCTGAACCGTTCAGCCGGGAATTTCGCAGCATCGCCGAAACCCAGCTTGGCCGCGCCATCGAATTGCTGGAAGAAGAGCCGGACGGCCCGCACAAGGCGATCCACGATGCCCGCAAACGTTTCAAGCGGGTGCGCGCGCTTTACCGGCTGATCGAGCCGGATGCCAAAACCTTTCGCCGTTCGGAAAACGCCCGCATTCGCGATGTCGCGAAATCCCTAGCCGCCGTGCGCGATGCGACGGCACTGGTGGAAACGACCGAATATCTGGTCGGCGATGCCGTGTCGGCGGAAGAAATCGCCGCCCTCACCTTCGCATCGAACGCGCTGATTGCGCGGCGCGATCGCATCATCACTGATGAAACCGATCTTGAGGACAAGATTGCCGCCGCCATCGAGCAATGCCACGCAGCAATCGACGCGCTTCTGGCGCTAGACCTCAGCGACAATGCCCGCAAGATGGCCAAATGTCTGGGCAAGGCATGGCACAAACAGCACAACAGCGCGGTGTCGGCCCTTTCCGCCTGCCATAAGGAACCCGAGGCCGACGTATTTCACGAATTGCGCAAGGCCGGTCAGATCTACTGGATGCACCTGTCGCTGCTGCAGGATATCTGGCCATCCGCCATGCGCGCCAAGCATGACGATGCCAAGGCGCTGGTCGAAATCCTCGGCCACGAACATGATCTGTCGGTTCTGACCCAGCTGATCAACGAACAACCGGAGCTTTTCGGCGATGGCGATACGATGGCGCGGCTTCTCGGCGCCGTCATCGCCAAACAGCAGGCGCTGCGACAACAGGCGCTGGCAATGGCCGACACCGTGTTTGCGCAGGATGGCGAACAGGAAAGCCGGATCATCACATTGCTCTGGCGGACGGCTGCCAGGATATCCTGATCATTTGTCACGATACAGGCCATTGCGAAGACGCGGCCAAAATTGTATTTCCAGCCCCATGACCGAAAACCAGACCCTTCCGCGCCCCCAAGCCACGGGCGCATTTCTCGTGGCTGCCCTTTATCATTTTGCCCGTTTCGAGCGTTTCGAAAGCGTGCAAAAGCCGCTGCAGGCGTTCTGCGATAAAAACGGCATCAAGGGCACGCTGCTGATCGCGCGCGAGGGCATCAACGGCACGGTGGCCGGCACGGATGCGGGTATTGCCAAATTGCTCGCTTACCTGCGCGCCATGCCGGAATTTTCCGGGCTGGAGCACAAGGAAAGCCGCGCGTCGAAAATGCCGTTCGTGCGCATGAAGGTGAAGCTCAAGAAAGAGATCGTCACCATGGGCGTCGAGGATATCGACCCCAACCGCATCGTCGGCACCTATGTCGATCCAAAGGACTGGAACGCGCTGATCTCCGATCCGGAAACCATCCTGATCGACACGCGCAACGACTATGAGACGGCCATCGGCATCTTCAAGGGCGCGGTCGATCCGAACACCAAGACCTTTCGCGAATTCCCGGACTGGGTGCGCAACAATGCCGGCCTGCACAACAAGCCGAAAATCGCCATGTATTGCACCGGCGGCATCCGCTGCGAGAAGGCCACCGCCTTCATGAAGCAGGAAGGCTTTGAGGACGTTTATCACCTCAAGGGCGGCATCCTGAAATATCTTGAGGAAGTGCCGGAAGAAGAAAGCCTGTGGGAAGGCGCCTGTTTCGTGTTCGACGAACGTGTCTCGGTGGAGCATGGCCTGAAGGAAGGCAATCACAAGCTCTGCCACGCCTGCCGCAACCCGATCACGGCCGAAGAAGTCACCTCGGATAAATACGAGGAAGGCGTGTCCTGCTCCAACTGCTATGACAGCCGCACCGAAGAAGACCGCCTGCGTTATCGCCAGCGCCAGCTTCAGATCGCGCTCGCCAAAAAGCGCGGCCAGAAACATATCGGCGGGTGATGAAAAACGCGCGGCTGATCTGTCTCGATATCCCGGACGATTACCAGTTCATGGACCCGGCTCTGGTGGAACTGCTGATGGCCAAGGTGGCTCGGTATTTGTGAGAATGCCAGCCCGAAAATGTTCGTTCCATCTGCCCCTCAAAAAGACAGGTTGCAGGCATCTGCCTTTAAACACATAGTCGCATCATCAACACTGTAGAGCGCCGGATTGCGATGGGTGAAGCAGGATGAATGCACAGCGTCCCACTCAGACAACGAAGGATAACCCGGCTCATGGGCTCCACGAGCAGATCATGCAGTCGCTCATGGAGATCCAGCGCGAACTCTCTTCGGTCACCACAAAGACGGATCGTGTCATCACTGATATCGGCAGGCTGGATGATCGCCTCGACAAGGTCAGAAGCAAGATCTCGCGCTTCGAAGGTGTCGCTTTTGGTGCCGGTATCGTCATCGTTCTGTTTGCCAGCATGCTGTGGTGGCTTGTCGGTGATCAGATGACGCAGATCAGGGATCAGTTACAGATATTTCAGCAGCAGACCACACACACCGCTCCCTGATCAGCCTCGAAGCTTGCCGCGCTGTTCCATCAGCATCCGCCCGATCGCATCCCCCGGCATCGGTTTTCCGAAGAAATACCCCTGCAATTCATCACAGCCACTGAGCCGCAGGACCTTTGCCTGATCCTCGGTCTCCACCCCTTCCGCCGTGACCGGAATGTCGAGCGCGCGCGCCAAGGCCACCGTCGCCTGCAACAGGTCGACGGCGCTTCCGCCTTCCGCAACAGTCGCCACCAGCGACTGATCGATCTTCATGCGGTCGAAACCGAACTGGCGCAGGTAACCGACACTGGAGAAGCCTGAACCAAAGTCGTCGAGTGCGATCTTCACGCCGATAGCCTTCAGGCTGTCGATCGCCACCAGCGCGCGGGCCGGATTGCGGATGAAATAGCTCTCCGTCATTTCCAGCGTGATACGGCCGGGATCGACATCGAGATCACGAAATGTCTGGCTGACATGACCGGCAAAGGCCGGGTCGCGGAACTGACCGGGTGAGATGTTGACCGCAAGCCGCAGGTCCGGCCATTGCCGCACGGCCCGGCAGGCCGTGCGCAGCACGCTCAGACCCAATTGATCGATCATGCCGGTCTGTTCGGCCACGCCGATGAAGATTTCCGGGCTGACCGGGCCGTATCCAGCGCGGTTCCAGCGCGCCAAGGCTTCCACAGACACCATTCGCCCGTCACGCGCATCGACAACCGGCTGATAGACGACACCGATTTCACTGTTCTCGATCGCCTTTCGCAGGTCGATTTCCAGCTTGTTGCGTTCTTCACGCTCGGCATCCATGCTCGGCGCATAAACGGTCCAGCGGCCACGTCCCTCTTCCTTGGAGCGGTACATCGCCATATCGGCGCGCCGCAGCAATTCCTCGCCGGTAACCGTACCGCGTGCCGAAACGGCGACACCGATACTCGTGCCGACCACGGCCACACGCTCGCCAATCACAAACGGTTCTGCAAAGAAACCGAGAATACGTTCGCACAGTTCCGGCACCACCGCTTCCTGCGCGCGCGTATTCATGGCGATGGCGAACTCGTCGCCCCCGACACGCGCAATGGTCGCTTGCCCGCCGATCAGCGCCGAAAGGCCCGCCGATACGCCGCGAATAAGGTTGTCGCCGGTGCCATGACCATAGGCATCGTTGACCTCCTTGAAACCGTCGAGATCGAGGTAAAGCAGAAGCACATCGTCGCCATCCTTCTGCGCAGAGAAAACCAGATTATCGAGGCTGGCAAACAGGCCATACCGATTGGCGAGCCCGCTCAAGGGATCCAGCCGCGAAAGCTCCACTGCCGCCTGTTCCTCGGCCTTGATCTGGCGGAGCAGCCGTGAACCGCTGACGAAAAGAAGAATGAAATAGATCGCCACCATGGTGAGAGCCCCGATGACGAGCGGTTGCACCTGCACGAGGCTGGCATTGCCCGGCAGGCGCGAGGCCCAGCCGAGAGAACCGATCGGTTTTCCGTCCACATCACGGATCTCGACATGGTTTGCGGTCGTTTCTCCAGCCCCAAGAAGGCGAAGGCCGCTGATAACATAGGTCCGCGCCATGCCCTTGATGTCGTTTTCATGCAGATTGCGCATCAGAACCAGATAACGGCGCTGAGCCGGTTCGTGGTCGATACGCCCGCTCTTCTGGCGCACCAGGCCGATAGCGACCGCAGCGAGCCCGCGGCTGGTGCGGATGAACGAATTGCCTTCCGGTGTCGCCTCGGCCGCCGCATTGCGCACACCGTCGAACAACGTCTTGAAGGAAGGATCGAAATAGCGGTCGATCGTCCAGTCCGCCGGTGCTCCACCCTCATAGGTCATAAGCGCCCGGCCTTCGGCATCCAGCACGATAGCCACATCGAAGAGGTTGTTGTTGGCAGTCATGTCGCCGAAATTGCTGACCACCCAGTCCATGCCCTCGGGATCGTAGACAAACCGGTCGGCATCGTCCCATGCCGCATAGTCGTTCAGCGTTGCCCCAAGGTGATTGCGAAAGGTCTGTAGCGCACCGAGCGTGGTTTCGCGCGAACGTTCATCGTCCAGCTGGTTGGCATGGTCACCGACGCGACCCAGCGCGGTCAGCACCATGATGGTGACGATCACCATCACAGCCGCAAAAATGATCAGCAGCGAGCGCACAAGCGAACGGCGCTGTGCGGCAGAAGTCTGCTTCTTACGCGACGATAAAACCCGCATATTGTCCCCCGAACCCAGGATACGTTGCGAGGGTTCACATTTTGTTTATCGTGGCGACGTCAGCTACGCAAATCCCCTCATAAAAAAGACGGCCCGGCAAAACCGGACCGTCTACTATCGTTTGAAGGCAAGCAGCCAGCGATTACCAGGAAGCGATGATCGCGCCCTTGTACTGTTCGTCGATGAACTTGCGGATGCTGTCATCGTGATAGGCTTCGACCAGTGTCTTGGCCCAGGGCTGATCCTTGTCGGCAGTGCGCACAACGATGATGTTGGCGTAAGGCGACTCGTCACCTTCGATGGCGATGGAATCGTTGCGCGGGTTGAGGCCCGCTTCCATGGCGTAGTTGGTGTTGATGACGGCGGCATCGACGTCATCGAGCGAACGCGGCAGCTGGGCAGCGTCGATTTCAGCGAACTCGATTTTCTTCGGGTTTTCGATGATATCGTTGACGGTAACCTTGATGCCGGCATCGTCCTTGAACTTGATCACGCCCTTGGAAGCCAGAACCAGAAGCGCGCGACCACCATTGGTCGGATCGTTCGGGATGGCAACGGTCGAACCTTCCTTCAGTTCTTCGAGGGTCTTCACCTTCTTGGAATAGACGCCCATCGGGGTGGTGATGGTCTTGCCAACGCTGACGAGATCGAACTTGCGGTCAGCGATCTGGTTGTCGAGGTAAGGCTGGTGCTGGAAGGAGTTGGCCTGGATGTCACCATCGTTCAGCGCCTGGTTCGGCACGACATAGTCGGAGAACTCGAGGATCTCGATGTTGAGACCCTTGGTCTTGGCGACTTCCTTGACCTTCTCCATGATGTTGGCATGTTCGCCCGGCGTCACGCCGACCTTGATGTCTTCTGCCAGAGCCGAGCCGGCGGCCAGAACTGCGAATGCAGCAGCAAGTACGAGTTTTTTCATTGGGTGTCTCCTTATCGTGTTTTTGAGAAGTACCGGTTGTTGTTTTTGATTACGCCAGAACTCAGTTCTTGCGATTGCGTTTATCGACCTTGCGCGCCGCCGCATCGCCTGCGCTCTGAACGAGCTGGACGAGCACGATCAGCACCGCGACGACAGACACCATCATTTCCGGCATGAAGCGCTGGTAACCGTAACGGATGGCAAGGTCGCCGAGACCGCCGCCGCCAACCACACCGACCATGGCCGAGTAACCGATCAGGCTCACCATCGCCATCGTCAGCACGGTGATCAGCGCGGGGCGAGCTTCAGCCAGCAGAACCTTGAAGACGATCTGCATCGGTGTCGCACCCATGGCGCGCGCAGCTTCGATCAGGCCCTTGTCGATCTCGCGGATTGCACCTTCGACGAGGCGCGCAAAAAACGGGATCGTGGCGACCGTCAGCGGTACGATGGCCGCATTGGTGCCGATCGACGTGCCGGTAACCAGCCGCGTGAACGGGATGATGGCCACGACGAGAATGATGAACGGCGTCGAGCGCACGGCATTGACGATGCCGCCGATCACACGGTTGACGGCCGGTGCCGGGAACAGTTCACCCTTGCCGCTGGTGGCGAGAAAGATACCGATCGGCAGGCCGACGACCGCGCCGATCACACCGGCAATCGATACCATTTTCAGCGTCTGGCCAAGCGATATCCAGATCAGGTTGAGAAGCATTTCAGGAGACATAACCGAGAACCTCCGTGGTCAGACCGGTCTCAGCGTAAAACTGGTTGGCGCGAGCAACGACATCCGGATCGGCGGAATAGGAGACAACCAGCGAACCGAAAGGCTCGCCGCTGATCTCCTCGATACCGCCAGCCAGAATGTTGACGTCGGAGCCGAGCTGCGACACCAGCTGGCCCGTCAAAGGCTTGAATGCCGTTTCTCCGAAGAAGACGAGACGAACCAGAACACGATCACCCGCAGAAGGTACGGGCTTGATTGTGCTGCGCAGCCATTCCGGCAGATTGAGTGCCGACGCCAGAAGCGTGCGCGTGGTCTCGTGCTGCGGTTTGGCGTAAACGTCGAAGGTGCGTCCTGCTTCCACGATGCGGCCCGCATCGATCACCGCCACATGGCTGGCAATGGTTTTGACCACTTCCATTTCGTGGGTGATCAGAAGAACCGTAAGGTTCAGCTCGGCATTGATGCGCTTCAGCAGTTCAAGGATCGACTGCGTTGTTTCCGGGTCGAGCGCCGAGGTCGCTTCATCGGACAAAAGCAGTTTCGGATCGGTGGCAAGCGCGCGGGCAATGCCGACACGCTGTTTCTGGCCGCCCGACAGTTCGGACGGATAACGGTTGGCCTTGTCACCCAGACCGACAAGTTCGAGCAGCGGACCGACCTTGTCCCTGATCAGCTTCTTGTCGACACCGGCGATTTCCAGCGGCAGCGCCACATTGTCGAAAGCGGTGCGCGACGACAGAAGGTTGAAGTGCTGGAAAATCATGCCGATCTGGCGGCGAAGGCCACGCAAGCCGTCTTCGCCAAGCGCGCCGACTTCCACGCCATCGACCAGAACCGTGCCGGTGCTTGCCTTTTCCAGCCCGTTGACGAGGCGGATCAGGGTGGATTTGCCGGCGCCGGAGCGCCCGATAATGCCGGTGATGGAACCGCGTGCGACGGTCAGATCGATGTCAGCGAGCGCGGTAAATCCGCCTTCGCCGGCAGGACCGAAACGCTTTCCGATGCCTTCGAAGGCAACCATCGGCACCGCCTGCGCCGTGGCCGAACCTTCGGCCTCTGGCGCGGTGAGGCCCGAACCTTTGGCCACCGCTTGTTGGATTGTCATGTCTTACTCTCGGGTGTTGGTCTTCAATAACTGGCGGCTCTATAACCGCTTACGCACGCTTTAGCCAATCAAGCGGCACATTCGAAGACAAACACAGGACGGGAGCATGCAACTGACTTTCATTTCGGAAGCGATTTTCGCCTCTCGTATGTGAGATTTATGCCGCTTCCGGCGATCACCGCACAGGGATGGTTTTCCTTTTGTGCGGTGCGGCAAGGAAAATCTTGCTCAGCTTTCAACCATTCGATGTGGCAAACTGCGAAGCGAGCATTTTGTACCAGCTGCCGCTTTTCTTGATCATCCGCGTCTGTGTTTCGTAATCGACGTAAACGAGGCCGAAACGCATGCGATAACCTTCCGCCCACTCGAAATTATCCATCAGGCTCCAGGCGAAATAGCCCTTCATCGGATAACCGCCCTTCACGAGGTCGGCCACGACGCCCAGATGTTGCGCATAATAATCGAGGCGCATGTCGTCTTCGATCTTGCCGTCGACCAGATCCGTGTTGTCGCAGGCGCCGTTTTCAGTGACGTAGCAATCCGGCAGATCGTAGCGGCGATAAAGATCCTCGATCAGCGACTTCATCGCCGGCGCATAAATTTCCCAGCCGATATCGGTGATCTCGTCTTTCACGAAGGGGGCAGGCTTCGTGGCGGGATATTCAGCACCCTCGGAGGCATCATCGAGCACACGCATCGGCGTGTAATAATTCAGGCCCCACCAGTCGAGTTTCTGCGAAATAATGGCAAGATCGCCCTCTTCCACCGGTGGCATGCGGTTGCCCAGCGCCTCGGTCAGCGAGGCCGGATATTCGCCCTTGAAGACAGGGCCGAAAAAGGCGCCGTTGTTGAAATCGAAGGCACGCTCGGCGGCCGCCTTGTCCTGCGCGCTGTCAGACCCGGCAATCACCGAATGGGCGTTCAGCACCAGCCCCACCGGCACATTCGGCGACACGTGACGGATAGCCTCGACACCAAGACCATGCGCGAGATTGGTGTAATGCATGGCGGCAAGCGCTGCATCCATATTGCGTTCGCCCGGCGCATGCACGCCATGCAGATGCGACAGCCAGACGGAGCACCATGGCTCATTGAAGGTCGCGACGGAATCGAGGCGATCACCGAGGCGCGCCATCACCACCTTGGCGTAACGCTGGAAAGCATAGGCCGTCGAGCGCGCCGTCCAGCCACCCTCGCCCATCAGCGTCAGCGGCAGGTCCCAATGGTAGAGCGTCGCATAGGCTTTGATGCCGCGCGCCTTCATGCCATCGAGAAGCCGGTCGTAAAAATCCAGCCCCTTCTCGTTGATGCGGCCGGTGCCATCCGGGATGATGCGCGGCCAGGCAATCGAGAAACGGTAAGCCTCAACGCCCATTTCCTTGATGAGATCGAGATCCTGTTCGAAGCGATGATAGTGGTCGCAGGCGACATCGCCGTTATGGCGTCCGTAAACGCGGCCGGGCATGTTGCAAAATGCGTCCCAGATCGAGGCTTTTCGCCCGTCTTCCTTGGCCGCACCTTCGATCTGGAAGGCAGCGGTGGCGACACCGAAAAGGAAATCCTTGGGAAAACGTGCGGCGAGATGCTTGGGGTCAGTCATGGGAACACGCCTGTCTGTCTCTGCGAAGCCGGATACCAAGGCGGTTTAGCCAAGCGAGGACCGATTGTACAGCGCGCAAACGGCAATTCTGCCGCGTTATGGACGAGTCGGAAATGCGCATTTTCCAGCGCAGTTACACAGAACAGCTGGCGAGATCAGAAGTTTCATCATTAGTACGAATTGCGCACATAGATTGCAGGATTTTTTGCATATACGCAAAGTTTGCTTGCCAATAGATGCAAATGCAGCAAATTCAACTCAAGCGTTCTTGCACTTCGTCAAGCTGCGGCGTAGGGCCGCAGCGTCACATCGCCCTGCGCTATAATGACGCGTCAGTTCCTGACCCGCCGCGTGGGGCACCTCATGCGGACGAAGGAGCATAAAATGAGAGACGTTCCGGGGCTGCCGTCTCGCCGAACCTTCTTGAAGGCATCGGCAGCGAGCGCAGCCATTGCAGGTATCGCGGCGGTTCCCGCCAAGGCCGAAGTCAAACCAGAGCCGGTGGCGCTCACCGAATACAAGCCGGACTGTCTCAAGCCCAGTGAGTGGGCTTTCGTGATGGCAGCGGTTGCGAGATTGATCCCGTCGGACGGCGAAGGCCCCGGCGCAATCGAAACGCGCGTTCCGGTCTTCATCGACAAGCAGCTCGCCGGTGATTACGGCAAGGCTTCCGACTGGTACATGGTTGGCCCTTATCAGCCGGCGGCAAGCCCGCTGCGTGGCTGGCAGACCCCGCTCAACCCGCTGGAAACCTACCAGCAGGCGATCCCGGTTTTCGACGAATGGTGCAAGCAGACCCACGGCAAGATCTTTGCCGAGCTGGATGCGGAAACCCAGGACAAGGCGCTCACCTCGCTCCAGAAGGACGAGATGAAGATCAAGCCTGAACTGCGCGAGTTCTTCTCGATCCTGCTTGCCAACACCAAGGAAGGCTATTTCTCCGACCCGATGTATGGCGGCAACCATGGCATGGCGGCTTGGAAATATATCGGCTTCCCGGGCGCCCGCGGCTCCTACAAGGAGTGGGTCGGCAAGCATAACGTCAAGTATCCGCTTGGCCCCGTCTCGATCTCCGGCGAAAGGGGTTAAGCACCATGGCACGTACAGAAAAGAAAAAAGACGTCGTTCTGGTCGGCTTCGGCTGGACCGGCGCGATCATGGGCATCGAGCTTGCCAATGAAGGCCTCGAGGTTCTGGCGCTGGAACGCGGTCA
>Ga0075364_10001732_pt1 | contig 12006 bp, 10 predicted proteins | sample EndMetdeltDD1764_FD_71517 | JGI IMG/M metagenome (GOLD analysis project Ga0075364, IMG submission 71517) | Populus endosphere microbial communities from Tennessee, USA - Endosphere MetaG P. deltoides DD176-4 | ecosystem: Host-associated > Plants > Roots > Endosphere | place: USA: Tennessee... | reverse complement strand
GATCGCGCCAGACGGTGACGGACGCGGCCGCGTTGTCGGCGCGCAGGAGCTGCACCGCGTTGGCGAGGTGGGGGAGCGGTATCGCACCGACGATGTCGTCGACCGGGTCGATTGTCGTCGTCGTCGACGTCGGCGGCGGAGAAATGGTCGTGGTCGTCGTCGTTGATGTCGTGGTCGTGGACGTCGATGTCGTCGTGGTCGGCGCCGTGGCTGTGGTCGGCGGCTCGGTGGTGTCCGGCTCGGTGGTCGTTGTCGTTGTACTCGTCGAGGTCGTCGCAGGCGGCTTGTGGGTGCTGGCCGTCGTGCCGGGCACCGTTCGCTCCGTGGTCGGAACCGTCGTCGGAACCGTCGGCCGCGTGGCAGTGGTGGTCTGGGCGGCGCGCGCGGTGCTGCACCCGGCGATCAGTAGCGCGGCGAGAACCCAGACCGCGCCCGACGAGCGGATGCTGTGTCGCCCCGCAAACCGAGGATGGTGCCCTGTGGTTCTCACGCCGCATGAACGCTACGTCCTCTCCCGCCCGACGCTCCGTCACCCGGCCGGCACCAGGACGAGCGCGAATTCATCGAGATTCCTTTTCCACAAAGCGCGATCTCGAAGCACTCAGTAGGGCATGACCGACTCGACAACCGATTCAACACTGCAGATCGCCGTCTGGCTCGAGCGACGCCTCGACGTCTCGCTCGGATTCCATCTTCCCGCGGCCCGTCTCTACGGCATCGTCGTCAACGACGCGACCCGCCTCCCCGACGACGATTGCCATGGGGGTGGTGGGGCGGCGCGCTCGAGCTTCATCGAAGAGGGCGGCGATGCCTACGCCTTGCTCAGCGGCTCCGCCGGAGTCCTCGCCCGATCGTTCGACGCCGCGGCCATCGTCACCACTGGCTGGGCAGCGCCCCTCGCAGAGGACGGGACGATGACGCCCCGCGCGAGTCGTCATCCCTTGCGTCGCCGTGTTCGCGCCGTCGCCGTCGTCGACGACAACGGTGTCGCCAGCGTGATCCGCTTCGAGGACGATCCGACGCACATGGTGCTGCAAGCCGAGCGCGGCACCGGCGACATCGTCGATGCCCTCGAGAAGATGTGGTTCGGCGACCCCACCGCACTCATCCAAGCCGACGCAGAACAGGACCGTCAGCCCACCGTGCGGGCCGAGTTTGTGAACCTGCGAACAACCAGAGGCGGGTGTACGCGCCGCCCCTAGTGTGACGGCGTGACCGACACGACGATTGCGGAAACGGGCTTCAACACGCCGGATGACAAGGCAGCGTGGGCCGATGAGGTTCGCACCCTCGCCAAACAGCGCGACGCGGTGATCCTCGCCCACAACTACCAAGTCGCCGAGATCCAAGACATCGCCGATCATGTCGGTGACTCGTTGGCCCTCAGCCGCATCGCGGCCACGGTCGATCAGTCCACGATCGTCTTCTGCGGCGTGCACTTCATGGCCGAGACCGCGAAGATCCTCGCCTACGACAAAACCGTGCTGATTCCCGACGCGAGGGCCGGCTGCTCGTTGGCCGACACGATCACCGCCGATCAGCTGCGGGCGTGGAAGGCCGAATACCCGGGCGCGGTGGTTGTCAGCTATGTCAACACGACCGCGGCGGTGAAGGCCGAGACCGACATCTGCTGCACGTCGTCGAACGCAGTCGATGTCGTTGCCAGCATCCCCGCCGACCGACCGGTCTTGTTCTGCCCCGACCAGTTCCTCGGCGCTCACGTGCAACGATCGCTGCAGCGCGAGAACATGCACATCTGGCTCGGTGAGTGCCACGTTCACGCCGGCATCAATGGTGCCGACCTCAAGGCCCGCGTGATGGCCGAACCAGACGCCGAGCTGTTCATCCATCCCGAGTGCGGATGCGCGACGAGCGCGCTGTACCTCGCCGGTGCAGGTGTCGTCCCGCAGGAGCGCACCAAGATCCTGTCGACCTCAGGAATGGTCGACGCGGCCCGGGCGTCCACGGCCAAGAAGGTGCTCGTCGCCACCGAGACCGGGATGCTGCACCAGCTGAACAAGGCCAACCCGCTCGTCATCTTCGAGCCGGTCAACCCGGCCGCGGTCTGCAAGTACATGAAGATGATCACGCCGGCCAAGCTGTTGCGCTCGTTGCGCGACGGCACCGATGAGGTGACGGTGCCGCAAGACATCGCCGACCGAGCGCGGCAATCCGTCGAGCGGATGATCGCCATCGGCAAGCCGTCGCGAACAGGGGAGTGAGCCGATGACTATTCACACTCGGGGGCTGCGCCCCCGGACCCCATCGTCGTTCCGCTCGCTGGCGCTGGCTGGCCCGACCGGTCATTCGCTCCGCTCATGACCGCTCACGTTCCGCGGCAGCTTGCCGCGCCCGCTGTGTCGTGGCAGCGCGATGTCGACGTCGTCGTGCTCGGCTCGGGCGCAGCCGGACTGGCCGCGGCGATCGCTGCCCGACCCGTGCGCACGGTGCTCATCGTCACCAAGGACACGCTTGATGCCGGCAGCACGGCGTGGGCCCAGGGGGGCCTCGCCGGCGTGCTCGACCCGGCTGACTCGCTGGAGAACCACGTCCGCGACACGCTGGCGGCGGGGGCCGGTCTGTGTGACGAGGACGCGGTGCGCACGCTCGTCGCCGAAGCGCCGAAGGCGATCCGCTACCTGATGCGGCTCGGCGCCGCGTTCGATCCCGAGCACGGCGGCACCGAACCCGCACTGACGATGGAGGGCGGGCACTCCCATCGCCGCATCGTCCACGCCGGGGGCGATCAGAGCGGCGCCGAGGTGCAACGCACGCTCGACCAGTCGGCAGTCGCAGCGGGCGTCGATGTGCTCGATCACGCGTTCGCGCTCGATCTCGTCGTCGGCACGAACTCGTCGGGCCATCGGCAAGCGGCCGGTGTTCGAATCGCGATCACCGATGCCGATGGCGCGGTCGAGAGCGTCGGGGTCGTCACGGCACGAGCGGTGGTGATCGCGACCGGCGGGTACGGACAGGTCTTCGCCTCGACCTCGAACCCACCTGCCGTCACGGGCGACGGTCTCGCCCTCGCTCTGCGCGCCGGTCTCCCCGCGCAGGACATCGAGTTCGTCCAGTTCCATCCCACAGTGCTCTGGGCCGGCCCGAACGCGCGCGGGCAGCAGGCACTCATCAGTGAGGCCGTGCGTGGTGAAGGCGCGGTCCTGTACGACGCGGCCGGTGTGCGGGTGATGCTCGGCGTGCACCCGCTCGAAGACCTCGCGCCGCGCGACGTCGTCGCCAACGCGATCAGCGAGCGGATGGCAACCGGCGCGGGAGGCGTCGACGATCACGTCTACCTCGACGCGACCCAGATGGGCGGTCGCTTCTACATCCGCTTCCCGTCGATCACCGCGTCGTGCCAGGCGCTCGGCATCGATCCCGCGGTCGACCGGATCCCCGTCGCTCCCGCCGCGCACTACGTCTGCGGCGGCCTGCGGGCCGACCTCAACGGGCGCACCGAGATGCCCGGTCTGTTCGCCGTCGGTGAAGTTGCCTGCACCGGCGTTCACGGCGCGAACCGGCTGGCCAGCAACTCATTGACCGAGGGAGTGGTCGCCGGCACGCAGGTCGGCCGCGACCTGGCCTGGGAGTTGCCCGAGCTCGTCGAGCCCGACGCGGTCGACGTCGAGTCCGAGACCGCGCTCGAGGCCGGTGCAGTCGGACTTCTCGGGGAAGAGCTGCGGGCCCAGGTCCGTTCCACGATGTCGCGCCACGTTGGCGTCGCCCGCCGGCCCGAGGGGCTCGAGGCGGCCAAGGTCGCATTGGCACAGATCGCATCGAACATCGATGGAAACGTCGCTCCCCACCGGCGCGCGTTCGAGGCCACCAACCTGCTCACGATCGCTGCGGCGGTGGTCGAGGCTGCGTCGGCACGAACGGAGAGTCGCGGCTGTCACCGACGCAGCGACCATCCCGAGCCGCGGGCCATCTGGTTGCGCCACCTCACCGAGCGCCTCGACGAAGCGGGTGCCCCTCGAGTTCACGGCAGCCCAGAGGGCGCGTAGATGTTCACCTTCCACCCGCTGTCGGAGCCCACCCGCACCCGGCTCAGCGATGGCGGCGTCGATCCGGACGCGGTCGCCGCGCTCGTGCGGATGGCGATCAGCGAAGACCTCGCCGGCGGGATCGACGTCACCTCGACCGCGACCGTGCCGCTCGCGCAGCGCTCGATCGCCACGTTCGGAGCGCGCCGACCGGGAACCATCGCCGGCCTCGCGGTCGCGGCTGCAGTCGTCGATGCGGTCTGCGGCGCCGACGCCAGCGACTTCGACTACCTCGCCGAGGACGGCGACTCCGTCGCGGAGCACGCCGAGATCGCGCGCGTCGAAGCGCCGACCCGGTTGTTGCTCACCGCCGAGCGTTCTGCGCTGAACCTGCTCTGCCACCTGTCCGGTGTCGCCACGCTCACCAGTCGCTGGGCCGACGCGTTGCAGGGCACCGGCACCAAGGTGCGCGACACGCGCAAGACGACACCCGGGTTGCGCTTCCTCGAGAAGTACGCGGTGCGCTGCGGGGGTGGCGTCAACCATCGCATGGCGCTCAGCGACGCGGCCCTCGTCAAGGACAACCACGTCCTCGCTGCGGGTGGGGTCGCGGAAGCGTTCGCCGCGGTGCGCGCTCTCGCGGCAACCATCCCGGTCGAGATCGAGGTCGATTCACTCGAGGGTCAGCTCGAAGCGATGGAGGCCGGTGCCGATCTGATCCTGCTCGACAACTTCACCGTCGAGCAGATGCGAGCCGGCGTCACCGCACGTGACGAGTTCCAACAGAGCACCGGACGTCGCGTCGTGTTGGAAGCCAGCGGCGGGCTCTCCATCGAGGTCGCCCGCGCCGTCGGCGAGACCGGTGTCGACTACGTCGCGGTCGGTGGCCTCACCCACAGCGCCCCCGTGCTCGACATCGGCCTCGATCTGCGATCCGTCGTTGAGTCGAGCCGCAGCAGTAGCGACGGAGGGGCGGAGCCCCGACGAGCGGGGCGCCACGCGAGGTGACTGGTTGGTCGCAGCGTTGCGCGCAGCAATGCGGCGCAGCGGTGGGAGCGTCGGTGGGGGTTGTTTGCGCGGCGGCAGCTCTGACAGCAGCAGCGTGGTTGCCTGGGTGATCGAGAACACGGCCCGTTCGAACGCGGCTTCGGTCGCCGCCGACGTCGACTGCACGCCGCTGATCTTGCGCACGTACTGACGGGCCGCCGCTTCGATCTCGGTGTGCGTGGCAACCGGTTGCAATCCACGCAGGGTGGTGATGTTTCGGCACATGCCGCTCAGCCTAATGAACCCCTGCCGGTATCTCGCCGGAGCCGCGCACCACCAGCGTCGTCGGCACCACGACGGAACGACTCGGTGCCGAGTCGCCGTCCATGCGATCGAAGAGCAGCTCCGCCGCGACCTGCCCGATGCGGCGCGGATCCTGGGCGACCACCGTCACAGCGGGCTCGAGCAGGTCGGCGAGCAGGAAGTCGTCGAAGCCGACCAGCGCGACGCGTCGCTGGAGGTCGAGTTGGCGCAGGGCGCGGATCGCGCCCATCGTGACGAGGTTCTGGCCGGCGAAGATCGCGGTCGGTGGTGCGTCGAGATCGAACAGGGCTCTGGTTGCCAGTTGGGCAGCGTCGATCGAACGAAGGTCGTGCACGATGATCCGCTCATCGACCGCGATGTTGTGCGAGCGCAGCGAGTCGAGATAGCCCTGGAACCTGTCTTCTGCCGTGGCGATGCTGCGCAGATCGCCGAGGAAGGCGATCCGCCGATGGCCGGACTGCGACAGATGCTCGCAGCCCGAACGGGCCCCGTCGCGGTTGTCGCTCAGCACCGAGTCGGCGTCGAGGAGACGCGGTGCGCGATCGACGAACACGATCTGCATTCCGGAGCGACGTTCGATGAGGAGGTAGCTCTGATCCGAACCGGTCGGCACGATGATCAATCCGTCGACCCGCCGCTCGACGAGCGTCAATGCCAGGGCGCGCTCGGTCTCGACCTCCTCGTCGAGCGACCCGGCCAGCACGAGAACGCCGCGCTTGCGCGCGACGTCTTCGATCGCGCGCAGGACTGTCGCCGAGAACGGGTTGGAGACGTCCTCGAGCAGCAGGCCGATGGTGCGGGTCTTGCCATCGCGACGGCGCAGTGCACTGGCGGCTCGGTTCGGTTTGAAGTCGAGTTGGTCGGCCGCGCGGCGCACCCGATCGGCCAGCTCGGCCGCGACGGCGCCTTCGCCGTTGACAACCCGCGAGACCGTCTTGAGGCTGACCCCCGCCAGCGCAGCGACATCCTTCATCGTTGGTCGTGGCCGCTCCCCAGGTGTCATGGGAGGAGATCATAGACAACGATGTCTCACCGCTGTGGCTATTGTGAAGTCCTTTGTTGACAAGCTTTGGACAACTCGGTAACGTGCGTGAGACAACGTTGTCTCGCTCATGGGGATCGAGACCGAAGGGGGAAGTCCATGTCATCGCAGACCCGACTCAATCGTCGATCAACGCGGGGTTTCACGGTGCTCGCGCTCGGCGCAGCGTCCTTGCTGTCCATCACCGCCTGTGGTTCCGACAAGGAATCCACGAAGTCCACGACCGCCGCCACGGCTGCGTCGACAGCGGCCACGACGGCTGGATCGACGGCTGGATCGACGGCTGGATCGACGGCGGCATCGGGAGCGACCGAGTCGACCGAGGAGGTCGGCGTGGCACTGATCTTGAAGAACACGACCAACCCGTTCTTCGTCAGCATGCAGAAGAGCGCCGAGGAAGCTGCCTCGGCCGACAACGTCAAGCTCACCGTTTCAGCCGGTACCAAGGACGGCGACGAGGCCACCCAGATCACCGCCATCGAGAACGCGATCTCCGCCGGCGACAAGGGGATCCTGATCACGCCCAACGGCAATGGTGTCGTCCCGGCGCTCGACAAGGCGCGCGCCGCCGGGCTGTTCGTGATCGCCCTCGATACGCCTCCCGATCCGGCATCGTCCGTCGACATCACCTTCGCCACCGACAACCTGCTCGCCGGCAAGCTGATCGGCCAGTGGACCGCCAAGACCTTGGCCGGAGGCGCAGCGACGATCGCGATGCTCGACCTCTTCGACGACAAGATCGTGTCCGTCGACCTCCGGCGCGACCATGGCTTCCTGGAAGGCATGGGCATCGACGTCGGCGACGAGACCAAGAATGGTGGTGAGGCATCGAGTGGTTCGTACTCGGGCGGCACATACGAGATCGCCTGCCACGAGGCCACCCAGGGCGCCGAAGACGGCGGCCGCACGGCAATGGAGAACTGCCTGTCGAAGAACCCGGACATCAACGTCGTGTACACGATCAACGAGCCCGCCGCGAACGGCGCCTACAAGGCGCTCCAAGCCGCAGGCAAGGAGAAGGACGCGATCATCGTCTCCGTCGACGGCGGTTGCTCGGGCGTCCAGTTCGTGAAGGACGGAGTGATCGGGGCCACGGCGCAGCAGTACCCGGGCAAGATGGCAACGCTCGGCATGAAGGCGATTGCCGACCTCGCCAGGGGCGGCGCCAAGCCAAGTGTCTCGAGCGGTCTCGACTTCTTCAACACAGGTGTTGCCCTGGTGACCGACAAGCCGGTCGAAGGTGTCGACAGCATCAGCGTCGCCGACGGTCTCGCCGGTTGCTGGGGCTGAACCCTGTGCTGATCGATGGGGTGCTGCCTGCCGCCCGGCAGCACCCCATCAACTTTCTGCAAAACTGTCCAACGAAGTCACGGGGGTGACGGACGATGTCCATCGATACGCAAGCGGTGCCCTTGCTCGATCCGGTCGAGCAGATCCTGGCGACCACCACGGTGGCCGAGCGCGTGCAGCGGGTTCTGCATCGGTATCCGGCCCTCAGCCCGGCGGTCGTGCTGCTGCTCGCCGGTGTCGTGTTCTCCTTCCTGAACAGCCGATTCCTCCTGCCTGGCAACCTCAGCCTGATCTTCCAGCAGGTCGCCGTGGTCGGTGCGCTCGGGGTCGCGCAGACGATGATCGTGCTCACCGCCGGCATCGACCTGTCGGTCGGTGCGGCGATGCTCATCACGCAGACGATCATGGCCAAAGTCGCCGTGGATCGTGGTTGGCCCGGTGCCGTGTGCCTGATCATCGGGCTGGCCGCGGGCATGCTCACCGGACTCGTCAACGGCGCTCTGGTGACCAGGGTCAAGCTGCCACCGTTCATCGTCACCCTGGGAACGCTGAGCATCTTCACCGCGATGACACTGAAGGTCTCCAGCGGACAGACGATCGACGGTGCCAAGCTGCCGTCGTTGCTGCTCTGGACGGGGGAGACGCTGAAGCTGGGCAGTGTCACGATCACCATGGGCGTGCTCCTGATGTTCGCCCTGTACCTCGTCTTCAGCTTCGTGCTCAAGAAGACCGCGTGGGGCCGCCACGTCTACGCCGTCGGCGATGACGCGGAGGCATCGCAGTTGGCCGGGATCCGCACGCAACGTGTTGTGCTCAGCGTTTACATGGTGGCCGGCGCGGTCATCGCCTTGACCGCGTGGATCCTCATCGGGCGGGTCGGGTCGGCGAGTCCCAATGCAGGCGCCGACGCCAACCTCGACAGCATCACCGCCGTCGTCATCGGCGGCACGAGCCTGTTCGGCGGGCGAGGGGTCCTCATCGGCACGCTGCTGGGAGCGCTGATCGTCGGTGTGTTCCGCAACGGCCTTGCTCTCGCCGGAGTCGAGGTCCTCTACCAGACGTTCGCCGTCGGCGTTCTCATCATCGTCGCGGTCAGCGTCGACCAATGGATCCGGAGAGTGCGCAAGTGAGCGACAACGACACGATTCCGCAGCAGCCGGTGCTCAAAGCACGCGGGCTGGTCAAGACCTTCGGGCGCGTGGTCGGTCTCGACGGGGTCGACCTCGACCTGTACCCGGGCGAGGTGCTCGGCATCATCGGCGACAACGGTGCCGGCAAGTCGACTCTCATCAAGTGCCTCACCGGTGCGCTGATCCCTGACGCAGGAACGATCTTCCTCGACAGCGCGCCGATGCAGTTCCGTGGGCCGCAGGACGCACGCACTGCGGGGATCGAGACCGTGTACCAAACCCTTGCTCTTGCTCCCGCGCTCGACATCGCCAGCAACCTGTATCTCGGCCGCGAGCACCGCAAGAAGGGAATCCTGGGCTCGATCTTCCGCGTCCTCGACACCGCGGGGATGACGAGGGAAGCCAAAGCGCACATGGCCGCACTCGGCATCGGCACGATCCAGAACATGAACCAAGCGGTCGAGACGCTGTCCGGCGGTCAACGGCAAGCGGTCGCCGTCGCCCGCGCCGCGGCGTTCGGCAGCCGCGTCGTCGTGCTCGACGAACCGACTGCCGCGCTCGGCGTCAAGGAGTCGGGCCAGGTGCTGCAGATGATCAAGGACCTGCGCGCTCACGGACTACCCGTCATCCTCGTCAGCCACAACATGCCGCACATGTTCGAGGTCGCCGACAGGATCCACATCCAGCGCCTCGGGCGATGCGCAGGCGTCATCAACCCGCACACGACATCGATGGGTGATGCGGTCGCGATCATGACGGGAGCGAAGAGCGTGCTGGAGCAAGTCGCATGATCATCGTTGCCGGCGAAGCGCTCGTCGACCTGCTGATCGACGGAACGACCGAGGTCCAGGCTGTGCTGGGTGGTGGACCGTTCAACGCCGCGCGCACGATCGGGCGGCTGGGACACCCCACCCGGTTCGTCGGCCGGCTCTCCAGCGATCGTTTCGGTGAGGCATTGGCGACGGCGCTGGTGGCCGACGGAATCGAGCACGCGGTGAAGGATCTCGCCGGCGAACCAACGACTCTCGCCTCGGCCGAGTTGAACGAACAGGGTGCCGCTGCCTACCGCTTCTATCTGGGAGGCACCTCGGCGCCGAAGCTGACGTGCGAGCACCTTCGGAGCGTGTACCTCGGCGACGCCGACGCGATCCACGTCGGTTCGCTCGCGCTGGTCCTGGAGCCAATGGCGTGCGCGCTGCTCGCCTGGCTACGGGCGGCTCCGGCCGACGTCGTCGTGATGGTCGATCTCAACTGCCGGCCGCAGGCGGTCATCGATCACCATCGGTACCGGACCAACCTGTACAACTTCGTCGGCTGCGCCCACGTCGTCAAGGCGAGCCGCGAGGACATCAGCTTCCTCTATCCGCAGGACACCCCTGAGTCCGGCGCGGCGCGCCTGCTCACCGCCGGCGCCCACGTCGTCCTCCTGACCGACGCTGACCAACCGACGCGCATCGTCACCCCGAACGGCTCCCGCACCGTGCCGGTGCCGGCCGTCACCGTTGTGGACACGGTCGGGGCGGGTGATTCCTTCGGCGCCGCGTTTCTCACGTGGTGGGTCGAGACCGGACGCGGCGTCGAGGAGTTGGGCCTGCTCGACGACCTCGAGCGGGCGGTTGCACTGGGCAACGACGTCTCGACGATCACGTGCACGAGATCCGGAGCGAACCCACCGCTGCGCAGCGAGCTGACCCACTGGCCGTAGCGATCACGACCCCGCAGGCTGCACCAGGACGAGATCGACGACCATGATCAGGTCGGCTCCGGCGGGCAGGCTCAACGAGGAGCTGCCCTCAGCACCGAACGCGTCCTCGGGGGTGATGATCAGCTCGCGGCGACCACCGACCTTCATCCCGATGATGCCGTTGACGATGCCGGGCAGGGTCTGCTGGTCGAGCGGTAGAGGCTGCGCGACGCCGTTCTCCCAGGTCGATTCGAGCTCGGCCGCGGTGTCTCCGCGGTAAGCGATCAGCTGCACATATGCGGTGCAGCCGGCGAGGGCTTCATCACCGGTGCCCACGATCAGATCGGTGAAGCTCGACTTTGTCGCGCCGATGCTCGGCTTGACGTCGACCTTCGGCTTGTCAGCGACCTCGACCGTCGGGATGTGGAGACCGGGCGTCACCGAGACGGCATCGATCACGAACGTCAGTGCATCACCGGCTTTGATCACGTCGCCCTGGGGTTGGTCGCCGTAGGCGAGATCTGCGGGGATGTCGAGCTGGCGCCTGCCGCCGGCCTTGATGCCGATCAGCCCCTGCTCCCAACCCTGGATCACGCTGCCCTGGCCGAGCACGACCGGGAAGGTCGAGCCGCGATCGTAGCTGTTGTCGAACTCGGTGCCGTCTGCTGAGCGGACACCGACATAGTTGACCTCGACGGTGTCGCCGGCCTGAGCCGGCTCGCCGGTGCCCTCGGTGAGATCGGTGATCTCCAGCTTGGTCGGCAGCGTCTTGGGGATCTCCACCGTGGGTTTGGTGGGTGTCGTGGTCGAGCTCGCGGCGGCCGTCGTGGTCGTCACGTCAGCTGCGCTCTCCGTGGTGCAGTCCTTCGCCGATGTGTTGGCCGAGTCGGACGAGGTGCCTGCCGAGCTGTCGGTGCCGGCCGTGCCTGTGGCTGAGCTGTTGGTGCTCGCCAGCGTGCCGGCCGTGGTCGAACCGCTCTGCTTGGTGTCGCTGCCGCATGCCGCCAGCAACGTCAGGGGCACGGCAAGGGCTGGCATCACCCGTGTGAAGAACTGCACGGACGGGCGGAGGGGGTGGCGCATCGGCGCGACGCTACCGGAGGCGCAGCGTCGACCGGTGCGCGCCCGTGCTCCGCCCGACACGCGGCGCAAGGCGCTGGTGATGGTACGAATGCGTCGCCGACGAGGGTGTATCCGTCCAAGACGACGGGTATTTGCTGGTCCTGTGAGCTCTCGCGTTGTCGACACCCCGCCTGCCCCGCCCGGCGATCACGTCGTGGACGAAGCGGGCGATGTCGAGCGGGCGGTTGTGCTTGCCGAGCAGTTGCTCGCCGAGTCGCAGAGGATCGCGACCTCGGCCGAGCGCCGCCAGCTCCGTCGCCTCGGGCGGCTGATCGAGGACGACCGGGGCCGGGCCCTGATCCAGATGCTGACCGACGACGTCCTCCGGATCCACGATCATGCCCGGGCCGCGCGCCGCTTCAACGAGGTCGTCCGCACGGTCGGTGTTCCCCGTTCGCTCGGCCCGCTCGACGCGCTGATGCTGCGCGTCGGTGCCCGCGTGGT
>Ga0075364_10001731_pt1 | contig 12006 bp, 7 predicted proteins | sample EndMetdeltDD1764_FD_71517 | JGI IMG/M metagenome (GOLD analysis project Ga0075364, IMG submission 71517) | Populus endosphere microbial communities from Tennessee, USA - Endosphere MetaG P. deltoides DD176-4 | ecosystem: Host-associated > Plants > Roots > Endosphere | place: USA: Tennessee... | reverse complement strand
CTGCTCTCCGATCAAGTCAGCCTGATATTGCGTCGCACCATCGATCCCGACCGTCCGCTTGCCGAGTACGGGGTTGACTCGCTTGGCGCCCTCGAATTGCGTACCCGCATAGAGTCCGAAACGGGAGTACGCCTCACTGCCGGCGACATCGCCACCACCTCCATACGCGATCTGGCGGCGCTGCTGTGCGAAAAGCTCGCACCCGCGGAAGCCGCCTGACGACAACGACCCCGCGGTGGTAGATACCGCGGGGTCGTCGACGTCAAGACCGGGCCCTCAGCCCGATGAAGGCATCAGGACGGGCGAGGGCAACAGGCCCGCGCCCAGTCCGGTCAGAAGCTGTTGCAGGTGTTGAAGGCCTGCGCGACTGTTCCAAGGTACGGCGCGAACTGTGGCGCGTTCACCATCTCTTGGGCGATCTGCTGCCGTTTAGCCGGCCCCGAGGCGAGGAATTGAACCAAACCGGCCTGCAGCACTGGCGATTGACTGAACGCCGCGCCAACTTCCGGACCTTGGGCGTTCAGCGCCGACACCAGTTGCGGGTACGTGCATGTCGTATTGACCGCCGGGCCCAGATCAGGGGTTGCGGACGCGATCCCGGCCGCAGCGGCCAAGGGCAATGCGAGACTGCCGACCGCGACGGCCATTCTGGCTAGTGACAGTTTGGTCATGTCTGGAGTTCTCCCCTAACTAGTTGCATCACTCTAAATCATCCAATTCGCAGCTCGGGCCGAGATTCCCATTGTCGGCTGAGCTACCACCATCCCGTCAAACTAAAACCACCGCGAGGTGTACCACCCGTATCGGCGCGCGTTCCGCCGATGTTACGCGCGCCTTCGCCTGGATCCCGGCTACCTAGCTTGTCAAGCCAACTAGACGCTAAGCCTCGGGATCGGACGTGTAACCGCGTCCCCGTCGCCACGGTCTCCCTCCCCTAGCAGGTAGCGCCGCGCCGCCCAACGGGGCCCTAGAGGCTCGAGTAGGGCGCTGGCGGGGCGGGGCCGAACTCGTTGAGGCCACCAGAACCAGCGCCCGAGCAGCGCGGCGATGGACGGCGTCATGAACGATCGCACGATCAAGGTGTCGAACAACAGGCCCAGACCGATCGTGGTGCCGATCTGCCCGATGATCTGCAGATCGCTGACCGCCATAGAGGCCATTGTCAGCGCGAACACCAACCCAGCCGTCGTGACGACCTTGCCAGTGCCACCCATTGCTCGAATGATGCCCGTGTTGATGCCGGCGCCTATTTCCTCTTTCATCCTCGATACGAGGAGCAGGTTGTAATCAGATCCCACGGCCAAAAGGATGATCACCGACATTGCCAGGACCATCCAGTGCAGATTGATGCCCAGAATGTACTGCCAGAGCAACACGGATACCCCGAACGACGCACCCAGCGAAAGTGCAACCGTGCCGACGATCACCAAGGAAGCTATAAGACTACGGGTGATGATGAGCATGATGATGAAAATAAGGCAGAGCGCCGCCACTCCCGCAATCCACAGATCGTACTTGGAACCGTCTTGCCAATCCTTCGCGGTTGACGCAGCGCCAGCCATATAAATCTTGGCATTTACCAGAGGTGTGCCTTTCAGCGCCTCCTCGGCCGTCGTCTTTATCTGATTGATCCGGGCAATGCCTTCGGGTGACGCGGGGTCGCCGCGATGCGAAATGATGAATCGGGCCGCCTTCCCGTCGGGAGACAGGAAAGAATTCATTGCTCGCTTGAAGTCCTCGTTTTCGAAAGTCTCCGGCGGCAGATAGAAGGAGTCATCACTTCGGCTGTCATCGAACGCTTGCCCCATGACGGAAGCGTTCTCACTCGATTCGTTCATCGTCTCGAGGAAGCCAGACATGGTGCTGTGCATGGTAAGCAGCATGGCCCGCACGCTCTCCAAGCTCGCAATCAACGGCGGGAACTGGGCGGTCAGCTCCGGCATGATCACGTCCAGTTGGTCGAGGTTGCCGACCAGAACCTGCACCTTATCGGTGAGGATATTGATTCCGTCGATTGTGTCAAATATTGCTCTTAGCGAAGTGCAGATTGGGATGTCGTAGCAATGCTTCTCCCAATAGAAATAATTGCGGATCGGCCGGAAAAAATCGTCGAAATCGGCAACATGATCCCGTACTTCCGTTATTGATGTGCTGAGCTCGTGCGTTTGCCCAATCAAAGAATGAGTCACGTCATTCATCTGTTGCATCAAACGGTACTGATCCTGCATTATTCCGATCATGCGCGTCATGTCATCGGCTTGTTTGAGCAGATCGTCCATACGTGCTTCTTGGAACTTCATAGTTTGCACCTGGCTGGCGCTTTGCAAGCTAAGAAGAAATGGAATCGAGGTGTGACCGATTGGTGTTCCCTCGGGTCTGGTTATGCCCTGCACCCGGGAAATGCCTTTGACCCTGAAAACTGCTTTCGCCAGCCTGTTCAACACCAGGAAATCGGCTGGATTGCGCATATCGTGATCCGCTTCGATCAGCAGCACATCCGGCATCAACCGCGCCTGGGAGAAGTGACGCTCGGCCGCGGCATAGCCCTGATTGGCGGGAATGTCGTCGGGTATGTACCGGCGATCGTTGTAGCTCGTCTTATAGCCAGGGAGTGTCGCCAAACCGAGCAGTGCGAACGCGAGGGCAGCAACCAGGATGGGGGCGGGCCAACGGACGATCGCCGTGCCGATCCCCCGCCATCTTTGCCCGCGCAAACTGCGCTTGGGTTCTAGCAGCCCAAACCGGCTGGCGACGACCACTCCCGCCGGAACCAGCGTCACGGCGACTGCGACCGAGACGAGCATGCCAACTGCGCACGGGATGGCCATGCTGTGGAAGTAGGGAAGACGGGCAAAGCTCAGACAGAAGATCGCGCCTGCGATGGTCAGACCCGACGCCAACACGACAGGGGCGACACCGCGATACATGCTGTAGTAGGCCGTTTCGCGGTCCTCACCGGCCTGGCGTGCTTCTTGGTATCGACCGAAGAAAAAGATCCCATAGTCTGTTCCGGCCGCGATGCTGAGGAAAACCAGCATGTTGACGGCAAACGTCGAGAGCACCAAAACGTCGGTATGGCCGAGGAAGGCGACGATTCCGCGGGCAGCCGCTAATTCGACGCCAACCATGACCAGCAGCAAGATCACCGTGACGATCGACCGGTACACGAGCAGAAGCACTATAAAGATGATCACGACGGTCACCACAGTGATCTTCAAAATGGATTTGTTGCCACTGTGCTGCATATCCGAAGCGAGCGGTGCCGCACCGGTTACGTAAGCCTTGACCCCGGGCGGCGGCGCCGTCCGATCCACGATATTGCGGACCGCGGCCACCGATTGGTCTCCCGCTGGCGTCCCCTGGTCGCCGACCAGATTCACTTGCACATACGCAGCCCGGCCGTCGGGGCTTTGCACGCTCGATGAGGTGAGGCGATCCCCCCACAAATCCTGCACATGCTCCACATGCTTGGGATCGTTCCTCAAGTCCCGAATCAGCCCGGAATAGTATTGCTGCGCGTCCTCGCCGAGGGGATCCTTCCCCTCCAACACAATCATCGCGGAACTGTCCGAGTTGGATTCCTTGAAGTCCTGGCCGATGCGCATCATCGCCTGCACGGACGGCGCATCCTTAGGCATCAGAGAAACGGAATGCGTCTCAGCGACCCGCTCCAGCGATGGGATTGCCGCCGACCATTTCCCACCGACGGATGCCAGTGTCGAAATCACGGTCACCAACAGCCAAGCAAGGATGATGAGTAGCGAGAACCTGCGTATGGTTCGCGCTATGAAGCGGGGCCGAGGCTGTTCGGAGCTCATCGGCGTTCGCTAGTCCCTCAGCAATAAGGACCGCACGAGCGGGCGCGGACCTACCGGCCGAAGTAGCCCACTGGCTGGGCGGGGGCGCACTCGTTGGGGCCACCAGAACCAACGTCCCAAGAGCGCGGCGATCGACGGTGTCATGAAGGCGCGCACGACCAACGTGTCGAACAGCAGACCCAAGGCGATCGTGGCGCCGAGTTGGCCAAGACTGAGCAGGTCGCTCACCAGCATTGACGCCATGGTGGCTGCGAATACGAGACCGGCGGATGTCACGACCCTGCCGGTGCCGCCCATTGCGCGGATGATGCCCGTGTTGATTCCCGCGGCCACTTCCTCCTTCATCCGCGATACCAACAGAAGGTTGTAGTCAGACCCGACCGCCAAGAGGACCATGACTGCCATCGCCAGGACCATCCAGTGGATTTGTAAGCCGAGCAGATTCTGCCAAACGAGAATCGACAACCCGAAGGACGCACCCAGCGAAAGCGCCACTGTGCCGACGATTACCAGGGCAGCGACGAAGCTTCGCGTCATGAGCAGCATGATGATGAAAATGAGGCAGAGTGCGGAGATTCCCGCGATTAAGAGGTCGTAGGTGGATCCCTCCACCAGGTCCTTTACGGCCGCTGCACTGCCTGCGAGGCTAATCCTGCTGTCTTCCAGCGGAGTGCCCTTGAGCGCTTCCTCAGCCGCATCCTTGATCGGATCGACCCGCGAAACGCCCTCCGGCGTCGCCGGATCGCCCCTTTGTGAAATCAGCATGCGCGCTGCCTTCCCGTCCGGTGACAGGAAAATGCTCAGGACGCGCTTGAAGTCCTCGTTCTGGAATACTTCCGGGGGCAGATAAAAGGATTCGTCATTGTTGGATGCATCGAACGCCTTGCCCATGGCCGTGGCGTTGTCGCTCGACTCCTCCATCGCGCTGATGGTGCCGGCCATGGTGCTGTGCATGGTCAGCATCATCGAGCGAGTGCTCTCCAACGTGGCAATCATCTGAGGGAATGAGAGGAGTATTTGCGGTAGCAGCACGTCCAATTGATCAAGGTTTTTGACGAGCTCATCCATTGTGGAGGTGATTTGGTCGACTCCGTCGAGCGCGTCAGCTACGGACCTGATCGACCAGCAAATGGGAATGTCATAGCAGTGCGGCTCCCAGTAGAGATAATTGAAGAGCGGTCGCCAAAAATCTTGGAAATCCGCAAGGTGATCTCTCAGCTCGTTCGTAACGTCCTGTATTTCATGCGTGCTCGCCACCATGCGATGAGTCGTGTCGACCAGTTCTTGCATCAGGGCGTACATGCGCTGCAAGATGCCGATCGTTGTCCCCATCTCGTCGGCCTGCTTGAGCATGTCCTCCATGCGGTCCTTTTGGAACGGAAGGCCCAAGAGTTGACCGGCGTTTTGGGTACTCATCAAGAATGGGATCGTCGTGTGCGCGATCTGAGTTCCCTCGGGACGAGTGATCGACTGCACGTTGGCAATGCCTGGAACAGCAAAGACGGCCTTGGCTAGTTTGTTCAAAACAAGGAGATCAGTCGAGTTCCGCATGTCATGATCCGACTCGATCATCAGTAGGTCAGGCGCCGTCATTCGCGACTCTGGAAAATGTCGCGCTGCCGCGGCGTAGCCCATATTGCCGGGGATGTCCTGGGGCAGAAACCTTTGATCGTTGTAGCTGGGTTTATATCCCGGCAGCGTCAATAATCCGATCAGCGAGAGTGCCACTGTCGCGACAAAAATAGGCGCGGGCCAGCGGACGATCATTGTGCCTACCCGCCGCCACCGGCGAGTGTGGATCGTCCGCTTGGGGTCGAACAAGCCGAAACGGCTGCCGAGAGCCACAATGGCGGGAACGAGTGTAAGGGCCACTGCGACAGCGACCAGGATCCCCAATGCGCCTGGGACGCCCAAGGGTTGGAAGAAGGGCAGGCGCGTAAAAGTCAGGCAGAAGATGGCGCCGGCGATCGTGAGACCGGAGGCCAAGACGACTTTAGCCACGCCGCGGTAAGTAGTGTAGAAAGCCGTTTCGCGGTCCTCGCCGGCCGCACGCGCCTCTTTATATCGCCCGAAGAAGAATATTCCGTAGTCTGTTCCAGCCGCGATCCCGATGGACACCAAGAGATTCACCACGAAGGTAGTGAGCCCAACGATCCCATGAAGCCCGAGGAACGCAATGATTCCCCGAGCTACCTGCAGTTCTATCCCGACAGTCAGCAGTATGACGAGTGTGGTGGTAATCGAACGAAAGGTCAGCAGCAGCATCAGAAAAATCACGGTGAGGCTGACCACCGTGATCAAAATGACTGTTCTATTACCACTCTCACCCATATCGGCGACGATCGCCGCGCCTCCGGTGACATACGCCTTGACCCCGGGAGGTGCGGGAGTGCGGGCCACGATGTCTTGGACGACCTTGACCGATTGGTTCCCCAAGGCCTGGCCGGCTTCACCGGCGAGCGTCACTTGAACATATGCGGCTTTGCCATCGGCGCTTTGCGCCGCACCCGCGGTGAGTGGATCCCCCCAAAAATCCTGAATGTGCTGCACATGTGTCGGATCGGCCCGCAGCTGTTTAATCAGATCGTCGTAGTACCGGTGAGCAACATCGCCAAGGGGTTCTTCGCCCTCTAAGACGATCACCGCAATAGCGCTGGAAGTGGATTCGTTGAAAGCTTGACCTATTCGCTGCGCCGCCTTGAAAGACGGCGCATCTTCGGCGGAAAGCGATACCGAATGCTCTCTTTCGACTTGCTCCAGGGAAGGTACGGCAATCGTCAGTACGACGGTGATCGCCAACCACGCCAGAATGATGAGCACCGAAAAACGATGGATCGTGCGCGCGACTCTTGGTCGCGCGCTGCGCTCTTCGAGCATGTATGTATTACTCATGCAGCCTTCAACAGGCAGGACGTGAAGGCGTTGTACTGATTCGAGATCTTCTCGGCTTTGACCTCGTCATCGACGAGAATGCGGCATCCAATGCTGTCGCTATCGCCTTGCGCCAGGACGCTTCCCACAGCTGACGTTTCAGTGATCTCGAAGTTCAGCGACCAAGGCAGACTCGCTCCCTTGACAAATGTCGGCTCAGAATTTTCGTCGAAGTAACTGATGTTCGCTACGGCCCCTGCAGGCCCGAACACCTCGTACGTCAGATGCTTGGGGTTGAAGGGTTTGCTGTCGTTGACCTTCGTGTCGGCATAGGCAGGACGCTTCTCAGAGCCGAAGATGCCATGCAGCCGCGACACGGTGAAAGCTCCGGCGCAGACGACGACCAGCACCAGGAGCGGAATCCACAGCCGCCTCAGAAGCCTGAAAATCGGTCAACCCCTCACCTATCTCGATGCCCGGGACATGCTATCCGCTCGAACGTGTCGACCACACGTCGGTGGTCATCTGAGCTTCGAGTAAACCATGCCATTGGCCTTCCATCTCGGCTCGTTCTCAAGGTGATACAGGTTCGAAATACACGCGGTTCGCAATGCATATCACGTGCGTAGCAACTCGGTGCAAACATTCCGCACCTAAACATCAAGCATTCCGCGCCCACACAGCAAGTTATTGTGTTCACCCTGGGGACCCCCTGGAGTTCTTCCGGGAGTCCCACAGATCAGGCAGGCATCACCGGCCACCCAGCAGTCAACCCAGATAGTCGCGGCCTCAACCAGCGCAGACAAGTACTAACGACTGTCCGCGAAGAAATCAAGGATCGCCGAGTTCACCGCATGGGGCCGTTCGAGAAATCCCAGATGGCCGGTGTCAGCAATCTCCTGGTAGCGCCCATTCGGAAGGGCGTCTGCCACCTCGGCGCCGAGGTGCGGGGGGATCACGACGTCATCGGCGAATCCGATCACCAACACGGGTGTGGTGATCGCTCGATATGCAGGCAGCCGGTCATTCTCCGGCGCGACGCCGTGCTGGGCGCGAATCCCAGAAGTCGACTTCGTTGGCCACATCGTGAAGGTGTCGATCCAGTCCGCTACGGCCCCGTCATCGTTCAGGGTTTTTGGTGAAAACCCTTCAAGCAAGCGCATTTTCGCTTCGTAACTGGGCGGTAGCGCAACGCCGGCATCGGCGAGATCTCGTTCGACTGTACGAAAGAACTGGCGCGTGCGGTCGTGGCGTCCACGTGTGGCCATCAACGCTGCCTGACTCACCAACTCAGGATGAGCCAGCATCAATTCTTGTGCGATGTACGAGCCCATCGAGGCGCCCACGAGCCGGACGGGGGCAGCGTCTAGCCTCTCGATCAACTCCGCGGTGTCAGCAACCATCGTCTCCGTCGTGAAGCCGTCAGCATCCGCCGTTGCGCCCACTCCCCGGTTGTCAAACGTGATGACGCGATAACCAGCAGCAAGGAATGCAGGCACCTGATGGACATCCCACGTGCGCCCAACACCCCCTTGGCCGGCAATGAACAGCACTGGTTCCCCGTGGCCACGGTCGTTGTAGGCCAAGTTCACCACGTGGGGACGGTACTACGGATTCGCAGGCTTGAAACAAGGCCATGGTGTCGGCACGGCTTCTGTCATGCCCACGATGTTTGCTGCAGCGTCAATTTAGGAGTGCTCTCGCCACGGCTGCGGCGGTCCCACTCGGCCAGCACGTGCGGATCGGTGGGATTGCTGAGCAGGGTACCCACCACGTACACCACCAGGCCGCAGACCAAGCCCCAGTAGATCGGGTCGTTGGCCTCGATGCCGAACCTGAAGATGGCCGCCAGGGTCGCCACCGTTCCGACGGCCATCGCCGCAAGCGCACCGACGTTTGTGCCGCGCCGCCAGACCAGCCCGCCCAGGATCGGCACCAGCAGACCGCCGACCAGGATGTCGTACGCAACCGTCAGCGCGTTGACGACGTTCTGGAGCAGGCACGCGATGACCACCATGAGAATGCCGAATCCGGCGACATAGAGCCTGTTGTTGCGGATGTGGTCGTGCTCGCTGCCCGCCTCGACATCGCGCTTGAGCAGCCGCGCCACGATGTCCTGACTGAACACCGTCGCGGTGGCGATCAGCGCGCCGCTCGATGTCGACATCACCGCGGCCAGCGCCGCCGCCAGCACCAAACCGGCCAGCACCGGCGGCAACTGCATCTCGACGAACTCCGCGAACGCGTCGTCGCGGGACTCCAACGCCGGCAGCAGCACCTTCGCCGCCATCCCGATCACCGCGCCGGCCACCGCGTACAGCAGGCAGTACACGCCAGACGCGGCGCCCGCCCAACGTGCGACCCCTGGGCTGCGAGCGGTGAACACTCGCTGCCAGATGTCCTGACCGATCAGAAGCCCGAAGGTGTAGATGACGAAGTACGTCAGGATTCTGTCGCCGCCGATCGCGGTGAACGAGGTGGCGTCGGCGGGCAGCTTGTCTGCCAGACCACTGATACCACCGGTCTTGTACAGCGCGATCGGCAGCAGGATGAAGAAGATGCCGATGGTCTTGACCAGGAACTGCACGAAGTCGGTCAGCGTGATCGACCACATGCCACCGAGCACCGAGTAGATGATCACCACGCTGCCGCCAAGGATGATGGCGGGCACCCTGCCGATGTCGAACAGCGCGCCGAAGATCGTCGAGTACGCGATCGTCGACGTAACCGACAGCATCAGCGTATAGCCCCACATCACCACGCCGGAAAGCACGGATGAACCTGGGCCGTACCGCAATTCGAGCATCTGACTGACGGTGTAGACCCCCAGTCGCTGGATCCGGCCTGCGAACAGCAGGCTGAGCAGCAGGATGCCAACGCCGATGGCCATCACCAACCACATGCCCGAAATGCCGTACTGGTAGCCCAGCCCGACGCCGCCGATCGTGGAGGCGCCCCCGAGCACGATCGCGGCCATGGTGCCGGAATACAGTGCCGGTCCGAGGCGCCGCCCGGCCACCAGGAAGTCGGATTGCGTTGTGGCCCTGCGCTTTCCCCAGAATCCGAACGCGATCATACCCAGGAGGTAAATGGCGACGATCGCTATGTCCATGGGTCGCGGTCCTTTCAGCGGATATCGAAATGGATGAGGGTCGGGACATCGGCGCCAAACGCGCCGCCGACCAGGTCGGCTAGCTCGGCCGTCGAGGTGGTACGCACCCCGCGCGCGCCCATGGCGACCGCCAGGGCGGCCAGATCCGGGGTGCGAAGTTCGACCCCGATCGGTGGGATGCCGCGTGCGGCTTCCTGGTCCTTGATCTCCTGATAGCCGCCGTTGTCGACGACGATCACCGGGACCGGAAGCCGAAGCTCGGTAAGTGTTATCAGCTCCTGAACGGAGAACATCAGCGCGCCATCACCGAGCAGCACCGCCACCGGGGTCCCAGGAAGGCCGATTGCGGCGCCGAGCCCGGCCGGCAACCCGTAACCCAGCGTGGCGTAGCCGGGTGAGTAGCAGAATCGGCGCGGTGCCGGCATATCGAAGAAATGCACAGAGCCGAAGTAGGTGACCTGCGAGCTGTCCCCGGTGAGCACGCCGTCGGCAGGCAGCGCCGCGCGGACAGCGGCGTTGATCTCGGCGTAGGGTCCCGCGTCGGCCATCGCCTCCTCGCGACACGCCACCCGCAGCGCGGCCGCACGCTCAGAGCCGCCAGCATCGCAGCCCGCGGGCAGCACAGCGCGAAGGGTGGCGAGGATGGTGGCGGCGTCGCCAAGCAGCGTGTGGTCGGCCGGGCAGTTCTTGTTCAGTTGAGCCGGGTCGATATCGCAGCGGATCACGGTCTGGCCGCGAATCTGCCCGTCCCACAGGTCGGAATCACCCAGCTCGGTGCCGACCACCAGAAGCGCGTCGCTGTCGGCAGCGGCCTTCTGCAGGACGCGCAGCCGAATCGAGGCACCGACCGAAAGTTGGTGCGCCTCGTCGACCGCACCCTTGCCGTTGACGGTCGTGGCGACCGGAGCGCCGAGGGCCTCCGCCAGCGCCGTCAGCTCGGCCTGGGCGTCGACGGCTCCCCCACCGGCGATGATCATCGGCTGGCGGGCGGCCGACAGCACCTCGGCCGCCCGTCGCACACCGTCCGGATCGGCCTGGGGCGGAGCGGCTTTCAGGGCTGTCCGTGGTTGACCCGACCAATGCTGCTCGAGCACGTCGAAGGGAACCTCGATGTGAACGGGCCGGGGACGGCCGCCGGTGAAGCTGCTGAACGCCTCGGTCACCGCGGCGGCTGCCTCGTCGGTGCTGCGCACCCTTCGGCTCCAGCGCACCAGCTGATCCATTGCGCCCAACGGGTTCTTGGCCTCGTGCAGCTGGCCGAGGTCACGGCCCTCGGCTCCCGTGGGCAGGCCCGACGACAGCACCAGCATCGGCTGCGATTCAGCGTATGCCGTCGACGCCGCGGTCATCACGTTGGTCAGTCCAGGACCGCTGGTGGTCACCACAACGCCCGGCCTGCCGGTAACCCGTGCAAACGCCTCGGCCGCATAGCCTGCACCCTGCTCGTGGCGCGGTGTGACCGCGCGGATACCGGTCGTCGGCAAGTGACGGTAGATCTCCAGGTTGTGGGTGCCGGGGATGCCGAAGATGGTGTCGACGCCGTGTGCGGCAAGGGTTTCCACGACAGCCGCACCACCGTTGCGATGCCCGGTCATGACTTCGCCAGTACCGAGATCAGCTCATAGGCGACGTGCGCGGCCGCGATGCCGGTGATCTCGGCGTGGTCGTAAGCCGGGGCGACTTCCACGATGTCGGCGCCGATGACGTTGACGCCCACCAGGTTTCGAAGGCAGTGCAGCAGCTCCCTGCTGGTCATTCCACCCGCTTCCGGGGTTCCGGTGCCGGGAGCGTGCGCAGGGTCGAGCACATCGATGTCTACCGACACGTACACAGGTCCGTCACCCAGCCGGGCGCGCATCCGCTCGATCACCGCGGGAAGCCCGTCCACCTGGAAATCGTCGGTGCCTATCACTTGAAACCCGAGCACACGGTCGTCGGACAGGTCGGTGGGTGCGTACAGCGGGCCGCGGATGCCGACGTGCAGACAGTGCTCGGGGTCGAGCAAACCTTCCTCGCTGGCACGCCGGAACGGGGTGCCGTGCGTGAACGGCGCACCGAAGTAGGTGTCCCACGTGTCCAGGTGGGCGTCGAAGTGCAGCACGGAAATCGGGCCGTGGTCGCGATGCAGCGACCGCAGCAGAGGCAGCGCGATGGTGTGGTCGCCGCCAAGGGTGATCAGCTTCGTCCCGCCGTCGCGCAACTCGT
>Ga0075364_10001730_pt1 | contig 12007 bp, 9 predicted proteins | sample EndMetdeltDD1764_FD_71517 | JGI IMG/M metagenome (GOLD analysis project Ga0075364, IMG submission 71517) | Populus endosphere microbial communities from Tennessee, USA - Endosphere MetaG P. deltoides DD176-4 | ecosystem: Host-associated > Plants > Roots > Endosphere | place: USA: Tennessee... | reverse complement strand
CGCGGCCGGGCGGCGCGATCACACTTGGAAAACCATGATTCACGGTCCGCGTCGGTAAAACCACGGCATTTCGGACGTATAGCCGCACTCCCACAACCAACAATTAAACGTTCCTTTACGTGAACCTTTCATCTTCGCAGGCGGCGGATCATCGCCCCTAAGCTCTGGGAGAATTTCATGAACTTTACGCACCGCGGCATGATTGCCGCTGCGTTCGCGTTGAGTGCGGGCTTTGTTGCCCTCCCCGCCAACGCCGAAGATGGCGTGACGGCGGACACCATTGTGCTCGGCCAGGCGGCCGTGCTGGAAGGCCCGGCCTCGGCGCTCGGCCTCGGCATGCAGAAGGGCCTGAATGCGGCGTTCGACGAGATCAACGCCAAGGGTGGCGTGCACGGCCGCAAGATCAAGCTGACCAGCGTGAACGACGGCTACGAGCCGGATCGCGCGATCGCGGCGACCAAGAAGCTGATCGAGGACGACAAGGTGTTCGCGCTCGTCGGCCCGGTCGGCACGCCGACCTCCGCTGCCGCACAGCCGATCGCCACCGCCTCCAAGGTGCCGTTCATCGGCGCGTTCACGGGCGCGGGCTTCCTGCGCAACGTGAAGCTCGACAACGTCGTGAACGTGCGCGCGAGCTATGATGCGGAGACCGAAGCCTGGGTGAAGCATCTCACCGAGGACCTGAAGGTCTCCAAGATCGCGATCTTCTATCAGGACGACGCGTTCGGCCGCGCCGGCCTCTCGGGCTTCAAGAAGGCGATGGACAAGCGCAAGATGGATATCGCCGCGGAGGCGACCTACGAGCGCAACACCGTCGCGGTGAAGTCGGCCCTGCTGACGCTCAAGCGCGCCGAGCCGGAAGCGGTCGTGATCGTCGGCGCCTACAAGCCGGTCGCCGAGTTCATCAAGCTCTCGAAGAAGACCGGCTTCAATCCGGTGTTCGTCAACATCTCGTTCGTCGGCGCGAACGCGCTCGCCGCCGAGCTCGGTCCGGACGGCAAGGGCGTGATCGTCTCGCAGGTCGTGCCGTTCCCGGGCGACACGTCGCTCGGCGTCGTCGCGGACTACCACAAGGCGCTGAAGGCCGCTGACCCGAAGGCCGAGCCAGAGTTCGTCTCGCTTGAAGGTTATCTGGTCGGCCGCCTCGTCATCGCCGCGCTGGACAAGGCCGGCAAGGATGTGACCCGCGAAGCCCTGCTCAAGGTCATGAAGGACGGCAAGTTCGACATCGGCGGCCTGCCGATGACCTTCAGCCCTGAGAAGAACGAAGGCCTCGACAAGGTGTGGATGACGATCATTGAAGCCGACGGCAAGTTCAAGCCGATCGAGAAGATGATCCGCATCTCCGCCAACTGAGCATGCCGACTGCGTAAGACACCATCCGCGCCGGGCCCACAGTGCCCGGCGCGACTCTCTTAAGGGGGACGGCGTGGGGATTTCGCCGTCAAGCGTTTGGGGACATACCATGACTGAAGTCGCCTCCGTGAAACCGCAAGCGCCCGCGCGCACCCGGTTCGGCATCAAGGTCCGCCTGCAACTCGCCTTCGGCGCCGTCGCCGTCATGACGGTGGTGGCCGCGGTGGTCGCGATCATGTCCTTCTCGGAGACCGAGCGCGGCTTTCAGCGCGTCTCGACCCGCGAAGTTCCGATGATGACCGACGCGCTGCGCCTCTCGGCCACCTCGGGCGAGATTTCGGCGGCGGCCGCGCGCTTCGTCTCGGCCAAGACCGCGGACGAGCAGAAGGCGATCGGATCGCTGATCGGCGAGAAGAGCCGCGCGCTCAAGACGATCATGGAGCGCGTGCGCACCGCCGGCGGCAGCAGCGAGGCCTTCGGCAAGGTCGAAACCATTTCGAAGACGCTCGACGTCAACCTGGCTTCGCTGGAGAAGGTGATCTCGGAGCGCTCGGACCTGCGCGCCAAGCTCGAAGCCCAGCTCGAGGCACTGCACAAGATCCACACGCGCATCAGCGAGAAACTCAACCCGATCGTCGACGACAGCTATTTCGAGGTGTTCACCACTGCCGACGACGTCGGCAAGTCGGGCGACATCATCGTACGCACGCTGATCGGCAGCGGCCTGCAGAACCTGCAGGCGATGATTGAGGTCAGCGCCGAGACCAACCTCGTGACCGGCCTGCTCACCGCAAGCGCGCTTACCGCCTCGCCCCCTCTGCTCGGGCTGATGGAAGACCGCTTCACGGCGGCCGCGCGCCGCGCCGAGAAGAACCTCGCGAAGCTCCCGCCCGGCAGCAAGTACGATGCCCTGCGCGAGCGCGTGCGGGCGCTGGCGAAGCTCGCCGACTTCAAGAACGCCGCCGATTCGAGCGACACGGCGCGCATCCAGCAGGTATTCCGCGCGCACGAGATGCTCGCCAACATGCTGGTCACGATGATCGACGACCTCAACTTCGATCTCGTGATGCAGGGCGAGGAGACGGTGCAGCGCTCCAGCAAGCTCGTGAAGGAGCTTGTCGACAAGCAGATCGCCGGCCTGCGCAACGCGCTCGAAGTCGCCGCCCAGTCGCACCTCGTCACCAGCCTGCTCGGCGAAGGCGCGGTCGCAAAGGAAATCTACCTGCTCTCCCCGATGCAGGACCGCTTCCGCGCCGCGGCCGACCTCCTGAAGCGCGTGACCGGCACGATCCTCGATGTCGACGTCAAGAAGGGCGTCGACGACCTCCTGGCGTTCGGCCAGGGAGATTCCAGTGTGTTCGCGCTGCGCGGCCGCGAGCTGCAGGCCGGCGACGCCGCCGATGCCACCATCAAGCAGAACGCCGCGATCCAGCGCCAGCTCGACGCGGCCGTGTCCACGCTGGTCGGCGATGCCGAACAGTCGATGCAGAGCGGGTCGACCAAGCTGGTCGACGACCTCAGCCACAACCGCATGCTGCTGCTGGGCGTCGCGGGCCTCTCGGTGCTAATCGCGATCGCAATCGGCGTGTTCTACGTGCAGCGCCGCCTCGTGCGCCGCCTGACCTCGGTGGGCGACGCGATGCGCCAGCTCTCCTCGGGCGACACCAACCTCACCGTGACCTCCGCGGCCGACCGCGACGAGATCGGCGACATGGCCCGCTCGCTCGAAGTGTTCCGCTCCGGCGAGATTGAGCGGCGCGACATGGCGGCCCGCCAACAGGCCGAGCAGGAGGCGCAGCGTCAGCGTGCGGCCGGCGTCGAGCAGATGATCGGCGACTTCCGTGCCACCGTCACGGCGGTGATCGGCGCGGTGAACGGCAACATCGCCCGGATGGAGACGACCGCGCGCACGCTCTCGAGCATCGCGTCGGAAGCCGACAATCAGGCCCGCGCGGCCTCGGCCTCCTCCGAGAACACGTCCTCGAACGTGCAGAGCGTGGCGGGCGCGACCGAAGAGCTCGGCGCCTCGATCCGCGAGATCAGCGCGCAGGCGACGCAGGCCAGCAGCGTCGTCGGCAAGGCTGCCGAGATCGCGCAGAACGCCGACACGCTGGTCGGCCAGCTCTCCACGGGCGCGAGCCGCATCGGCGACGTGGTGAAGCTGATCCGCGCCATCGCGGAGCAGACCAACCTGCTCGCGCTCAACGCTACCATCGAGGCGGCGCGCGCGGGCGATGCCGGCCGCGGATTTGCGGTCGTCGCGTCGGAAGTGAAGACGCTCGCGAGCCAGACCGCCAAGGCGACCGAAGAGATCGCCAACCAGATCGGCTCGATCCAGACCTCCACCGCCGAAGCCGTCGAGGCGATCCGCCAGATCGGCACCGTGATGGGCGACGTCAGCCACATGACCTCCTCGATCGCGGCCGCCGTGGAGGAGCAGAGCGCCTCGACGCAGGAGATCGGCCGCAACGTGCAGCAGGCCGCCAGCGGCGCGAACGAGCTCGCCGGCAACATGGCGACCGTCACCGAGGCGATCGACGAGACCAACAAGTCCGCGACCCATGTGCTGGACGCGACCGGGGCGCTGTCGAAGGAAGCCGCGACCTTGCAGCAGGCCGTGGACGACTTCCTGGAGCGCGTCGCGGCGGCATAACGCCTTCGACCTCTCAGAACGATCGACGGGGCGGGATCATCCCGCCCCGTTTTCTTTTTCAGTTGGTCACGCCCAAGCCCGCCTGCGCCAGATCGCGCGCGAGGCGGTCGACCATCGGGTCGAGCGGCAGGATCTTCTTCAGCTGTCGGCGCGGATCTTCGCGCCACCCCGGATGGATGTCGGCGATGCGGTCGGCGTACTGGCGCGCGACATCGTGCTCGCCGCAGTGCACGGCCGCGACCGTGCGGGCGATCAAGCCGAGCAGGAATTTGTCGGAAATGATGTGGTTGGCGTAGCGGATCGCCGTTTCGTTGTCCCCGGTCAGGTAAGCGACGAGAAACAGATAGAAGTCATGCCACGGCGGCCGCAGCACCGCGGTGGCGCTTGCCTCTTTCAGATACTGCGCGCCCTTTTCCAGTTCGCCGAGCGCAACCAGCCGCCCGCCATAGGTGGCGAGGATGTTCGGATTGTAGGGATTGAGCGCGACCGCCTTGGCGCCGGCCGAGAGGGTCAGCTCGCGGTCGCCGCGCAGAAAATAGGTGTCCATCAGCGCCTGATTGGCGCGTGCACTCCCCGGCTGCAATTCGTGCGCGCGGCGCGCGGCAATCAGGGCGCGGTCGAGCGGCGGCGAATCGCCCGGCCTGACGTTCACGTCGCGCCGGTACTCCTGCAGGTGGACCTGCGCCAGCATCGCGAAGCCGGCGGCAAAGCTCGGGTCCGCTTCGACCGATCGCTCGAGGCACGCGCGCGCCTGCGCGTGCAGCTTGGGTTCGTAGTTGCGGAAGTAGTCGTAGGCTTCGATCAGGCAGCGGTACTGCGCGTTGCCGCCGGGCGACGCGATCTGGTTGGCGCGCTCGCGTGAATGGATCACGCCGTAGGGCTGCGCGAGCGCCGCCACGATGTCGCGCACCATCGTGCTTTCGGTGGCTGCCCGGTCGGCGCCCTGCGGCCGCTCGAACGTCTGCGAGAACGCGATCCGTCCGTCGCCGACGTCGGTGAGCAGCATGCTGGCGCGCGTCAGCCCGTCGGCGTCGTATTCCAGCCGCGCGGTGAGATCGTAGTAGTTCGGCGCCGCCGGCTCGGCGGCCGCCGCGCGCGCCCGTTCGCGCTCGGGCGCGGCCCCGCTCACCACGGCGATTTCGTCGAAGCGGGCGAGCGCGTCGCGCAGCCGTGCGCGGAAGGCGTCCGCGGCGTTTTGCACCTGCGCGCCGTTGCCCGCCGGCTTGAACGCGGCCACAAACACCACGGGGAAATTGTCCGGCAGGCGAACCGTCTCGGCGCCAGACTTCATCGACGCGCTGGCGGTCTGCTCGGCGCCGGCGCGGACATAGAACAGGCGCTCCAGCGTGCCGTAGGCGAAGCCGCCGAGCAGGACCAGTGCGACGGCAGCCGCCATCGGGCTCCAGTTGACCTGCGGCGGCCTGACCGGCTCGGCCGGCACGACCGCGGGCACCGCGGCCGGCGCCTCAACCGGAAGAACCGGCTCCGGCGCGGCCTCGGCGGCCACTGCGGCACTGCGACAACGGAACGCCGGCACATACGAGCCCGGCGGCAGGTCGATGATCACGGTGTCGGTCGCGCCGTCGTCCGCGTAGTAGCGGTTCAGCGCCTTGCGCAGCCGGCTCGCCTCGACGCGCACGATCGGATCGGATTGGGGATCGAAGTCGGCCCGGCGCCCAAGGCCCTCCACCGCGATGGTGTAGCCCTTGATGCGCTCGGCCTCGCCGCGCAGCGTCGCCTCGACGACATAACGCAGGAACGCGACGAGTTGCGGCGAGGAACGGAAGGCTTCGCTGGCGGCGAGCTTGCCGAGGGCGGCGCGAACCTCCTCGGCTGCGCCCGCGTCCATCGCCTGTGCGCCAAGCGCCGGCATCGTATTGCTTTCCAGCCCCCGCAAAATCGGTCGGCCCTTTATGAATCATAACGCCGCGGCGAATCTCTCCGCCACAATGCCTCCGGCCACGAAACAGTCATACGCAAAATGCAACTGCACGCAACCCGGTACCGTCCGTACAATTTACAGTAACGGAACGTTGATGCTGCCACCGTGGCTGCGGCAGCGATGCCGTTCCGCCGAGGCGGCCCTGCCTGGCACGATATTTCGCACCCTCGAAGAGGCTGATAGAACGAACCGAACGATCTTGGCCGGTGCGTCCGGCCTCCCCCGAAGGAGATGTGCATGTCGCTCGCCGCCCGTCCGGTCGCCTCCGTCCCGAACGACCTCGAAGCCTTCTGGGTGCCGTTCACGCCGAATCGCGCCTTCAAGAAGGCGCCGCGCCTGATCTCGCGCGCCAAGGACATGCATTACTACACGGTGGACGGCAAAGCCGTGATGGATGGCTCGGCCGGCATGTGGTGCTGCAACGCCGGCCACAACCGCGATCACATCGTCTCGGCGATCCAGCAACAGGCCGCCGAGCTCGACTATCCGCCGGCGTTCCAGTTCTCGCACCCGAAGGCCTTCGAGCTGGCGAGCCGCATCGCGGCGCTTGCGCCCGGCGACCTCGACCACGTGTTCTTCTGCAACTCGGGCTCGGAAGCCGTTGATACGGCGCTCAAAGTCGCGCTCGCGTACAACAACGTGCGCGGCGAAGCCTCGCGCGTGCGCCTGATCGGCCGCGAGCGCGGCTATCACGGCGTCGGCTTCGGCGGCATCTCGGTCGGCGGCATCGTGGCGAACCGCAAGATGTTCGGCACCGCGCTCGGCGGCGTCGATCACCTGCCGCACACCTACAATCGCGAGCAGCAGGCCTTCACCAAGGGCGAGCCCGAATGGGGCGCGCATCTCGCCGACGATCTCGACCGCATCGTCGCGCTGCACGATGCCTCGACCATCGCGGCCGTGATCGTCGAGCCGATGTCGGGCTCGACCGGCGTGCTGCCGCCGCCGAAGGGCTATCTGCAGCGCCTGCGCCAGATCTGCGACAAGCACGGCATCCTGCTGATTTTCGACGAGGTCATCACCGGCTTCGGCCGCCTCGGCACCGCGTTCGCGGCGGAACGTTATGGCGTGATCCCGGACATGATCACGTTTGCCAAGGGCGTGACCTCCGGCACCGTGCCGATGGCCGGCGTGATCGTGCGCAAGGGCATCTACGACGCGTTCATGCGCGGTCCCGAGCACGTGATCGAGCTGTTTCATGGTTACACTTACTCCGCGCACCCTCTCGCCTGCGCGGCCGGCATCGCGACGCTCGACGTCTATCGCGACGAGAAGCTGTTCGAGCGCGCCGCCAAGCTCGAAGGCAAGTGGGCCGACGCGGCGATGTCGCTGAAGGGCACGCCCGGTGTGCTCGATATCCGCACGCTCGGTCTCGTCGCCGCCATCGATCTCTCGTCACGCCCGGACGCGGTCGGCAAGCGCGCTTATGACTCGATGGAAAAGGCCTTCCACGAATACGGCCTGATGTTCCGCATCACCGGCGACACCATCGCGCTCTCGCCGCCGCTGATCATCACCGAGGATCAGATCGGCGAGATGTTCGACAAGATCGGGAAGATCATCCGGCAGGTGCATTGAGGCGCTGGTTGGCTGATGCATCGTGTCCCGGGCGCAGCGCAGCACGAAGTGACGCACCGCGCGCGGGACACAAGCTGATTTTTATCGTCGAAACCACACGCCGGCCCAGACCGAGGCCGCGATGCCGGCGCCGTAGATAAAGAGCGCCAAGCCGACGACGAAGAACATCGCTGGCAGCGAGCCGGTATATTTCAGCACCAGGTAGCCGCCGCCGACCGCAAACAGCATGCGCGCGAGGCCGACGAGCAACGGCCAGAGCAGCTTGCCTGCTCCTTGCGAGGCGAAATAGAGCGCGAGCCCGAAGCCGAAGCAGCCGTAGAACGGTCCGACCGCGCGCAGATACGCGCTGCCCGCCTCGATCATCGCGGGGTCCCTGTCGAACAGGCCGAGCCACCCGGCAGGCCAGATCGCCGCTGCCACGCCGACGATCTCGCACAACAGCGCCGCAATGCCGGACCCGATCCAGGCGATGCGCAGCGCGCGCTCGCGGTTGCCCGCGCCGACATTGGTGCCGACCATGGCCACGAGAGGCGCGCCGATGCCGAACACCAGCGGCACCAGCAGGTATTCGAGCCGCGCCGCGGTGCCGAAGCCCGCGACCGCCGCCGGTCCCGCGGCCATGCCGACGAGCGCTGTCGTCAGCGCGATCGTCACGTTGGTCTGGATCGACGAGACCGCCGCGACCAGACCGACGCGCAAAATCTCGAACGCAGTGGTCCAACGCAAGTGCACCCATGTGAAGCGCGCGATGTTGCGGCCCGACAGGATGTACCAGCCGAGCACGGCCACGCCGAACACATAGAACGACACCAGCGCGTAGCCGCCACCCGCGATGCCGTACGCCGGGATCGGACCGAACCCGAAGATCAGCACCGGCGAGAGCGGCACCAGCGCGATCGCGCCCGCCACGATCACCAGCCCCGGAAACAGCATGTTGCCGGTGCCGCGGATCACGTTCGCGAGCCCGTTCATCACCCAGAGCAGCACGTTGCCGCCGAACACCACGTTGGAATAGATCAGCGCGGCTTCAAGCGAGGCGCCCTGCCCGCCGAGCAGCGTGTAGAGCGGCCGGCCCCAGATCAGCACCGCAATCGCAAAGGCCGAACCCAGAACGATGTTGATGACCACCGCGTGCAGCACCAGCGCGTCCGCGTCGTCGCGCTTGCCCGCGCCGAGCGCGCGCGCGATCGCCGACGAAATGCCGCCGCCCATGGCGCCGGCGGAAATCATCTGCATCAGCATCACACCGGGAAACACCAGCGCCATGCCGGCGAGCGCGTCGGTGCCGAGCTTGCCGACAAAGTAGGTCTCGATCATCCCGGACGCGGCCAGCGCGAACATGATGATGACGTTCGGCCACGACATCTTCAGCAAAGTCGGCACGATCGGCGCCTGCAGCAGCATGCGCGTCCGCGGATTCATGGGGGGTGCTGCGGGCGCGACGGCGACCGGCGGCTCTGGACGAACGTTCATGCCGCACCCTCTTCGACGTTGCGCCGCGCATAGCGCGCCTTGGTGCTCGCACGCGCGGCCGGTCCCGCCTGCATGCGGAAGTCGGGCGCGGCGATCGGCTTGCCGGTCTTGCGGTCGTAGACGCCGATGTCGGCGGCCTCGCCGGTCTGCGTGTTGACGATCTCGACACTCGCGCCCTCGGGTGCGAAATGGCGATTGCCGAACGCCATCAGGCTGATCAGTACCGGGCGGAAGTCGCGCGCGGCTTGCGTCGGCACATATTCGAAGCGCGGCGGCTTCTCGCTGTACGGACGCTTTTCGAGAAAGCCATCCTCGACCAGCGCGGCAAGGCGCGCGGTCAGGATGTTCGGCGCAACCCCGAGGCTCTCGCGGAATTCATCGAAGCGGCGGAAGCCGTGCAGCGCGTCGCGCAAAATTAGGATGGTCCACCAGTCGCCGACACGCTCGAGCGTGCGGGCGATCGGACACGGCATTCGCTGGAAGCTTTTGCGGCGCATGGGCGTGAGTGTTGCCGAGTGACTTTTATTATGCAAGTCACTCGGCGGCCGGGCAGCCATGCGCGGGCCGCGCGGCGGTCGGTGATGATATTTAAGTATTGACTTATATAAGTACGAGCTGCTACGCACGCGTCCGTCACAGGGAGTGCGTGCATGAAACTCGATATTGCCCGGCATATCGGCGCGGTCGGCCGCGTGGTCGCGGACCGCGACATCGACGGCAAGCCTGCGAAGGTGGTGGTCGCGAATAGAGCCTACGATACCGACATCGACGACCTCTGGGACGCGCTGACCAACGCCGAGCGCATTCCGCGCTGGTTCCTCCCCGTCACTGGCGATCTCAGGCTCGGCGGCCGCTATCAGCTTCAGGGAAACGCCGGCGGCACGGTCACGGCCTGCGAGCCGCCGCGCCGGCTCGCCGTGACCTGGGAGTTCGGCGGAGAGGTGAGCTGGGTCACCGTGACCCTCACCGCGGACGGCCCGCAGACGCAGCTCGAGCTCGAACACGTCGCGCATGTGAAGCCGGAGTTCTGGAATCAATTTGGTCCCGGCGCGGTCGGCGTCGGCTGGGACGGCGCCCTCATGGGCCTTGCGCATCACACCGAAACCAAGGCGGCGATCGACCGCAAGGAGGCCGACGCGTGGCAGTCGTCGGATGAAGGAAAGGCGTTCTACCGCGCAAGCGGCGAAGACTGGTGCCGCGCTGACGTCGCGAACGGCACGGACGAGACAGACGCCAGGGCGCGCGCGGCGCGCACGATCGCGTTCTATTGCGGAGAATCGCCGCCCGCGTAACGATCAAACTGATGCACGCCTTCGACATCCTCGGCGATCCGGTTCGCCGCCGCATTCTGGAGCTGCTCGCCGAGGGCGCGCACTCCTCGGGCGATGTCGTTGCCGTCGTGCAGAAGGAATTCCGCATTTCGCAGCCCGCCGTGTCGCAGCACCTTAAAGTGCTGCGCGATGCCGGCTTTGCCACCGTGCGGATCGACGGCGCGCGCCGCATCTACACCATGGACACCGCCCCGCTGCGGCAGGTCGACGACTGGCTCGAGCGCTTCCGCACGATGTGGGAACCGCGGCTCGACGCACTCGCGACCGAAGTGGCGCGCGGCAAGAAGAAGCGGCAATAGGCCCTTCCTCCGCCCTCGCCGAAAAGCAGCCGTGGTCCGGAATATGCATGCTATGAGATGCATGGGGCCGGAGCCGCGATGCCGATTTTGACCATCAGACACGTCACGACCTACCACTACCGGCATCCGGTCGCGTTCGGCGAACACCGCATGATGCTGCTCCCGCGCGACGACGGCGACCAGATCGTGGTCACGTCCGCGCTCGACATCACGCCGGCGCCGAGCCAGATCGCATGGACACGCGATGTCTTCGGCAATCATGTGGCGACCGCGCACTTCGCGGATCACGCCGCCGAGCTTCGCTTCGAAAGCACCATCTCGGTCGACCATGCGCCGGCGCGTTTCGATGCCACCGCGATCGCGGACTACGCCCGAACCTATCCGTTCGCCTACGCGGCAGACGAGGCGCCTGACCTCGCGCGCTACTTGACCCACGCGCCCTGCGAGCACATCGAGCGCTGGGCCGACGCGTTCCTGCGCGGCAACGGCACGGCGGACACGCACAACCTTCTCGTCACCATGACGCAAACGATCAAGCGCGATTTCAAGCATGTGGCGCGGCACCAGAAGGGAACGCTGGAGCCAGTCCAGACGCTCCAGTTCAAAAGCGGGAGTTGCCGCGACGTCGCCATGCTGATGATCGCCGCGCTGCGCTCGCTCGGCATCGCGGCGCGCTTCGTCTCCGGATACCTGCATCTGCCCGACAGCGCCGACGACCACACGCCCGGCGGCAACACCCATGCATGGGTGCAGGCCTATGTGCCCGGCCCCGGCTGGGTTGATTTCGATCCGTCGAGCGGCGCGATCGGGAACGCGAACCTCGTGCGCGTCGCCGTGGTGGACGAGCCGCAGGCCGCGATCCCGCTGCAAGGCTCATGGATCGGCCGCGCGTCTGATCATCTGGCCATGAAGGTCGCCGTCAGGGTCGTGGCCGCCGAGGCCGCGCCATGAGCGCCGCAGGGAACTTTCTCGCCGCTTTCGGCTTGAGTCAGCACAATGGCCCCGCACGCGCGGGCCCGAAAGGTATTGTATGAAGATCCGTGCGGGCTTCGAGATCGCTTATGATTGCCCGCAGCCGACGCCGATGATCCTTCAGGTCAGCGTCCATCCGACGCGCCAGCCCGACCTGATCACCTGGGACGGCCTGAAAATCGATCCCGTCGTTCCGGCCAATACCTATCACGACAGCTTCGGCAACTTCTGTCACGTCATCACCGCGCCCGCCGGACGACTGACCCTCTCCGCCGACTTCCTGGTGCAGGACAGCGGCGAACTCGATCCCGTCGTGCCGGATGCCGAGCAGCATCCGCTCGCGGTGCTGCCGGTCGAGGCGCTGATCTTCCTGCTCGGCAGCCGCTACTGCGAGACGGATCGC
>Ga0075364_10001729_pt1 | contig 12015 bp, 13 predicted proteins | sample EndMetdeltDD1764_FD_71517 | JGI IMG/M metagenome (GOLD analysis project Ga0075364, IMG submission 71517) | Populus endosphere microbial communities from Tennessee, USA - Endosphere MetaG P. deltoides DD176-4 | ecosystem: Host-associated > Plants > Roots > Endosphere | place: USA: Tennessee... | reverse complement strand
CCATAGTAGTGTTGCGCAACAGGGGTCAAATAGTTAAGCCACGCAGTGCGGAGACGGAAACAACTCCAGATGGTGGGGAGGTCGTCTCGTACATGGGCGATGGCATCAATGGCAAGGGAATTGATCAACGCACGCCTGATCCGTCACGGTTGGTCGCCGGAGCAGTGCAGTCGCGTGACCTTGAAGCGGGTTTGACTGCCGCCCTAGGCGAGCACGTGCCCGCTGCGCACGAAGCGCTATCATTGCCCTACGAACGAAGCTTCATGCGGGAAGACCCTGAAACAGGTAAGCTATATCTGGTATCAACCGATGTGCCATGGGTCGGCAAGCGTACCAATCGAGTTCCCGCCGCAGATGAAACACCTAACGCTCACCTGGAAATGCTGAGTGAAGTCGAAAACCCCATCGGTGTAAAGCTTGGATCAGACACTACCCCCGATCAAATCGCAGGTCTTCAAGCCAAGCTGAACCCCAACAATATTCCAGGCAAACTCATTTTCATGCTACGCATGGGACTCCACGAAACTGAGCAGCTCATCGCGACGGCTGCTGCCATAAAGGAACACTCGCCAAAGGCCCTCATCATGTACGATGTCCACGGTGTAACCAAGACTGCCAAAACTGGTGAAAAGATCCGCTACACCCGTGATATCATCGCAAACATCCGACAAACAGCTGATGCCTGCCGAAGCGTCGGTCTGAAACTGCACGGCTTGCATCTGGAAACTGTAGCTGACGACACACGGCTGGAATGCGTAGATGAACCCGACCAGCTCCCCACGCATCCAGGCAACGTTGATCCAAGGCTGAACCCACGGCAACTGGCGTACGTCCTCGAGGAAACTAAGGATAGTCTTTTGTAATACAATGAAAGCTTTTACCTTACAAACTGGTACAATAACACTATGAGTAAACCGGTGATCCTAACAGGCCTGCGCGCCAATAACGACCTTACTATTGGTAACTATCTTGGAGCTTTGCTACCTATGATTGATATGGCAAAGCGCCGGGCGGGTGAGTATCAAGTTAATCTATTTGTACCCGACCTCCATAGCTTTACCACCCCGATTGACCATTCCAAGCTGTACAACCAGGTATTGCACAACATCAAAGTGTATATCGCCGCTGGGCTGCCCATCGACCACGAGGACGTGCATGTCTATCGCCAGAGCTATGTGCCTGCCCATTCCGAGTTGACCTGGATTCTTGACTGCTTCACCGGTATGGGTGAAATGGGCCGCATGACCCAATTCAAAGACAAGTCGGCTAAGCTGAACGAGGACCGCATCAGCGTAGGGCTTTTTAACTACCCTGTGCTAATGGCTGCTGATATCCTGTTATACAACGCTAGCTATGTACCAGTCGGCGATGACCAAACCCAGCATTTGGAGTTCACTCGGGATATAGCCACACGCATGAACAACCAGTTTGGCGAACTATTTACCGTGCCGCTCCCAGTACCCAAACAACATGAATTTTTTGGTAAAGACCAGGGCTTACGCGTACGGGATCTAATGGATCCTACTAAGAAAATGAGTAAGAGCGATGAAACAGGGAAGGGTGTTGTTTTCCTGTCTGACACGCCTGAAGCCGCTACTAAAAAGATCATGAGTGCTGCGACAGATAGCTTTGGAGAGATCAAATTTGATATGCAAGAGCGGCCCGGCATTAGTAACCTTTTGCAGATACTGGCGTTGTTGTCAGGGCGACCACTGGCTGACGTTATCGCTGAGTGGGAAGGTACATCCAGCTATGGTGACCTCAAAAAGGCTGTTGCGGAGGCTGTTGCGGCATTCTTGGATAAGTTTCAAAGCCGCCTGGCAGGTGTTGATGAATCCAGCCTTTTGGCTAAGCTTGAGTCCAGCGAGAAGCTGATGCGTGCTAGTGCAGGTGAAACACTGCTTCGTGCTCAGGAGGCGGTAGGCCTCCGATCTGGAAAGTAGCCCATGCAGTATACTGTATCCGAAGAGCAGCATGGCCAGCGTTTAGATGTATTTGTCGTTGAGGCAATGCCCCGACTGAGCCGTGCATTCGTGAACAAGCTTTGCGAACAAGGCAAAGTTTTAGTCGGCGGAGAGTCCGCGAAGCCAGGCTACAAGGTTAAGTCAGGCGACGAAGTTTCTGTAGAGTATGATCTGGCCGGGCTTGACGTCATACCTGATATTGATCTGCCAATTATCTATGAAGATGATGACTGTGTCGTAATGAACAAGCCGGTTGGTGTGCTGACGCATACACAAGGTGAATTCAACAAGGAGGCCACCGTTGCTTCTTTCCTGAGGAAGAAAGTCGCTGATATAGGCGGCGAGCGGGCAGGCATCGTCCACCGGCTCGACCGCCCCACCAGCGGTGTGATTATTGGCGCCAAAAATCCTGAGGCACTGAGTGTCCTACAGAAGCAATTTGCCCAGCGCAAAACAAAAAAGACATACATGGCTATTGTGGAGGGTCATCTGAAAGAGGCTGAGGCTATTATTGATATGCCGATTGAGCGCAATCCGCGTGCACCTGCAACGTTCCGGGTCGGGGCTAACGGCAAGTCTGCCGTAACCCACTATAAGGTGATACAGACGACGGCAACTGCCAGCCTCGTTGAACTTAAGCCCGAGACAGGGCGTACACACCAATTGCGTGTGCATCTGGCGCATATCGGTCATCCGATTATCGGCGACCCGCTCTATGGCAAGGGTGCGCATGGCGACCGGTTATATCTGCACGCCTTAAGTCTGGAACTGACACTGCCTAGTCGTGAGCGCAAGACATTTACCGCCCCACTGCCACCGGAATTCATGGAGTACATGGCGAAATGATTGACGAGTTGGTGCTCCACGATCATACAAAGCAGCAAGTCGCACAATTCATAGCTGGCCCAGCCCACGCGGTATTGCTAGTTGGCTCCAACGGTATTGGCAAAATGCGCCTTGCCGAATCGATGGCCGCCGCAATCCTGCAGATTGATACACCACTCGGGCAGTATCCATATTTTTCAGTCGTGCGTGCAGAGAAAGACAGCATTTCTATTGATGCAATACGCAAACTGCAGAAATTCCTGCAGCTCAGGACGCTCGGCAGTGAAAACCGGGTGTATCGCCGAGCTGTCATTATTGAGCATGCCGAACAGCTTACCACCGAAGCCCAAAACGCCTATTTGAAATTGCTGGAAGAACCGCCGGCTGACACTATCATGCTCCTGACTGCCGACAACCAACGTGCGCTTTTGCCAACTATTATATCGAGGCTTCAGACAATTGCCGTATATGCTCCAGGCGAGTCGGCACTTAAAGAATATTTTGCCGGAATGGGCAAAGACGAAACGGCTATTAATCAGGCATATTTTTTGAGCGGAGGTTTGCCGGGACTTATGCATGCGTTACTGGAAGGCGATCAGTCCCATCCGTTGCTGGAAGGCGTGGCACAGGCCAAAGAGATATTGCAGAAGCAAACGTTTGAACGCTTGGCCATGGTTGAAGCATTGAGCAAGCAAAGAGAATCTTCGCGATTCGTGATCGAAGCTTTGCAGCACATCGCTCAGACCGGCCTGGAACAGTCCGCCAAGCGTGGCGACACAGCAAAATTGCAGCGATGGCACCATGTGCTTTCAGTCGCAGCGGATGCTGATACTGCCCTGCGCCAGAATGCCAACACCAAACTGACTTTAAGCAACCTGATGTTGCATATATAAGGTATAGCGACGACCAAAATGTTTGCTATAATGGAAAACGAATATGTTTGAGCTGACAATTGTCGCCGTATTTGGCCTACTCGCATTCCACAATACAAAAGTGCACGATGACGAGTTTGGGGTCGCCTCTCGAAAGATTGGGGATCGCTTGGGCAAGCTGTGGGATATCGCACACCAGGGTATGCGCGAGAACCGCTTTCTGCGCGCCGAAAAAGCTTTGCTGACTATTCTTAAGATTGATGAACGTAATGCAGCTGCATATAACCGTCTGGGTATTTTGTACGCCAAGCAAAAAGAATATCGCGATGCGATTGATTGTTTTGAAATCGCCAGTAGCATAGAAGCTACTCCTTCCAGCCTGCATAACCTGGGCTTGATTTATTATGAGACCGAAAATTACCAGAAGGCCGGCATCGCATTTGAGCAAGCCCTCAAACTGGAAGATAACCTGGCCGCCAGGCATGTCGCATACGCCAAAGTGCAGGAAAAACTCGGCAACGAGAAGCTTTTCTTCCAGGAATTGGAAAAGGCAGTCGAGCTAGAGCCAAACAAAGAGACGCTTGGGCTGTTGCACAAGGCGTATATTGACCGTGGTATGCAGGCCGAGGCCGACATGCTGGAGCAACGCCTCAAGAAACTTATCGTTCCATCAGGCAAGCCAAAACGCATGGTTCGCCCTAAGCGAGTAGTTGTATAGAAAACCGCCCTTGTGAAAGAGGCGGTTTTTAAAACAAGCGGTATGTAATTAGCGAAGTGTGGATATGACGCTGTTCAAAATGGCCGTTACCGGGTCACCCATAAAGTTTCCATCATGTTCCGAGCTCGTTCGCATAACCTGGCTCCCCGCAGTAGGTGAAGCCCCTTCGGCAGCAACGCCGGTATCTCCTATTTCGTTGTCTTCGCTAAGCTGCCCGTGCAATGGGGCGGGTGCTTCGACTGCGGGCTGGGGATGCGGCGCTTCTTCTTGGTCTGGGGTAGCTGCGGCCACAAGGCCCGTTAATAACAATACACCCGCAAAATAAAGAGTAGCCCGCTTGACGCCATGGTCACGCGCCTCTGCTTCGGCGGCTCGCTCCTCAGGTGTTAAATCTTGGAGAGTCAGGACTTCCAGGAGGCTAAGTTTTCGTTCATGTGGGTCTAGATTGTGGCTGTTCATGCAAAAATTATACACGCGCTGTCAAGTTTTACGCCACCCATCATTATAAGAGTTGTCCAAAACAGGTATTTTTGATAAAATTACATCTGTTCTTTACGTCACAATATTGACTGGAGCGTGCCGACATAGCTCAGTGGCTAGAGCGGCTGTTTTGTAAACAGCGGGTCGTGGGTTCGAATCCCTCTGTCGGCTCCAAAAACTTCTGGTATAATCCAGATTGACCCAATTGCAGGGATAGTGAAGCGGTCAAACACAGCTGACTGTAAATCAGCCCTCTCCGAGTTCGGGGGTTCGAATCCCTCTCCCTGCACCATATAAAGGCACTCATCGAAAGATGGGTGTTTTTTGTTTGGCCTTGTCTGAGGCTGCGGTGTACGAATTATTTGTTATCATAACTGCATGAAGCATCTCGTTATACCTACAGTCAACGTCTTTATTATCAACGGTTCAAAGTTACTGCTCAGCCGGCGGGCAAATACTGGATGGATGGACGGATATCTGTGCCCGTCCGGAGGTCATGTCGAAATAGGTGAAACGCCGGCTATAGCCATGCTACGGGAAATAAAGGAAGAGCTTGGCGTTGTTGTGAAGCCGGAGGACCTTGAGTTTGGTTGTGTTGCCGCTCGAAATACACCGGCTGGCGAAACAGTAGCGTATGAGTTTATAATTCGCGACAAAGAGTATCAGTTCATCAATGCCGAGCCGGAAAAGTGCAGCGAGCTTGTATGGGTCGAACTAACGAAGCTGGATGATACGATGATCGATCAATTCAAACAAATTGCAGAGCAGGGAATCATCGGCAAGCAGCAATATTTAGAGATCGGGTACTAATTTAGAATATGCTCAGTCGCCTCAAGGCTACAGGCACTCATCGAACGACGGGTGTTTTTGATATACTTGATGGTATGATGCGATACGCACAAGATAGGAAAACAAAATGAACGAGACACCTGCTGGTAGCGCTTTTGATAACCCTGTAGCTGAGCAATTGCCCCCGGACCTGACCGGCGAAGTTCCCCAAAATGCAGAGATGCAGGGAGGATTAGATACGCCAGAAGCATTGAGAGCAGCCTACGCAGGATGGCTTGACAGGCGTGGTATTGACCCAGCGACGACACCTCATCTCACAATGCGATGGCGAGAGCTCCTTATGTTTAGTAACGCGCCGCCAAACTATCTTGACCAAACGAAAGAGCTCTACGAAATACCTAGGAACGATCAAGATGATTGCCAGTATGTGTTTCTGGATATTGAGTCTGATGATCCAAGCCAACCTAATACCCCCTGGCTACTTACTGTCAACGAAGCAGACTTCGGGACAATAATTGACTCCGACGTAATTGCTAAGGATTTTGAAGAAGCTGACTCAGACCCAGACGGTCCACTGAGACCCGAAGGTACGGTAAGAATGATTGATATTGGAGATACACTTGCTGCGTCAGCCGGGGAGTTGGAATGGGTGACTGAGGGGGTGATGAAGGGCCACACTGAAGACCCGTTCGACGGCAGCCACGGTGATATCGGAATACGCGCTGGCGGACTTGCGGATGGCCAAAGAGATGCCTATGTGTGGACGAAGTCACGAGTTACTAAATCTGTCGAATTGACAATCGCCTTTCCCGGTACATACGACTCAGTATGTGTGATAAGCGGTCAGCAGCGAGAAGCAGGAAATGGCAAAGCCGGCATGGCACAAATTGAAAACCCGACAGTACTATTAACAATCGAAGGTGAAAATTTAGAAAATCTGCAAAGAGCGTACAGAACTCTTTATAAGGAGCCGGACTTCGCGTTGACTAAGCTACAGAGAGATAATCGCGACGCGACCTTTAACGGTTACGTGGAAAGCCTTATCTCTGAAACAGCGCGGAAAAATAGGGTTGCGGAACAGGCGCGAAGGGATGATGAGTATCGCACGCCGCCTCTAAAAGCACGCCACCTCCCACGCTAATAGGATATATATGAAGAAATACAGTAAGCTGGTTCGTGACAAAATCCCTGCGATATGTGCTGCTAACGGCGAGGCCGCCAATACGCGTATCCTCACCGATGACGCGGAATACCTTACTGCTCTAACCGAGAAGCTCTGCGAAGAGGCGGATGAAGTGAGGCAAGACCCCAGCTTAGAAGAGCTGGCAGACACCCTTGAAGTGCTGTATAGCACAGGCAAGGCATTGGGCTACACACCAAAGCAAATCGAAGCCGCCCGGGCAAAAAAGATGGAAGCACGCGGTGGGTTTGAAAAGCGCATATTTTTAATCAGTACTGAAGCAAAGAAGTAATAGGCACATGACATACTACAAGGGCCCACTTGTCCGGCCTGACGGATCACCAATCGTGGCTGCCGGCACTCCGCATACCTGCTATTTCCCAACGGGTTGGAATAGGGGATATACCCACAGTACCGTGGCCGTCATTCTGGCGAATGCAGCTAAGAATATAGCTGCTGTTATTGCACGGCACCCCCAGGAGCCAGCCGAAGGCGGTAAACTTGCGCTGCCAGGAGGGTATGTTGAGCTGGGGCAGACACTAGCCGAAGCGGCTGAGACGGAAGTACTGGAAGAAACAGGCCACTTGATCGTGCCTAAGACATTAGGACTGCTTGCAATTATGGATGGGCCTACATCACTGCCAGGTAGAAGCAATGAGCATGACGGCAATATCGTGATGGTATTTTCTGCCCAGGCTGGCGAGAAAGTCCAGGAACACGACGAAGAAGTAACCGACGTGCTTTGGATTTCCGAAAACAACATGCCTTCCCGGGATGAAGTTGCCTTCGGGCATTTCGACATCATGCGTATGTGGTTTAGGCATCAGGTGCAACCGTTTGCACTTCCCATCGTGCCTTCAGCAATGACACCTGAAGAGTTATTTGGCGAGCAGCGCAGCTCGTGAAGTTCTGCTATACTTATAAGTAGAAAGGAGCAGTAATGGCCAAGAAGACACACAGCCACAACACCGGTGCAATAGTTATAAGGGGCGGCGAATGGACGCGTCCTACATCCAAGCCAAAAGCTGCTACCCGACCTCTACCTGCCCCCGGCAACAGATAATTAGACCATGGAAAGTGTTACCCTCGAAAACGTCGCCAACATCATAACATTTGTTGCGCCGGGCTATTTTGCCGCCAAAGCATATGGTGTACTGTATGCGAAAGCAGAAAAAGACTTGTCACGTGTGCTCGTAGAGAGCGTGTTGTTCAGCTTGCCAATCATTGGTATGTACGAGCTCTTGTGGCCCGGTGAGCCGCCCAACGTAACTTCCGCAAAATACGCAGTGCCGCTCCTCATCTTTTCGGTAGTGATCGGCCTGGCTTTTGCGTACCTCCGCAAAACTCCACCCGTGCGCAAGCTGGCACTGGGCATGAACCTGCCTGGCCCGCACGAGGACTTTATCCAGACACAATTCCGCAAGCTGGAAAGCAATGAGCCGGTAACAGTAACACTTCGAGACGGCAGTGTGTTCTCTGGAACCCCGCAAGGTGGTAGCATCTACCGTACCAGCCAACCGCGCCACTATTTTTTCAATAATGTGGCCTGGTACAACAAAGACAAGAACAATTGGGAAGAGCGCGAAGGCAGCATTATCCTTGATATAAGTGACGTCAGCTATATCGAGACTGCCAGCCCGCTGCCACCAGATCAGTGGTAGCCTTTACGACCGATGTCATTTTTAGTATAATCAGCTAGTTATTTGCCTAGGCAAAAGTGATATGCCGTCGTAGCTCAGTGGTAGAGCATCGCCATGGTAAGGCGGGGGTCTCGGGTTCAAGTCCCGACGACGGCTCCATTCTACAGAAGTAGACAGTATGACTATACAAACATATAACGCAGGTATCATTATTCTCGACCCGACCGCACTCGGGGTTTAGAGGCATACCTACACATAAAGCCAAACCAACCCCGAGCCCGGCTCGGGGTTTTTATTTTTTAAAAGCGTGGGAGTTACATTATGGCAGAGTTCAAAGGCATGGAGGCTTCGGCCGACGCACGACCAGAAAACATAGAGACTGAACCGATTATCGTCGGCCCCCTGTATGACGCCTTTGACTTCGCCGAACAAGGTGGGCTAGTACGCTTGAGTGATGGCACGGTAGGTGAGGTACGTCACCCTACTTGGGTGATGTCTGGTTCAAGTACGTCCGTGCAGGACCGGCTTATGAAGCTGCCAATTGCGTATCAGGACACTATCAATGGCCCTGAATTGACCTGGCAATCGCCGCGGGAATGGGATCCGCGTAACCCCACGCACGGTACTGAATTTGAAATTGACGTTAGACATGACAGCAAGCCTTACCGGGTAACGACTGACGGCAGCCAGCTGCGCTATCCGAACGGCCAAACTGGCACGTTTCATGATGCAGGCCTAGACCCGGAGGGGTTTGACCGTACAGTTGAATTTGGCACTGGCGTAGCAGTTGGCTGGCGGGACCACCGCGAGCAGATTATACAGGAGATCCCCCGCGTTGAATCGTGGCTGCGGCAGCACGGTTTTGATTCAACGTATCTGAGTGTTCTGCCCGACGAAGTTACCCATGATGACATCACTAACCATCCGTGGGTACAATTGATTAGTGAAAAAATGTCATTGCACGAATTTGCTTGCTTGTCGGTGCAGGAGCATGTGCAATTGGCCTCACCGGAAGCAGGTATTCATGCACTGACTAAATATCAGGGGGTTCAGGCTTTATTCGGACTGTTGACTGCCGCTGCGCCGGTGCGGGACGGCAGCTTTGAAACGACGCCCGCAGATCATTATCACGAGGATCATCGCCGTCCGGACGGTGCTACCGTTTTACCTGACGACGATCTGCTGCACAGGCGTGGGTACGGGACAGAAGCGCCATACGATTGGCGTGAGCTAACCCGCGTGCTGGGCTCAGAAAGTTCGGGGGCTTATGCCCGCGCACTGCCAGCTGACCTGAACGCCTTTATGGCTGAAGCAGATGCACAACTGCGCGATGGCAGGACGGTGTCTGCAATCCGCACATTAGGCTGGCATACAGACAGGCTCCGGCTCGATAAGGGCACGATAGAAATCTGCAACTTGGGCACGGCAGGCGGCAACATCACCAAGCTGACCAGCGTATTAGAGCTAGTCAGCAAATACATGGTCGCCCTGCAGGAAGAGTTCCTGGGCGGCCACAATGCCGATCAGTGGGAACAGCAATACGAACACGCCATAGAAGTTGGGCAGACCAACAACTACCTGATGGCACTTTCCGGCAAGGAGACCCGGCTGCTGGGGCCGGATGGCAACCCGATTGAGCCAGCAGACTTATTGGCGCAGATACGAGGTTTTATCAATGAGTATTCACCGGAGCCGCTGAGCGATCGCGCATATGATGAGCTGCTTGCGACATTGCAGACACCGCCTACACCCGGAACATTCACAAGTGCAGCTGCGGTTTTGGAATATTTCTTTTCGCCCAAGAGTACTATGACCGCCACAGATGCGCTACGTACAGCCCATGCAGTTGAACCGGACATGTCTGTGCCTGAATTGCTGTCGCTATTCGCGGGGCAAAGGCGGCATAATGTGGATGAATTGGGGCAGCGCCTGGAACTACGGCGGCTTGGCGCGCTGGCCGGTGGCCGCTCGGACGACGACGATCCGATGTTGTCCGCGATAGTGAATGTAACCACAACTCTTCTCTAACGGTTTACAAGGTAAGCTCAATCTGTTAAAATTAACGGGATTGTTGACATAAAAGGTTAATTATATGGCAAAGAAAAGCGACAAGCGTAAAATTGTTGGTTTGGTCAGTGAAGAATCTGGCGAGCGTATCTATTACACTAGCAAGAATTCGATGAACACCCCTGAGAAACTGCAACTCCGCAAATACAGCAAAAAGCTGCGCAAGCACGTTTTATTTGTAGAGACCAAGAAGAACTTGGGACGCAACGAGGTAAAGGGCCGCAAATAGCGGTCCTTTTTCTTTAGCTTGATATCTTTGCTAAGGTTTAACTTTTGTTAAATCCAAAATAGTATTAACCAGCTCCGCATGGCTCCATACGAGCGGGTTGATAGAGACGACATACCCAGTGTCAGGATGTACCTGTTCCGAGAGCGTGCCGCTGGGCAGCGCATGTGAGATGCTCCAGTCGATGTAGTGACGGGCCTTATCTAACTGCTGTACTCGGATATAGTATTGGGCGAGCCATAAGGTTGTCACATGCCAGGGGTTGCCCATGTATTTATGGTCAATGGTGAAGTACATATCATGTTCGTAGCGCGGCGAGCCGCCTGCTGGCGTTTGGTCGAGGAGTGTCTGTTCTATGGCCTGCATCGTTTGTTTGATGTGTTCGGTGCCCATGCTTTGCGGGCAAAACATCATAGGACCGTACAAGCTGGAGACGTCGAGTGTATTGTTGAACGCCAGGGAGCCATCCGGCTGCAGCAGATATCCTTTGCGGAATGCCTTACGCTCAGGATCAAAGAAAATCTTGCTGCTTTCAAGTATTTCAGCCGCAACATCACGCCACCTGACTGCGTCATCCGGAAAACCGAATTTTTCAGCAAAATCGGCTGCCGTAAGTAGTGCTTGGTGCACAATAGAGGTCGTGTACGTTGTGGTCAGGAACCGCTCTTCCCACAAGTCGTAGCTAGCGTGAGGCAGTTTTGTCTGCTCATCGATAAACTCTGACAAGAAGTTGGCGGCAGGCTGAATAAACGTGCTATACAGGCTAAAGACAAAGTCATGATCTTTGCTGTAGTCAAAATATTCGCCTAGCATATAGATAACGACTGCGGTTTCGTCTTCCTGAATTGCTAATTCTTTGCGGTTGTTGTGAATCAAAGGGTGCCAGGTGCTTCCGATGGCTCGGTCGGGCTGGTACTTGTGCATTAGGTAGCCATCGTTGGTAAGGATGTCACGGCAGAATTCAAAGAATTTTTTAGGTTCCTCGGTGAATCCCAAACGGATGAGCGGCCACACCGCAAAGGCTGCATCACGCGGCCACACGTAACTGTAGTAGTCGCGGCCGAGGTTATATATGGAAGAATCGCAGCTGGCAACCACCCCGCCGCGTTTGTCGCAGTGTACTTTGATGAGCATCAGCGATTTTTGTACCATGATCCGGTAGCGCTCATCCAGGGTATGCAGGACTCCAGAGGCTGTGGAGAGCCACGTCTGCCAGTATTGGCGGGTGATTTCCAGCCGGTGCTCCAGGCCTTC
>Ga0075364_10001728_pt1 | contig 12019 bp, 8 predicted proteins | sample EndMetdeltDD1764_FD_71517 | JGI IMG/M metagenome (GOLD analysis project Ga0075364, IMG submission 71517) | Populus endosphere microbial communities from Tennessee, USA - Endosphere MetaG P. deltoides DD176-4 | ecosystem: Host-associated > Plants > Roots > Endosphere | place: USA: Tennessee... | reverse complement strand
CGTCATAGGAGGGGAGAGTGGTGACGAGGAAATTTCCGATATCTGCTGTCGGAAGTAACCCTGCATAGAGGCTCGCGGTTGCAGTCGTAAAGGCATTGGTGATGTTGGTGTTCGCCGACATCAGTCCGTCGATCAAGCCGTTAATGGGGTTCGATGTCGCCGCCGTGGAGATCCCGGACAGCAGTGCGGGCGCGGCCGCAAAGCTGCCCGCCGCTGTCGCCAGCGGCACCGACAGCGCCACGGCGGAAGCAGCGGGGAGGGCGTTGATGTCAGCCATGAAGGCGCTAATTCCCTGCGGCGTCGCGGTTGCCAGGGCGCTTCCGACCTCGGGGAGGGTGACCGGCGGGATCACCCCGAAGCCGGTCGGAACATTCGGTGGCCCGTCCGACCAGCCGTGGCTGGTGTTGCCGTAGCCGATGTTGACGAGCACGCGTAGATCGGGTTCGATCAGGTCCGCGATTGGGGTGCCGATGAGGGGTATTGAACGCACCGGGTTCAGGAGCGGCAGGTGCTGGGTGGGAATCATGTAGTAGTCGGTCGAGGTGGGACCTACCGTGTTCGTCAAGTGAATAGCCGAGGCAATCTGTGCCGCCGTGAGAGTCGGATAGGTTCCATGCACGTAGAGAATGCCCGCGAAGGCGTTGAGGTCGGACAGGAAATTGATCGGGTATTGCGGGAAGTCAGCGAAGCCGTCGTACTCGAGCGTGGTGACGACGGTGTGGAACGAATTATCCGGCGTCGCGCCGTAGAAAGTCAGCCCGATACTCGGAATGGACAGGGGGGCGAATCGCGCCAACAGCCCGCCGTTGGGATTCATCGGATCACCGATGAGTGAGAAGTTCAAGTTATTGAAATATGGACTTCCCCCCGGCGTGTTGGTGGGGTTGAGCGCCCGCATTTCCAGTGAGGCGATGATGGCGCTTTGCGAGTAGCCCAGCACGTTAACGTTATTTGTGCCGACGGGGTTGAGTAGCCCCGCGTAAGGAGGGTTGGCTCCGACTAGTTGGTTATTGAGGATCTCGACACCACGCTGTATCGACACGTTGAAGGTCAAGTCCTTGGGGCTCGCACCGAATAACGGATATCCGCCTTCGGGCGTGAACAGGGCCTGTACTCCGCCCGGCGTGAAAAAAGGCGCGATAAATCTCGAGACGACGTTGTTGACATAATCCACTCCGGGTATGGGCGTGCCGCTGCCGCCAATGACCAAGGTGAAGTCCGCCGCCGCTACCGCGCCGTTGCCGCCCAGCAGCGAGCCCAGCAGGTTCGCCGCCGCGGCCTCGGCGCCCGCATACCCGTTCGCGGCGGCGGCCAACGTCGCAACGAATTGCTCGTGGAACGCCGTCGCCTGGCCGATGAGTGCCTGGTAGTCCTGGCCGTATGCGCCGAACAGGTTCGCGATGGCCGCCGACACTTCATCGGCGGCCGCCGCCGCCACGCCGGTTGTTTGGCCCGCCGCCGAGGCGCTGGCTGAGGTTATAGCTGAACGGATTCCCGCCACATTCGCGGCGGCATCTGCGATCACCTGCGGTTGGGTCATCAAGTCAGTCATCGACTAAATCCCTTCGCTCACAAGCCGTTTCGTTGCTACGACAACGATGCTGTGGGACCGATGACCCGGGGGAGCCGGCCATCGTGAAGCACGGCACTCGTTAGCCTAGCTTCGATACCCTACGCCCTTCGGCGCTGCTTGTAGCGCGATTCCTGCCCAAATTCCTGTGAGTTTTCTGGTCATCCGTCAGGGAACGAGGGACTGCAATTGCTTCACGTTGTCCGCGAGAGCGAAACCGATGCCGAGCAATTCGACGCCTCCCGCTACCGTTGCCAATCCCATGTCGGCGGCAATCGGATATCCGATCGCGTTGATGAGGTTGCCCTGAGCGAGCTGGTCCACGAAGAGTTGGGCGTCGTAGGCGGGGACGGTGGTGAGGAAGGTAAGACCTATGTCTGCCGTTGGAAGCAGGACCGCGTAGTCGGTCGAGACGATCGACGTCGCAGCGTTCACGACCTTGGCCGGCGACGGCAGGTTGGCCAGTGTCGTCGCCGGGTCCGGCGCAGCCGGCAAGGCGAGCGGCGGCACCACCGCGGCGGGCTGCGAGATGATGTGCTGAATGTCGGCCGAAAAGTCGTGGATTCCCTGCTGGGTCCCGGCCGCCAGGGCGTTAACGACGGTGCCCGGACTGACATCCGGGAATAGACCGAACGTCGTCCACACGTCCGCGTAGCTCGTCGAGAACCCGTAAGCCGGGTCCCCGTAGCCCAAATTAACGATCACCTTCAAATCCGGTTGGATCAGGTCGGCCAGTGGAGGTCCGACGACGGGTATCGCCCGTAGCGGTGTCAGTAGTGGCAGATTCTCCGTGCGAATCATGAAGTAGTGGGTGTTGCCGGTGTAGCCCGGAGACGTCGGCAATTCAAGCGCGGCATCAACGTGGGACACGGGGATGGCGGCATATTGGGTGTGGACGAAGGCTATGCCCAGAACCGCGTTGAGGTCCGAAACGAAATTGAGCGGGTACCGGGGGAAGTCCGCAAACCCGTCGTATTCCTGCGTGTAAATGGCGGTCGGGTAGATCGTGTCGGAAGGCGTGGGGCCGTAGAACGTCAGCCCCAGGGCCGTCAAGGAGAGATTCGGGAAACGCGAGAACTGGCCGCCGTTGGGGTTCATTTCATTGCCGGTCAACACGAAGTTGAGCTGACTCGCATCCGGAGGCGTTGCACCAAAAATGGATGTACCCGCGGCGAGGTTGCGCATTTCCAGCGAGGAGATGATGGCGCTCTGGGAAATGCCGTAAACCGTCACCGTTTTGTGCTGATTAACGATTTGGTCGTAGAGCGCGTTGTCGAGAATGGTCAGGCCCTGTTGCACCGACGCGTCGAGGGTCAAGCTCTTGACACCGGTGAGTGGGTATCCCTGTTCGGGCGTGACCAGCCGCTGGATGAGCTGGGTAATCCCGTTCGCGCGAACGTACCGCGCATTAGCCGCGTCAATGTTTTCCTGCGATGGAAAGGGATTTCCGGTGCCGCCCATGAACAACGACACGTCGTTAGCCGTGAACGGCGGAATCGTGGCCGCGGTCGGCAGTGCGGTTGGCACGCTGGGCAGCCCCAGAGCGCCCTGCAGTCCGACGGCGATGGCGGTCTCGGTTTCCGCGTAGGCGATTCCCGCGGCGGCTAACGTCTGCTGGAATTGATTCTGAAACGCGTCGATCTGCGCGACGAGAGCCTGGTATTCCTGGCCGAATCCGCCGAATACGTCCGCGATGGCCGCCGACACCTCATCGGCGGCCGCTGCCGTCAGACCGGATGTCGGTGCTGCCGCAGCGACATTGGCGGCATTGAGTGCCGCACCAATCGCGTCGATCTCCGCGGCAACCGACGCCATCAGTTGCGGCTCAGCGAGCACATACGTCATCGGCCCCAATCCTTTCCGACCCGGTTGGGTGGCCCGCCGGCAAGACGGATCCCGTCAGCCTAGGGTGATGTCGCAAGCCTGTCCGGCGTTTGCGGCAAAGCGTTTTCACTAATCCATTACGTTCCGGCTGGCAGTGAAAAGAGGCGCGAGCGAGTTAAGGAATGAGGGTCTGGAGGTCCTTCACGTTGCCGGCGAGCGCCGCAATGACGGTGAGCACTTCAACCCCGCCCGCGACGGTGCCCAATCCCACGTCGGCCGCGATCGGATAGCCGATCGCATTGATCAGGTTGCCCTGCCCGAGCTCGCTCAGGAAGAGCTGGGCGTCGTAGAGGGGCAGGGTGGTGGCGAAGGTAGTGGCGATGTCGGCCGTCGGAAGCAGGACGGCGTAGTCGTCCGAGACGATCTTGGTGAGGGTGTTCACGACCTTTGCTGGCGACGGCAAATTGGCCAGCGTGGTCATCGGGTCGGGCGCGGCCGGCAAGGCGAGCGGCGGCACCACGGAGGCGGGCTGCGACGCGATGTGCTGAATGTCGAGGGAGAAGTCGTGGATTCCCTGCTGAGTCCCGGTGGACAACGCGTTAAAGATGGTGGCCGGGGCGACATCGGGGAACAAACCGAAGTGCGTTGGCACGTCCGCATAGCTCGTCGAGTAGCCGAAGTTGGGGTCGCCGTAGCCCAAGTTCACCAATACCCTCAGGTCGGGTTGGATCAGGTCGATGAGGGGTTGCCCGATGACAGGTATGGACTTCAGCGGTTGCAACAGCGGCAGGTCGGGGTGGTGAATTATGTAGTAGCTGGTGTTGCCGGTGTAGCCCGGAGACGTCGGCAATTGGACGGCGTTATCAATCTGGGCCGTCGTGAGATTCAGGTATGTCGGGTGCACGAAGATGATGCCCGCCATCGCATTGAGGTCGGACACGAAATTGATCGGGTACCGCGGGAAGTCGGCAAAGCCGTCGTATTCCAGCGTGTAGTTGTGCACCGTCCACGGCACGTTCGCGTCCATCGCGGGGAAGAAATCCAGCCCCAGGGCGGGCAGGCTGAGATTCGGGAACCGCGAAAGCAGGCCGCCGTTGGGGTTCACCTCGTTGCCGGTCAGCTGGAATTGGAGCTGGGCCGGGGTGGGGATGGGCACACCATGGGCAGTGAAGGTGGACGTGCCGTTAAGAAGATTCTGCATTTCCAGCGAGGAGATGATGGCACTCTGCGAAATGCCGAAAACGGTCACCGTCTTGTGCTGGACGGCGATCGTGTTATAGAGCGCGTCGTCGAGGATGGTCACGCCCTCGCTTACCGAGGGGTTGAGGGGCAGGCTCTTGACACCGGTCAGTGGGTACAGCTGCTCGGGCGTGACGAACGAGATCATGCTGTTGGCCAAGCGGACGTAGAGGTCGTTGGCCTTGGTGAGGAACGAGGCCGAGGGGATCGGGGTCCCGGTGCCGCCGATGAAGAACGTGAAGTCAGTCGGCGGCAATGGGAATGCCGCCGCGGCCAGCGACGGGGCCAGCGCACCGGGCGCCCCCAGTCCCAGGGTGGCGGCGATGGCAGCCTCGGTCTCCGCGTAGGCGATCCCGGCGTTGGCCAGCGTCTGCTGGAACTGACTCTGGAAGGCCCCGACCTGCGCGACGGCGGCCTGGTATTCCTGGCCGAATGCGCCGAATAGGTCCGCGACGGCGGCCGATACCTCGTCGCCGGCCGCGGCGGCCAGGCTGGATGTCGGAGCTGCGGCGGCGGCATTGGCCGCGCTGAGCGCCGAACCGATCTCATCTATTTGCGCGGCAACCGAAGCCATCGCCTGCGGCTCGGCGATCACATAGTTCATCGGCCCCATCCTTCTCCGACAAAGGCGTCCTCGGTCAGACCGGGGACCCGGTGAGCTCGACCGCCAGTAAGGCGACCCCGCCAGCGTAGAGCGATCTGGCAATCCTGTCCGGCATTTGCACCAAAGCCATTTCAGCTCCGCCGACGCCCAGGGGCCGCTAAGGAATGAGGCTCTGGATATCGCTAATGTTGCTGGCTACCGCTTTCACAATCGTGAGCAATTCGACAAAGCCCGCGATCGTGCCCAATCCCACGTCGGCCGCGATGGGATATCCGATCGCGTTGACGAGGTTGCCCTGTCCGAGCTGGCTCAGGAAGAGCTCCGAGTCGTACAGCGGCAACGTGGTGACGAACGAAAGACCCGTATCCGCCGTCGGAAGCAGCACGGCGTAGTCGTCCGACACCATCTTGGTGAACGTGTTCACGATCTTTTGCGGCGACGGCAAGTGCGCCAGCGTCGCAGTCGGGTCCGGCGCAACCGGCGGGGCGAACTGAGGCGCGGAGATCGGCTGGGCGGCAATCGCTTGCAGGTCGGCGGTGAAGTCGTGGATGCCCTGCTGGGTTCCGGCTGCCAAAGCGTTGATCACGGTGTCGGGGCTGACGTCCGGGAACAAACCGAACGGGGTTGGCACGTCCGCGGGACTCGTCGAGTAGCCGTAGTTCGGGTCGCCGTACCCCAAGTTCACGATCACCCGCAGGTCCGGCTCGATCAGGTGGGCCAGTGGCTGACCGATGACGGGTATCGCCCGCAGCGGCGCCAGGAGCGGCAGATTGTCCGTGTGCAGCGCGTAGTAGGTGGTGTTGCCGGTGTAACCGGGCGACGTCGGCAACTGGATCGCGTTATCGACTTGTGCGGGTGTGAAATTCAGATAATTGACATGCACGGTGGCGATGCCCAAAGCGGCGTTGACGTCGGACAAGAGGTTGAGGGGATAGCGCGGGAAGTCGGCGAAGCCGTCGTACTCGGCCGTGTAAATGGCGGTCGGATAGATCGTGTCCGACGGAGTCGCGCCGTAGAACGACAGACCCAGACTCGGGATGGTCAGGTTCGGGAAACGCGACAGCATCCCGCCGTTGGGGTTCATCTCGTTGCCGACGAGCACGAAGTTGAGCTGGTTGGCGGTGGGAGGGGTCGCGCCGAAGCTGGAAGTGCCGGCGGCGAGGTTCTTCATTTCCAGCGAGGCGATGATGGCGCTTTGTGAGTAGCCGAAGACGGTCACCGAGTTTCCCGCCGTGATTTGGGCTTTGAGCTCGTTGTCGAGGATGGTCAGGCCCTCCGCCACCGAGCTGTTCAGCGTCGAACTCTTCACCCCGGTGATCGGGTACAACTGTTCCGGCGTGAACAGCGTCTGGAGGGCGTTCACCGAACGGACGTAGAGGTTGTTGGCCGCGGTGACGTAGGCCGCCGGTGGTATCGGAACTCCGGTCGGCCCCACGAAGATTGACACCAGGTTCGCGGGAAAGGGCGGAATCGTGGCCGCCGGCAGCGCCGCCGGGGCCGGCGCGTTGGGGAGTCCCAGCGTGGCGGCGATGGCGATTTCGGTTTCCGCGTAGGCCGTTCCCGCGGCGGCCAATGTCTGCTGGAACTGACCGTTGAACGCTTCGACTTGCGCGACGACGGCCTGATACTCGCGGCCGAACGCGCCGAATAGGTCCGCGACCGCGGCCGATACCTCGTCGCCGGCCGCGGCCACCAGACCCGAAGTCGGGCCTGCCGCTGCGGCGTTGGCGGCGCTGAGTGCCGAACCGATTTCGTCGATCTCCGCGGCAACCGACGCCATCATCTCCGGCTCGGCGATCACGTATGTCATCCGCCCTCCCTTTCGTCCAGACAGAGTAAAGGTGATCTCGCGAACCTGTCCGGCTTTTCCAATAAGCCGGACATTCGCTCAGATGCGTTAGAAGGTCAGGGCCTGCAGCGCGCGAAGGTCGCCCGTCCTGTTGACGAGGTCAGCCGAGCAGCGCGCGGCGCAGTTGCTCGACGTCGGCCTCGATGATCCCGGAGGCGCGGAGGTAGCCGTCCAGCGAGCCGAATTCCTCCGCGATCGTCTGTCTGGCGGCGGCCAGGTATTCCGGCCGAACGCCGAGAACCCCGTCGGAGAGACGCGCCTCGGTGAACGTCACCACCTCGGGGGTTAGTTCGATGTCCGAGCGCTGCTGGATCATCTCGGAGATCCGGTCCCGCAGTAGTGGGACGGAGTCGTTGCTGCGCAGAAAGTCCGCGACGATCGCCTCGCGATCGACACCGATTGCCTCCAGCACCGTGGCGACCACGAAGCCGGTGCGGTCCTTGCCGGCAAAGCAGTGCGTGAGCACGGGTCGGCCGGCGGCGAGCAGCGTGACGACGCGGTGCAGCGCTTGCTGGGCGCCGTTACGCGTTGGGAATTGGCGGTATTCGTCGGTCATATAGCGGACGGCGGTCTCGTTGATCGACTCGCCCTCGGGTGTGTCGGTCATCAACTGGCGGAATGCGCTTTCGTGTGGCGCCTCGCCGTCGCTCGGTTCGTCGCCCTGCTGCTCGCCTAAGTCGGGGAAGGGCAGCAGGTGGACGTCTATGCCGTCGGGAACCTGTCCCGGGCCGCGCCGGGCGACCTCGCGCGCCGCACGCAGGTCGGCGACATCAGTAATTCCCAAGCGGCGCAACGTTTCCCGTCCACCGTCGTCGAGGCGGCTCAGCTCGCTGGAGCGGAACAGCCGTCCGGGGAGGATCGCCGCGGTGCTGTCCCCAACATCGCGAAAGTTCCACGCTCCCGACAGTTCTTCCAGAGCCGCTCCCATGTCAGCTGACCGCCGCGGCGAGGGCGGACTTCTCGCGGCCGAGCTCGACGCGCGCGACGGTCCGCATGTGCACCTCGTCGGGTCCGTCGAAGATTCGCATGGCCCGATGCCAGCCGTACATGCGGGCCAGCCGGGTATCGTCACTGACGCCCGCGGCCCCGTGCACCTGAATTGCGCGGTCGATGACATCGCAGGCGACCCGCGGGGCAACCGCCTTGATCTGCGAGACCAGCAGATGCGCGGCCTTGTTGCCGTGCTGGTCGATCGTCCACGCCGCCTTCTCGCACAGCAGCCTGGCCTGGTCGATCTCGTTGCGGGACTTGGCAATTGCCTCCCGCACCACGCCCTGCTCGGCCAGCGGACGGCCGAAGGCCACCCGGTTTTGGGCCCGGTCCACCATCAGGGCCAGCGCCCGTTCCGCCCCGCCGAGCGCGCGCATGCAGTGGTGGATGCGGCCCGGCCCCAGCCGGGCCTGGGCGATCGCGAAGCCGCCCCCCTCTTCGCCGAGCAGGTTGGTGACCGGCACCCGCACGTTGTCGTAACTGATCTCGCAGTGTCCCGGTTGGTCGTGGTAACCGAAAACCGTTGTGGAGCGCAGAACGCTGACGCCCGGCGTATCTATTGGCACCAGAACCATCGACTGCTGTTGGTGGCTCGCCGCGTCGGGGTTGGTGCGGCCCATCACGATCAGGACCTTGCAGCGCGGGTCCGCCGCCCCGGACGTCCACCATTTGCGGCCGTTGATCACGTAATCGCCGCCATCGCGCACGATGGAGGTCTGGATGTTGCGGGCGTCGCTGCTCGCGACCGCCGGCTCGGTCATGGAAAAGGCGCTGCGGATCTCGCCGTTGAGCAATGGCTCGAGCCACTGCTTGCGCTGCTCCTCGGTGGCGAACAGGTGCAGCGTCTCCATGTTGCCGGTGTCCGGCGCCGCGCAGTTGAGCGCCTCGGGCGCGAGCTCCAGGCTCCAGCCGGTCAGCTCCGCCAGCGGGGCGTAGTCGAGGTTGGTCAGGCCCGACTCGGCCGGCAGGAACAGGTTCCACAAGCCGGCCGCTCTGGCCTTGGTCTTCAGCTCCTCGATGATCGGCGGAACGGTGTGGTCGTTCGGGCCGGCCTCGTGGCGGTATTTGTCGTAATCGGCCTCGGCCGGAAAGACGTACTCGGTCATGAAGTCGGACAGCCGCTTGTGGTAGTCGATCGCCTTGGCCGACATCGCGAAGTCCATGTCCGCCACGATATGCGACGTGCTGTGGCGCGCCGCTTCAGGTCGCTGTCGCGACACTGCAACCACGCACACGACACGCCGGTGCGGGTGTGCGTGGCTGCGGTCTCGACGAAGTGGCAGCGCTTGCGGTGGAGCACGATGGACGTCATGGCTGGAGCGTCCGAATCTCGTCCCCCATTTCCCCCGTTCACTTTCGAAACCGCGATGCAGAAGGTCCAGGCCGCCGAGGACGCCTGGAACACGTGCGACCCCGAACGCGTCAGCCTGGCGTATACGATCGACTCGCAATGGCGTAACCGCGGCGAACACGTCGTCGGCCGGGACGAGATCGTCGCCTTTCTGACCCGCAAGTGGCAGCGCGAACTCGACTACTCGCTGCGCAAGAGTTTGTGGGACTTCCACGACAACCGCATCGCGGTGCGCTTCCAATACGAGTGCCACGATCACACGGGCCAGTGGTACCGCAGCTACGGCAACGAGCTGTGGGAATTTACGCCGTCAGGATTGATGGCACGCCGCGAGGCAAGCATCAACGACGTGCCGATCACCGAATCCGAGCGGCGCTACTTCGGTCCTCGGCCTACGTCGGAGCACGGCCAAGACATAGTGCTTTGGTAGTTCTCCGGTAGTGGCCGATAGGGTGTTCACGCCAATGTAGCTAGGGAAAGTAGATGTACGCGCCATGACAGATCCGCAGACCCACGCCACCAGGGTCGGGGTGGTGGCCGAGTCCGGGCCCGACGAGCGGCGCGTCGCGCTGGTACCGAAGGCGGTCGCTTCGCTGGTGAACAGCGGTGTGGCGGTCGTGGTCGAGTCGGGTGCAGGCGAGGGCGCCCTGCTTCCCGACCACCTCTATACGGAGGCCGGGGCCAGCATCGGCGATGCCTGGAGCGCCGACATCGTCGTCAAGGTGGCGCCGCCGACCACCGACGAGGTCAACAAGTTGCGCAGCGGGCAGACGCTGATCGGTTTCTTGGCACCCCGCGACGCCGACAACTCGATCGGCGCGCTGAAGCAGGCCGGGGTGCAGGCGTTCGCGCTCGAGGCCATCCCGCGGATCTCGCGGGCACAGGCGATGGATGCGCTGTCGTCGCAGGCCAACGTGTCCGGCTACAAGGCCGTGCTACTGGCGGCCTCGGAGTCGACGCGGTTCTTCCCGATGCTGACGACGGCCGCGGGCACGGTGAAACCGGCCACGGTCCTGGTGCTCGGGGTCGGCGTCGCCGGGCTGCAGGCGCTGGCGACGGCCAAACGCCTGGGCGCGCGCACCACCGGGTACGACGTGCGCCCCGAGGTGGCCGACCAGGTCCGCTCGGTGGGTGCACAGTGGCTGGACGTAGGCATCGAGGCCGCCGGCGAGGGCGGATACGCCCGGGAGCTGACCGAAGACGAGCGCGCTCAGCAGCAGAAGGCATTGGAAGAGGCGATCAGCGGCTTCGACGTGGTGATCACCACGGCGCTGGTTCCGGGCAAGCCCGCTCCGAAGCTGGTGACTGCCGCGGCGGTCGAGGCGATGAAGCCCGGCAGCGTGGTGGTGGACCTGGCCGGGGAGACCGGCGGCAACTGCGAGCTCACCGAGCCCGGGCAGACCGTGGTCAAGCACGACGTCACCATCGCCTCGCCGCTGAACTTGCCGGCGACCATGCCCGAGCACGCCAGCGAGCTCTACAGCAAGAACATCACCGCGCTGCTCGAGCTGCTGATCAAGGACGGCAAGCTGGCCCCCGACTTTGACGACGAGGTCATCGCGGAGTCCTGTGTGACTCGCGATCGGAAGGACTCTTAGATGTACGACGACCTGCTGGCCAACCTGGCGATCCTGGTGCTGTCCGGATTCGTCGGGTTCGCCGTAATCTCCAAGGTGCCCAACACGCTGCACACCCCGCTGATGTCGGGGACCAATGCCATCCACGGCATCGTGGTGCTCGGCGCGCTGCTGGTGTTCGGAACGGTTGAACACCCGTCGCTGGCCATCCAGATCATCCTGTTCGTCGCGGTGGTGTTCGGCACGCTGAACGTCATCGGCGGCTTCATCGTCACCGACCGGATGCTGGGCATGTTCAAGGGCAAGAAGAAAGCCCTGCCGGCCAAATCGGAAGAGGCGGCCGCCAAATGAACTACTTGGTGATCGGTCTCTATATCTTCGCGTTCGCGCTATTCATCTACGGCCTGATGGGCCTGACCGGGCCCAAGACCGCGGTGCGCGGCAACCTGATCGCCGCGGTGGGCATGACGATCGCCGTCGCGGCGACCCTGGTCCTGATCAGGCACACCAGTCAGTGGCCGCTGATCATCGCCGGCTTGGTCGTGGGTGTGGTGCTCGGCGTGCCGCCGGCGCGGCTGACCAAGATGACCGCCATGCCGCAGCTGGTGGCGTTCTTCAACGGTGTGGGCGGCGGCACCGTCGCGCTCATCGCGCTCTCGGAATTCATTGAAACCAGCGGCTTTTCGGCGTTTCAGCACGGCGAGTCGCCGACCGTGCACATCGTGGTGGCCTCGCTGTTCGCCGCGATCATCGGGTCGATCTCGTTCTGGGGTTCGATCATCGCGTTCGGCAAGCTGCAGGAGATCCTGCCCGGCCGCCCGATCGGTATCGGCAAGGCGCAACAACCTCTCAACCTGCTGCTGCTCGCGGGCGCGGTCGTCGCCGCGGTGACGATCGGATTGGCCGCACATCCCGGCAGTGGCGGGGCGTCGTTGTGGTGGATGATCGGCCTGCTGGCCGCCGCCGCGGTGCTCGGCCTGATGGTGGTGCTGCCGATCGGCGGCGCCGATATGCC
>Ga0075364_10001727_pt1 | contig 12022 bp, 14 predicted proteins | sample EndMetdeltDD1764_FD_71517 | JGI IMG/M metagenome (GOLD analysis project Ga0075364, IMG submission 71517) | Populus endosphere microbial communities from Tennessee, USA - Endosphere MetaG P. deltoides DD176-4 | ecosystem: Host-associated > Plants > Roots > Endosphere | place: USA: Tennessee... | reverse complement strand
CGGCATCATGGACGATATTCGCCGGGAATTCGCTCGGGTGAGCGGAAAGCCGGTTGGGCTGTTCAGCACAAATGCGGCTGGCGCGTGCCCAGCCTGCAGGGGACGCGGAATGGTTAAGACCGATCTTGCCTTCCTTGATGCTGTAGAATCCACTTGCGAGGCTTGCTGCGGCTCGGGCTATAGCATCGAAGCTCGCTCTCCGTCGGTCAGGGGATATTCTATCGACAAAGTCATGCAGATGCGCGGGCCAGAGGCGCAAGCCCTCTTTCGTGATCATGGAGCAATTTCGGGATCCCTCGCTCGGTTGGAGCAAGTGGGGCTGGCGTACATGCAGATCGGTCAACGCCTTTCGACCTTGTCGGGAGGCGAAAGACAGAGGTTGAAACTTGCCGCTGAGCTTGGACGCGCTGGCAGCATCTATGTCATCGATGAACCTACATCCGGTCTTCATATGGCCGATGTGGATCGGATGATTGGGTTGTTCAAGGCGCTTACATATCAAGGCTTTACGCTGATCGTCGTGGAGCACAATCTGGATGTGATCGCAGCTGCTGACCACATCATTGAGATGGGGCCTGGCGCAGGGAAGCACGGAGGTAAAGTCATCTATCAAGGAGGACCCGTCGGGTTAATTGCAGACAGCCTGTCGGTAACCGGACCTTATCTGGCGAAGGTCCTTGATCCCCACGCTTCAGCCTCACTAGCCTTAAAAATATAAAGGTCGGTCAATGAGACGCCAGCGAGGGAAAATAGGCGGTACGGATAGGCCATCTTGGATGGCGAGCGCTCACATCCCGATGGTCGCTCTGGTCCAGACGCTCGCTGTCGCGCAATATCTCAGCTTCCACCGCGCCGCCTTAGCGCTCGGTACCAGCCAGTCCAGCGTCAGTGCCCGCATCAAGGCGCTGGAGACTGATCTTGGTATCACCCTTTTTGACCGCAATACACGTGGCGTCCGCCTCACTGAGGCCGGGCGTCGCTTCGTTGATCAAGTCGATGACGCCATGGGCATTTTGGACCGGGCGGTCAAGACAGCCGGAATGCAGGCGCGCGGGGAAGCAGGTGTGCTTCGCATTGGCGTTCACGCTTTGACGCCTGACTGCTTCCTTAACCGCCTGCTGGGACGGTTCCGTAGCACGCGACCGGGCGTACGCATGCATATCACAGAAAGCACGGCGCGCGAGGCGCTGCTCATGGTGCGCGAAAGTCGGCTTGATCTCGCCTTTATGGCATGCACCCCCGAAATCCCCGACCTGCAGTCCCGCGTAATCTGGCGTGACCGTCTGACGGCGGCGCTGCCGGTCGGGCATCCCTTGACCGCGTATCCCAATGTTGAATGGCGACAACTCTTGGCAGAAACCTTCCTTGTCCGCCATAGTGGCACCGGCCCGCAGGTACACGACCTGATCGTGCTGCGCTCGGCCGGGAAGTGGCCGGTGCCGACGATCCTGCGCTACGATGTCGGTCGCAGCGCGCTACTGTCGATGATCGCCGCGGGGCATGGCATTTCGCTTTTCGTCGAGGAAGCCGCGGCTAAAGCTATAACCAATGTCACGTTCCTTCCGATCAGCGACGAGCCAGAGACCATCCCGTTCTCGGCCATCTGGTCGCCGCGAAACCGAGATCCGGCGCTGCTGGACCTGCTCACCCTGGCGAGGAAAATGGGTCACTCGACTCCGTCCGACTGAATTCTTGTCCCTTGCCCGGACCCAGCCTGCGTAGACATCGCCACAGGCGCGACCCATCCGATTTGCCGCCGATGGTATCCGCCAGCCCCACGGCCGCGCATTTATTGTTGATCGCTGCGAATTTAGCCAATTTCTGATCCCTCCACCTTCCTTACCGATTGGAGCCTGTATGCGCGGAGGACGAATACTCTGGGGTCACATCACCGTAGTGTTTACTATTGTCATGCTGATGACATGAGCCGCGACGCAATGGGTAGCGTTCCAGCTTGGCTTTCAGCCCCAGCTAGGAAGCTCGTGGTTCGAGCTGGCCGGCTGGCCTTTTTACCATCCGCCCGCCTTCTTCATGTCGATCATCCGGGCACGCGAAGCCCGCAACGTCGCCACCTACGGTTCGGCGCGATGGGCCGAGGATAAGGAAATTCATGCGACCGGATTACTCGGCCCGGATGGCGTCGTATTGGGGCGGCACAGCAAGGATTATCTGCGTCATAACGGCCCCGAGCATGTGCTGTGCTTTGCACCAACCCGATCCGGCAAGCGCTTGACCTCGGTGCCCAGCAACGCAGGACCGCCAGACGGCCTTCCTGAATGGTCCGGTGGATCGGCAGACGGTCGCCATGGACCGCATCATGGCTCCGGCGTCGCCCTATATCCTTCAGGCCGGAGCCGTGATCCCCGCCGCGATGATTACCGGCATCCGGTCGGACTTGCCTGGCCAGATCACCGCGCAGGTCACGGAGAACGTCTATGACAGCCCGACCGGCAGCCTGCTCCTGAGCCCGCAGGGCACGAGGATCATCGGCCAATACGATGCCAGCGTGTCCTTCGGTCAGCGCCGTGTACTGCTCGTCTGGAATCGTCTGATCCTGCCTAATGGCCGCTCCATCGTGATGGAGCGCCAGCCTGGCGCAGACGCTTCCGGCTATGCCGGTCTGGAGGATGGCGTCGATTATCACTGGTGGGACCTGATGAAGGCCGCAGGCCTGTCCACGCTGCTCGGCATTGGCGCCGAGCTTGCAACCGCCGACGAGGACGGGCTTATCCGCGCCATCCGCGACGGGGCGCAGGACACCATCAATCAGGCCGGACAGCAGATCGTCCAGCGCCAGTTGCAGGTCGCGCCGACGCTGACGATCCGGCCTGGCTATCCCCTCAGGGTCATTGTGACCCGAGATCTCGTACTCGAACCTTACAGGAACTGACTATGGTAAAGTTGAAACTCGGACCAATCGCCGATGAAAAACCTGTCAAAGTCTCGATGGAACTGCCTGCATCGCTCCATCGCGATCTCAGCAACTACGCAGAGCTGTTGGCCGGTTGAAGTCGGGACTGTAGGGCGGCAGATAGAACAGGCTCGCGCCCCCCCGCTTCGATGGCGTCGCGCACACCGGCGGCCTTGTGGGCGGGCAAGTTGTCGATGATTACAACATCGCCTGCGGCAAGCGTGGGAACCGTAAGCGCTAATTACGCCGCATGATCGGGCCTATTTCCGGCCTAGGACAGCTGACAAATGGGGCAGAAAGCGTAGCTTGCAGCGCCGACTGGTAAAAGCTCGTTGCGAAGTCCAAGCTGGAAAGTCTAATTTGTGCACCGCACTAAATGAAAGACCAGAAAGATCAGGGAAAGACTGCATGTTCGATATCGGCCAAATTGTGAGTAGAGGTGATAACAGCTTATACGTATCGGAAGCGGGCAAGACGGAAGGGGCGCCGATTGTTTTGCTTCATGGCGGCTTGGGGAGCCGAAACGACTTCGTTCCCTTGGCAAAGGATTTGTCGACTGACTTTCGGCTTATCGCCATTGATAGCCGTGGACATGGTCGTTCCCCGCTTGGAAATGCTCCTCTCACTTACCATCAGCTCGAACAGGACATTGCTGTGATTCTAGCCGAGTTGGGAGTAGTGGATGCCGGCATCATTGGCCACAGCGACGGGGGTATTGTGGCGTTGCGCCTTGGGGCATCCGACGCCGTTCGCCCTCGTTTTATCGCCACTGTAGGCGCGCATTGGGACATGCCGACTGATGAGCCAACCCGCGACATATACAAGGGTATCACCGTGGACGAATGGCGCGATATGTTTCACGATCAGGTCCAGAACTAAGAGGCAGAAAATCCTGAGCCTGATTTTGCCAGGCTTTTCGAAGCGACTAAGGCAATGTGGCTCGGAAGTGGTGAACACGCCTATCCTGGCGCATCCGTCAGCTCAATCGCATGTCCGCTTCTTGTAATACGCGGCGACGAGGATTTTCTGGTTTCCCGCCGTCAGGCGTTCGAACTGGCTGAACAAGTTGAAGGGGCGCGGCTGCTGAACCTACCTTTCGCCTCGCATACTGTGCTGGAGGATTCACCAGAGCAAGTTCTGCCAGCACTCAAGGCATTCATCGCCAGACTGTCAAAGTAGGCACCGCGCAATGGTTTGAAGTTTCATTTTCGTTTTAAAGATTTTGCTGACGCAAATTGATGGTAGCCGGGCAAAAGTGCGGTATCGCAAATTTGCTGTAACCAATTTCAGAACGCGCTACGAATGTCAGCTTTTCGTCACAAACCATCTCTATCGCCTGTGATCCAATGCGCGGTTAAGAGGCTAACTTGTTACGATATCTGATGCTTTTACTAATGTTTCCAATCAACGCAGTCGCTGCTGAAGGCTGCATCAAGGAACCTGAGAAACACTTCGTATTCAAAGGGGATAGGGCCGAGGACCGTAAAACTGGTCTGATATGGAGACGTTGCGCGGTGGGTATGGATTGGGATGCGGCTAAAAACACCTGCGCTGGCCAACCAGAATCGCTCAATCAAAAGACATCAAAAGAGGCCGCTGTGGTCGCCGGGCAAGGGTGGCGGGTTCCTTCGGGCGATGAGTTGGAAACTCTCCTTGTTGCAACGTGCAATGGCCCCAAAATTAACACCGTTGCATTCCCCTCAACCGAGGCATCGGATTTCGGTGAAGGGGCCAAATTCTGGACTTCGACCGAAGCAATGCCCGGTATGTTCTATTACTTCGACTTTGCAAACGGCTGGGTGGATATGCATTCAGCAGGCTATGGTCTTTCGGTCTTGCTGGTCAAAACCCGATAGGATTTATCGCTCACCCTCAACGTTGCGAGTGGTTTATTCGGCCGCAAACTTTATATGCAGTTTTACTGACAGTGAAACTGTCGAAGATAAATCATGTCACTGCTTCTTCAAGAGAGTACGAATGTTCGAAACGAAGCTTAGCCGCCCGCACCAACATCTTCTTTGCGTGATCATGGGCTCGCTCTGTGCTGTATCTATGAATGTTAAATCGGTCATGGCCGAGCCGATCGATATGACGGCGGAGAAGCTTTTGGATATCTGTACGCCATCTACGGTACAGATGGCAGAGACAAAGGGTGACGTGCTTGGGTGGCAGAAGATGACAGATGCCGAGAGAGACGAACTACGTAGCACCTTAGCGGATCCAAGCTCGACTGAACTTGTGGGCTGGCGCCGCATCGGAAACGGACGCCCTGAGTTCCTCTGGTTTGCCACCCATGCAGCTCGTGTCATGACTTGCTGGTATACAAAGCCAGACGCTACAGGCCTATTCGAAAGCTTATCAAAACACCTGGGTTCCCCTGATGAACTCGACAGAAACGATGCCGCAAATAGCATCACAGCATTATGGTTGCGAAACGAGCTCGAATATTCATTCGTCCAGCTCCGATCCTCGGCAATTGTCACGATCGGCTCACAACGCTAAAGCCCACGCAATTCAGAATACGTTGTGCCGATTTGACGGTGCCATTATAAGTTCAGCCTTGGGCTATTTATTGAAGTTGAATGGCAGCAGGTCATCGATACTGGCCCCATCGGGTCGCTGAGGTAATCGAGTGAGAACGTGCTTGAGCCATGCGAACGGCTCAATGCCACATGCCCGACAAGTCAGCATGAGGCTGTAGACTACCGCGCTGGCTTTGGCTCCGCCTACGGTATCGCTGAAGAGCCACGATTTCCTTCCAGTAGCAAAGATCCTGATGTCTCTTTCCAAAAGGTTGTTGTCGATTGGCATGCTACCGTCCTGGGTATAGCGAGTGAGGTATTCCCATTGGTTCCGCGTATGGGGGGTAAGCGGTGTTTTCCTCCCACATTGACTAAGCGCGAAAGATCGTACCGATTATCATCGCTGCTTGATTGATGGCATGAATGCACCGACCGGGACGAGCCTTTGTGCGTTGATGAAGGAGCTGTTCCACCCCATCCCGGTCGTAAAGCTGCAAGCAAGCGGGGCCTGCAAGCAACCGATTCATAAGCACAGTGGTGCCGTCGTGGCTAAGCAACAGCGCCAGCGCGTTTTCAGGGCTGCGCCTTCACCGGAAGTCGGAATGGCGCGCCTAGACGGTTGAAGGCGTTCATAGCTGCAATCGTGATTGTAAGGTCTACCAAATCTTTAGGCTCGAAAACTGCCGAGACAGCAGCATAGGCTCGGTCAGAAGCATGTGTCTCGCTGACAAGCGTCACCTCCTCGGCCCAGGCCAGCGCCGCGCGGTACTGTTCGGAGAAAAGATACGGCACCTCTTCCCATACCGGGACCAGAGCGACCTTGTCGGCTGCCATGGTCTTCAGCAGATCGCGGGTGTGCAGGTCGATACAATGTGCGCAGCCGTTGATCTGCGATACGCGCAGGAACACGAGATGGATAAGTTCCTCAGGCAAATTCGTGTTGTGTGTGACGTAGTGATGGACGCCGAAAAGGGCCTTGGCTCCAGCGGGTGCTACCTCGTACCAGTTGAGGCGCGTTGTCTCATTCATGATGGTCTCCTGTGAGTTGCGCCAACAGCCGGCGCTGCTCGAGTGACGACGCGGCGATGGGAGGCGTGACATCTCGACCTGATTTTATTTTGGCATGTGCCATGTCACACTTGCACGAACTCGCTCGTCCACGAGTCAAGCGAGCGAGTGCGAGGAAAGTGGCATGTGGCACAACGGCAGGAACGCAACGAATCGGTCTCATGACATCCGCGAGGGGGTGATGGCCAATGAAGCGAGCGCTGATGTGCCGCTTAGCGACCAAAGAACCGTAGAATTCGAACTGGATCGCAAACGCTTGCTGCGTCTGAGCTACCGGATGCTAGGGTCGATCACGGAGGCGGAAGATGTCGTGCAGGATGCGTGGTTGCGTTGGGTACGCGTTGAAGACGAAGTCCGTACTCCGACCGCCTATCTCACTCGCATCGTCACCCGACTATGCCTTGATCGGATGAAGTCGGCGCGAGCGCGCCGCGAGATCTATGTCGGCCCATGGCTACCAGAGCCTTTGGTCGAGCCTCTTGATGCGCAAGAAGCCATTGCTGACGATGTCACTGTGACGCTGATGTTAGCGTTGGAGCGACTTTCGCCGCTAGAACGAGCGGCCTTCCTGCTCCACGAAGTGTTCGACGTGGCGCTGACCGAGGTCGCGGTCGTGCTTCATCGTGAACCTGCCACCGTTCGGCAACTTGCTTCTCGCGCACGCAAGAATGTTCAGAATGCACGACCACGATACAGCGTCGGGGCGGCAGAGGCTGATGGAATTGCGCGCGCTTTTTTTGCGGCTTCGCGTGACGGCGATGTCACCGCGCTTTCGGCGTTGCTTGCGCGCGATGTCGAGATACATAGCGACGGCGGCGGCAAGGTGCTGGCGTTCCGAGAAGTCATCCGCGGCTTGGAACGTGCACTGCGACTCTTCGTTTCCGCTCAGCGAAAGGCCGCGACTCCGCCCACCTTGCTGCGAACCGCAACTATTGACGGCCTGCCCGGGTATGTAAGCCTTGATTCAAATGGTGGGCTGCAAACAACAGCTCTCGGCATTCGCGACGGTAAGATTTTCGCGATCTATATCGTCAAAAACCCGAATAAGCTGACGCATATTGACGTTTAAGATCGCCGCTGCGGCCTTCGAGCGTCCGTCCGCACAGCATTCATCTAAGCGGTATTCTCAGGCCACGGTCTTGGTTTCTGGCTGGTCGGCGAAGGCCCAAGGCAACAGGTCGTCGAGCTGACTATTCGGGTGGCCATTGACGATTTTGGTGATGACGTCGGCCAGATAGGCAAGTGGCTCAACGTCATTGAGCTTGGCCGTTTCGATGAGCGAGGCGATCGTTGCCCAGTGTTCGGCCCCGGCGTCGGAGCCTGCGAACAAGGCATTCTTCCGATTGAGGGCGATCGGCCTGATGGAACGCTCGACAGTGTTGGAGTCGATCTCGATGCGACCGTCATCGATGAAACGGGTCAACCCGTCCCAGCGTGAGAGCGTATATCGGATGGCTTCGGCGAGCTTGGTCTTCTGGCTGATGAGAGAGAGTTGTTTGGTCAGCCAAGGCGCAAGACTGTCGATGATCGGACGGCTCGTTTCCTGTCGGACGGCGCGGCGTTCCTCATGGGTGATGCCGCGGATATCGTCCTCGATTTTGTAGAGTTCGGCGATACGCCTGAGCGCTTCGCTGGCAATGGGTGCAGGACCGGCGGCCGACAGCTCATAGAAGCGCCGGCGCACATGGCTCCAGCAGAACGCCAGAGACACGCTGTTGCCGGCGGCGAGCGCGCGATAGCCCACGTACCCGTCCACCTGCAGGACACCGACGAATCCATCAAGATGCGCCATCGGGCGTTCGCTCTTGCGATCGGTCGCATAGACATAAATGACGCCGGGCGGATCGGCTCCCTGCCATGGCCTGTCGTCGCGAGCATAGGCCCAAAGCTGCCCAGTCTTCGTCTTTCCCCGACCCGGGTCGAGCACTGGAGCGGTCGTCTCGTCGGCGAAGAGCTTGGACGAGGCCTTCAGATGCTCGAGCAGCCTTTGGTGAACCGGGCGCAGATGCCAGGCGGCTCGACCGACCCAGTCAGCGAGTGTTGAACGGTCGAGATCGATCCCCTGTCGCTTGTAAATTTGCGCTTGCCTGTAGAGCGGTAAGTGGTCGGCATATTTAGAGACAAGCACCTGGGCAACGGTCGCCTCGGTCGGAATGCCACCCTCGATCAGCCGCGTGGGAGCTGGAGCCTGGACGACGACTTCCTCACAGGCGCGGCAAGCGTATTTGGGGCGGCGCGTCACCAGAACGCGGAACTGGGCCGGCACGATGTCGAGCTTCTCGCTGACGTCCTCGCCGATCCGGTGCAGGCCGTTGCCGCAGCAGGGGCAGTCATGGCTCTCGATGTCGATGACCACATCGATGCGCGGCAGATGGGCAGGAAGTGAGCCGCGGTTTATCCGCCGTTTTGCGACCCGCTCCCGGTGCAGATCACTGGATGCATGCTCCTTCTCCTCCAGACCGTCCGTCTCGACCTGTTCGGCTTCTTCGAGCCCAAGGAGAAGCTGATCCTCCGGAAGCGTCTCGGCTCTGCGGCCGAAGCGGTGGCGCTGCAATTCCTTGATGATCTGGCGCAGCCGGGCATTCTCCGCCTCGCGCGAAAGCACCATGGCTCTGAGCGCGTTCAGGTCGTCCGGAAGCTCGTCGGCCGTCATCGTCATGGAGCGACAACAGCATAAACCGGCGACCAAAACGAGGGCGTGGGTGAGCCTGATTCAATTGGTCGCATTGGCTATCCAGCCTTCTCCGGGGCGCGCGTCTCGATGGGCGCATGAACGCGCTTCCAATCCAGCCCCTCGAACAATGCCGAGAACTGAGCGGCCGTCAGGCGCATCGCACCATCCTGCATCTTGGGCCAATGGAACTCTCCATCCTCAAGGCGTTTGGACACAAGGCACACCCCGCTGCCATCCCAGAAAACCAGCTTGATCCGGTCCGCGCGCTTGGCCCGGAACACGTAGATCGTGCCGGAGAACGGGTCAGCACCCATCTCGGCCTTTACCAGCGCAGCTAGGCCCTCCGCGCCTTTGCGGAAATCGACAGGCCGGGTGGCGACCATGACCTTTACCGCTCCCGACGGCCCGATCACGACTGTGCCTTCACGGCTTGAATGACGGCGGCAATCGTGGCCGCGTCCGCTCCGGATGCGATCCTGACGAGCGTCCCGCCGATCTCCAATTCGATTGCGCCGCTGCTCGACTTCTTTCTCGATGCACGGGCCGGTTCAGGCTCTTTCGCCACAGGCTTCGTCGGCACATCCAGGATCGCCGGCGCAAACATTGGAACATCCTCGACATCAGGTACAGTGTCCAGCGGCTTCCGGGCGAGCCGACGCCAGGTGAACAATTGCTGCGGGGTCAATCCATGACGCCGCGCCACGGAGCAGACCGTCACTCCCGGCTCATAACTCTCCGCGACGATCTGCGCCTTACGCTCGTCGCCCCACTCGCGCCGCCGGCCGCTGCCTGTGAAAACCTCGAACCGCCGCACCGGCTCTTCATCGCTGGATGTAAGCGTAAGCTGTGAAATCGACATATGTCCAAGCCCTTGTTCGGGGCTCAACATCGTCAATCACGCACTGATCCGGAAGGTGCGGTCAAAACACCGCTTACTATGGGGGCGATCCTGCTCCAGTGCATGTGCGGACATTTTTTGAATGTCCACCCATGCCCGCGCAGCCAGTCGCTCTAGGCGCTCCGGCCGATGCGCATGGAGCGCTCCGTATCCAGGCGCTCGACCATCTCGTTTAACGTGATGTCCCGGCGCTCCTCGATCATCCCGACGATGAAGTCTGCAAATCCGTCGAGGCGCGACCCGAGCCGTCGCCCTTGAGGGCGCGGTGTTCGTTCGCCGATCTTCGCCCGTGCGATCCAACGGATCGCGCTCGAGATTCCAACCCCGAACCGGGCTGCCTCCTGCCGGGCCGAGGCCCCTTCATCCGCGGCTTTCAAAACACGCAACGCAAATCCCTGCTCAGCGCTCCGGCCATAACCAACCTCCGCCAAAGCGGATGTTGAATCAGAAATCAGCCAGCGCGTCACATCACAATCGATTCATTGATCCCCGGACGTGCTCTAGTTCAGTCGCTCAATGATTTTGCTTCAGAAAACACTTCTGAGGAAAGAGGGCGCACACTATTTACAAATTACACGATATACGCATGCTGAGGGCATGATCGATACCTTGCGCCTAACTCTGAGCAAACCTATCCTCGCCGATTTTGATGACTCTTACGCAATGGGCAGTGATCCCGCTGTAACGGAATACATCGGCGGCAAGCCAGCGAGTCGGGAGGATACTTGGACCAAGCTTCTCCGCAACATTGGACATTGGACGTCCTTCGGATACGGCATCTTTACTGTCCGTGAAAAAAATGGGGGCAGATTTGTCGGCGAGGTAGGACTGGCGCACTTTGCTCGTGGCCTTGGAGAGACCTTCGATCCCTTCCCAGAGGCGGCATGGGTTCTAGCCCGGAGTGCGCATGGGAAAGGCTATGCGACTGAGGCGATTGTCGCCGCACACGCTTGGATGGATCACACTTACGAGCTCCAACGCTCCGTGTGCATTGTGCATCCTGACAACAGCGCTTCGGTTCGGGTCGCCGAGAAGCTGGGATATGCCGGCTTCGGTGAAACTGAGTATCGTGGTGCGCGCCCCATAATGTTTGAGCGCCGGTGGGACAAGCACCAATCACAACCCTGATCGAGAGGTGATCTTCGCGGGACATCTTCTAGGCAACCGAGGCGCGATATGGTGGGCCATGAGCTTCTCGCCGCCCGCATTCGCCGGCGTCCAGCCCTGGAGGCGATCGCAAAGAGATCCAGCGAAACCGTCTATCTCGCCGTGCCGAGCGGCGACGAGACCTATTATCTCGACGCGATTGAATCTGCTCAGGTAATGAGGTCGTCGAGCCCGGTAGAAGTGCTGGGACGGCTGGAAGGATCGGCGATTGTGGGTTTTTACGGACCACCGATCTACCTGCAGATGGTGGTCCAGCGAACGGGTTGGTCCGTCGCGCTTGTCTCGGCTGCCGTAACACTGCACTTTTTGGTCGGCGCGGCCGTCGTGGCAAACCTTCCCCGACTGTATCGGGTTGCTGGCGTAGCTGCGATCACCACCATCGGCGCGGTACTTCTCGCCATCGGCGTCGTCGGTTGGTGTGTAGCCTACCAGCCGTGGCACCTGTTTGTCGCCGCTCTCTTGAGCGGAACAGGCTGGGTTGCAATGGGCGCTGCGGCGGTGAATGCCATTATCGCCCCCTGGTTTGTCCGCGCCCGCCCGGCGGCACTGTCCATGGCCTATAATGGGGCGAGTGTGGGTGGCGTGATCTTCTCCCCCCTGTGGGTTATGCTCATTGCTTCAATCGGCTTTGCACAGGCAGCCATCGTCGTTGGCATCTCCATGGTCACCACTGTGGGCGCCTTGTCCGTTCTGGCTTTTTCCCAATCTCCCGACGTTCTGGGGCAATTTCCGGACGGAGCACGGCCGGACCGCGAGGCGACGGCTCCACTGCTCGCTGCGCC
>Ga0075364_10001726_pt1 | contig 12028 bp, 12 predicted proteins | sample EndMetdeltDD1764_FD_71517 | JGI IMG/M metagenome (GOLD analysis project Ga0075364, IMG submission 71517) | Populus endosphere microbial communities from Tennessee, USA - Endosphere MetaG P. deltoides DD176-4 | ecosystem: Host-associated > Plants > Roots > Endosphere | place: USA: Tennessee... | reverse complement strand
CGAGCTTGCGGGGCAACGTCAAATACTTGCCGGTGTCCAGTGTCGACAAATCGACCGCCGGCGGCTTCGACGACGTCGCCGGAGGCGAAGCCGTGCCCGCGACATCGTGGCCGCAGGCTGCGAGCAGCGCCACCGAGAGTCCAGCCATCACGGCAATCCGCGATATCGCTCCGAACATAGGTTTCTCCCTGCACTCGATACCGATGGCATCCGAGCTCACAGCGGGGCATCCCGGAACCAGTGGTCGTACACGTCCTGTCCGCTGGTGCCGTCGTTTCCATTGACGACGACCGAACAGAAATTTCGCGTCGGGCTGTCGAAACTGAGGGCCAGCGCTCCGGCACCCTCGTGGGTTCCGTAGATGATCTGACCTGACCCGCTGCCGCGCGACCACTGTTCGTTGCGCGCCGCAGTCAGCCCGTCGGCGACACCTGTGAGCGTTTGGGGAGTGCGGTCGCTGCTACAGATAAGGATGTAGTTGGCGATGTAGCCGGACTGCGCGGCCTTAGCGGGCCTGCACATGATCCGTGCGATGGGAACCCCTGTTTCAAGCTGGTCAATGGGGTCGAACCGGGCATTGATGGCCTGACAGGTGCCCCCCTGGTAGGAAGCGCCTGTCGGCGTGTCCGGCATCAGGCCCGGCAGGGCATTGGCCACGAAGTCGTAGGCCTGCCATGGACCGGTGTGGGCCGCGGTGGACTCAGCCGGCGTCGCACTCGAAGTGGCGGCCACAGAATTGTGCTGCGACTGCCCACCCCCGAACGCAAAGCGCCCGGCAACCACGAGTCCGATGACCACAGCGAGAACTGCCGCGCCGACGATCACGCGGCGCTTGTTCCTCCCTGTCTGAGATGCGTGCGCGGAAGCCGCAGGAGCTCGGTAGTCAGGAACCATGGTGTCGGCCAGATCCCCCGATGCCCCTGTGCCGCCACCGAGGACTGTCGCCGCATGATCTGACTGATAGAGCGAGTTTGGTTGAGTGACAGGGGTGTTCGAGGCATCCCAGTGCAAGTACGACGGAGAGTCCCCGCCGCCTGATCGCGACAACGCGGCCTGAGCCGCCGATGCGAACTCGCGACACGACCGATACCGATGCTCCGGTTCTTTGGCCATCGCCCGCGCGATCACTTCATCCATTTCCGTCGGCAACGACGGGTTCTGCGAAGAGACCCGGGGCGGAGGGTCAGTCAAATGCGCATGCATCACGGCGATTTGCGAATCCCGCGGAAACGGAAAGGAACCGGTCAACATCACATACAACGTGCATCCCAGCGAATAGATATCGCTGCGGTGATCCAGTTCCCGCCCGGCTATCTGCTCCGGCGATGCGAACGGCAACGTCGCAGCTACCGAGCCCGCATTCGTCAGGGCCGACGTCTGGTCCAGCGCGCGGGCAATACCGAAATCCGTTACGAGAACGTGGTCGCCCTCATCGGGGTCCTCGGCGACCAGGATGTTCGCCGGTTTCACGTCCCGGTGCAACAAACCGCGCCGATGGGCGCTGTCGAGACCTTTCGCCGCCTCGGTGAGAATGAAGACCGCCCGGCGGGGGGTGAGTACCGACCCGCCCCGCTTGATCAACTGGTGAACATCCACGCCATCGACGTACTGCATGGCGATCCACAATTGACCCCCCTCGACGCCCCGGTCATACACCGACACCACGTTCGGGTGGTCCACCCGCGCCGCCAGCTCGGCCTCGCGTTCGAACCGCGCCCGGAACTCCGGGTCGGAGCCCAAGTGCTCACCAAGAACCTTCAGGGCGACCCGCCGCGGCAGGCGCGGATGTCGAGCCGCGTACACCGCGCCCATACCGCCGACACCCAGCCGGCGCTCGATCAGATAGCCGGCGAAGACACCACCCGGATTCAACCCCACGCCTGCCCCAACAAGTCGGCGGTCTCAGCGACGGCAGCGTTCATTGACAGCTCAACTGAAGTCGACTGCATTCGTCACCTGCAAGTCGTCTTGATATCCGATGTCGATGACCGCGACGACCTCGCTGAGGCCCTGGGGGATCTCAAAGGGTGGACTTATGCACCTCGAGGATTGGCCGTAAATCCAGACGGAGTCGAGCGAGTCGACGATGTTTTTCGTCTTGGGATCCACGAAGCCGACTGCGAACGGTGTGTCATCGGGGATGCCGGTGACGAGGAACCTCGCGTGGACGACGTCGCCGGGCTGCACCCCAGTCAGATGGTTGAGGTCGTTTTCATCTCGTGGTGGGCCACACTCGCCAGGGTCACCTTTCTCGATCCCAACTTTGTTCCATCCGGCCGATTTCGCTGTGACGTCATCAGGCAGGCGCTGGATCTTGGCGAGGTAGGGCGAGACATAGTTCGGATCGCCGCCATCGCGGGCGATCTTGATGACTTCGGCGGCGAGTGCGATCGGCCTGACGAGATAGGACGCGGCCGGTTCGTTCTCCTGTCCCTTGCGGAACTGCGTGTTGACAGCGACCAGCTCCCCTGCGGTGTTGATCGAGGCGCCGCCCGAGTTACCGTGCGCGATCCGCTCGGTCGTGTCGATCCAGAACCGTTCGGTGTCGGTGCCGTAATCGCGTTTGAAGGCAGAGACATCACCGCTGGTGACCGTCAGCGGGCCGCCGATGTGTTGGTCACCGGTAAGCGCTGGGTATCCGAGCGCCGTGATGCGGTCGCCGGTCTGCAACGCGCTGCTGTCCCCGATCGGCAGCGGTTCGGGCAGGGCCGGCTTTCTGGTGTCCAGCTGTGTGCCGTCGGCATTCGCGTCGATCTTTATCACCGAAAGATCGAGATAGCCGTCGGAGACGACAGGAGTGGCGCGGTACTTGGCCGCCGCCGGGGTGTTGTCATCCTTGGCGAACGCCACCTGGAGAAACGACGGATCATGATCGGGCACACCGCCGCCCGTCAGCCCCTTCGCAGTCGGCTTGGCCACATGTGCGTTGGTCAGGATCAACCCGTCGGAGTCGATGACCGTCCCCGAACCCGTCCACTCGGGGATGCCGTTCGGGTCGAACGCGATGATCTGCACGCTGGCCCGCTTCGCCCGCTCCAAGTTGGCGGCGCTCAGCGTGTTCTCATGCGTGCCTCCGCCCGTTAGCAGTACTGTCGCGGCGACCCCGCCGCCCACCACCGCCACCACCGCGGCGGCGGCGCCCCAGCGCGCGACTGTCCTGCGCCTCCGCTTGCCGGCGATCGCCTTTTGCGCCGACGCGACGTCGGCCACCGGCACCAGCGTGAGCTGATATCCGGCCTCCGGGTGACCGAGCTGCACCACTGTCTGCTCGGTGACCTTCTTCTCCTTGACGCGTTCGCCGTCGATGAATGACCCGGAGTTGGAGTGGTCGACGAACCACCAAGCGTCGGAACGCCGCCCGATGTTCGCGTGGTGACGCGACACGGCGGCGTCGTCGGCTACGACGTCCGATCTCGCGTCGCGACCGATCCGCACAGGTTTGTCCGCGCCGAAACGTTTATCGCCGTCTCGGGTGCGGATCAACAACCCATCGACGGGGCGCTCCGCCTGGGATTGACCGTTGCCGTAGATGTAGGTGCGCTGCTGATCGGAGAGCAGGACCGTGTGCGCGTTATCGGGCGGTCCGTCTGCCGAGGCGTGAGGGAGGGCGACGGTGATGAAAGCCGCGACACCGTCGCTTACGGCGCCGAAGCGCACCGTCGTCGCCGCGCCGAGCGACACGTGCGAGACGCGCTGATTGTCGACCCAGGTGCCCCCGGTGCTGCCGATATCGACGAGATCCCATCCCGTAGCCGTCGGTCGCAGCTCGCCATGACGGCGAGAAACGCTCGGGCTGTCCAGGACGATGTCGTTGTCGCTGCTACGGCCGATCCGCAATACCCGCTGCTCGTCGAAGGAAGTCGTTTTGCCGCTCGCGGAACTGAATACGAGTCTGTACATCGGAAGGTCGCTGTCGGATGTCACGGGTTGAGAGCGGTTGAGGACATACCGGTTCGCGACGTACCCCACTTCGTCGCGGCAGCGTGATCGATCACGAGACCCCCTTGTCCGGCGCAATATCGGAGAAGACACGTAGGCACCGTTGTCGCGGTTCATCTCCCAGCCGGTAAGTGAGGTTCGTTACACCGATGAACCCAAACGCAGTCTCAATCGTTCCGAATCTCGCGGCGGATATCGACGATTGCTGGCCACGTGCTCGGAATGATGATGCCAACTGAAAACTGCGACGAAATGTGTTGCTGGCCCGCGACTTACCATGCATCCTCAACGGATTTCGTCGCGGCCCGCTAGACCGCAGCGTTGAGCAACCAACCCAGCCGCGGCACGCGATTTTCTGGTGGAGCTAAGGGGAATCGAACCCCTGACCTACTCGATGCGAACGAGTCGCGCTACCAACTGCGCCATAGCCCCTGATACCGGTAGCAGGCTACCAGCCACCGCACGGGCGCCGAAACCGGCGACTATTGGCCCGCAGCGTGCGGCAGATCGAAACCGCGTGCGAACGGGGCGTAGTCGAGGTGCTCGAAGATCGGGTCCTCATCGTCGATCTCCAGCACCACTGAACCGGGTCGGCGCAGCCGCGACGGAACCACGTCGAACTCGTGGTCATCGGTGTTCTCCACACCCAGCCGGGCTCGCGCGATCCGCTGGGCACGACGACGGCGCAGCCGCTCTTCGATGCGGGTCTGGCGGCGCAGGTACGCCAGGTACAGCAGGGTCACCGCGCCGATCGATCCGCACGCCCACCACGCTTCCGGGGTCAGGGTGACCGCTGCGACGCCCGCCACCACGGCCGCCAGCGTCAGCACGGTCAGCATCCGCTTACGGAACTTGTACTTGCGGGCGTCGATCGTGACGGCCCGTGACTCGTACCGCCGCCTGCGGGCGTCGCTCAGCGACGCGGCCATCTGCAGATCGGTATCCGACGGCGCCTCCAGCCCCGAGGAATCCGCGACGTATTCGTACTCGTCCTCAGTGCCGTCGGGCTCGTACTCTTCCTCGAGCTCGTCCGTTTCGACTTCCTCGACTGCCTCGTCTGCCTCGCTGAAATCCAATGGCAGCTCGTCGGTTTGAGGCGCGGGCACCTCGGCAACGTCGTCGATGGACTCCTCGTCGGCGTCGCTCTCACCGATGGGCAACGCGCCGGAGTCCTCGTCGACAACGTCGACGTCGAGGTAGTCCGGCTCATTGCCGACCTCGGTGTCGACGACGGCCGCGCGCACCACCGAGCGTTCCGTTGACTCGCCGTGGAATTCCTCGTCGAGGTCATCATCGAGATCGTCGTCGGACGGCTGCCAGTCCGGATCGCTGCGATGTCCCGCCGCAGGTCGTCCACGCCGCAGCAGCCGCGCGCCACGGCCGGTGTTGAGCACGCGAGTCGCCAGGGCCACGTCGCTGGTGCGGCGGACGGCGTCTCGCTTGCTGATCAACATCGGGACGAGCACGAAGAGCCAGAGCACGACAAGAGAGATCCACAGGAGGGATTGGGGGATGCTTGGCATTTAGCCGGCTCCTTTCCCCATCAGGCTAGGTCCGTGACCAGCGCATCCATAGGCGGCGCGCCGAGTCAATTACACACCTGTAATTCCCAGCTTACAAGCACCAATAGCCACAAATGTCACATCAGTAACAGCGACGCCTCGGCGCAGGCCCAGCTCGCGCGTGAGGAGTCAGGCCCAGCTCGCGTGACCCTCGCGCACCAACGCGGACGCCGCCGAGCCGTTGAGCTCCTCGACAGTGATGGCCACCAGCAGGTGATCGCGCCAGGCGCCGTCCACCTCGAGGTAGCGCCGCAGCAGCCCTTCTTCGCGGAAGCCAACCTTTGCCAGCACGGCCCGGCTCGCCGCGTTCTCTGGCCGCACCGTCGCCTCGACGCGGTGCAGCCTGACCGGGCCGAAACAGTGATCAAGGCCCAGCGCCAGCGCTGCCGTCGCGACCCCGCCACCGGTCGCCGAGCTGGCCACCCAGTAACCGATCCACGCCGAGCGCAACGCGCCATGTGTCACGTTGCCGATGGTCAGTTGACCGCAGAACTGCCCGTCGACCTCGATGACGTACGGCAGCATCCGCCCCTTGCGCGCCTCAGAGCGCAACCCCGAACACACCGCCGGCCACGACGAAACCGCGTGCCGCACTTCCCAATTCACCTCGGTTTCCGGTTCCCACGGTTCCAGGTGCGATTGATCGGCCAACCTGATGCGGCTCCAGTGCGCCGCGTCGCGCAGTCGCACCGGGCGCAGTCGCACCAGGCCGCCGGGGACGCGGAGCGGGCCGACGGGCATCGGCCATCCCGGATGCAATGAACTCGAACGCCACAGGTTCATGACGGCAGGCCGGCTTCGCTATCAGCCGCGCTGGGCCAGGAACGCGACGTCGACGATCTCGCCCGTGCGGATCTGTTCGGCCTCGCTGGGAACCACCACCAAACAGTTTGCTTCTGCGAGGGTGGCCAGCAGATGCGACGACGCTCCCGGCTCGCCACCGAGGGCCTGCACCAGATACTCGCCGCTGTCCTGGTCGCGCATCAGCTGACCGCGCAGGTAGCCCCTGCGCCCCGTGACCGACGCGATCGGCGACAGCGTGCGGGCCTGCACAACCCTTCGCATCGGCTGCCGTTTGCCCAGCGACAGCCGGATCAGCGGCCGCACCATCACCTCGAAGACCACCAGCGCGCTCACCGGGTTGGCAGGCAGCAGGAACACCGGTACGCCCTCAGGGCCGAGCTGGCCGAAGCCCTGCACCGAGCCAGGGTGCATCGCGATGCGGGTGACCTCCATTTCGCCGAGTTGCGCGAGCACCGCCCGCACGCCTTCTGCGGCGGCACCACCGACCGCCCCGGCGATCACCACCACCTCGGCGCGGTTGACTTGGCCCTCAACGATTTCCCGCAATTCGTTGGCCTCGGTGTCGACGATGCCGACGCGGTTCACCTCGGCGCCCGCGTCGCGGCCCGCCGCGGCCAGCGCGTACGAATTCACGTCGTAAACCTGCCCATTGCCCGGCGTTCGGGAAATGTCGACGAGCTCACCGCCGACGCACATCACCGACAGCCGAGGCCGTGGATGCACCAGCACCCGCTCTCGGCCCACCGCGGCCAGCAGGCCCACCTGGGCCGGGCCGATGATCGTGCCTGCACGCACCGCAACGTCGCCGGGCTGAACGTCGTCGCCGGTGCGGCGGACGTAGGCGCCCGAACGCACGCCGCGCAACACGGTCACCCGCGACTCACCGCCGTCGGTCCACCGCAACGGCAGCACCGCGTCGGCGAGCGTCGGCATCGGTGCGCCCGTCTGCACGCGCGCAGCCTGGCGAGGCTGCAGCCGGCTCGGTGTGCGGGCCCCTGCCTCGATCGAGCCCATCACGGGAAGGCTGACTTCGCGGTTTCCGTCGTCATCCGAATCCGAGCCGTCATCGGAATCCGAGTCGCCGTCCGCAGGGCCAACGCCAAGCACATCCACACTGCGCACGGCGTAGCCGTCGATGGCGGCCTGATCGAATCCCGGCAGCGGGCGCTCAGTGACGACTTCCTCGGCGCACATCAATCCCTGCGCTTCAGCGATCGCTACCCGGACAGGGCGTGGTGCCACCGCAGCGGCCGCTACCCTGGCCTGCTGTTCTTCGACAGAACGCACCGCACCCCTATCTAGGCGTCAGAGGCCGTCGTGGCGCGTCAGCAATCGATCAGCCCCAATCGCTCCACCAACCACCGCCGCAGTTCGGGCCCGTAGTCGTCGCGCTTCAACGCAAAGTCAACCGCAGCCTTGAGGTAGCCGCCGGGATTTCCGAGGTCGTGTCGGGAGCCGCGGTGCACGACCACATGCACCGGATGACCCTCAGCGATCAGAAGCGCGATCGCGTCGGTCAGCTGGATCTCGCCTCCAGCCCCGCGCGGAACCCGCTTCAGCGCGTCGAAAATCGCGCGGTCGAGAACATAGCGTCCTGCCGCGGCATAAAGCGACGGCGCGTCCTCGGACTTCGGCTTCTCCACCATGCCCTTGACCCGCATCACGTTCGGATTGTTGGTGTCGGGCACGGCCTCGACGTCGAAAACGCCGTAGGCACTTATCTCGTCGGGCCCCACCTCGATGGCGCACAGCACCGTACCGCCGCGCTTGGCGCGCACCTTCGACATCGTCTCCAGCACACCCGTCGGCAGCACGAGGTCGTCGGGCAGCAGTACCGCGATCGCGTCCTCGTCCGGCGACAGGCTGTCTTCGACACATCCCACGGCATGGCCAAGGCCGAGCGGTTCGGCCTGAACCACCGACTCGACCTTGATCAGCGCGGGCGCACGGCGCACCTTTTCCAGCATCAAGGTCTTGCCCCGGGCCTCCAACGTCCCCTCCAAGACGAGGTCTTGGACGAAGTGCGCGACGACGCCGTCCTTGCCTTCGGAGGTCACGATGATCAACCGTTCGGCGCCGGCGTCGGCGGCCTCGGCGGCAACCAACTCGATGCCCGGCGTGTCGACGACGGGCAGCAACTCCTTGGGCACCGTCTTGGTGGCAGGCAGGAACCGAGTTCCCAACCCAGCGGCTGGGACGACCGCAGTCCGCGGTATCGGTACCAGAGGCCGTGTCATCGTTCACACCTTAATCCTCATTAGCCTGGGCAACCCTCGAAGGTCACCGTTGCGTCGGCTTTGCGATACCTACGAATGGGCTGTCATCGTGGACTCCGTGGCGGGCCAGACGAAGACCGAACTACGAGCCGAGATCCTTCTGGCCCGCCGCACGTTGGCGCCGCAGCTGCATGACGCCGAAGCGCATGCGCTGTGCGGGCACCTGCCCGCGTTCATCGACGGCGGTGAAACGGTTTGCGCCTATGTGCCCATCGGCTCTGAACCAGGTTCGGCCGATCTGATCGATTCCCTGCTGCGCCGCGGTGTCCGGGTGTTGCTGCCGGTCGCCCGCCACGACGAGGACGGCCTGCCCGTCCCGCTGTGGTGGGGTGAGTACCGCCCGGGTGGCCTGATTCAGGCGCGGTTCGGCTTGCGAGAGCCGGCCGAGCCGTGGCTGCCCGCCGACGCGATCGCGGACGCCACGGTGGTACTGGTGCCTGCACTGGCGGTCGACAGGGCCGGGGTGCGGCTGGGGCGCGGCGCGGGGTTCTACGACCGCTCGCTGCCGCTGGCCGCTCCGACGGCGCGGCTGGTGGGCGTGATCCGCGACGACGAGCTCGTCGACCGGCTGCCCGCCGAACCGCAGGACGTGCGGATGACGCACGCACTGACACCGAATGGCGGCTTGGTCGCCCTCGGCTAGCAGTAGTCGAGCACGGCCGCCATCGCGTCCTTCTCATTTGCCGAAACCCACAGCCGGTAGGCCGCTTTCACCGCGACCTGCCGTGCGACGAACTCGCAGCGGAACGCCCGGTTCGGCGGCAGCCACCCTTTGGCATCGCGAAAAGCCTTGTCGAAGTTGGCTTTTCCGCCGACGGCCAGCAGGTTGCGCGGATCGTTGGCGAAATCGCGCCGACGCTGGTCGTCCCACTCGCGGGCGCCCTTGTACCAGGCATCCGACAGCGAGACCAGGTGATCGATCTGGACCGCCTCGGAGGTTTCCGGCCCGCGGACGAAGGCGATCGACTCACCGGTGTAGGGGTCGATCAGGACGCCGCTCTGGGCGTAGCACGTGCCCGGCCGCACGACGAGGTCGGTGAGGTCGCGACGCAGGATGTCGTCGCGGGTGTTGCAGCCGTTGTGGCCGAACTCGACGTTGACATCGTCGCTCCAGGGTTCGCCGAACCGGTAGCGGGAGAAATCGGTCATCCGATCCCATCCCTTGACGGGAAGCCCGTCCAGCTGCGCCCTCGCGTCGTCGTAGTCGGACGTGCCCGCCGGTGGCGTCGACAGCTCGTGTGGCCGGTCACGCCAGTGCAGCCAGCCGGCCACCGCGACCGCGAGAGCGAGCAGCGCGATCACGGGAATGACGCGAGCCACATAGCGGTTCTAGCACTTGAGCCGGTAGAGTGCTAAGAGGTTTGACCATCTCGGAGGTTTTTGTGCCCACCTATTCCTATGCGTGCACCGAATGCGGCAATCGGTTCGATGAGGTGCAGGCCTTCAGCGATGCGTCGCTGACCACCTGCCCCAAGTGCAGCGGTCGGCTGCGCAAGCTGTTCGGCAACGTGGGTGTGGTGTTCAAGGGCAGCGGCTTCTACCGCAACGACAGCCGCGAGACGTCGAAGACCTCGGCCAAGAGTTCGTCCAACGGCTCCGCCAGCACCTCGGAATCCACCAGCTCCTCCTCACCGTCCGAGAAGTCGTCGTCCGAGAAGTCCAGCTCCAGCTCATCCGACAGCTCTAGCTCCACCAGCTCGGCACCCGCCGCTGCTGCCTCTAGCTGACCCTCGGAGTTATCCACAGGCGCCTCCGCGCCCGCGCCTCTCACCACGGTCTGCCGCCTAGCGTGGCGGCATGGGGGACTCTCTCAATCCGTCGATATCGAGCCGGCTGCTGGTCGCGCTGCGGCCGGATTGGTCGCGCACTCTTGCCGCCCGCAGGGTCGCGGCGGGCGCGCTCGTCATTCTGGCCGCCGTCGTCGCGCTGCGCTCCAACCCACAGGGTGATCGCACCGAGATTGTCGTCGCGACCCGCGACCTGGCCTCTGGTGTCGAACTGACCGCGGATGACGTGCATCTTGAAAACCGCATGGCGGCAACGGTTCCCGACGGTTCTCAGTCGGACGTCGACGCGGTCATCGGTGCGACGCTGGCAGGGCCTGCCCGCCGCGGTGAGGTGCTGACCGATGTACGGGTGCTTGGCCCGCGGCTGGCCGAATCGGTGGCAGGCCCCGACGCACGTATCGTGCCGCTGCCGTTGGCCGACACCGCGCTACTGGATCTGGTCCGCCCAGGAGACGTGGTGGACGTGCTCGCCGCAGGCACATCCGACGCAGGCGCAGAGGCCCGACCACGGCTGATGGCAGCCGACGCTGTCGTCGTCCTGGTGTCCGAGAAGCCGAAGGGTGCAGGCAACGGAAGCGACCGCGTGGTGCTGGTGGCCCTTCCGGCTCACGCCGCCAACGACGTCGCGGCTGCGGCGCTCGTGCAGACCGTGACGCTCACGTTTCACTGACGGGGTCAGTGTGGTGGTGCCGGTACCGGAGTCGTCGTCGGTGCCGCGGGCCTGCCGGGCTGGATGGCGTCCATCACCATGTCGGCCAACTCATCCGACGAGGACGTCGCCGGGCCGGGTGCAGGCGACGGGGTCGGTACGGCGCTTGCCGTGCCAATCGCGAACGCCGAGAGCCCAATTACCGCGCCCGCCACCGCCGACAACAGCCACCGCATGGCCACTCCGCTCGTTTTTCATTGGTGCACAGCTTGTTTCCTCGCGAAGCTAGCACCGGACCGCATCCACCGCATGCTCAACACGACTAACGTCGGAGCTTGTCAGGTAGCACACGAAAGCAGGAGGGATTCGAACGCATGTTGAAGGGCTTCAAGGAGTTCCTGGCCAGGGGCAACATCGTCGACCTGTCCATCGCGGTGGTCATCGGTACCGCATTCACGGCGTTGGTCACGAAGTTCACCGAGAGCATCATCACGCCGTTGATCAGCCGCATCGGTGCAGGCGGCGAATCCGACTACGGCATCCTGCAGATCAACATCGGCGGCGGTCAGACCATCGATCTGAACATCCTGCTTTCGGCGGCCATCAACTTCATCCTTGTCGCCGCAGTCGTCTACTTCCTGATCGTCGTCCCTTACAACAGGCTGCGCAAAAAGGGCGAGGTCGAACAGGCGCAGGACACCGAGCTCGCGATCCTGACCGAGATCCGCAACATCCTTGCCGAGACGAACGGCTCCAAGGGCAAGCACGTCACCGGCCCTGGCACGGGCCCTAGCCCCGACACCGCCGAGACGACGAGCGCTGATAGGTCCTAGCCCGATGGTCGGATTTCTCAACGCGGGTCGTGCCTCGCCGCTTGATCGTCGTCCGACTTAGTTCATGTTCCAGGGTTCGCCGTAGGTGGTGACGCTGTCACCGGCCTTGGAGATCAGGCGGGCGAACGGACGCAGCAGCACGCCACCGGCCGCGCCGGTCACGGTGCCGTGCGCGTTG
>Ga0075364_10001725_pt1 | contig 12033 bp, 8 predicted proteins | sample EndMetdeltDD1764_FD_71517 | JGI IMG/M metagenome (GOLD analysis project Ga0075364, IMG submission 71517) | Populus endosphere microbial communities from Tennessee, USA - Endosphere MetaG P. deltoides DD176-4 | ecosystem: Host-associated > Plants > Roots > Endosphere | place: USA: Tennessee... | reverse complement strand
CGACGGCCGGCTGCCGCAGTGGCAGCCGGGCGGGCACATCGATCTCGTCGTCCCCGGCGCCCCCGTCCGTCCGTATTCGCTGTGCGGGCCCATCGACGCGGCGAGCTATCGCATCGCGGTGCTGCTCGAGGAATCGAGCAGGGGGGGATCACGTGCCGTGCACGAGCGGCTGCGTCCGGGCGACACGGTGCTCATCCGCGGACCGCGCACGCACTTCCTGCTCGAGCCGGCGAGCGAGTATCTCTTCGTCGCCGGGGGCATCGGCGTCACCCCGATCCTCCCCATGATGCGTGCCGCCTCGGTCGCCGGCATCCCGTGGACGCTCCTGTACCTCGGCTCCTCCCGCTCGCGCATGCCGTTCCTCCATGAGATCGACGCTCTCGAGGGGGGCTCGGTCGTCGTCGTCGCCCGGGACGAGGCGGATCGGATCGACCTGCCGGCGGAGATCTCCGCACGCCCGGGTGCGCTCGTCTACGCGTGCGGCCCCGAGCGGATGCTGACCGCACTCCGTGAGCAGCTGCCCGAGGATTCCGGGCGCCTCCGGGTCGAGTACTTCTCCGCCCCCACCGTCGAGTACGAGCCCGGCGGCGCATTCCGCATCCAGCTGTCCCGGTCCGGCCTCGAGCTCGAGGTGCAGCCGGAGGTGTCGGTGCTGGAGGTCATGCGCGAGGCCGGCATCGATGTGCTGTCGGACTGCGAAGAGGGGATCTGCGGCAGCTGCGAGACGGCCGTGCTCGACGGCGAGGTGGAGCACCGCGATTTCGTGCTCACCGCGCAGGAGAAGGCGCGCAACGACTGCATGATGGTCTGCGTCTCCCGCGCCGCATGCCCGCTGCTCGTCCTCGACGCCTGACCGCGTCACTATATTGGATACAAAGCTTCGACTATCGGATACGAGGGAACGCCCATGCTGAAGCAGGAAGACAACGAGAAGATCACGCGTTCCGGCCCGGGGACGCCCTTGGGCTCGCTGCTGCGGTCGTACTGGCAGCCCGCCGGCCTCGTGTCGGAGATGCCGGGGGAGCGCCCCGTCAAGCAGGTGCGGATCATGAGCGAGGACCTCGTGCTGTTCAAGAAGCGCGAGGGGTGGGGGCTGATCAGCCGGTACTGCGCGCACCGCGGCGTCGACCTGTCGTACGGACGACTCGAGGAGGACGGCATCCGCTGCCTCTACCACGGGTGGCTCTACAACGGCGAGGGCCGATGCGTCGAGCAGCCGGCGGAACCCGACCACAGCCAGTTCCTCGGCAAGGTGCGCATCGCGAACTACCCGTGCATCGAGCGCAACGGCATCATCTTCACTTACATGGGGGCGGGCGACCCGCCGCCCTTCCCGCACTACGACTGCTTCGTCGCGCCGGAAGAGTACACCTTCGCCTTCAAGGGCCTCTGGGAGTGCAACTGGCTGCAGGGTCTCGAGGGCGGCATCGACCCGAGCCACGTCTCGTTCCTGCACCGGTTCATCGAGGAGGACCCGCGGGAGATGTACGGCCAGCAGTTCGCCGAAGAGGTCGAGGGCACCGGCAAGAAGCTCTCGATGCTCGTCGGGGAGAGCTACCGCCCCGACATCGAGGTCGAGAACGCCGAGCACGGGCTCCGCGTGTACGCGCTCCGCCAGCTCACCGAGGACATCAAGCACGTGCGCGTGACGAACCTGCTCTTCCCGAACGCCTTCGTCGTGCCGTTCGGCAACACCAAGGTCTTCACCCAGTGGCATGTGCCGATCGACGACGAGACCTCGTACTGGTACATGATCTGGTACGACTTCGCGGAGACCACCGACAAGGACACCCTGCTGCAGCAGCGCCTGGACGGCGTGAGCCTGCCCGACTACCGGCCGCTGCGCAACCGCAGCAACAACTGGGGCTTCGACCCGCAGGAGCAGAAAGAGCTCACCTACACCGGCATGGGGCTCGACATCAACGTGCACGACCAGTGGGCCGTGGAGAGCATGGGCACGATCCAGGACCGTACGGTCGAGCGCCTCGGGGTGTCCGATCGCGCCGTGAGCGCGAACCGACGGCTGCTCCTGCGCGCCATCGACGCGTTCGCCGCCGGCGCGCAGACCCCGTCGCATCCGGTCAGCGAAGAAGAGGCGGCCGCGCTCACGGGGCCGATCGCCATGGACACGATCGCCGCGAACGACGCGTGGCAGACGCGCTGGGTCGATCGCGAGCGTGAGCGCCGTGCGGCGTCGCCGTGGGCAGGACCGCGGACGAACGCGGAGGTCGCCGTCGATGCGTGAACGCAACGCGGACGAGCGCCCGGTCTCCGAGAACGGCGGCGGGGTCTCGGCGCGACCCATGCTCGCCGCGGATCGCACGGGCTTCATCGCCCGCCACGATCTCTGGTCCGAGGCGCAGTACGCGTCCGCCGGCCAGATGCGCCGCGTGATGGACGAGATCGGCATCGAGATGGTGCGGTTCTCTTTCGTCGACCAGCACGGCATCCTCCGCGGGAAGACGATCACCCGCGCGGGAGTGCCCGCCGCGATGCGGGCGGGGATCACCGTGCCGAGCTCGCTCCTGCTGAAGGACACCTCGGGCCAGTCGGTGTTCTCCGTGTTCTCGGCCGAGACGGGTGTCGGCGTCGACGGGTTCAGCGGCGCCGGCGACATCGTGCTCGTGCCCGACCCGGAGACGTTCCGGGTGCTCCCGTGGACGAAGCGCACCGGCTGGGTCCTGTGCGACCTGCGCTTCCCGGACGGATCTCCGGTGCCGTTCTGCACGCGATCCATCCTGCGCACCGAGCTGACCACCCTGGGCTCGCGCGGCTACGGCATGACGGTCGGCGCGGAGCTCGAGTTCCACGTCTACCGGCCCTCCGGCGGCGACCTCGACGCGAGCCACGTGGGCGCTCCCGGGCGTCCCGGCGAGGCGATCCCCACCCTGCCGACCACCCGCGGCGCGCAGCTGCTGCACGAGGAGTCGCTCGACGCGATGCAGCCCCTGGTCGATGCGCTGTACGAGGGACTCACCCTGCTCGATCTGCCGCTGCGGTCGATCGAGCTCGAGTTCGGACCCAGCCAGTTCGAGATCACCATGGAGGCGGGGGATGCGGCGCAGATCGCCGACGCGATCGTGCTGTGCCGGATGGCGGTGCGCCGGATCGCCCGGGGACTCGGCTACCACGCCACCTTCATGTCCCGTCCGCAGGGCGCCGAGGGGGCGTCGACCGGGTGGCACCTGCACCAGTCGCTGTACGACCTCGCCACCGGCGAGGCCGCCTTCGTGCCGGCCGAGACGGGCGTGCCGCTGAGTCCCCTCGGCACCGCGTACCTCGCCGGCCTCCTCGCGCACGCCCCCGCGGCGGCGGCGTTCACGACGCCGACCGTCAACGGGTACAAGCGGTACCAGCCGTTCTCCCTCGCCCCGGACCGGGTCGCGTGGGGCGTCGACAACAAGGGGGCGATGATCCGGGCCGTCGGCGGAGCGGGCGACCCGGCGACGCGCCTCGAGAACCGTTCCGGGGAGCCCGCCGCGAACCCGTACCTGTACATCGCGTCCCAGGTGATCAGCGGCATGGACGGCATGGAGCGCGGCCTCGTCCCCCCGGCGCCGACCACCGACCCGTACCGCGCCGACGCACCCGCTCTCCCCGCCTCCCTCGGCGACGCGGTGGACGCGCTGGTCGCGGACGACGCCTTCCGGACGGCGCTCGGGGCCACCGTGGTGGACTGGTACGCGACGATCAAGCGCGCCGAGTTCGGCCGATACCTGCGTCACGTCTCCGACTGGGAGCAGCGCGAATACTTCGAGATCTTCTGATCTCCGAGAGGAACACCGATGACCATCCGCACCACCGTCAGCGCCCTGCCCGCGTACGAACCGTTCCTCCTCGGCGGCGAGTGGGTGCCTGCGGGCGCCCGCGAGCTGCTCACGGTCGTCGACCCCGCCACGCAGGAGCCGCTCACGACCGTCGCGCAGGCGACCGCGGCCGATGTGGACGCGGCGGTGTCGATCGCCGTGGCCGCCCACGCCGACCGGCGGTGGCGCGGGATGGCGCCGCTGGATCGCTCCCGCATCCTGAACCGCGTCGCGGACCTCATCGAGGAGCGCCTCGAGGAGCTCGCGATCCTCGAGACGCGCGACAACGGCAAGCCGATCGAGCGCTCCCGCGCGGACACGATGAGCGCGGCCCGCACGTTCCGGCACTTCGCCGGGGCGCCCTCGCGCCTCGGCGGCACCGTGGTCCCCATCGACGGCGGCGCACACCACGTCTACACGGTGCTCGAGCCGGTCGGGCCGGTCGCCATCGTGCTGCCGTGGAACTTCCCGATCATGACGGCCGCGTTCAAGCTCGCCCCGGCGCTGGCCGCCGGCTGCCCCGTCATCGCCAAGCCCGCGGAGGACACCCCGCTCACGCTGTTGCGCCTGGCGGCGATCCTGCAGGAGGCCGGGATCCCCGAGGGCGTCGTGAGCGTCCTCACGGGGGACGGGCGCGTGGGTGCGGCGCTGACCGCCCACCCGGGGATCGCGAAGATCACGTTCACGGGATCCACCGAGGTCGGGCGGATCGTCGCGCACGTCGCCGCCGACGACTTCAAGCGGGTGACGCTCGAGCTCGGCGGCAAGAGCCCCAACATCGTCTTCGAGGACGCCGACCTGGACGCCGCTGTGCTCACCGCCATGCGCGCATCGTTCGGGCACTCCGGACAGATGTGCACCGCCGGGAGCCGCCTCCTGGTGCAGCGCTCCATCCTCGACGAGATGACCGAGCGGCTGGCCGCGGCGGTACGGCGGGTGCCGGTCGGCGATGGTCTCGACGGCGGCATCACCGTCGGTCCGCTCGTCTCCGAGGAGCAGCGCGAACGCGTCCTCGGCTACATCCGTCAGGGCGTCGACGAGGGCGCGACCCTCGTGGTCGGCGGCGGCACCCGCTCGCCCGGGTACTACGTCGAGCCGACGCTCTTCTCCGGTGTGACCAACGACATGACGATCGCCCGTGAGGAGATCTTCGGCCCGGTCGTGGGCATCATCCCCTTCGACGACGAGGCGGATGCCGTGCGCATCGCGAACGACACGTCGTACGGTCTGGCCGCCGGGGTGTGGACGCGGGATCTGTCCCGCGCGCACCGGATGGCCGCCGCCATCACCGCCGGGACGGTGTGGGTCAACACCTACAACATCTTCGATCCGGCGCTGTCGTTCGGCGGCGTCGGCGAGTCCGGACTGGGCCGGGACCTCGGCGAAGAAGGCCTGCGCGGTTTCTGCGAGTCCAAGAGCGTCGTCATCGCGATCTGAGCGCCGCACGGCGAGAAGGAGGCATCCGTGGCCGACACGGTGCAGACCGTCACGGGACCGATCGGCCCCGGCGACCTGGGCGTGACGCTCCCGCACGAGCACGTCTACATCAACATGACGCTCACGACCCCGCAGGACGGGTACCTGAACGTCGCCGCCGAGATGGAGGCGGAGCTGCGGGGATTCCGGATGGCGGGCGGCTCGACGATCATCGACATGACCAACGGTGAGCTGAGCGACTACGCCGCGCCGGTCGGGTGGACCGACGATCTGTCCCTGATGCAGCAGAACCCGCGGACCGGATCCCGGTCGGTCGCCAACGTGCTCGCCACGAAGGAGGCGGCCGAGCTCACCGGTGTCCAGGTGATCCTCGGCACCGGCCACTACTACGACACCTACCTCGACAAGACGTGGTTCGACCGCACCTCGACGAACATGCTCGCCGACCACCTCATCGCGGACCTGCTCGACGAGATCCCGGGGACGGGCGTCCGCGCCGGTGTCATCGGAGAGATCGCCTCGGACCTCTCCCACATCACCGCCGTCGAGGAGCGCTCCTTCCGCGCGGCCGGACGGGCGAGCCGCGAGACCGGCATCATGGTCTCCACCCACGCCGCCACCTTCCCGACCGGCCTCGCGCAACTCGACATCCTCGAGGAGGAGGGGGTGGACCCGGCACGCGTGGTGATCGGTCACGCGGACACCGTCAAGAGCGTGGAGTACTCGCTCGAGATCCTCCGCCGGGGCGCGTTCGTCGAGTTCGACTGCCTGATGACCTGCCGCGTGGGCGGGCAGCTCGTGCGCTCCCAGATCGACCGACGGATCGACTATCTGAAGACGCTGATCGCCGCCGGGTACGCCGGGAAGCTGCTCCTCTCGCAGGACGTGTGCCAGCGATCGCACCTGCGCGCCTACGGCGGTCCCGGCTACACCTTCCTGTTCGAGGAGTTCCGCGCCCTCGCGATCGAGGCGGGCATCGAGCCCGACGTGCTCGACGCCATTCATCGCGACAACCCCCGCAGAGCCGTCTTCGGCGCCTGAACCGCACCGCCCCCGAGGAGTCGCATGCCCATCCACACCGTGCTCGGCCCGATCCCGGCCGACCAGCTCGGCCCCACGTCGATGCACGAGCACGTGCTGAGCGATCTGAGCCTGTGGGCGAAGCCCCAGACCGAGGCGCCCCCGGAGGGCGTGGCGATGGGTCCCGAGCTGATGGCCTACCTGCGCTGGAACTTCCTCGCGCTCCCCGACAACCTCGTGCTGCACGATCCGGTCGTCGCCGCCGAGGAGCTCGCCTGGGTGCGTGCCGCGGGCGGTTCTGCCGTCGTGGAGCTGACGCTCGAGGGGATGGGCCGGCGCATCGCCGAGCTCCCGGAGATCTCGCGTCGCTCCGGGGTGGACATCTGCGTCGGCGCGGGGTTCTACGTCGAGGAGACGATGACCGAGACGGTGCGGACGGCCGACGTCGACACGCTCACCGAGATGCTCATCGCCCAGCTGACCGAGGGGATCGACGGCACCGGCATCCTGCCCGCCATCCTGGGCGAGATCGGCACGAGCTGGCCGATCACCGACGCCGAATGGCGCGTCCTCCGCGCCGCCGCCCGCGCCGGCGTCGAGACCGGCGCCGCCGTCTACACGCACCAGTCCTTCCGCGGGACCGGCGGGACCAGCGTCCTCGAGGTGCTGATCGAGGAGGGGATGCCCGCCGAGCGCATCGTCATCGGGCACCTCGACGAGCTCTGGGACCCCGGCTACCACCGGGAGATCGCCCAGGCCGGGGCGGTGCTCGCCTATGACACGTGGGGTTCGGACTTCTTCTACGGCTCGCCCGCCCTCCGGAACCCGACCGACGGCGAGCGGCTCGAGATGGTCGAGTGGCTCCTCTCGGAGGGGTACCGGGACCAGCTCATCGTGGGTGCGGACGTGTGGAGCCAGGCGAACCTGCACCGCAACGGCGGCAACGGCTACGACCACCTGTTCCGCAGGATCGGCCCGGCCATCTCGCGGCTCGCGTCGGGGGACCAGGCCGCCGCCGATGCCATCCTCATCCACACCCCGCGTCGACTTCTCGACCGGCCCTGAACGGAGTTCCCATGACCACGCCCGACACCACCGACCGCGTCGCCATCGTCGGCAATCCCGTTCTCGTCGTCGTCGACATCCAGGGCGGCTCCGGCACCGCGCCGGCCGCCGAGGGCGGCATCCCCGTCATGGGCGGCAAGGCGGAGCGCGCTCCGCGCGTGCGACGGCTCATCGACCTCGCCCGTGCGGCGGACGTGCCCGTCGTGTTCATCCAGGAGGTGCACAAGCGCTCGCTCGTCGACATCGGACGCGAACTCGACGGCGACGAGGGGCCGCACTGCATCGAGGGCGACGACGGCACGGAGCTGGCTTCCTGGCTGGATCCGCGCCCGGAGGAGTTCGTCATCCGGAAGCGGCGGTACTCGGCGTTCTTCGGCACGGAGCTCGAGATCGTCCTGAAGGCGTACAAGGCGGAGACCCTGCTGCTCGTGGGCGGGCTGACCGACGTGTGCATCCACTACACCGCCGTCGACGCCCACCAGCACGACTACCGGGTGCGCGTGATCACCGACTGCGTGGGCGGCTCGACGCGTCGTGCCCACGACCACGCGCTCGAAGCCGTGCAGTACCTCCAGCGCGACGCGCTCGTGGTGTCCGACGACGTCGCCGCGTGGCTCGAGCAGCGGGCGAGCGCATGACGCCGACGTCCCCCCGCGAGATGCCCACCCGGGCGGAGTACGTGGTGGTCGGGGGTGGGACGTCGGGCAGCGTGGTGGCCGCCCGTCTCGCGGAGGCCGGGCACGAGGTCCTCGTCCTCGAGGCCGGACCCGACTTCGGTCCGGAGGGCGACGCGCGCTGGCCCGCCGATTTCGTCGATGCCACCCGCCTCGGGCGCTCCCATGACTGGGGCTACGACTCGGGGGACACCTACCCGTGGTCGGTCGGGTTCGAGCGGGCCCGGGCGATCGGCGGCTCCTCGGACGTCAACGGCTGCACCCAGACGTGGGGTCACCGCCGGGACTACGACGCCTGGGCGGAGGCCGGGCTCGAGGGATGGGCCGCCGACGACCTCGTGCCCCTCTTCGAGGAGGGGATGCGGCGGATGCGGGTGCGGCAGTTCACACCGGATGAACTCACCCCGTGGCAGCACGCCTGGTACGAGGCCGCCCCGTCGGTGGGCATGCCCACGCTCGCCAGCCTCAACGATCTCGACGAGGCGGCGGGGTTCGCCCCCGAGGCGATGAACATCCAGGACGGCGTCCGGGTGAACGCGTCCTTCGCCTACCTCGATCCCGTGCGGGCGCTGCCGAATCTCCGCATCGTCGGCGACGCGCTCGTCGAGCGCGTCGTGATCGAGGGGGGCGTCGCGACCGGGGTCGTGGTGCGCCACGACGGCGCGAGCATCGTCGTCTGGGCGGGGACCGTCGTGCTCTGCGGCGGAGCCTACAACTCTCCGACCGTGCTGCTGCGCTCGGGAATCGGGCCCGCGGCACAGCTCGCGCCGCTCGACATCACGGTCGTCACGCACCTCCCCGGCGTCGGCGAGAACCTCCACGACCAGCCGTTCCTCCTCATGAGCTGGCAGGGATCGGACCGGATGACGGCCGCGATGGACGAGGCCCGCCGCACCGGCTGGGCACCCGACGAGCAGGCGATGGGCAAGGCCGCCTCGCGGCACGAGACCGAGGCGTTCGACCTGCACTTCCTGCCGTACAGCCCGACCCACCGCGGCGACGACAAGCGGTGGAGCATCGGCACGTCCGCGCTCCAGCCGCGCTCGCGCGGCTTCGTCCGCATCCGCAGCACCGACGCCGAGGCGAAGCCGTGGATCGACCACCGCTTCCTCGCCGATCCGGAGGGGATCGACGTCGCGATGCTCGTCGACGGTGCCGAGATCCTCCGCGAGCTCGCCGCGTCGCCCGCGCTCGCCCCCCTGGTGGGCCGGGAGATCCATCCCGGCCCCGGGACGTTCGAGCGGGCCGCGCTGGCCGCCCACCTCTATCGGCGTCCGGACAACTACTGGCATCCGGTCGGCACGTGCCGGATGGGGACGAGCGCGGATCCGCTCGCGGTCGTCGATGCGCGCGGACGGGTGCACGGCGTCGAGGGGCTCCGCGTCGCGGACTGCTCCATCATGCCGACGGTGCCGCGTGCGACGACGGCGATGCCCGCCATCGTCGTCGGCGAGAAGGTGGCCCGGATGATCCTGGAGGACGCGGCGTGACGATCCCGACGAACACGGACCTGACGGCGATGAGCGCGCGCGAGCTCGCGGAGGCGATCCGCGTCCGCGAGGTCTCATCGGAGGAGGTCGTCGCGGCGCACCTCGCCCGCATCGACGCGCTGAACCCCGCGCTCAACGCGATCGTCTCGTATCGCCCCGAGGCGGCACTGGCCGAGGCGCGTGCCCGCGACCGTCTGACGGCGCGCGGGATCTCGCTCGGGCCGCTGCACGGCCTCCCGATCGCGGTGAAGGACCTCATGGACGTCGCGGGTCTGCCGACGACGCACGGCTCGCGGATCTACGCGGACAACGTGGCGGACGGCGACGCGGTGATCGTCTCGCGGATGCGGGATGCCGGAGCGGTGTTCGTCGGCAAGACCAACGTCCCCGAGTTCGGCGTGGGATCGCACACGTTCAACGAGGTCTTCGGCGTGACCCGCAACCCCTACGACCTCTCCCGGTCGGCCGGGGGATCGAGCGGGGGAGCCGCCGCGGCCGTCGCGACGGGGATGCTGCCGCTCGCGGACGGGTCCGACCTCGGCGGGAGCATCCGCAACCCCGCGTCGTTCGGGAACCTCGTCGGGCTCCGTCCGACCGCGGGCCGGGTGGCGTCGTCGCGGCCCGGCAACGCCTGGGACCCGGGGTCGGTGCTCGGACCGCTCACCCGGAACGTCGCCGACGCGGCGATGATGATGTCGGTGATCTCCGGGCCCGAGCCGCGGGCGCCGCTGTCGATCGACGAGGACCCGGCGCTCTTCCTGTCGATCGCCCCGCGTGCGTTCGAGGGCGCCCGCATCGCTTTCAGCGAAGATCTGGGCGGCCTGCCGCTGGACCCGCAGGTCCGTGCGGCGACCCGGGCGGCGGCGGACCTCGCGGCCGCGCTCGGCGCCGAGGTCGTGCCGGTCGAGCTCGACCTCTCGGAGGCCGACCTCGTCTTCGAGACGTTCCGATCGCTCGAGTTCCTCGACGGGCACGGCGACGACTCGCTGCGGCACCCGGAGCTGATGAAGCAGACGCTCAAGGACGACATCGCCTGGGCCGCCGGATTCACGCCCGAGCTGCTCGTGCGCGCCGCGGCGGCCCGCACGCGACTGTTCCGCCAGACGCAGCGACTGCTCGGCGAGTACGACCTGCTGCTCGCCCCGTGCGTGCAGGTGCTGCCGTTCCCGGTCGAGTGGGAGTACCCGACGGAGATCGACGGGGTCGCGATGGACCGGTACTACGCGTGGCAGCGTTCGTGCAGCAGGATCACGGCCACCGCGATGCCGGCGCTCTCGATGCCGATGACGTTCTCCACCGAGGGGCTGCCGATCGGCGTGCAGTTCGTCGGGCGCTACCGCGGCGACCGGGAGCTGCTCGCATTCGGGCTCACGTGGGAGGGCGCGGTCGCGGAGACCATGGCGCGCCGTCCGCCCGTCCCCGCGGGCTAACGCTGCCGACACGAGACGCGGCCCCGGTCCTCCCTGTGCGGGAGGACCGGGGCCGCGCCTCGTCCGGTCAGCTCTGCAGCCACTCCGTGTAGCGGTTCGTCATCTCCTCGTAGAGGTTCGCCCGCTCCTCGGCATTCGCCCAGATGATCGCCGTGTTCTGCGGTGCGTTGGGGAGTTCGGCGATCTCGTCGTCGGTCATGAACTCGAAGGCGGCCGAGCTGGACGGCCCGTAGTGCGTCCGCTTCGAGAACTCCGCCTGCAGCTCCGGGTCGGCCAGGTACTCGGCGAGCGCGAACGTCGCATCGGCGTTGTTCGCCTTCACCGGGACGACGAAGGGGTTCGCCTCGACGAAGGCCTCGGTCCAGGACACCGTCACGTCCTGGCCGGAGTTCTGCAGCGCGGCGTACTGGCCGTTCGGGGCGAAGGCGATCGACGCGGCCTCCGAGCTGAGGAGCTGCTGCACCTGCGGGTACTCGGTGTAGAAGACCATTTCGGGCTTGAGCTCGTTGAGCTTGGCCGTGGCGCGGTCGAGGTCGAGCGGGTAGAGGTCGTCGGGCGCGACGCCGTCGGCGATGAGTGCGGCCTCGTACATGAAGTCGTTGTACTCGCCGGGCACGGCCCGCTTGCCGGGGAACTTCTCGGTGTCCCAGAAGTCCGCCCAGGTCTGCGGCCCGCCGTCGGGGAACGTGTCGGTGAGGTATCCCTGCGCGTAGCCGATCAGCGGCGTGGCGATCGTGTACTCGGCGACGTCCTCCGGGAGCTGGTCCGAGCGGGTCATGCCCTCGGGCAGGGAGAGCAGATTGTCGGAGTAGAGGACGACCTCCGACATGCCCGTCATCATGGTGTCGTAGTCTCCCGCGCCCCCCTCGAGCATCTGGTACTGGATCGCCGATGCGATCGTCGTGTCCACGACCTCGACGCCGGTGTCGGCCGTGAACGGGTCGAAGAACACCTCGCGGAAGGCCTCGTGGGTCGGGCCTCCCCAGTCCGCCCACACCACCTGGCCGGAGATGTCGGATGCGGTCTCATCGCCGGACGGTTCGCTCGCCGATGCGCAGCCGGCGAGGCCGGCACCGACCAGGACGGTGGCGATGCCGACGAGAAGTCGCCG
>Ga0075364_10001724_pt1 | contig 12034 bp, 11 predicted proteins | sample EndMetdeltDD1764_FD_71517 | JGI IMG/M metagenome (GOLD analysis project Ga0075364, IMG submission 71517) | Populus endosphere microbial communities from Tennessee, USA - Endosphere MetaG P. deltoides DD176-4 | ecosystem: Host-associated > Plants > Roots > Endosphere | place: USA: Tennessee... | reverse complement strand
CTCACGTCGCGACCAAACTCGTCACGCTGGGTGCGCCGATGCTCGGCAGTGCGCTGGGCGGTCCGCTCGGCGGGATGGCCGGCAAGCTGGTGGCCGATGCGTTCGGTGCGGCGGCGGCCACGCCGGACGCCGTACACGCCGCCATCACCGACAAGTCGGCCGACCTGAAGATCGCGGCCGAAGCCGCGCAGAAGGCGGAAAGCGAATGGATGGAGGCCCTCGCCGAGATCGGCAAGGCGCAGGTCAATGCGGTGGGTGAGACCATGCGCGCCGAGGCCATGAGCGGCGACCTGCTGCAGCGCTGGTGGCGGCCGCTTTATGCGCTCGAGCTGTCGCTCATCGAGTGTCCGGCTTTCGCGCTCACCGTGTTGCACGCGCTCTGGATCGGACACGAGATCGGCATCAACGGGCTCGCAAGCCTCTCCGGACTGCTGATGACTTACTTTGCGGCGCGCTTCGGCGTGCTGGGTGTTTATGTCAACGGCCGGTCGCGCGAGAAGCAGGCCGCGCTGACGGGCGAGGGGACGCCCTCGATTGTCGGCGCGGTCGTCAAGGCTGTCACGCGGAAGCGATAGGTGCAAACGTCACGCGGCGCCCGAAGGCGCCGCGCTCATTTCGACCAAGCGTTCGATTACTTCACGCCGCTGCCCGGTGCCTTGCGCTCCGCGCCCGGGCCTGCCGGATCCTTCGCGGTGCCGGTCTCCGAGCCGGCGTTCGCCGGATTGGTCGGCATGTTGGTTTCCTTGCTCTGCATCTTGGACGGCACAGTCGCGTTGCCGCTGCCAGCCGCCTTGCTGTTGGACCCGGTCCCGGCGGTGTCGCGCGCCGTGCCGGACTCCGAACCCTGAGCCGCCGGCGCCTTCGGAGTCTGAACCTGCTGGTGGCCAGCAGGCGCCGGAGCGTTCGCGCCGGCTGCCGGAGCCGTATTCGTCGTGCCCGGTTGCTGCTTTACGGCCGCAGGCGGATTCGCATCCCCGCCCTTCGCGGGTTCACTGCCAGCGCCCTGCGCCAGCGCGAACGAACTCGTGCCGATCAGCAGCGCCGCGGCAAGCGTCAGCTTTGTTGCCTTCATCATGGGTGTTCTCCTCTAGGCGCCGCCGTGCGGCGCTCGCGACGACAACGTGAGATCGCAGCACGCGTTCCATGTTCCATCGGCACATTGCGGACAAAGTGCTGTTTGTCATTTGAGCGCCGTAAGATTTTCTTGCCTTTGCGCGGTTCCTTGGCATCGCTATACGGAGTTCTTCAGCGGAGTTCCTCATGGACGTGCGAGATGCCATCGCGACCCGGTATTCCTGCCGCGCGTTCCTTCCCACACCTGTCTCCGAAGCTGTCGTTCGCGACATTCTCGAACGTGCCGCGCGCGCGCCCTCCGGCGGCAACCTCCAGCCGTGGCTTGTGCACGTGATTGCGGGTGAGCGCATTGAAGCCTTGAAGGCAATGCTGCGCCCGCGGTTCGCCGCGGAACTGCCGCACGGGGAGGGTGGTGAATACGACGTGTACCCGCGCAACCTCAAGGAGCCGTACTACACACGTCGCTCGCGTGTCGGCAGCCAGCTCTATGACTCGATCGGCATTCCGCGCGAGAACCGCGCCGGCCGGTACCAGCAATTTTCCCGCAACTACCTTTTCTACGACGCCCCCGTCGGCATCTTCGTCTCCATGGATCGCAGCATGGGCGCGCCGCAATGGTCGGACGTTGGCGGCTTTATCCAGAACATCATGCTGCTAGCGCGAGCACACGGCCTGCACACCTGTCCGCAGGAAGCCTGGACCAACTGGCACAAGACCCTCTCGCCCTTCCTCAAGCTGTCCTCCGAACACATCCTGTTTTGCGGTATCGCACTCGGCTATGCCGACGAGGCCGCGCCTATCAACCGTTGGCGCGCCGAGCGTGAGCCGGTCGATGCATTTGCCCGTTTCGAAGGATTCTGAAGGTTTCTTCAGCCCAACTGTTGACACCGTCGCGCCGTACGCGCTGGCCCGGCTGAGATCCACGAGGGTTTATGGGCGTCAGGCATAGTTTTTTGCCGGCTCTTGCGCTGGGTTGCGCGGCACCCGATCTTGCCGTGGCCGCCGAGCAGCACGCTTGCCTTTCGGCGGATGAGCAGCGCGCCGTGATCTCGGCCCGCAAGGCCGTCCCGCTCGGGCGGGCCATGCGGGTCGCCAAGGCCAGAATCGCCGGGGATGTCCTGAATGCCCGGTTGTGCCGGCAGGACCGCGGTCTCGTCTATATGCTGACAGTCCTCGCGCGCGATGGCAAAGTAAGGCAGGCTAGAGTCGATGCTTCCGACGGCCACTGGCTCGGCGGGAGTTAAGGGAGACTGCATTGCGCCTGCTCGTCGTCGAGGACGATCCCGATCTGAACCGCCAGCTTGCGACGGCCTTGACCGACGCGGGCTATGTCGTCGACCGCGCCTTCGATGGTGAGGAAGGTCATTACCTGGGCGAAACCGAGCCTTATGACGCCGTCATTCTCGACATCGGCCTGCCGAAGATGGACGGCATCTCGGTGATCGAGTCGTGGCGCCGGGCCGGCCGCGCCATGCCGGTCCTGATGCTGACCGCGCGCGACCGCTGGAGCGACAAGGTGCAGGGCTTCGATGCCGGCGCCGACGACTATGTCGCCAAGCCCTTTCACCTCGAGGAGGTGCTGGCGCGTATCCGCGCGCTGCTGCGCCGCTCGGTCGGGCACGCCAAAAGCGAGTTTACGTGCGGTCCGGTCCGGCTCGATTCCCGCACCGGGCGCGTTGCCGTGGACGGCAATCCCGTCAAACTGACGAGCCACGAATACCGGCTGCTCTCTTATCTGATGCACCACACCGGCCGGGTGGTGTCACGCACCGAACTGGTCGAGCACCTCTACGACCAGGACTTCGACCGCGATTCGAACACCATCGAGGTGTTCGTCGGCCGCATCCGCAAGAAACTCGGCGTGGACGTGATTCAGACCGTGCGCGGGCTCGGATATCTCCTCACACCGCCAGTCGCATGATCCCGAAAAGTGGAAACCGGTTTTCGGACGTGATCATGCGCAAAAGCCATGCGCGCTAACTCGCTCGCGCTGCGCCTTTTCCTCGCTGCCACGGCCGTGACCGTGGTGATCCTGCTGGTCACGGGCGTCGTTCTTTCCTCCCTCTATCGCGACGGCGTCGAGCGCTCGTTCGACCGCCGGCTCGGCGTCTATCTCAAGACGCTGGTTGCCGACATTGCGGCACCCGAAGAAGGCGAGAAATTCACCCAGACGCTTGGCGAGCCGCTGTTCGAATTGCCGCTCTCCGGCTGGTACTGGCAGATCACCAAGCTCAATGTCAGCAAGCCGGAGGTGCGTTCGTCGCGCTCGCTCTGGGACACCGGTTTGCCGCATCTTGAAGACCTCGCCGTGCCGACCGCCGCCGACGGCACGCGCAAGCGCTACGTGGTCGGCCCGGAAGAACAGCGGTTACGCCTGGTCGAGCGCACCGTCGATCTGGGAGACGAGGGGCGCTACCTCGTGGCCGTTGCCGGCGACGCACTCGAAATCGAGGATGAAACGCAGGCCTTCGACCGGGCGCTTGTGATCACCTTTGGCATTCTGGCGGTCGTCTTGCTTCTGACCACCATGTTCCAGGTCCGCTTCGGCCTCGCACCACTCAAGCGCATTTCCGAGAGCCTGGCCGCTATCCGCTCGGGTTCGAGCGAACGGCTGGAGGGCAAGTTCCCTGAGGAGATTGCACCGCTGGCGCGCGAGACCAACGCGTTGATCGAAGCAAATCGCGAGATCGTCGAGCGCGCTCGCACGCATGTCGGCAACCTCGCGCATGCGCTGAAGACGCCGTTATCGGTCCTCATCAATGAGGCGAACGCGCGTAGCGACGATCCGCTCGCCGCCAAGGTGCGCGAGCAGGCGGACCTGATGCGCGATCAGGTGCAGCGCCATCTGGAGCGCGCCCGGATTGCAGCCCGCGCGACTGTTGTTGGGACCGTGACCGAAGTGAGCCCCGTGGTCACGGCACTCGCGCGTACCATGGAAAAAATCCACCGCGACCGCAGCATTGCGATCGATATCGAGGCGCCGGCCGACACCAAATTCCGCGGCGAACGTCAGGATCTGGAGGAAATGGTCGGCAACCTCGTCGACAATGCCTGCAAGTGGGCGCAGTCGCGCGTCGCCGTGGAGGTTTTGCCCGCGCGCGCCGACACCCCCCAGGCTGAGCACACCTTGCGCGTCGTGGTTGACGACGACGGTCCGGGCCTGACCGCGACACAGCGGGAAAGCGTGGCCCGGCGCGGCAAGCGGCTCGACGAGTCCAAGCCCGGCTCGGGGCTCGGCCTGTCGATCGTGACTGATCTGGCCGCTCTCTATGGCGGCGCCTTGACGCTCGGGACCGCCCCGATCGGTGGCCTGCGGGCGGAACTGGTGCTGCCCGCCGCGTAGGCCCGCCAAAGCGTCATACGACGGGTTTTGCCGAAATCGCCGGGGCAGGGTAGAAAGCCGACCCTTCGTCCGGCCGGGCGACACGCGACTCAAAGAACGGGACCCTGATGCCGCGAGGAAGGCTCGTTGCTGCCGTATTGGCCAGCCTTGCGCTCGCCTCCTGCGCCCGGGAGGTGAATCTGAGCGGTCGCGACCCGGCGCCGGCCGCTGGGAATGTCACCGGCAGCGTGAGCGTCCCTCCGGCGAGCACTGCACCCACGGGCCCCGGCGGCGGTATCTTTGGAGGGTCGATCGGGCCGAACTTGGACGAGCGCGATCGCCAACGCGCCTTTGCGGCCGAAATCCAGGCCCTTGAGTTCGGCGAGCCGGGCAATCCGGTCGGATGGCGCAGTGATGGTGGCGGCCGGCGCGGCACCGTCGTTCCCGGGGCCTACTATGAGGGCCGAGGGACCCGCTGCCGCGACATTTCACATACCGTGTACATCGATAACCGCCCGCAGATCGCCCGCGGGACGGCATGCCGCAATCCGGACGGGACCTGGAGCCCGGTGAGCTGAACCCCCGGAGGATTGCGGAGGGGGTGGTTCCTCAACGCGTTCTTAACGCCCGGTTGCTAGTTCTAGCCGAAATCGTTGGGATCCGGGTGAGTGTATGGCCGACGGTATGGCCATTGAACGTCTGCGTGAGTATTTGCGCGAGCTGAAGCCAGAGGCGCGTGCGCTGCTGGCGGCTGAGCTTGAGCGTGCGCTCTCGCGTGGCGACGACCCGCCGGGCGCCGCGATGATTCTCGAAGAGCTTCGCAAGGATGCTCGCGAGACTGGCCGCAAGATGCCGCCACGCGTTGGCAGCCCGCAGCGTCTGTTCTTCGCTCCGATCGAACCCTTCCTCGTCGACGACATTCCCGAGCGCAAGCATCGCGGCCGCATCTCCCGTGCCAGCCTCGAACCCATCTGGGAATGGATTTGCCGCGACCTGATGCCCGCGGAGGGCGCGACCTATGTCGAGCAGGTCAGTCTCCTGATTGCGGCGAACCAGAAGGCAAGCGCCGATCAGGTCGCCAAGACATTTCAGGATCAGGTCGAGAAGCAATTGCGCGGCATGCTCGCCGTCGCCAAGACCGACGATCGCCTGCGCCGGCGCATCGCTGGACAGATCGGCGGACACAACGCCATCGAGTCCATCCGTGAATTGGCCGCGATCCTGCGGGTGCGCGACGCGCTCGCGATCATCGGGCAGCGCCTCCCGCAAACGATCAACAACCTTGCCGACGAGCATCGGGATAACGTGATGGCGCTGCTCGAATCGCCGATCGGCTGCCATCGCGACGTTTTCATCTATGCCCTGCTGGTGGTCATGAGCCGGCTCGCGGCGCCGTGGCAGCTCATCCGTCTTTCGGTCTTTGTGGCCAAGACGGACGTCGCGGCGCGCATCGCCGAGTCTCCCTATGCTGTCGCGGTCGACATCGTACTGACTGATGTCGAGCGTATGATCACAGCGCTGCAAGGCTCGTTGAAGACCGGGCAAGCTGCGGAAGTCGCTGCTCTCATCAAGGACATCCATGACGCCGCGCGTGCGCTGCGCACCGAGATGGATCTCTCAGGCGATAGCCCGTGGGCACGGCAGCTTGCGGCGGTGCGCTCCGAGGTCTCCAAGCTGCTCCAGGCCGAGATCGACACGGTTCCCGGCCAGGTCCGGCGTCTGCTGCGTCCGCGCAGCCCGAAGGAGACCGGGGGCATGATGGCGCTCGACAGCAGCGACGTCGCCGAAGTCGAATCGAAGCTGGTCCTCGTGGCGGCATGCCGTAACTACGCCGGCGAGTTGGCGATCAGCGAAGCGACACGCCGGGTAAACTCTGAACTGCAGAACTTCTTCGACAGCGGAACGCAGGTTCTGCTCGACCGTCTGCGCACGGCACCGCCGAACGAGCGGTCCTACCGTCAGTCGCAGGTCGATGCCGCCGTCCGCTTCTGCGCCAAGTTGTTCGGAGCGGATTTCGCCAGCACGCTTGCCAAGGCTGCGGATGTTGCCGCCAAAGGCGAGCAAAAAGCCGCAAAGGGCTGAAATCTCACGCTTCGGTGAGCTTTGATCTTCCGCATTGCGGCGCTTGCGGTGCCGTGATGTAAACCCGCCATGACGCTCTGGTTCCTGTTCGCGCTGATGACCGCGGCGGCGATCTTTGCCGTGTTGTGGCCGCTCGGGCGCGCCGGCGCCGTCCGGCGTGCCGACGCCGATGTCGCGGTCTATCGCGATCAGATCGACGAGGTCGCGCGCGACCGGACCGCAGGTCTGATCGGCGAGGCCGAGGCCGAGGCCGCGCGCACCGAAATCTCGCGCCGTTTGCTGGCGGCCGCCGACGCAGCCGCGCAACCCGCCATCGCGACACCAGGCGACGCCACGTTCCGCCGTCGCACGACCGCAGTGATCGTTCTCGCCGGAGTTCCGGTGCTGGCGGCCGCCCTTTATCTCGCGCTCGGGTCGCCGCAACTGCCCGGCCAGCCGCTTGCGAGCCGCGCAACCACTCCGCCACAGAACCGATCGCTCGATGATCTGGTGGCGCAGGTCGAGGCGCACCTCGGGCAAAACCCGAATGACGGCCGCGGGTGGGAAGTCGTCGCGCCGGTCTACATGAGGCTTGGCCGCTTCGAAGATGCCGTCAAGGCGCGTGGCAACGCGCTGCGCCTGAATGGTGCGACGGCCGATCGCGAGGCGGATCTTGGCGAGGCGCAAATGGCCGCCGCCAACGGCGTCGTGACCGGAGAGGCCAAGGCGGCGTTCGAGCGCGCGCTGGCGCTCGATGCGAAGAACCCGAAGGCACGCTTCTTCCTCGGCGTCGCGGCGCATCAGGACGGGCAGGTGGCCAAAGCGGTCGCAATCTGGCGCGATCTGCTACAGGACGCCCGGCCGGATTCGTCCTGGGCCGGGATGGTGCGCCAGACGCTGGCGCAGGTCGAAGGCACACAACCGTCTCAAACGCCCGGTCCGAGCGCAGAGGATATGGCGGCCGCCCAGAAAATGAGCCCCGACGATCGCAACGCCATGGTGCGCGGCATGGTCGAGCGGCTGGCTGAGCGGCTCAAGCGCGACGGTTCCGATGTCGAGGGCTGGCTTCGGCTCGTGCGCGCCTATACGGTCATGGGTGACCGCAATCAGGCCTTGTCTGCCGTCGCGGACGCGCGCCGCGCGCTGGAACGCGACGCCGACAAGCTTCGCCGGCTTGAAGACCTGGTGAAGGAATTGCGGCTGGAAGGTTGAAGGCATGACGCGCAAGCAGCGACGCCTGACATTGATCGGTGCCGGACTGGGCGTGCTCGCCCTTGCGGCCGGGCTGGTGCTGTTTGCCTTGAAGGACTCGATTGTCTTCTTCAACTCACCGACCGACGTCGTGGAGAAGAAGATCGCGCCCGGAAGCCGGCTTCGTCTTGGCGGGTTGGTGAAGCCTGGCAGCCTTGTGCGGGGCGACAACCTGAGCATCCGCTTCGAGGTGACTGACGGGAATACGTCGCTGCCGGTCAGCTACACGGGAATTCTGCCGGACCTGTTCCGGGAGGGGCAGGGCGTCGTGACCGAGGGCACGCTCATCGCCGCCGGGCAATTCAAGGCAGACAGTGTGCTCGCCAAGCACGACGAAGCTTACATGCCGAAGGAAGTCGCCGACGCGCTCAAGAAACAGGGGCACTGGAAGACCGAGGATACGCGGGCGCCGGGCGTGGCCGCCGGAGCCGCGAAGTGATCCCGGAGTTTGGACACTTCGCCTTGGTGCTGGCGCTGGCGCTGGCGCTAGCGCAGGCGACGGTGCCGCTGTGGGGCGCGCGGACCGGTGACGCGACGCTGATGCGCGTTGCAGGCGCGACTTCGATTGCGCAGTTCGTGTTTGTCGCGGCGTCGTTCGCGGCGCTGACCTGGTGCTACGTCACATCCGACTTCTCGGTGTTCAACGTATTCCAGAATTCAAACTCCACGATGCCGCTCGTCTACAAGTACACGAGCGTTTGGGGCAATCATGAAGGGTCGATGCTGCTTTGGGTGCTGATCCTGGCGCTCTTCGGGGCTCTGGTCGCACTCTTCGGCGCAAATCTGCCCGAGACGCTGCGGGCCAACGTGCTGGCCGTTCAGGCCTGGATCGCTGCGACGTTCTATCTCTTCATCCTGTTCACCTCGAACCCGTTCCTGCGCATCGCGCAGGCTCCGGCCGAAGGGCGCGATCTCAATCCCATCCTGCAGGACATCGGTCTCGCGGTGCATCCGCCGATGCTCTACCTCGGCTATGTCGGGTTTTCGATTTCCTTTTCCTTTGCGATCGCCGCGCTGATCGACGGCAAGATCGATGCAGCCTGGGCGCGCTGGGTCCGCCCTTGGACGCTGATCGCCTGGATGTTCCTGACCCTCGGCATCGCGATGGGCTCATACTGGGCCTACTATGAGCTCGGGTGGGGCGGCTGGTGGTTCTGGGACCCGGTCGAGAACGCGTCGCTGATGCCATGGATCGCCGGCACCGCGCTGCTGCACTCCGCCGTCGTGATGGAAAAGCGCGATGCGCTCAAGGTCTGGACCGTGCTGCTCGCGATCCTGACGTTCTCGCTGTCGCTGCTCGGCACGTTCCTCGTCCGCTCCGGTGTCCTCACTTCGGTGCACACGTTTGCGACCGACCCGACGCGCGGTGTTTTCATCCTCGCCATTCTGGTGCTGTTTATCGGCGGCGGGCTCGCGCTCTATGCGTGGCGCGCACCGACGCTGAAGCAGGGCGGCATCTTCGCGCCGATTTCGCGCGAGGGCGCGCTCGTCTTCAACAACCTCTTCCTGACCACGGCCTGCGCCACGGTGTTCATCGGGACGTTGTATCCGCTCGCGCTGGAAGCGATGACAGGTGAAAAGATTTCCGTCGGCCCGCCGTTCTTCAATCTCACCTTCGGCCCACTGTTCGTTCCGCTGCTGCTCGCAGTTCCGTTCGGTCCCTTGCTCGCGTGGAAGCGCGGCGACCTGCTCGGCGCCGGGCAGCGCCTGCTTGCCGCGGCAGCGCTGGCGCTGATCGCGCTCGCGGCGACGTTCGCTTACCAGCGCGGTGGGCCGGTACTGGCTCCGTTCGGCATCGGGCTTGCGGTCTACGTCATGGTCGGCGCGCTGATCGATCCGATCGAGCGTATCGCCCTATTCCGCGTCCCGCTTGCGACAGCCTTTGCCCGCGCGCGGGGCCTCCCGCGCTCGGCGTGGGGTACGGCCGTCGCGCATTTCGCCGCCGGGATGCTTTTGTTTGGCGTGATTGCCGAGAGCCAGTGGAATTCCGAGCGCATCGTCACGGTCAAGCAAGGTGAGACCGTCTCGCTTAGCGGCTTTGATCTCACACTCGATGGATTGGCGCCCCGCAAGGGCCCAAACTACAATGAACTGGTTGCGCGCTTCACGGTGCGGCAAGGCGGAACGATCGTCGATGTGCTTGAACCCTCAAAACGCACCTTCCCGCAGCGTGGTATGTCAACGACCGAAGCCGCGCTGCTGACACACGGGCCATCGCAGCTCTATCTTTCGCTGGGCGATGTCTCGGAGCAGGGCGCAATCGCGATCCGGCTCTACTACAAGCCGTTCGTGTTGCTGATCTGGCTTGGCGCGGTCGTCATGGTCCTTGGCGGCGCGCTCTCGCTGTCGGATCGCCGGCTGCGCGTCGGCGCGCCAAAGCCGTCGCGCCATGCGATGCTCCAGCCGGCGGAGTAAGCATGAAACGCGCTGCAGTCATCGCAGTTGCGCTCGCGCTTCTCAACGCGCCGGCGCTCGCGGTTCAGCCGGACGAAATCCTCAAAAATCCCGCCCTCGAAGCCCGTGCACGTGCGCTCAGCCAGGAGCTGCGCTGCATGGTTTGTCAGAACCAGTCGATCGACGACAGCGATGCGCCGCTCGCTAAAGATTTGCGCGTGCTGGTGCGCGAGCGTCTGACAGCAGGTGACACGGACAAGCAGGTGATCGAGTTCCTCGTTGCGCGCTACGGCGAATTCGTGCTGCTGCGGCCGCGCTTCAATGCGCAGACGCTGGTGCTATGGCTGGCGCCGTTTGCGGTGCTGCTGGTCGGTGCTATCGGCCTGATCGTGTTCCTGAGACGGCGGACCGGAGCTCCCGCGACGAGACCTTTGACGGCTGCCGAACAGGCACGAGTCGCCAGTCTTCTGGACGGCGAAAAACCTTCCGGCAGCGTGCAAAGTTAAACTGCGCGTCGCCGGGGTGCCTGCCAATCGCGTGCGCGGCGCGATAAAGCACTGATTTCACATAAGAATTCAGATATCCCCACCTTACCAAAGATTAATCGTTCAGACAGGACGCCGTAAGGCTGCACGCTCCATCTTCCTTTCCATGGAAGGCACGGGATCACCCCTTCCCGCCAGTTTCGAAATGGAGCTTCCGTCAATGTCGAGCGTCAACTCCAACCAGAAGGCCAAGTCGGTTCTGACCGCGCGTCGCCTCGTTCTCATGGCGTCTGCCGCGATCATCGGCGCGGGCGTTCTTGTGTCCGGGGCGCAGTTTGCTCCGTCTGCTCAGACGTTCCTTGCGGCGCCGGCCTACGCGCAGACCGCCCAGCGCCCTGTCGGTTTTGCTGACATCGTTGACAAGGTGAAGCCGTCGGTCATTTCCGTGAAGGTGAAGGTCGACGGCGGCGCCCGCATGATGAACTTCGACGGCGACTCGCCGTTCCCGCCCGGTTCTCCGATGGAGCGCTTCTTCAAGCGCTTCGGCTCGCCTGACGGTCAGGGCTCGCAGGAGTCTCCGCGCGGCCCACGCGGCCGCAATTTCACGATGGGCCAAGGCTCTGGCTTCTTCATCTCGGCCGACGGTTACGCCGTGACCAACAACCACGTCGTCGACAAGGCCGAGTCGGTCGAAGTCACGATGGAAGACGGCAAGACCTACACCGCCAAGGTGATCGGCGCTGACCCCAAGACCGACATCGCGCTCATCAAGGTCGATGGTCGCAGTGACTTCCCGTTTGTTTCGCTCAGCGAGCGCGCTCCGCGCGTCGGCGACTGGGTGATCGCGGTCGGCAATCCGTTCGGCCTTGGCGGCACCGTGACGGCGGGCATCGTTTCGGCGCGCGGCCGCGACATCGGCGCCGGCCCGTACGACGACTTCCTGCAAATCGACGCACCCGTGAACAAGGGTAACTCGGGCGGCCCGACCTTCGACGTCGACGGCAACGTGATTGGCGTGAATACTGCGATCTACTCCCCGTCGGGCGGCTCGGTCGGTATTGCCTTCGCGATCCCCGCGGACACTGTGAAGTCGGTCGTGACGCAGCTCAAGGACAAGGGCGCGGTCACGCGTGGATGGATCGGCGTGCAGATCCAGCCGGTCAGCGCCGACATCGCCGACAGCCTGGGTCTCAAGAAGGCCGAGGGTGCGCTGGTTGCCGAGCCGCAGGCTGATGGTCCGGCCGTGAAGGCGGGCATTCAGTCGGGTGACGTGATTGTCTCGGTGAACGGCCAGGCCGTGAAGGATGCGCGCGATCTCGCCAAGAAGATCAGCGCGCTCCCTCCGAACACGAGTGTCAAGATCGGCATCATCACGAAGGGCGCCGAGAAGACCGTCGACGTGAAGCTTGGCGAACTGCCGCGCGAGCAGCGTCAGGCGCGCGCCACG
>Ga0075364_10001722_pt1 | contig 12049 bp, 14 predicted proteins | sample EndMetdeltDD1764_FD_71517 | JGI IMG/M metagenome (GOLD analysis project Ga0075364, IMG submission 71517) | Populus endosphere microbial communities from Tennessee, USA - Endosphere MetaG P. deltoides DD176-4 | ecosystem: Host-associated > Plants > Roots > Endosphere | place: USA: Tennessee... | reverse complement strand
GTCAAGGCGGCCCGCAAGGCGTTCGCCACCTGGTCGGTGAGCACCCGCGAAGAGCGGCTGGACCTGCTGCAGGCCATCCTCGCCGAGTACCAGAAGCGTTCGGCCGACCTCGGTGAGGCCGTGTCCGAGGAGATGGGCGCACCGCCCTCGCTGGGGTCGGGCACGCAGGTCTACCTCGGCCTCGGCCATCTGAACAATGCCATCGACGCGCTGAAGAACTACTCCTTCGAGGAGCCGCGTGGGTCCACGTTGGTGATCAAGGAGCCGATCGGCGTGTGCGGCCTGATCACGCCGTGGAACTGGCCGATCAACCAGATCGCCTGCAAGGTGTACCCGGCGCTGGCGACCGGCTGCACCATGGTGCTCAAGCCTTCAGAGGTCGCGCCGTACTCGGCGCAGATCTTCACCGAGGTGATGGACGCCGCAGGTGTTCCGGCCGGCGTGTACAACCTCGTCTACGGCGACGGCCCCGGCGTGGGCGTTGCGCTGTCGAGCCATCCCGGCATCGACATGGTGTCCTTCACCGGTTCCACTCGCGCTGGCATCGACGTCGCGCGCAACGCTGCTGCGACGGTGAAGCGGGTGACCCAGGAGCTTGGCGGCAAGAGCCCGAACATCGTGCTCGACGACGACAACTTCGCCCAGAACGTCGCGATCGGCGTGAAGGCGATGATGCCGAACTCGGGTCAGAGCTGTAACGCGCCGTCGCGGATGCTCGTGCCGAAATCCCGCAAGGACGAGGCCATCGCCGCCGCGCGGGAGGCTGCCGAATCGGTGACGGTCGGCGATCTGAACGACTCGTCCGCCATTGGCCCGGTGGCTTCGAAGGCGCAGTTCGACAAGATCCAGGGCCTGATCCAGAAGGGCATCGACGAGGGCGCCACGGTGGTTGCCGGCGGTCCGGGACGGCCCGACGGGCTTGACACCGGCTACTACGTCAAGCCGACGGTGTTCGCCGACGTCAGCAACGACATGACGATCGCGCGCGAGGAGATCTTCGGTCCGGTGCTGTGCATTCTCGACTACGACGACCTCGACCAGGCCGTCGAGATCGCCAACGACACCGACTACGGCCTTGCCGGCTATGTCTCGGCCGCCGACCTCGACACGGCGCGTGCCGTCGCCCGCAGGATCCGTGCCGGTTCGGTCGCGATCAACCACGCATTCGACCTGAACGCGCCCTTCGGTGGCTACAAGCGCAGCGGCAACGGGCGCGAATGGAGCGAGTTCGGCTTCGACGAGTATCTGGAGATCAAGGGCACCCTCGGCTACGCGCCCCAGTAGCCGCGCAGTAGCTCCACGCGGAATGGACTCCAGCACTGAAGAATTGGCCGGTCTACTCGACCGCGAGAAGATCCGCGACTGTATCGCGCGGCTCGCTCGCGGCGAGGACCGCCGCGACGCCGGGCTCATCGGCGAGTCGTTCTGGCCGGATGCGTCTGTCGACCTCGGCATGTTTGCGGGATCCTTCGACGACTATCTCGCGTGGGTGGTGCCAGGCTCGCCGGCGATTCCCGTGACCCAGCATGTGTTGGGGCAGAGCGTAATTGAGCACCGAGGCGCCACTGCCCTTGCTGAGACCCACGTGACCGCCTACCACCGGCTGGCCACAGACGAAGGGGAGCGTGACACCGTCATCGGTGGGCGCTACCTCGACCAGATGGACAAGCGCGGGACCCAGTGGCGAATCGGGCAGCGCACTATGCTCTACGACTGGTATCACGACCTCGGCGCCGCGATCGACTGGTCGCAGGGCCTGATGGGACTGCCCTTCAGTGCCGACCATTACACAGGCAGGTCCGTCGGTGATCACAGCGAGACGTTCTTCGGTAAAGGCGCGGAATGGGCACGCTGACAGGCAAAGTCGCGGTGGTGACCGGTGCCAGCCGTGGCATCGGCAAGGGGATCGCCGTCGCGTTGGGGGCCGAGGGCGCTACCGTCTACGTCAGCGGCCGCACCGTGACACCGGACTCGCATGAGCTGCCTGGCACTGTGGGCGAAACCGCGAAGGAAGTGGACCGGCGTGGCGGCACAGGGGTCGCCGTCCGCGTCGACCATGCCGATGACAACCAGGTGGCGGCGCTCTTCGACCAGATCCAGTGCGAGCAAGGCCGACTCGACATTCTAGTCAACAACGCGTTCGCCCTTCCCGAAGACCTGACCGAGCCGGGTCCGTTCTGGGAGAAGCCGTTGAGCCATTGGGGCATGGTCGATGTCGGTGTCCGGTCAAACTATGTGGCGGCGCGGCATGCGGCGACGATGATGGTCCCGCAGCAGTCGGGACTGGTCGTCGCCATCTCCGGTTATGCCGCGGTGGCCTATACCTACGGCGTCGTCTTCGGCATGTGCAAGACGGCGGTCGACCGGATGGCGCGGGACATGGCCGTCGAGCTCGAGCCCTACAACGTCGCCTCGCTGTCGCTGTGGCAAGGCCTCACGTTCACCGAACGGGCCGAGCGCAACCTGCGTCGCAGCCCCGACATGACGAAGCAGACTGTCACGGACCCCGCGGTGGGCTGCTCGCCCGAGTTTCCCGGCCGGGTGATCGCGGCGCTGGCCGCCGATCCGGACGTCATGAAGCGCTCGGGCGGCAGCTTCATCACCGCGGAAGTCGCGCGCGACTACGGGATTACCGACGTCGACGGCAAGACCATCCCGTCGTTACGCGGCGAACGTGGCGCACCGATCTGGTCTCCGATCGCACAGGTCGGCCATGGACGCTGACCGCCTCGCTCGGCTGGACCTCCTACTGGACCGGCAGGACATCCTCGACTGCCTGACGCGGTTCAGCCGTGGCATGGACCGCTTCGACCGGGAAGTGTTCCTGTCCGCCTTTCACCAGGAGGCGGTTGTCGCCGCTGGCGATTTCGTCGGCGGCCCGGCAGATCTGTACGACTGGGCCACGGCGATGCACGAGCAGGGTCAGCTGGCGACGCACCACAACCTCCTCAACCACACCTGCGAAATCGACGGCGACACCGCGCACGCCGAGACCTATTACCTGTTCGCCGCGCGCAACCGTGACGACACCAACTGGATCGCAGGCGGGCGCTACGTCGACCGGCTGCAACGGCGCGACGGGGCGTGGCGGATCGCTGTGCGGACGAACGTCATCGAATGGTCGGGCATGGTCCCGACGATGCCGCTGCCGTTCGCGGACGTGCCGGATATCCACGGCAACGGCGCACCGTCGCGCAGCAAAGCCGACCCTTCGTACCTTCGCCCGTTGGTCAACCGACGCCAGAGGTCGCTCTAGACTGCGGAAATGCCAGCCGAAAAGTACGAATACGGTATCGATTTCGACCGCATCGCCGCTATCGACATCCACACCCATGTCGAGGTCGATGGCCACGGCCACAAGGCCTACGACGACGAGCTGGTCGAAGCCGTAGGGAAGTATTTCAAGATGGGGCCCGGCGCGTTGTCGAGCGTCGACGCGCTGGCCGACGAGTACCGGCGACACAACACGGCTGCGGTGGTGTTCACCATCGATGCGCGCACGGGAATGCGGCATGTGCCGAACTCCGTCGAGGACCTCGTCGTCGGCGCGATCCGCAACAACGACGTGCTGATCCCGTTCGGCAGCGTCGACCCGTGGCACGAGAGGCGTGCGGTGCACCGCGTCCATGAACTGGTCCGCGACTTCGGCGTCAAGGGCTTCAAGTTTCATCCGAGCATGCAGGCGTTCGAGCCGAACGACCGCCGCTTCTATCCGATCTACGAGGCGATCACCGAGGCGGGTGTGCCCGCGCTGTTTCACACGGGGCAGACGGGCATCGGCGCCGGGCTGCCCGGCGGCCATCGCATCAAGTTGCGCTACTCCGACCCGATGCTGCTCGACGATGTCGCCGCCGACTTCCCGGAACTGACGATCGTGATGGCCCATCCCGCGGTGCCATGGGTGGACTCGCAGATCGCGATCGCGACCCACAAGTCGAACGTCTACATCGACCTGAGCGGTTGGTCACCGAAGTACTTCCCGCCGCAACTGGTGCGGGCCATCAGCCGTCAGCTGAGGACGAAGGTGCTGTTCGGCACCGATTACCCGTACATCAAGATGGACCGCTGGCGCCGCGACTTCGAGGCGCTGGACATCGACCCGGCCGCGGTGCCGCTCATCTTCAAGAACAACGCCCTGCGGGTCTTGGGGGTGACTTCCTAAAACGCCGTTCGATGAGTTTTCCGGGCGGCCGCGGTCGGTATTGGTGACCGACCCACCACCCGCAAGGAGACCACCGTGCCCGTCCGCAGCAGCGCCCCGCTGGGCGCCCCAACCTGGATTGACCTGCTCTCGTCGGACCTCGACCGCTCCCAGGAGTTCTACGGCGCGGTATTCGGCTGGACGTTCGAGACCGCCGGCCCCGAGTACGGCGGTTACGTCAACGCCTTCAAGGACGGCCACCCGGTCGCGGGATTGATGGGCAACGATCCGCAGTTCCGGTCGCCGGACGGCTGGACCACCTACCTGCACACCGCCGACATCAACGCCACCATCGCCAAGGCCACGGCCGCAGGCGGGGTGAACTGCGTCGCGACGATGGAGGTCCCGGACAAGGGCTGGATGGCGCTGCTCACCGATCCCGCCGGCGCCGTCGCCGGGCTGTGGCAACCGACCGGGCATAACGGCTTCGAGGTGGTCAACGAGGCCGGCGCACCGGTGTTCCACAGTTTGACCACCCGCGATTACGGCAAGGCGCTCGACTTTTACCGCCAGGTCTTCGGCTGGCAGACAGAAACGGTCTCCGATACAGACGAATTCCGGTACAGCACAGCGATTTTCGACGGTGACGCGCTGCTGGGCGTGATGGATGGCACCAACCACCTGCCCGAGGGCGTGCCGTCTCACTGGGACTTCTTCCTTGGCGCCGACGACGTCGACAAGACCGTGCAGCTCATCATCGACAACGGCGGTGCCGTGATCCGCGGCGCCGAGGACACCCCCTACGGCCGGCTGGCCGCCGTGGCGGACCCCACCGGCGCGGGCTTCAACCTGTCGTCGCTGGATCGGTGACATCGGACTGCCGGGCACCCTGGCCCTTGCGCAGGGTGTCCAGCAGTTCCCGGTAGGGCCCAACCAGGTAAGCGGTGTCACCCGCGCTGAGTTTGGTGTCGCGACGAGGATGCAACCGCACCGGCTCATCGGTCCTGGTGATCGCGATGACGCGGGTCTGGGTGGACAGATCGAACATCCGCAGCCCGTCAAGCTCGCTGCCCGGCGCGACGTACATGCCGCCGACCATGAACGAGCGGTGGCCGACCGAGAAGGTGCCGAGCACTTGCAGACCCAGCGCCGCGCCGATGAACCATGGTGCACCGAGTTCCACTGTGGAGCGCACGTTTTCGAGCCCGAAGCGCTGTGCGACCGCCGCGCCGAGAGTGCGGTCGTAAACCCGAAGCACGATAGGCACGTCCGGCCGGTTGACCTCCGGCAGTGTGCGGGGCCCGAGCATCTCCTTCAACACGATGGCGGTCTCGATGTTGACGATGTCGTCCTGGGTCAGCACCGCAACCGCACGGGCTTCGTCGATGCGGGCGGATTCCAGCGTCTGGCGCAGCGTGGCGTCGCCGAAGATCACCGGTACGTCGAGAAGGGCGGCCGTGGTCAAGTAGCGGTTGTCTTCGTCGCGCTCGATGACCGCCACGTCGTAGCCTGCGGCCCTCAGGTCGCTGACCACCCGGATGCCGAACGAGCCGAGACCGACCACGATCACGTGGTGGCGCAGGTGCCGCACCTTGCGGCGACCGGCGGAGTGGGCGAGGCGTCGCGACAGCAGCACATCGGCGATGAATGCGACGAGGATCGCGGTGGTGGTCACACCGGCGAACATCAATCCGATGCCCCAGATCCGCAGCCAAAGCGGCTGGTGCATGAAGCTGAAGTCGCCATACCCGACGGTGGCGATGGTTTCCGTGCTGAAATACAGCGCATCGATCCAGCTCATCCCTGGCGGATGCTGGTAGGCGAACCGGAGTAACACGGTCGAGCCGATCAGCAGCGCCAGTGAAGCCGCCAGCGCGCGATAGAACATCGGGTTGATGTCATCGCGGATCAGGCGCACCGCGTCGACCACCCGGCGCACGGGCGGCCGCCGCGCCTTCCGATGGGACAGCGGTCGAGGCACGTTGATGCCCTGATTGACCAGCTCGTCCGCGGTGCCGATCATCGCGGTCCAATCGCCCTCGCGAACGCCGAAGTCACGGCCTGGACAGGTCACCACCTCGCCGGGGGTATCGGAGTTCTCGCCGTGGATCACCGCGACGGGCGCCAGATCGCCGTATATCTCGCGCAGTGTGGCGTCATGCGGTGCGTCCGCGCCGGAGACGACGAAGTCGATACCGGCCACAGAAATCGTGTGCGTTGTTCGGGCCAGGCACGCCTCCACCACCGATGGCGCGGCCAGATCGGCGACGTCGAGGATGGCGCCTGGGCCGTTGTCCTGCGCCATGGCTTCGCGCAGCACGCTGTTGCCCAGCCGGGCCACCACCCGCACGTCCGGATTGGCTTGCCTTGCCAGCAGCGCGATTTCGAGGTTCAGCTCGTCGTCGTCGTCGGCGCAGATCACTGCCTGCGCATCGGCGATCCCCGACGCGGCCAAGCCTTCCGACGATTGCACAGTCACGACTCTCGTGCCGGTGGTGTTCAGCTCCTCGACGATCCGCATCCCAAGCGCATCGTCTCCGCACACGATGATGTGGCCGTTCATGCTGAAGAACGCTACTTCGGAAATAGTCGTCGTGAAGGGCGAAGATGTACTCATGCCCACCCGCCCCAAGATCTACGTCAAGGCATGCATCAACGGCGCTCGCACCCCTGAGGCGCATCCGAATCTGCCGGTCAGTCCCGAGCAGTTGGGGGCAGAAGCGGTGGCTGTGCACCAGGCGGGCGCCAAGGCGGTGCACATGCATCCCAAGAGCGCCGACGGCGCCGACTCGTTGCTTCCGCAGCACGTGGACGCCGCGGTATCAGCGGTGCGGCAGGCGGCGCCGGGGCTGCCGCTCGGCGTGACGACGGGGTTCTGGGCGCTGCCCAACTCGGACGCCCGGCTGCGAGCCGTCGACGGCTGGACCGTGCTGCCCGACTTCGCTTCGGTGAATTGGCACGAGCCCGGTTCGGAGGACCTTGCCTGGTTGCTGCTGGGCAAGGGGCTCGGCGTCGAGGTGGGCATCTTCAACGCCGAGGCGGCCGATTCGTGGGCGGCGTCGGAGATCGCTGCGCACTGCATGAGGGTGATGATCGAATTGGGGCCCGATGGTGATATCGCGACCGCCGACGACCTGCTCGGCCAGGTGGTTGCCGCCGGATCATCGGCCCCGGTTCTACTGCATGGCATGGACGAAAGTTGTTGGCCGCTGCTGGAACACGCCGGGGCCTGCGGCGTGCAGGTCCGTATCGGGATGGAGGACACGCTTCGTCTGCCGGATGGCACGACAGCTGTCGACAACGCCGCCCTGGTGTCGGCGGCCGTGCAGCTGCTCAGTCGGTAGGCGCGGCCAGCGCGAAGTCGGCGTAGTCGAATCCCGGTATCACGACACAGCTGACCAGGCAGGGTGCGTCGTCGCGAGGACGGGCGCGTTGCCAGTGCCCTGGCGGAACGACAATCTGCGGGTGTTCCCCGGCAAGGATGTCGGTGCCAAGCAAATGCGTTGTGGCACTGTCCTGTTCGGCTCCGATCTGCAGCAGCAGCGGACCGCCCGAGTGGTATAACCACAGTTCCGCGCTGCGTACCGTGTGCCATGCCGACTGCTGACCGGGCATGAGCAGGAACAGGATTGCCGTGCCGGCGCTGCGCGGGCCGGTGTAGTCGGGTGGCAGCGCGGATTGGGGCATGGTCAGCCCGCTACGCCACGTCTCCCTGAACCAGCCGCCCTCGGGATGAGGGGACAGGTCGAGCCGGCGCGCCCACTCCGGAAGGTCGCTCATCGGATTAGCCCCCTCAATCGGTTCCGAGACTCCACAATATTGACGATGCCTGCTGATGAGACACCTATTGTCCTGATCCACGGATTGTGGATGCCTCCGCACAGTTGGAGCGGTTGGATCGAGCGCTACAGCGCGGCGGGCCACACCGTGCATGCGCCCGCCTGGCCGGGCGTATCGGAACTCGACGAGGACCTCGACCGCTCCAAGGCGCCCGCCGATATCCGCCTCGGTGAGGTGGTGGATCACTATGCCGCCTTCGTGCGGGCGCTGCCCGAGCCGCCGATTCTGATGGGCCACTCCTTCGGCGGCCTGATCACCCAGATGCTGGTCAGCCGAGGGCTGGGTCGTGCCGGCGTCGCCATCCACCCCGCCGCGCCGCGCGGCGTCTACCGTCTGCCGCTGTCGGTGTTGCGTGCCACGTGGCCCGTGCTTCGCCGGCCCTCGAATCGACACCATGCGGTGCCCCTCACACCTTCGGAGTTCCACTACGCGTTCGCCAACACCGTGTCACGGGCCGAATCCGATTCCTGGCACGCCAAGTTGGCGATCCCCGCGCCGGGCCGGCCGCTGTTCCAGTCCGCGGTGGCCAACTTCCTCCCCAAGGCGCGGGCGGCGACGGTCGTCGACTACGCCAAACACGACCGGGCGCCGCTGCTGATGATCGCCGGAGGCCGCGACCACATCACGCCGTCGTCGGTGGTCTACGAGAACTTCAATCGCTATCGTCGCTCGGCCGCACCGACGGACTTCAAGCTGTTCGAGGACCGACCGCATTTGACGGCGGCACTGGACGGCTGGAGCGACGTGGCCGATTACGCGTTGACGTGGACGGCGGGGCGCAGCGGATAGTCTGACCGCATGGCTCGCCTGCGCCCCGGTTGGCTGGTCGTACTGTGCGCGGCGGTGCTGGCGATCAGTGCCTGGCTGCCATGGCTGACCAGCAGGGCCGATGGCGGCGGCCATGCCAACGCGATCGGCGGAATCGTCGGGAATATGCCGGTGCCGCCGCCTGGGTTCGGCGTCGGACAGCTCATCACCGTGCTGGCCTCGACGTTGATCGTGGCGGGCGCGATGGCCGCGCGCGGACTGTCGGGTCGACTGGCATCAACGACGGCACTGGCCATTTCGGTACTGCTGGTGGTGCTGACGATGTGGTACTACCGGCTTTACGTGTACCCGCCAGTGTCGGCGGGGTACGGGCTGTACATCGGCGCCTCGGCCGCGGTGCTCGCGATGCTGCTGTCGGTGTGGGCAATGCTCGCCGCCTGGTCGATGGCGACTCGGGTTTCATGAGCGGGTTCGTCGAACCAGTCACGCTGACGGGTGAACGCTGGGTTGCTCTGGAACCGCTTGCCTACGAACACATTCCGGAGATCGCCGACGCCGCCGCCGACGGCGAGCTTGGCGATCTGTGGTTCACCCACGCGCCGAAGGCCGGTGCTGTCGAGCGGTGGGTGGAGACTCGGCTGGCGGTGCAGAAGCCTGACGAGGGGCTGACGTTCGTCGTGCGCAGCCTTAGCGGGACGCTGGTGGGATCGTCGAGCTACTTGAATGTCGACGCCGCCAACCGCCGGTTGGAGATCGGTAACACGTGGTACGTCAAGGCGGCTCGGCGCAGCGGCATCAACAGCGAAACGAAGCTGCTGATGCTGGGACACGCGTTCGACGAGTTAGCTTGCGTCGCAGTCGAATTTCGCACACATTTCTTCAACTCCACCAGCCGTGCGGCCATTGAGCGGTTGGGCGCGAAGCTGGACGGGGTGCTGCGCAGCCATCAGGTGCTGCCCGACGGATCGCGCCGCGACACCGTCGTGTACTCGATCCTCGACATCGAATGGCCGGCGGTGCGCAACAACCTGCGATTCCGATTGGACCGCAACGGCTAAAGGCGCGCGAAACTGCGGACAGATCGCAATATCGGGCTGATTCGCGATCTGTCCGCAGTTTGCGATGCGTGCGCTACTCGGAGTCGACCGTTGTCGGTTCGATGGATCTCTGGCCGCCGCCGTGGGCGACGTCGATCTTGCGCGGCTTGGCTCGTTCGGCCAGCGGGATGGTCACGGTCAGCACGCCGTTCTCATACGTCGCGGAGATGGCCGAAGCGTCGATGCCTTCGCCGAGAGACAGCTGCCGGCGGTAGCTGCCGAAGAATCTCTCGTTGGCGAGCCACTGCACGGCATCCTCGGACCTGGCGGTGCGATGCGCCGCAATGGTCAGGGTGCCGTTGTCCACGTTGACGTCCACCGAACCGGGGTCGACACCCGGTAGGTCGGCAGTCAGGACGTAGTGGTCCTCGATCTTGCATAGATCCATCGGCATGAACCGAGGGGTGCGATTTGATCCGGTCTGGCTGGTCAGCAAGCCCCGGGTCAGAGTGTCAAGGTCACTGAACGGATCAAAACGAAGCACAGCAATCCACCTCCTATGTCACTCAGAGCCCGCCACCCCGGCGGGCAGCCAAATCACTGTGCACCTGGCATTTTAGCACTCTCGATATGAGAGTGCTAGGCATCGAAGTCGACGTTTTCGGCCTCGACCGTGGCGGCCGTCCGCCCCGGCGCCGTCTGGTATCTCCAGTACAGATTGGTGTGCGCGATGACCTGATCCGGCGACGGCGCACCCCACTGCGTCTTGTCGCCCGTCGTGTGGGCATCGCCGACCAGGGTCACGTCGTACCCCCTGACGAACGCGCCATGCAACGTCGAGCGGATGCACGCATCGGTCTCCGCTCCGGCGACCACGAGTCGCCCGACGCCCAGGTTCGACAGCACGTTCTCGAGGATGGTGTCCTCGAAGGAGTCGCCGTAGCTCTTGTCGACCAGCGGCTCATTGTCTGCCGGTTTCAGCTCCGGGACGATCCGCCAGCCGTCGCTGCCTTTGATGATCTCGTCGTCGGAGTGTTGGACCCACACCACGGGTACATGCGCGCGCCGCGCCCGGTCGACGAGGCTGTCCACATTTGCGACGACTGCGTCGCGCTCGTGTGCGCCCTCGACGACGCAGTTCTGTACGTCGACGACGAGCAATGCGCTGTTCGGCCGGTTCTCGAGTGTGGTCAATGTTCTCCCCTCACCGTCGATTCCATCTCCGTCGACGGTAGACCTGACCGTGCGACGATGCTGACATGTCAGCCGCGACGGAGGACCTGCTCACCGGGGTGCGACGGCTGTGTCTGGAACTGCCTGAGGTGACCGAGGGGCTGACGCACGGCGGGGAAACCTGGTTCGTGCGGCGCCGCTCGTTCGCCAAGTTCGTCGACCCCGAGAAACATCGGCTCGACGAACGACACGTCGCGTTCTGGGCGGCCGCTCCACCCGGTGCCCGCAACGAACTCGTCGCGGAAGATCCACGGCGCTTCTTCGTGCCGCAATTCGGCGGGTACGACTGGGTAGGGATGCGGCTCGATCTGCCGGCCGACGGACCCGACTGGCAAGAGGTCGCGGAGATCCTCACCGATGCCTATCGCCAGGTCGCCCCGAAGTTCCTCATCGCCCGGCTCGACTAAACGGCGGCGACCTGCGCCCCGGTCAGCGGCTCGGCGCACTGGTCGCAGGCCAGCACTGCGTCGAACCGCCTGCCGCAGCCCGTGTGCGTCAGTATCACAGCAGGCCCCTCGGGCGCAGGAAACCAGCGTTGCGCCCAATGCAGTGCTGTCACAAGAACACCGAACAACGCCCGGCCCTTCTCGGTCAGCCGGTATCGGTTGTCCGACGCGACCAGCACGCCATTGGCGGTGAAGATGGACAACCGATCCGCGATCGAACCCGGCGGGGCGCCGAGCTGGCTCTGAAAGTCGGTGAACCGGCTCACGCCGACGAACGCCGCGACCAACAGCGCGAAACCCCAGCGATTGCCCAGCACGTTCATCGTCTGCGGGAACAAGCCGGCCGCCGCGTCCCGCTGATCGGCCTCCGATCGCCGGCGTGTCGAGGCGACCGGTATGGACCTCGGCCACGATCCGCTCGGGCCCCACTGTGCGACAACGTCTTTGTCGCCGGCCTCCTCGCCGCACGACCCGCACGTCACGACGGGCGTGAAGTCGCGGCCGCACACGGTGTGGCGCATACGGGGTAGGGGATCGGCGTGGTCGGGTACCCAGTGGCGCTCCCACTCCCAGATCGACACCAG
>Ga0075364_10001721_pt1 | contig 12053 bp, 15 predicted proteins | sample EndMetdeltDD1764_FD_71517 | JGI IMG/M metagenome (GOLD analysis project Ga0075364, IMG submission 71517) | Populus endosphere microbial communities from Tennessee, USA - Endosphere MetaG P. deltoides DD176-4 | ecosystem: Host-associated > Plants > Roots > Endosphere | place: USA: Tennessee... | reverse complement strand
ATCTAATAGTACTAGATGTTAAATGTACAAAAAAAAACGTGAGCGCAACCGAGTTAAGACGATTTATTTTTTAGCGTTGCTTTTAATTTCTGGCTTGCTTGAAAGAGTACCACATTACGTGATGAAATAATGGTATTAACACCCGTCTTTGGGTTCCGTCCTGGACGTGCTTTTTTGTTTCGAAGACGGAAACTGCCTAATCCTGAAAGCTTTACATCGTCGCCTTTTTCAAGCGCATCAATAATTTCTCCAAAAAAAGCGTCAGTTAGTTGCGTGGCTAAAGTACCACTTAAATTAGGGTCTTGTTGCCTTAAGCAGGAAACTAAATCAGCCTTGGTTAAGACTTTGCTCATTATTTTCTATTCCCTTAATTGAATAGTAAATTGTTGTTGCAAACCCTGAATGACTTTTTTAAGTAAATCATCAACTTCCATATCGACTAAGGTCCTAGAAGGGTGTTGCCATAATAAAGCCAACGCAAGACTGCGCTTGCCTTGTTCTTTTTCCTTATCATGATAAACATCAAATAAATAAGTATCATTCAGCCAATCGCCAGCGTCTTTTTTTACCTGTTCTAAAATAGCTTGGGCTGAAAAAGTTTCTTCTATCCAAAAAGAAATATCTCTACGCACCAGCGGAAATTTAGAAAAAGGCTCAAAACAAGGTAATTTGCTTTGCGTCATCTTGGTCAATGAGAGTTCAAATAAATAAACCGGGCCTATCAAATCTAATTCCATTAACAATTTAGGATGCAACGCGCCAAAATAACCAAGTACCTTTTCACCTTGTATTAACTCCACCGATTGACCAGGATGTAATGCAGGATGTGATGTTGGAATAAAGTGTGTATCGCTAAGCTGTCCGGTTAAACGCAGTAAAGCTTCAATGTCAGACTTTACGCTAAAAAAGTCGATGGATTTTTTTGCCAATCCCCACTGCTCTGCTACACTATCACCCATCGCAATCCCGGCTAGCAGTGGGTTTTGTGATAGCGCTTCCTGAACCGTTTGAAAACAAAGTCCAGTCTCAAATAAACGCACACGCGACTGTTGGCGTTTTTGGTTATAGCGCGCCGCATTTAATAAACCTGGCCATAAACTGCTTCGCATCACAGACAGTTCGCTGGAAATAGGATTGACTAAGGTAAAAGGCGTTTGTTGCGGATCAATACTGTGTTGTAGTTGCGGTGATGTAAAGCTATATGTGATCGCTTCGTGATAATCACGATCCACTAACAGTTGACGCACTCGGTTTAAGGGTAGTTTGCTTTCCGCATTCCCCATAAAATGTAATGTGGCACAAGGCGATGTTTCAGGAATATTAGGATAACCGTGTACACGGGCTAATTCTTCGATTAAATCCGCTTCTTTATGTATGTCAAAACGCCAGCTAGGTGGCGTTACTTGCCAACTGTTTTCTTCCTGCGCGTGTTTGCTAAAAACCATGCCTAAACGCTGTAAAATACCTGCAATATCTGCTTCGGTTAAAGTAATACCGAGTAATTTTTTTACACGTGCTTGGCTCAGGGTAATGGCGCTTTGTTTTGCCCATGCCGATTGGTTCTCAAACACCGGACCACTTTTTCCACCCACTATTTCAAGGAGTAATTGTGTCGCACGCTCAATCGCTTGTGAGGCCAAATCAGGATCCACGCCCCGTTCAAAACGGTAAGCGGATTCACTGTTTAAACCATAATGTCGCGCACGCCCGGCCAACACAGCCGGATTAAAAAAAGCACTTTCCAAAAGAATATCGGTTGTTTGTGTAGAAACCGATGAATCAAGACCGCCCATCACACCCGCAATCGCTTGTGCTTGGGTTTTATCTGCAATCACTAAGGTCTCTTTATCTAACGAGACTTCTTTTCCATCTAGTAAAACTAATTTTTCATCTTTTTTGGCACGACGAACGATTATTTCTGAGTCTAAGCGTGACAAATCAAAGGCATGCAGCGGTTGTCCTAATTCGAGTAATACATAATTAGTGACATCAACCACCGGATGAATGGCTCGAAAACCTGAGCGACGTAAACGCTCTACCATCCAAATCGGTGTTTGCGCTTGTGGATTAATACCACGAATAATCCGCGCACAATAACGAGGACAATCTTCAGCCGATTTAATCGTGATGGGTAATTGATCGCTAATATCAGGGGTGCTATTTGGTATAGCATGCGCAATCAGAGGACTTTCTGTTAACGCCGCTAAGTCACGTGCTAACCCTTTTACACTCAAACAATCACCCCGATTAGGGGTTAGATGAATGTCAATCGCATGATCATCTAATTGCAGATAATCACGTAAATCTTTTCCAATCGGTGCATCCAACGGAAGCTCTAAAATGCCTTCTGATTCCTTAGCAAGATCTAATTCTGATTGGGAACACAACATACCTTGAGACAGTGCACCGCGTAATTTTGCTTCTTTTATGCGTATATCATTCGGTAAGGTGGCACCCACACGCGCCACAGCTACTTTTAATCCGGCACGTGCATTGGGTGCACCACACACAATAGACAATAAAGAATCACCCACATCGACCTGACAAATCTGTAAACGGGATACTTTTGGATCCGGATGCGGCTCAACGCCTTTGATATGCCCTACAACCACCTGAGTAAATTGCCCCGCAACGGGATCAACGGATTCCACTTCTAATCCGGCTAAGGTCAATTGTTCAGCCAACGCATGCACATCTAGCGCAGGATTCACCCATTCACGTAACCACTGTTCACTCAATTTCATATTAAAATTGCTCTAAAAATCGCAAATCATTTTCAAACATTAAACGTAAGTCGGGGATACGGTAACGTAACATTGCCAGCCTATCGATTCCCAATCCAAACGCGTAACCTTGATATTTATCAGCCGATAAACCGGCTTTTTCTAATACATTAGGGTGCACCATGCCACAACCCAGAATTTCTAACCAACCCGTATGGCTGCAAACACGGCACCCTTTTCCTGAACATAAAACACATTGAATATCGACTTCAGCCGAAGGTTCGGTAAAAGGGAAATACGCCGCCCGAAAACGTGTTTTTAAATCATTTTTCTCAAAAAACTGTCGCAAAAATTCGCTTAATAACCCTTTTAACTCAGAAAAGTTAGCCGATTCATCAATCAGCAAGCCTTCAAGTTGATGAAACATGGGTGTATGCGTCACATCGGAATCACAACGATACACGCGGCCAGGCGCAATGATTTTAAGCGGCATTTTAGCGTTCTTCATCGCACGTATTTGCACCGGCGATGTATGCGTACGCAATAACAAGCCATTAGGGAAATAAAAAGTATCATGCAGCGCACGCGCAGGATGATTAGCCGGAATATTCAAGGCTTCAAAATTATGATAATCATCTTCAATTTCTGGACCTTCCGCAACACTAAAACCCACTTGAGTAAAAAACTGTTCGATGCGTTCGCGTGTTCGCGTTACTGGATGCAAACTCCCAATAGACTGCCCCTGTCCTGCTAAACTGCCGTCAATTGTTTCGCTTTTTAAGCGTGCTGCAATATCGGCTTCTTTTAATGACACGGATCGCGTCCTCAACAAGACCTCTATCTGTTGTTTAGCCAGGTTAACGGCTTGTCCTTGCTCGCGCCTGTCTTCAACCGGCAATTGAGCCAAACTTTTCAAGCAATCATTCAGTACACTTTTTTTACCCAGCAAACTGGATCGCAGCTGTTCTAAATCCGACAAACGATGCGTGTTCTCAATCGTCTGTTCTGCTTGATCAAGGATAGTTTTTAAATCAGGTGTCATAGTCATACCGCTAGCTTAAACGATCGTATTCTTCTAAAGATATTTTTCTGGCTTCTGTCTCTAACATGATAGGAATTTCATCACGAATAGGATAAGCCAAACGATCGAATCGACAGATTAATTCTTGTGCCAATTTATCATAAACCAGACTGCCTTTGCACAAGGGACAGACTAAGATACTCAATAAATATTTATCCATCTAAATCTCTTCTTAAACATAGTTTAGGGCTTCGGCGAGGCGACTTTTTCTCTTAAATAGACAGGCACCGCCTGTTCTGCGGAAACCACCTGGCCTTCTTTATAGGCATGTGCGGCAAGTAACGCAACATCATAGGCTCTAGGATAGCGCCCCGGATAACATTGCTGCAACTGCTTTTCCCTAAATTGTGGTTCTAATAGCTCAGGATAATGATCCCAACCACTTCCTACACCGATGAAATCAGATAAAGCCGTCCCTGGAAATTGCTTCGGATCAGAAAGTTGCTCTGGGTCATATTCAAGCATAATGCCTTCATCACCTAAGCGATAGCTTGCCCAATAGATTTCATTCATGCGAGCATCCATGGCGGCTAATACCTGCGTTGCTTGGAGCTCACGATAAGCCCCCTGCGCCAAGCATTGCAGACTCGAGATAGGAACTACCGGGATATCCATCGCAAAGGCAATGGCTTGAATAATACTTGCACTAATACGGTTACCGGTAAAACTACCTGGGCCGCGAGAGAAAGCAACCGCATCCAAATCACGCAGCTTTAGCGTAGCTTCTGCTAGCAAGGATTCCAGCATCGGTAAAATTAAATGTGTGTGCTGACGTGCTGCTAATTGATAACGCTCTTGTATCACACCTTGATGAAGTAAAGCGGCTGAACACGCTTCGGTGCTAGATTCTATACTTAAAATTTTAAGAGACATTTATTCTTCTAGATATTGTAATTTATCTTCCTGCTCTTTCCAGTCATCGGCATCCGCCGGCGCGTCTTTACGCGTGGTTATATTAGGCCATTTTTTGGCAAGTCGTTCATTGAGTGATAAAAAATTTTTATATTTTTCAGGTAAATCGTCTTCGGCAAAAATCGCATTAACCGGACATTCGGGTTCACAAAGACCACAATCTATGCATTCTTCAGGGTGAATCACTAACATGTTAGGCCCCTCGTAAAAACAATCCACGGGGCAGACTTCCACACAGTCCGTATATTTACAACGAATACATTTATCAGTTACAAGAAATGTCATTGGTTTTCCTTTGAGGCATTTACGAAAACATTAACGACCTTGATTGAAGGCTTTAATATCTGTAATAAATTTGCTGGAGTGACCAGCTAGAGTCTATAAGCGCTGGTGCCCGGGGCCGGACTCGAACCGGCACGGAGTTGCCCCCGAGGGATTTTAAGTCCCTTGCGTCTACCATTTCGCCACCCGGGCAATAATTTACTGGCTAAAACCTATCTGGAGGCTAGGGCCGGAATTGAACCGACGTTCGCGGCTTTGCAGGCCGCTGCATGACCACTCTGCCACCTAGCCGAAATCTAGCATTTAGGTCAAAAACATTCATTGGAGCGGGAAACGAGGCTCGAACTCGCGACCTCAACCTTGGCAAGGTTGCGCTCTACCAACTGAGCTATTCCCGCAAATATATTCTTCGCAATTGCGTTGAACTTGGCGGCTGATATTGTAACTCCATCCAGAATACTGTCAAGCAGATAAATCACGCCATGCCGCTTTTAAATAAATACACATACTCCATAAAGTAAAGAATGCAGCAAGATAAAGTAATACATAACCCAGTGTTGCAAAGGCTTTCCACCCGCCTGGCTTATAAAGTAATAATGAAATCACTGCCGACATTTGCACAGCGGTTTTAATTTTTCCGAGTGTTGAAACTTTAATACTGACACGTTTACCAATTTCTGCCATCCATTCACGTAATGCAGAAACCATAATTTCTCTTCCTATAATCACGACCGCAGGAATGGCTAAATACGGTAAGGCATGATCACCCACTAATAAAACGAGTGCCGTGACCACAATTAATTTATCCGCTACCGGATCAAGAAAGGTACCTAATTTGGATACTTGATCAAGGCTACGCGCCAGATAACCATCTAACCAATCGGTCATTGCCGCAAAGGTAAAAATCATTGCCGCTAATACATGACTACCACGAAAAGGAAGGTAAAATAATAAAATAAAAACTGGTATTAATATAATACGCAGAAAGGTGAGTAAGTTGGGAATGCCCATGGAGTAAAATTACCCTACTTGACTTTAAATAATTCAAAAGGGGAGTTTAACGGGTTCACTCAGTCTTTTAAAGCAAAATAAATACGTTGGGCCAATGTTTTACTGATGCCGGGTATCTTAGCAATATCTTCGGCGCTAGCCGATTGTAGTGCTTGTAATCCGCCAAATTGGCGCAATAATTCTCGTCTACGCTGCGATCCTATACCCGGAATATTTTCTAAAGGAGACGTATTGCGCTTCTTCGCACGCCGACCTCGATGGCCTGTGATAGCAAAACGATGCGCTTCGTCACGAAGTTGCAGTATGGCATGCAAGGCAAGCGCATCGGGTGTTAATTTAATCAAAGTGTCTCCTTTGACTAAGAACAAGGTTTCTAAACCGGATTTTCGCCCAGGACCTTTGGCAACGCCCAGGAGCAAGATACCGGAGATTTGCAATTCTTCGAGTACCTGCGCCGCTTGTTTAAGCTGACCTTTCCCACCATCAATTAATAAGATATCCGGTAAATTTTTTCCCCCTAGTTTCAAGTTTTTATAACGTCGTCTTAACGCTTGGTTAAGCGCTGCATAATCATCACCTGGTGTAATCCCTTCGATATTAAATCGACGATAATCCATTTTTCGAGGACCTTGCTGGTCAAATACCACACACGATGCAACCGTTGCCTCGCCCTGACTATGGCTGACGTCAAAACACTCTAAGCGCTGTGGCAAGCTGTCCAACGATAAAACGGATTGAAGATTTTCAAGTTGCTGATAAAAAACTTGTTTATCATGTACCTGGGCACCCAACACATGTTGGGCATTTTCTGCCGCTAAGGCCAGCCAACGTCGCCGCTCGCCGCTCACCTTGTCTGAAATTTTGACTTTATGCCGCGCACGTTCAACTAATGCTGCAATTAACCAGTCCTGATCTTGGATTTTTTTTGGCACCACGATTTCTGCAGGAATAGTATGCTGCCCTTCTGGCTGTAAATAAAATTGTGCCATAAAAGACGATAATACTTCAGCATCTGTCATATTAGCCGGTACCCTCGGGAAATACGCTTTGCCGCCCAATAAGCGGCCACGACGAACTTGCATCACATAAAGCACATAAATGCTTGCCCTATGCACTAAAGAAAAAATATCTACGTCGCCATAGCCGGTACTGATAACTTGTGTTTGTTGAATCTCTCGCAATGCCACAATTTGATCACGCAAACGTGCCGCTGACTCATAATCAAATTGATTGGAGAATGCTTCCATTTGAGCTACCAGATCTTCAATAACCGTTTGACTTTTTCCCTCCAGAAATAAAACCGTACGTTGCACATCTTTTTTATAATCTTCCGGTGTGATAAGTCCAACACAAGGCGCAGTGCAACGTTTAATTTGATATTGCAAACAGGGACGCGAACGATTACGGAAAAAACTATCGCGACAGGATCGAATTCTAAATAGTTTTTGCAGTAAATTTAAGGTTTCTCTAACCGCCATGGTACTCGGATAAGGACCAAAATAACGATATTTTTTTACTCTAGCGCCACGATAAAAACCTAAACGTGGGTAACTTTGATGGGCACTGAGAATAATATAAGGATAACTTTTATCATCGCGTAATAGAATATTATAACGCGGTTTAAGTTGTTTAATCAGATTGCTTTCAAGTAAAAGGGCTTGATTTTCAGTTTCAGTCGTTGTTGTTTCAAGTGCCGTCACTTGCCGCATTAAGGAAGTGAGACGACTTGTCTGCTTTACTCGAAAATAGCTACTGACTCTTTTTTTTAAATTGCGCGCTTTGCCTACATAAAGTACTTCTTGTTTATCATTTAACAGCAAATAAACACCGGCGCCCGTACTTAGAAAGGGAAGACGCTTTTTTAGATCGCTATGATTTCTACTCGCCGAAGTCAAAAGTTAATACCTATTCTTATCACCTTGACTGAATTTTAACTGACTTAATGGAATCCCGCGATCAATCCTTGACCGCGGGACGACGCCCTTAGATGGCGGTCAATTTGCAGCTTTTCCTAAGGTATCATACACATCTTTAATTTTTTTGAGAGAATCTTTCAAGTCAGGAAATTTATTAGCCAACACATCCATTAAGCCTTCCAGCGTTGAAAAACTTTTCTTCTCTGTGACTTCATCCTGCTTTAGATCCTTAAATAGTTTATCTTGCTGATCTTTAAGCACTTGAACTTCTTTGCGCAATTGCTCGCAACATGCAGTATCATCTGCAAATGCAGGGCTTACTGAAAAAACAAATAACGCTAACAAGGCAATCCGTCTTAATACTCGCATAAAACACAATCTCCTTATCTATAAAATCACTCACCTAGGTATTTCTCAATACTTGGTAGGATTAGCATAGTCTATAACGGCAAGTTATGCGAAATAACAGACTTTTTTAGGCTATTGGGTTCCATCCGTAGAGGATTTATCCTCGCTCTCCCCTAGAGGCGCTTCATCTCCCTCTCCTTCCCCATTCGTTATGCTATATCGATTAGCTAAGTGCGTCAGTTTGACGTCATTATCAACCCCTAACTTTTCAAACAAACGGTAACGATAGGTGTTCACTGTTTTAGGGCTTAAACAAAGCCGTTTCGCAATAGAGCGAACCTTTATACCCTGCGTGACCATGTACATCACTTGCAGTTCTCTCTCAGAGAGTTGTGCAAAAGGAGACTTTGCCGCATTCGATACTTGACGCAAAGCCATACTTTGCGCAATCTCGGGCGCGATATAAGGCTTACCTGAGACAACCTTTCGAATGGCAGTAATTAATTCTTCTGTTGTGACGTCTTTTGTAATGTAACCTAAGGCACCGGCACGAACTAATTGTTCAGGGTAAGGCTCTTCAATACAAACCGTTACCACAATAATCTTAAGTTTTGGATTGATACGTATCAGCCGGCGTGTTGCATCTAAACCGCTTATTCCTGGCATTTTAAGATCCATTAAAACAACGTCGGGTTTAGTCGCTTTTACTAAATCAATCGCTGTTTCACCACTTTCCGCTTCACCAATGACTTTGATGTCACGAACGTCCTCTAACAAGCGCTTCATGCCCAAACGCATTAATGCATGATCATCAACGATAACAACGTTAATCATGGCATGACTACTCCTCTTGTCTATTGCATTTTTGGCGGAGGGGCAGGGATTCGAACCCTGGAAGGGGTTACCCCCTTGCCGGTTTTCAAGACCGGTGCTTTCAACCGCTCAGCCACCCCTCCTTAAAGAGCAAAACTAAACTTACTCACCCGTAAATTTAATCGCAAGTACTATATTAACATAAAGCCTAGTAAGATGTAGCCCATAGGGAAACGAGCGAAAGTCTGAAACTTAACATCCTCTGCACATGAAAATGCGTCGTGTTTACCCTTTGCTTTTCTTCTGCCTACGTTGTAAAAAAAATTCTTTTAATAATTGAGCTGACTCGTGCGCTAAAAGACCTTCGGTGACAGAAAAGTGATGATTGATTCCTTTTGTTTGTAAAATATTAAATAGACTACCTAAAGCACCCAGTCGCTGATCAGGCGCCGCAAAAACAAGACGCTTAATTCTAGCTTGAATCATAGCACCTACGCACATGGGGCAAGGTTCTAATGTAACGTAGAGCGTTGCCTCTAATAAGCGATGATTTTTTATTAATTTTGCGGCTTGACGTAGCGCCAGAATTTCTGCATGGGCAGTCGGATCGCATTGGGTAATGGTTTGATTATAAGCGCTGGCAATGACATGGTCGTTGACCACTAAAATAGCGCCTACCGGTACTTCTTGTTGTTTTTTTGCTTCCTCAGCGCATGCTAACGCCTGCTGCATATAATGCGTATCGTTATTCACTTTATTTTACTGGATATCCCGCAACCAAACCCTGGCGATCCTTTGGCCTGACCAAAGAACAGCAACCAGAAGATAGTGATGGCGGGACGTACCCTCAAATGTGGTTAGCCTTTGCACCCACATTGTTTACAATGTTCGCAAGGACACTTACAGCCCTTGCCGCTATGGCAACATAGGTACTTAATCAATGCACCTACCGCCAAAACAGGCAACATAATATCAAAAAAACGCGAGGTCATGACGATATAATCAACCGAATCCGGTTTAGCAACACTGGCTGCAAAGGCCATGATAATAGCGATAATAATAATAATGGCTGGGAAAAATCGACGGCACATACATTCTCTCCTTTCAATTTAAGAAGTGGCAAAAAGCAAAGTCATACTATCATAGTCTGAGTTTAGGCTAAATGTTAGGGGCGGCTATCTAATGAGCAAGGCCCGCTATACTGATAGGTAGTTCTCTGACTCTCGCGTAAGATATTTAGCTGTGCATTTGGCATTATTGAGCCAGTTGACCAAAAGTGGTCTAAACATTGACGAGCCAATCTATATTTTTGAGATTCTACGCAACTGTTTTCATCCAGTGGCATCAGTGTTTCTTCATGGGTGGTTTCTTCAACCGCTTCTTCTATTTCATCTCCATCACCGTGAATACGTGCCTTCAGTTTCTCGGCAAACTCTTTTAAATGAGTGGGTTTTTGCTGAGTGCCTTCTACCCGATCGCCTATCCACCTGACAAACTTCAGCCCTAACGCGCAGCCATAAAACGCATCCAAGACAAAAAAAGTAGTAGCCGTCGCGATAATACAAATACTGAAAACACCCAAATAAGAGCGAAAAACGAGCGGATAAACAATAATGACAACGCAGGTAATGCCCGCAGAACAACAAGACCCGATTGTTCCTATTAATACTCCCCAATAGCCTATATATTCAAATAGGTCATTTTTTATATAGTTTCCTATATTGTTTAATAACTCACGCTCGTCGGGATATATTTGTAAAAGATCTAAGGCTTGCTCAACTAATTTGACGTCACAGTGTCTGGGTAATAGGGCTTTGTAAAAAAGAATTCTCATTCTTTTGTTTATTCTGACGGTCTTTATGGTTCCTAGTTTAGTTCTTTCCCTGACAATTAATTTAAAGTTGTTATCTGACCAGAAATAGATTGCAAGCGATCGATGCTGTAGCGCAGATTTAAATCGCTTTTCATGACACTTACTAAATTGATATAGTCTTCCCTTTCCACTGATAGGCATAAATCACCTTTTGTAAGAGCAATTTGTTTATTATCAGTGTAGCAAAAGTAATGCATAAGAAAAAAAACAATTTTTATTATAAATCTTTATTTCATATTAAACCTATTTTCTGGTACTTGCTGGGCACTATCATCGTTGTTAGTTGCTGCATCTTGAATAGTTAAATCAGAATGATTGCTAGTAAATAATAGTGACGGGTAAATCTTAGTATAAGTAACGGGCGCTACCCTTTCTTCGTGCTGGGGTGCTTTTGTTTGCTCACTAATAAGTTGATTAAGCTTTTCATCAAGTGCTTGTAAGTTAACGGGTTGATTAATGCCCTTTACACACTCTCCAACCCACCTTCCAATTTTTAACCCTAAAACGTTTAAGCGATGTGTTTTCAAGTTATCAGAAACCAACATGGAAAGAAGCACAGTAGCAATAATATTAGAATAAATGAGAGCGCTAAAAATATTAAACGTAAAAAAAAGCTCCAGAGGAACAACCGAAAAAGCTATCCAGAAACCGGGATTATGAACAAGAAAAATAAAAGTGGCAACAGCAGTAGCGGCAACGATAATACTGCTGATTATCAGAGATACCGTTCCTAATCCATAACTGCCTACCCGCTCAAAGCGATTATTTTTTGTATATTCCGCTAATGTTTTTAATAAATCAGAGTTCTCGGGATTTTTTGCTAAATTCGCTAAAGCCTGCTCAACTAATTCCGGATTACAATGTCTGGGCAATAGTGACGCAGACATCGTTATCTTTATTTTTCTTACTGTTAGTATGCCTGTTTTGCCCGTTTCTGTTTTTACAGGCTCAGATTTATCAAATCTGTCGATATTAAATGCAAATGAATGCCCTAGCACAGATGCCAATTGTTCTTTATAGCACTCTGGAAATATATATTCTTTCTTATTATTTACAGACATATAACTCCTTTATTTTTAATTTAAAATTAATAA
>Ga0075364_10001720_pt1 | contig 12053 bp, 7 predicted proteins | sample EndMetdeltDD1764_FD_71517 | JGI IMG/M metagenome (GOLD analysis project Ga0075364, IMG submission 71517) | Populus endosphere microbial communities from Tennessee, USA - Endosphere MetaG P. deltoides DD176-4 | ecosystem: Host-associated > Plants > Roots > Endosphere | place: USA: Tennessee... | reverse complement strand
TCTCAAACTGATTAGTGTACACCGTGAATATCTGATCGCTCCAAATGGTGCAATCGAAAATGAGTTGGAATGGATCTATCTGGTAGAAATAGCCCAGGACCAAAACTTTACCCTCCAACCCAACGAGGTGACTTCGCTACAGTGGATGTCGCTTGAGGATTTCAAGGCAGATTCGTCTGGTGACAAATACGTTCCTCATGGTGACCGGTATTTCGATATGATCATCACAGCCATCGAAAAGGCTGCTAAATCCTAATAAAAAGCCCCGCTCCGGGGTGTTGGAGCGGGGCTGGGTTACAGTAAAGGTGGGCTGAGCTTAAGGACTCGCCTGTCCGCCCTTACGCGCTTGCTGCTGCGTATCTGAGCGGTTACCAAATTGTCCGGGGTTTTTAGGATCTGCCATAGTGTTTCTCCTTCCCTTACGTTTATGGTACTTCCTAGTGTATGCCCCTCCTGCAAAGCATGCTGCAATTATTTTACTTGCACCCGTATGGTAAACGCCTCCTCCTATCTGGTAGTTTTCTGTTTTTAGAATCTATTTCAGGCTACGCATCTTTATTAGCGTAAGATTAGCTGGTATAATATGCATGAAATGCGTCCCATATTGGTATGGGTAAGTGGCTATCACCCACGAAGCAGTGGAAAGAACAGTTCTTTAGGGAGCCTAGTAGAATCCACCGGAGCAACCGTTATATTGCCAACTAAGCGCCTGTAAGAGACATCTCTTCTGGAAACCGGATGGTACCGCCCTGCATAAGGGTTCCGGTGTTCACAGAAGAGATTTTTTTAATGTAAAAGGAATTGAGAATATGGCTGACACGCAAAAAAGTCCCACCGCAACAGCTGAAGAATCCATGATGCAAGCATGGAATAACGAGCATACCTTTGAAAAAAGTATCGAAAACCGCCAAGGCAAACCTGTCTTCAGTTTTTACGACGGCCCTCCTTTTGCGAATGGCCAGCCACACTTTGGCCACAGCTTGGTTACCAGCATTAAAGATTCACTTGGCCGTTACAAAACGATGCAGGGCTATTACGTGGAGCGGCGCAATGGCTGGGACTGCCATGGCCTGCCGGTGGAATTCGCCATCGAAAAACAATTTGGCGTTAGCGGTAAAAAACAGATCCTTGACCTTGGTATCGACAAATTTAACGATGCATGTCGCGCCTCTGTCTTTACGTACAAAGAGGAATGGGAAAACTTTTTTGGGCGCATTGGCCGCTGGACCGACACCGAGAACGCCTACGCCAGTATCGACCGCAACTACACCGAAAGCGTGTGGTGGGTTATGCAGCAGGTACACGACAAAGGTCTGTTATACCGGGGCTTTAAGAGCATGCCCTACTGTCCGCGCTGTGAAACTCCACTGAGCAACTTCGAGCTGAATGAAGGCTACAAGGACGACGTTACCGACCCGAGCTTGTTCGTGAAGTTCAAGCTACAGGACGAAGATGCCTATCTGTTGGGCTGGACCACCACGCCATGGTCGTTACCGGGCAATGCCGCCATCGCCGTAAAGCCGGAAGAAACGTATGTATACGCCTCGCTTAAAGATGAGGACGGCAACGAAGAAGTGCTGGTTCTGGCCAAGAAGCGCCTGGAAGCAGTCATGAAAGACGAACGGGAATACCACGTCCTTAAAGAGGTGGCCGCCGAGGAGTTGGCTGGTAAACAGTACGATCCTTTGTTTACCCTGGGTGATCGAGGCAAGTATCCTAATGAACAGAACCTCTACAAGGTGTGGCTGTTAGATGCTGTCAGCATCGACGATGGTACTGGTGTATTGCACGTTGCACCATCATTCGGTGAAGACGACTTGAATATGGGCGAGGCTAACGACGTGCCAGTACTGCAATCTGTGGATGCCGGCGGACGCATCAATACGGGTTTTGGTGTCGACGACTTGGCTGGCACCTTCTTTAAGGGTGCTGACCGGCCGATCATCGAACGCCTTACTCAAACAGGTAACGTGTTTGCGGCCGAAACATTCCAGCACACCTATCCATTCTGCTACCGCTGTGACAGCCCGCTATTTTACTACGCGATCTCAACCTGGTTCATCAAGGTTTCAGCTATTAAGAAAGAATTACTGGAGACCGCCCAAGAAATCTCCTGGACTCCTGAACACATCAAGGAAGGCCGCTTCGGTAAATGGCTGGAAGGTGCCCGTGACTGGGCAATCAGCCGCAATCGCTATTGGGGCGCACCGATGCCCATCTGGGCCAACGTGGACGACCCCAACGACTACATAGTTATCGGCAGCATCGAAGAGCTGCAAAAGCTAGCCCCTGACGCTAACCTGGACGACCTGCACCGTCCGTTCATCGACAAGGTGAGCTTTGAGAAAGACGGCAAAACCTACCAGCGCATCGAGGAAGTAATCGACTGTTGGTTCGAGAGCGGCTCCATGCCCGTAGCCCAACAGCATTACCCATTTGAGAATAAGGAAAAGTTCGACCAGTCCTTCCCCGCTGATTACATTGGCGAGGGTCTGGATCAGACCCGTCTGTGGTTCTATGTACAGCACGTCATCTCGACCATCCTGTTTAACCGCCCTGCCTACAAGCACGTATTGGTTAATGGCATGATCATGGCAGCCGACGGCCAGAAGCTCAGCAAGCGCCTCAAGAACTACCCTGCCGTAGATGATGTGTTTGCGAACGAGGGTGCTGACGCCCTGCGCCTGTACTTGCTCAGCAATAATCAGGCAGTTACCGGTGACTACATGCGTTTCAACCGTGATGGCATGAAGGACTTGACCCGCAATGTGCTGGGAACGCTCCAGAACAGTTACCGCTTCTTTAAAATGTACGCTGAGCTGGATGGCTGGAAGCCTGCAGCGGCAGCTGATGAGCCAAAGGTTACCAATCCGCTGGATGTTTGGATGCTCGCTCGGCTAAACGAAACCATCAACGAAACTACCGAAGCAGCCGACAACTTCAAGCTTGCCAAGGCGATCAACCCTATCTTCACGCTCATTGATGACATGTCCAACTGGTACATCCGCCGCTCCCGCCGCCGTTTCTGGAAGGGCGAAGACGACACCGACAAGCAACAGGCCTACGCCGTGCTGCACTTCACTATGGTCCGCATTGCTCAGCTACTTGCACCATGGGCGCCATTCGTCAGCGACCGCCTGTACCGCGACATGACCGGTGGCGAGTCGGTGCACCTAACTGACTGGCCAAAGGCTGGCGCTGTTAATTCTGACGCGCTGGAACAGATGAGAGTCGTCCGCGACATCATTGCGGATGGTCTGAAGCAACGCGCTGATGCCAAAGTAAAAGTACGCCAGCCGCTCGGCACTGTTACCGTGAAGGGTGCGCCAGCCTTTCTGTCTGAAGATACTGACCTCAAAGCAATCGTTTGTGAGGAGCTGAACGTCAAGAACCTATCATGCGAAGCAGGCCAGGAGCTTCTGACCGTGCTCGACACAGCGCTCACCGACGAACTGCGTGCCGAAGGCCTTATGCGTGACATCGTCCGCCACGTACAAAACCTACGTAAGACTAGCGGCCTGAACGTCGAAGACCGCATCGTGTTGCATCTCGCCAGCGACAATGACCAAGCCAAACAGGCCTTGGAGCAATTCGGCGACGTAATCGCCCAGGAGACATTGGCCACCAGCATGAGCGACGAGCCTGTAGGCGACGAAACCGAGATCAAGGTAGGCGACGTAATGCTTACCGCTTCCCTGCGCAAAGCCTAAAATAAGGCTAAATCGCACAGCGTCTGCGTAATCTGCTACCATAAGTGGTATGAGACCACTTTGGAACGGATCAATCAGCTTTGGACTAGTAAACATCCCTGTACGCATGTACAGCGGTTCTAACCACCGTGAAGGCATCGACCTGGACATGCTCCACAAGGACGACCATGCGCCCATCAGATACGCCCGTATCTGCCGCAAGGATGGCGAGGAAGTGCCGTGGAACGACATAGTCAAAGGATATGAATACCGCGATGGCGACTACGTAGTGCTTACCAAAAAGGAATTGGAAAGTATTGAAGCCGAGAAAAGTCAGACGATCGACATTCTGCAATTCGTAGATGAAGAAGAAATTGACATCCGCTACTTTGAAAAGCCGTATTACCTCGAAACGGTTAAGGGTGGCGAGAAAGCCTATGCGCTGCTGCGATCTGCATTAGGCAAATCTAAAAAACTCGCCCTAGCCAAGTACGTATTCCACGAACGCGAGCATATTGCAGTCATCAAACCAGTGGGCCGTGCTTTGGTACTAAACCAATTACGCTACCCGGCCGATTTGCGTGAACCCGGTGAGCTCAACTTCCCTACGGATAAACATGTAACTGAGACTGAGCTGGAAATGGCCCTGAAATTGGTCAAGCAAGGCACAAAGCCCTTTATCCCCGAAGATCTGCACGACAACTATACTGAAGAGCTCGAGGATATGATCAAAGCGAAAGCCAAAGGCAAGAAAGCTCCGGTTACGCACACTAAAAAGCCTAAAGAAACTTCTGCTAAGGATCTTATGGCGGCGCTCAAGGCCAGCCTGGAGAAATAACCGGTGGGGCTGGGTACATATTTCAAGAAGCGCCGCTTTGGCGAGACACCCGAACCAAAAGGCAAGCCCAAGCAATCATCCAGCAAAAAACTGGTATTTGTAGTGCAGGAGCATCATGCCTCCAGCCTGCATTATGATTTCCGGCTGGAAATTGACGGTGTGCTGAAAAGTTGGGCCGTACCCAAAGGCCCAAGCATGAACCCGCACGACCACCACCTGGCGATTCAAACCGAAGACCATCCCTTTGAATACCGCAACTTTGAGGGCGTTATCCCCGAAGGCAACTACGGTGCCGGGAATGTCATCATTTGGGACGAGGGCTGGTATGAAGCACGCAAAGGAGACCTGGCCGACAGCGAAAAGACACTCCGTAAGGAACTCAAAAAAGGCCACCTGACGTTCATCATGCACGGCAGCAAACTCAAAGGCGAATTCGCCCTGATCCAGATGCACAATACCAAAGAGAATAATGCCTGGCTGCTCGTCAAAAAAGGCGATGAATATGCCAGCGCCAAGGACGTGACCAAAGAAGATGAATCGGTACGCAGCCACAAGCATGTCGACGACATGGGCGCGCACGGCAAGCTACCAGACCTATCTGCCTATCCTCGCAAGGCCAAACCCTGGGCTGTCAAACCCATGCTGGCCACCCTTGTGGATGAGCCATTCAGCAGGGATGGCTGGCTCTTTGAGATTAAATGGGATGGCTATCGGGCTATCGGCAGCAAGCATAAAGACGCTGTTGAATTATATTCGCGCAACGGTCTTAATTTCGCCGAGAAATTCCACCCCGTCGCCGAAGCTTTGCGCAGTTTTGACCACGATGTCATTGTCGACGGCGAAATTGTAGTCGTCGATAGCGACGGCAACGCCCACTTTGAGTGGATGCAAAACTGGCATCGCGACCAGCATGGCACGCTTCGTTACTACGTGTTCGACATCCTGTGGTGCGACGGCCGTGATGTACGGAACATGCCCCTCTTGGCGCGCAAGCAGTTGCTTAAAAGTGTTCTGCCTGAGCATGACGATGTACTGCAATTTAGCGACCATATCGAGACTGAAGGCGAGAAACTTTTTAAACAAATGCAGCAGCGCAGCTTGGAAGGCATGATAGCCAAACGGGCCGACAGCACATACCACGAAGGTGACCGCGGCGCTGATTGGCTCAAAATTAAGACCAGTCTGCGCCAGGAAGTTGTAATCGGTGGGTACACGGAACCCCGTGGCAGCCGCAAGTATTTGGGCTCGCTACTCGTGGGTGTCTACGACAAGGGTGAATTCGTGTACGTCGGCCATTCTGGAGGCGGCATACCTGACGAGCAGCGCAAGCTCTTAGCTGCCAAGCTGGAGCGCCTGGAGCGTAAAACATCGCCATTCGCTACTGAGCCCAAGCCCAACGCCCCGGTGCACTGGGTCAAGCCCGAACTCGTCTGCGAAATGAGCTTCAGCCAATGGACCGAAGACGGCTACATGCGCCACCCCTCTTTTGAAGGCCTCCGCCCAGATAAAAAACCACAAAACGTTCACCTAGAGAGGGCTGCTACGCTTCCGCGCAAAGGGGTCACCCCTCCCAAAGTGGAGCCGGAGGGCCGGTCTTTTGAGACTTCGGGCTCAAAAGCCGACGCCCCGCGCGTGAACGCCCCTTTGCGTGGAAGTGCGGCAGGCTCACACCTTGAATTAACGCATTTGGACAAGGTGTTCTTTCCGAAGTACAAGTACACCAAGGGTGATCTGATCAAGTACTACGAATCTGTGGCGGAATTTATGCTGCCCTACCTAAAGGACCGGCCGCATTCCATGAACAGAATGCCGAGCGGCATAAAGGGCGAGAGCTTCTACCAGAAAAACAATCCTCATCTGCCGGATTGGGTGCCAAGCACAGACATCTTCTCTGAGTCCAATAATGAGAACCTGCACTGGATTGTCGGTGGCGAGCTGGAAACACTTAAATACATGGTCCAGCTGGGTTGTGTCGAGATTAATCCATGGAATTCCCGCGTCAAACGTCTGGATCATCCGGACTGGATCGTAATCGACCTTGATCCCGAAGGTATCGGCTTCAAGCAAGTGGTAGAGGTCGCCCAAACCGTTAAAGCGGTCTGCGACGAGTGGAAAATTCCCACCTACCCCAAAACATCAGGCAAAACCGGTATTCATATTTATATCCCTATGGAGGCAAAATATACGTATGAGCAAGCTCGCAATCTAGCTCATTTGATCGTCCTGGAAGTAAACAAGCGGCAGCCCAAGATCACCAGTGTGGAACGGCAGCCAGAGAAGCGTAAACACAAGATATACCTGGACTACCTGCAAAATAGGGCCGGGCAAACGCTGGCGGCCCCGTATTCCGTACGTCCTACACCGGAAGCCAGTGTTTCAATGCCGCTGCATTGGGACGAAGTTACATCTACGCTATCTCCATCTGACTTCACCATACAAAATGCCCTCAAGCGTCTGCGCCGCACCGGTGATCTTTGGAAGCCGGTCATGGGTACGGGCGTCGACCTGAAGGCAATACTAAAGCGTATCGACCCATAGTCGCCTCTTTGGTAGCGGCTACATAAAGGGGGCAGGCATCCAAGTGCCAGCCCCCCTCGAGCATGCTATGCAGCGGTCAACTTCCCATCGTTCAGGCGAAAGACCTTGTCGGTCTTGCCAGCAATGGTCAGGTCGTGTGTCACTGCGATAATCGTCGTATCTTCGGTACGGCTCAGCGAGTGCAACAGATCAAAGATCACCTTGCCTGTTTGCGAATCCAAGTTACCGGTCGGCTCATCGGCCAGAATCAGCTTAGGCCGATTCGCCAGTGCGCGGGCAATTGCCACACGCTGCTGCTCACCACCCGAAAGGCGGGTAGGCAGACGATGATGCTTCTCCGGCCCAAGGCCAACCTGCTCCAGTAACGACATAGCGCGTTGCTTTCGCTCGCCAGCTGATACTCTGGCGAACTCCATGGGCAGCATGACATTTTCAAGGGCGGTCAGATTAGGCACCAGGTTGTATTGCTGGAATACAAAACCGATGTCGCCCCGCCTGTATACCGTCAGTTGTTTATCTGAAAGCTTGGCAATGTCTTTATCATCAATAACGATGGCGCCTTCTGTTGGCTTGTCCAGCGCGCCCAGCAGAGCCAGCAGCGTGCTTTTGCCGCTGCCGCTCTTGCCGATAATCGCGGCAAAGGTGCCGGTCGGTACGCTGAAACTAATGTTGTCTACGGCGTGAACATCGTCGTCACCGGATTGAAAGGTTTTGCGTAATTTTCGTACTTCTAACATATTATTCTCCTCGTAACACTTCCGCAGGTCGTACTTTTGCAATCAACCATGCTGGTATCGCACTTCCCGCTACTGCGACTGCAAGCATACCCAGCACTCCGTAGAGTAAGGTTGAAGCACCGACGCTTGCCGTTACGTCACCGACTAACTCTTTAGTATCTTCCACAGTGTCACCCGTACCGCTTACCTGGATTCTGCGTGGACCACCACCAGCCTCCTGGGAGCTACTCGTGCCAAAACTCGGGCCCTCTGTAGTCTCGCTGCTTGATACACTGCCGCTTACCAGCGCGTTAGCAACCGCGCCGCTGCTTACTACCGCCGCGCCAAGCCCAATGATTCCTCCCATGCCGACAAGCACGATGGCTTCGACAATAAACTGCATCACAACGCTACGGTTTGAGCCACCGATGGCTTTGAGCACACCAATTTCCCGGCGACGCTCGCGGACGATCACGAACATGACCATCAGCACGATAAGCGCAGCCGCTGCCAGTGAAGATATAAACCCAACGATTGAAATACTTTGTACGCTCTTCAGGCTATCCACGGCCTCCTGAATGTTCCGCTGTGTTGTAGTAACGTCAGCAGTGTCCTCACCGAGCGTGTCCTTAATGCCTTCCATAGCTGATTCAAGTGTTTCAATGCTGTCCGACTGGGCAATGATAGTCGAAACCTCGTCCTCGGTATCAGTCAAGTCCTGGGCAGTCGCCAATGGGATTACTACGGTAGCGTTTGCGAACTCGGTCCCCTGGTCCATGATACCTACCACGGTGAACTTCTTGTCGTATGCGGTGAACGTATCGCCGACTGACAAGTCATTCTTTTCAGCAAGGGTCTTGCCTACAACTGCGCTGTAGGTGTCGCCGTCCTTGAGACCGCGGCCGTCAGTTATATTAAATGCCGTGCCCGTGTCTTCCATAGTGCCATCTGTACCGATACCACGGATTGGCAACTTGATGTCAGGCTCATCCTCACCGTCAACGCTATTGAATCGCTGGCCCAGCGTTCCAGCATCTACAGGAGACTCCAGATCAGTTTCGCCAGCAGTGCCACCACTGCCGCCACGCATCATGAAGTTGTTCTGACTAGTATCGTCATCACTCTCTGTCTGCAGCATAAACTGCGTAATACCGTCAGCCGAAGCTACATCCGCAACTTTACGCACCTTATTCAGATCAGCATTCGTGAGCGGTTCTCCGCCACCCTGAAAGCCCTGTGATCCTGCGGGGTGAATTTGTATTGTTGTGCCGATATCCTCCTTTAGATCGGCTATACGGCCCTCCACCGCTTTATTTGCAACCAACATAGACAGACTGAGCCCGATGCTAATAGCAAGGATCAGTACGACTGCGCTGGTACGCAATCCATTACGAAACGCGTTCTTCACGCCCCGTGATACTACACTCATACTTTGAGTCCTTTATTTAGTTGATGGAGGCATTACACTCCATCAACCTGATAAAAGACTTAGCGCGCTACGGTACGCAAGTTATACCGTGTGCACTGTGGCGTGCAATGTCTTTTTGCCTTGGTTGGCAATATGCATGAAAAAGGTGCTGGCGCCAGGCTTGCTGGACGAACTGACTTGCTGAATTTGTGTAATGACTGTCTTATCTGAACGGAGGTTAGAACCGAACTCTACGATAAAACCTTTGAAGGCATCCGTAGTCTCGAACTCACCTAATGTAACGCGCCGGCGCTCCCGTGGTGCGACCTGAATGTTACAAACTTCTTCTGAATTTTCTGAATTACCCTGCATTTTGCTGCCCTTTCTATAGCCCCCGCTTACTCACAAGTGGTGGTCTTGCCGGTATATAATGGAGAGTTGGGCCTTTATTTCACACCCAGCCTGGTATATACTGGCTTACTTAATAACTTGAAGAAAATGAATGTAGATGTTACGATTTGTAACTGGAACATCCATTTGAAGGTATTGGGCAGTCGACTGCTCATATTTATGTTACGATTTTTGTTCGCAACGTGTCAACAATAATTTATTATTTTTATATATGTCATATTTCAAGAACGTCGAGCTTGCTGCAAAGCATAATATATCCGAATCTACTGTTCGGAACTGGGTTAAGATGGCACGTGAAGGCAAGCTAGAGCTCGCCCTCTCTGAGGAAAAAGGGAAACACTATGTTGCGAATCTTCCCAGCAACATTCCTATCATCGAACGATTGGTTGAAGAGAACAAAAAATATCGCAACACACGTTCCGCAAAGACCGTGACTCCTAAGCCAGAATTCTATGAACTCTTCAGCACAGAACAGATGTATGACATCGTACGCAACCTGGAAATTCACCACGAAATACCCCGCCAATATAACTACTTTGATGGTGGTGCTAGCGAATGGGATAAATATACAGAACAGTTAGTACAAGAGAATATACCAAACCTGCTTAACCGCACGGTTAACCTGATTGTAGATAACCAAGGATACCTTGATAAAAGATTAAGCAAATACCATAAAGTAAATGTTATCGATATTGGCGTGGGTAACGCCCGACCAGCCGAGCAAATCCTAACCCACCTACTCGAAAAGGGAATATTAGGGCGTTATATCGCAATTGATATTAGTCCTGAAATGATAGCGATAGCACAGCGAAACATTGAGCGCTGGTTCGGAGATAAAGTAACTTTCGAAGGTCATCAACTTGATATCACCTCCGAGAGGTTTGCAAACCTGCTAACTGACGACTATCTAAATGACGCCACTAAGGGAACTGCAAACCTTGTTCTACTTCTTGGCGGAACCGCAGATAATCTACGCACCCCAGATGACGCCTTCCGCACAATTAATGAGAGCATGAACCCTAATGACCTACTCTTATACTCAAACAAGCTCGAGACTGAAGATATGCGGCCAGAGTGGTTTAACTACGAAACGAAACCAGGCAAACTTACCCTTGCCCCACGACATCGAATTGTGTTTAACCTACTTAACATCGATGAATCATTCTATGACGTTGAGATAGGCTTTGACCCTATGAATAATCAACGATATGCACGCACGCGTCTTACTGTTGCCCTTACGCTCAAATTTAATTTCGGGGATGGCGAGCGTGTATTAGAATTCGAAAAGGGTGACACTCTTCTTCTGTGGCGCTCATGGCAAATGACCGCTCGGAGTGTCTATGACCAGTTCGAACGTACTGGCTTCTACACCGTACACTCCAGCCAAGCCGAAGACCGCGAGTACATAATTACTCTCTCTGAAGTTAAGCGCTAGGTGTTAGCCCTTTAACAGGCAACGTAATTGTAAATTCGGAGCCTGAACCGGGGGAGCTTTGTACGGATATTTTACCGCCGTGTAGATCGACAATATTTTTGGCGATCGCTAAGCCCAAGCCGTAGCCGCTGACTTTTTGTTTGGTGCGTGCTACATCGGCACGGTAGAACCGGTCAAAAATATGAGGTACTTCCGTTGCTTTAATGCCGGGGCCGCTGTCACGCACTGTTATCGCTACAGTGCGTTGTTCTTTGCGGGCCGCAACAATTACCTCTGTCTTTTCGGGGCTATACTTAACGGCGTTGTCTAGCAATATTACAACCGCCTCCGTTAAGGCTGTTGCGTCACCGGTTACGCGTATGCCCTTTGCCCCCTTGGGGTGCATTAGGATATGCTTCTTTTCGGCCGCAGGTAAAACACGGTCAATCGCACTCTGGACAATGTCATCTACGGCAAGCCGCTGGTATTCCATAGTGCCGTGCTCGAGCTGTGCCAAGCGGAGCAAGCCTTCGGACAGGGTCGTTAACCGTCCGAGCTCTTCGAGGTTGCTGGCCAGCAGGCCTTTGGCCTTGTCCAGGGTAAGGTCGGGACTCATGAGGGCGACTTCGTTTTCACTTTGCATGGCAGCAAGCGGAGTACGTAACTCGTGGCTGGCGTCCGCGGTAAATCGGCTCTGAGCTTCGTGGGCCTCTTCGATGGGGCGCAATGTGCGGCGGGCAAGGTAGTAGCTCAGCACGCCACCGCCGACTAGAATGACAAGGTTAATCATGATTAACCGGGCTATTACTCCCTGTTGAGCGGCGGCATAGCGCCGATCGTGCTCATCCTGTAATCGCTCCTGGACGACACTCCATACGCCACCCTCAGGAGATGTGAGGGTGGGACCTAAAACTTGGGCGCCTACGTTAGCACCCCGGTTAAATTCCCGCAGAGACAACTGGTACACGTTCGCGCTAAAGAACAGGCTAATCGCCATGATAATCGCTAGATAGAGTCCGGCGAGCTTCGTAGAGGGTTT